>MDSW01213395.1_pt1 | contig 168838 bp, 133 predicted proteins | sample 811171 | NCBI WGS metagenome assembly MDSW01 (sample SAMN05326641, study PRJNA326480) | marine metagenome | isolation source: seawater | place: Atlantic Ocean: North West | collected 2012 | reverse complement strand
CCGTTCGACAGGTCCAGGGTGTCGTCGCCGCTGCCGGCCTGCAGCACGTCGTAACCGTCACCGCCGTCGATGGTCTCGACGCTCTGGATATTGGCCATGCCGTCACTGACCTGGATGGTATCGCCGTAGCGCGACCCCTTGATCGTGTCGTGACCCTCGCCGCCGTCCACCTGGTCCAGGCCCTCATTGCCCCGGATGGTAAAGGTATCATCGCCACCCAGACCGGACAGGGTGTCATTGCCGCGGCCACCGTGCAGGATGTCGTCACCTTCACTCCCTACGAGGGTATCGTTGCCGCTGGTTCCCGTGACATCGATTCCTTCGGGTTTGGCGACGACATCCAGGGTCGCGCTGCCTATGGCGGTATCGGTGCCGTCGGACACGGTGAATTGCAGCGGGATATCCGCACCGCTGACATTGTCGGCCGGATTGAAGGTATACGTACCGTTACCGTTGTCCGTGATCTCCCCGTGCGTGGAATCGACCGAGACACCCACGATCGACAGGGCGTCGCCGTCGATATCGCTGGCCTGGGCCAGCAGCTCCTCGGCGCTGAAAGTAATCGCCGTGTCCTCGGCGGTGGCGCCCAGGTCCACCGCGCCGACCCGCGGGCCGTCATTGACTGCGGTGACATCCAGGCTGGCGCTGCCGGCGACCTGCTCGCTGCCGTCAGAGACAGTGAACTGCAACGGCACGTCCTCACCGTTGAAGTTCTCCGCCGGCTGGAAGGTCCAGCTGCCGTCGCCGTTGTCGCTGATACTGCCCGCGGCCTCGTCCACGCTCACCGCGGTGACCGCCAGGGCGTCGCCGTCGATATCGCTGGCCTGGGCCAGCAGCTCCTCGGCGCTGAAAGTAATCGCCGTGTCCTCGGCGGTGGCGCCCAGGTCGACCTGCCCCACGCTTGCGGGAGTGTTCTCCCGAACTACCGGGTCGGCTGCCGGGGTCTCCACAACCACATCGACCTCGGTTTCGACTTCCGTGGTGACACCATCGCCGGACATGAAGAATTTTACGGCCAGAGGGCCACCGGCAAAATCCGCGGCCGGGCGGAAGGTCCAGGTGCTGTCGCCGTTATCAAATACGGTTCCGGACGCAGGATCGACGCGCAGGTCGCTCAGGTCCGCGATACGGTGCGCCCGGTCGGGCAGCAGGTCAACCGCGGTGAGCAGCACCGGCATCGACGTATCGGCAAGCCAGACATCGTCCTCTTCGATAACCGGCGCGGGATCGACTGAGGCGAGCACATCCGCATCGCCCGTCCCGAAGCGCGCGTGCAGGCCGGCGTCGGCGGACCGTTCGTCCACGGGGCGCGACTCGCGCGCCGGGCGAGCGGCGTCGGCGACAACCACGCCTTCCCCGTCGCCACCGTGCAGGTCCGCATTGGCCGACTTCTCGATAAAAATGTTCTGGAGCGACAGTTCCTCGTGCTCCGGCGCGCCCTGTGCCGCGCGTTCGTCCTGGTCCTTCAGGCGTTTGTCAGGGTTTCTACCCATCGCGAAGAGACGTTCCGTGGACAGGTCTCTCTCTCTATCGCCCTTATTGCTCATTTTGTTCACCCTGCATTAAAGATTCTCGCGCCCTGACCGACAAACCCTTTAGCAAACGGTCAAAAATGCATCCAAAACTCGGCTCCATCTCGTGATCGATTATCACGAACGAGTTCAGAAAAACAAAGAAAAAGGATCATTTTTGTAAAGAAAAACAATCGGTTGTGATCTACTTCAAGAAAACATATGAGGTACGTTCCGCCGTGGGCGCGAGGTCGACAACAGGCCCGCCGAACCAGGGGAGAAACACACTTTGCAGGCGTACTCTCTGCCCAAATACTGGCGAAGAAAGGACATACTGGTCGCTTCTTTCGCGATCAATATGCTCGCCCTGGCGCTGCCCATCGTCATACTGCAGTTCTATGACCGGGTTATACCCTCCCAGTCTGTAGGGACTTTTACCGCACTGATGACCGGCATGTTCGTCGTGGTCTGCCTCGATGTGCTGGTCAAGATGCTGCGCTCGGTCATTCTCAGCTGGGAAAGCGCGCGTTTCGATCACCGGGCCAGTGTGGCGGCGATGGGTCGCATCCTGCACGCGGACGCCCAGTCCTTCGACGCGCGACCAGCCGGCTTTTATATAGACCGGATCCAGGCGCTGGAAAACATCCAGGAGTTCTATTCCGGGCAGTCGATGCTGTTACTGATCGACCTGCCGTTCGTGGTGATCTACCTGGTGCTGATCGCGCTGATCGCAGGGCCCCTGGTGGCCATTCCCCTGGCGCTCATCGGGCTTTTTTTTCTCGCCTCCTACCACACCGGCAGCAGGTTGCACGGCGCCCTGGCCAACCGGGCGGACATGGAGGACCGCAGGCAGAATTTCGTCATCGAATTGTTGCAGGGGATCCACACAGCCAAGTCCATGGCCATGGAATCCCTCATGTTGCGGCGCTACGAACGACTGCAGTTGCAGTCGGCGCAGGGCGTGTACGAGCTAAGCAAGATGAACAGCGTGTCGCAGGGCATCGGCGCCACATTTTCCCAGCTGGCGGTCATCTGCTTTGTCGGCATCGGCAGTATTTCGGTGGTGGGCGGCGACCTCAGCATGGGTGGTCTGGCAGCCTGCACCATGCTTACCAGCCGCGCCCTGCAACCGGGCCTGCGCGCCATGGGCGTATGGACACAGTTCCAGTCGGTGCGCCTGGCCATCGACAAGGTGAACGAACTGTTTGCCATTCCGCGCGAGGTGTCCGGCGATTTCAGCTGCGACAAGGCCGTGCACGGCCGCATCGAGATGAAGGACATCGAGTTCCGCTACGAAGGCGATGAAAAACCCCTGTTGCAGGGGCTGTCACTGCGCGTGGAGCCGGGAGAACTCATCGGCATCACCGGCAACAACGGCGCCGGGAAGAGTACCCTGCTCGCGCTGCTGTCGGGCTTCCTTCACCCCCAGGCGGGCTCGATCACCATCGATGGCGTGAACCTGGATGACTTCGATATCGAGTGCCTGCGCGCACAGGTCGGGATCGTACCCCAGCAGGGCGTGATATTCGAGGGCACAATCCTGGAGAACATGACTCTGTACCGCGAAGGCGAGGCGGCCGAGCAGGCGCTGGAGCTGGCCGCAAAGCTCGGCCTGGGAGAAATCATCTCGCGCCTGCCCGACGGCCTCGATACCTATATCGGCGGATCCGCCGCCGGCAGGCTGTCCGAGGGGGTCAAGCAAAAGATCATTATCGTACGCTCACTGGTGGGAAATCCCAGCATTGTGCTGTTCGACGACGCCAACGCGAATTTCGATATCAAGAACGACAAAAACCTCGTCTCACTGGTCAGCGAGCTGCGCGGAGAGTGCACGATGATCGTGGTGTCGCACCGGCCTTCTTTCCTGGGTATCTGCGATCGCAGGTACGTACTGGAAAACGGTGTGCTCAGGCCAGAAGAAGAGACTGTGTCCCCGCGCCCCACGGACCAGGGCGCCGCGGTGAGCCTGGTCGGAGCCTGAACAAATAATGAACGCTATAGCGGGAAGCTTAACCCAGGGCGCCGCCGGGTCCGCCGGCAGCCGGCCGCGTGAAGACAAGGTTGTCGAGGCACTGCGCGACAGGGATCTCGAGGCATTTGCGCAGGTTTCTCCCTGCGCCGCCTGTCTCTTCCCGATACTGGAGGCCCTGGGGCGCACCGCGATCAACCGCGAGCTGCTGGAATCCATCCCGCATTTTGCGGGCAGCCTGGACCTGGTGGACCTGCGCAACATACTGGTCAACCTCGGCTACGAGAGCGACCCCGTAGAGAGCTCGGTGCAGGATATCCGTGCCGAGCTCTACCCGGCGCTGTTCAGGACGGAGCAAGGCGACCTGTTCGTACTGACAGCGCGCGACGGCGACACGATCTCGTTCTTCGACGCCCACAGCAGACAGCAGCGCAGCGAGTCCGCGACGGCACTGACCCAGCGGGGAACGGCCTACCTGTTCACCGACAGGCATCCCACCCACGGGGTCCAGCAGCAGTCCTCGCCCCAGGCGTGGTTCAGCGGGCTGGCGGCAAGGTTCCGCAAGATGATCGGCCACCTGCTGCTGATGACCTTCATCATCAACATGACCGCGCTGGCGATACCAATATTCATCATGATGATCTATGACAAGGTTATCGGCGCCAAGTCGCTGGACAGCCTGCCAATGATCCTCACTGGTGTGGCCATACTCATTGTCTCCGACCTCGTTTTGCGCTACCAGAAATCGATGGCGCTGGGCGCGCTGGCCGGCCGCCTGGACTACCTGATCGGCGTGGAAACCTTCAAGCAGCTGCTGTTCCTGCCGCCGGCATTTACCGAGCGCTCCACCGTCGCGGCGCAATTGTCGCGCCTGAAGCAGTTTGACTCACTGCGGGATTTCTTTACCGGGCCGAGTGCCGGTTTTCTCCTGGACCTGCCCTTTGTCTTCATCTTCATGCTCGCGGTCGCCGTGCTGGCGGGCCCGGTGGCACTGGTGCCGCTGGTCATGGTGGGCCTGTACGTCATTGTCGGACTGCTCTTCCTGCCGCCACTGGAACGCAAGGTGCAGCGTTCCGGCAAGGCGCGCACCGACAAGCAGACCATGCTGATGCAGACCTTCGACGGTCGCCGGGAAATCAAGGCCATCGGCGGTGAAACAGTCTGGCGCGAGCGCTTCCGCGAGGTATCCGGCGAGGCGGTGCATGCGAACTACGACATATTCGTCGCCAACGCGCTGATGACCAATATCGCGCAGGCGCTGATGACCCTGTGCGGTGTCGGGGTGCTCGCACTGGGTGCGATACAGGTCATGGAAGGTCAGATGAGCGTGGGTGCGCTGATTGCGACCATGACACTCGCCTGGCGTGTGCTCACCCCGCTGCAGGGCATGTTCCTGTCCTATTCCAAGCTGCAGCAGATGCTCAAATCCATCACGCAGATCAACAACCTGATGAAGCTCAAGGTCGAGAAGGACGAAAGCCATATCGACCTGCATGAAAATCCCGCCAGGCGGAAACTGGAACTGGACCGGGTCAGCTTCCGTTACGACCAGCATTCCGATCCCGCGCTACTGGGCGTCACGTTCAACATCGATCCCGGCGAACTCGTCGCGGTGGTGGGCCTCACCGGGGCCGGCAAGTCCACCCTGTTGAAGCTCATCGCCGGCATGTACAAGCCACAGGCCGGCGCCCTGTTGCTGGACGGCGTCGACCTGCGGCAGTTGAACGCCATGGAGTTGCGGCGCTCCATTGCCTACGTGCCCCAGGAAATCCGTATGTTCCACGGCACCATTGCACAGAACATCCGCCTCAACAACTGCCTCGCCACCGACCAGAAACTGCACGAGGCGGCGGAAAAGGCGGGCATCCTCGAGGACATTCTCAGTCTGCCCATGGGCTTCGACACCCGCATCGGCGACAAGGCCATGAAGCACTTTCCGCCCGGGTTCATGCGTTCACTGTCCATCGCCCGCGCCTTTTCCTGTGAGGCAAAGGTGCTGCTGCTGGACGAACCCGGTGCTTCGCTGGACACCCTCAGCGACGCGCGTTTCGTGGACCAGTTGTGCAGCCTGCGCGGCGAACACACGGTTGTCATGGTCAGCCACCGCCCGAGTCACATCAGGCTGGCCGACAAGGTCGTGGTCCTGGACCAGGGCAGCGTCAGTTTCGTCGGCGAGCCCGACAGGGCCATCAAACTACTTTTCGGTGCATCGTGATGAGCAAGTCAAAGCAGAACCTGCATTCAGCAACCGAGGCCGGGATGCCGCGCGCCAGGGCGCGCTTTCTCGCCCAGGCCATTCAACTGGAGGAACAGGGTATAACGGCCACGGTGAAGTACTCCGTGTACTCTGTCATGGGCCTGTTGATACTGATCGTTATCTGGATGTCGCTGACCAGGGTGAGCGAGGTGACGGTGACCAGCGGCAAGGTGGTGCCCGTTGGCTATATCCACAACATCCAGCACCTGGAGGGCGGCATCATCGCCGACATTCACGTGCAGGACGGGGACCGGGTGGAGGCTGGCGACCTGCTGGTCAGTTTCGCGCCTCCCGCCACCGAGTCGGATTTCGACCAGCTGGTCATCCGCAGGGCGTTCCTCAACCTCGACCTGGCCCGGCTTGAAGCCCTGCGCAAGGAAAGCGAGATCGTTTTCACCGAGACCACGCAGGCGTATCCCCACCTGGAAAACAAGGAGCGGGATGCGACGGACACGCAGCGCTCGAGCTACGACAGCGAGTTGGAGGTCATCGAGGCGCGTATCGTTCAGCGCAGCAGCGAGCTGAAGCGGCAGCGCAACCAGGTGGTGGTGCTGCGCGAAGAGGTCGCCCTGCTGCAGAAGCAGGTCGATATCCGCAGCGAGCTGGCGCAGAAAAACGCCATTTCCATGACGGACCTGCTGGCGGTGCAGAGCCAGCACGCCTCCCTGCTGACCGACCTGCGCGAGGCCGAAGACAGCGTCGCCGTGGCGCAGACCGCACTGGAGGAGGAGCGCAAGCGACTGCGCGAGGTCGCGGCGCGCCAGCGCAAGGAGATCGAACAGGAGGCCGCACAGGTGGAATCCCAGTTGGCGGATGTCCAGGCAGCACTGGTCAAGGCCAAGGACAAGCTGGACCGGCTGCAGGTCTACGCACCGGTCAACGGCATCGTACAGGGCCTGACCGTGACCACCATCAACGCCGTGGTGCGCCCCGGCGACGTGATCATGCAGGTCGTGCCGGTGGACGACGAGATGATCGTGGAATCGCGCCTGCTGCCCAACGAGGTCGGCTACATCACCGCGGGACAGCTGGCCGACGTCAAGGTCGACAGCTACGACGCGTCGCGCTACGGCACGATCAGGGGCCGGGTGCAGCAAATATCGCCCTCGACCTACCTCGACGAGGAGGCCAACCCCTACTACAAGGTCAAGCTGTCGCTGGAGAAATCCTTCATGGGCGCGCGCAAGGGCGAGATGGATATCATCCCTGGCATGACCGTGCAGGCCGATATCATCACCGGCTCCAAGAGCATCATGGAATACCTGATGAAACCGGTCACCCGGGGCTTCTCCAACGCGTTCCAGCAGCGCTAGGACCGTTTGCTCAGTCGCCGCGCGACACCGGCTCGCCCCTGGCATAGTTTTCGATCACAAACTGCGCGGCAAACCCCAGCGAGCGGTACAACGGTTCGCCCTCGTCCGAGGCCTGCAACACGACGCGGGCCGCACCGCAGTCCACGCTGCGATCGAGCAACTGCCGCATCAAGGTCCTTGCAATACCCAGGCCGCGAAATTCCCGGGGCACGCCGACCTGGTGGATGCCCACCACCTCGCCCGTGCGCCACAGCAGGCCCGTGGCAACCGCCGTATTGTCCAGCCTGGCCAGATACAGCTCCAGGCCAGGCGCGCCCAGGGCGTAGGAGATCACCCCGGGTTCGATAGCGTAGTCGAAGGCCGCTCCACCGACATCGCACCAGTTGCGCACGTCCGCGTCGTCCACACGCTGTAATTCCAGGTGCCGGCCATCCCTGAGGCTGCCCGCGGCGTCGCCGGCGCGCGTGTAGTCGGCCAGCTCCAGGGTCATGGCCAGCTGCCGGAACAACGGTGTAAAGCCCTCTGCCGCCAGGGCGGGCTGCAACACTGGTGCCAGGGGGCCGTCCCACAGCGGCACGATATAACCCGCTGGCAATTGCGCCAGTACCGCGGTTATCTGTTGCGGGTGCGCAGCGGCGTCCCCGGTATCGAACCAGCAGCGCCGCGGCCAGGCGGGATGCAGCCGGGCGCTGCCGCCCCCCTCCCGGTTCTGCGCACGCGCGCCCAGCGCCCGCCACAGCGCGATCAGGTTGTCGATATTGGCGCGCGCGACATCGTGATCCGTGCCGTGCATTCTTCAACCTCCGTTGATCAGGACAATGCCGCAGACCAGGGCCGCGACGCCCGCCAGCCTGGGCCAGTTCACCGGCTGCAGCGGCAGATCAAACCAGCCGAAATGCCCGGCGAGCATCGCCACCAGCACCTGGCCGGTGAGGGCCCAGGACATCATGGTACCGATACCCATCTGCGGAATCAGGTAGAAATAGGTAGAGATGGCGAAGGCGCTCAGTGCGCCCCCCGAGAACCACAGGTACAGTGGTACCGAGCGCACGGCGGCGCTCGTGGGCATCTCGCGCGAAAGCAGGACAAGGGCCAGCGACACGAACGCCAGGCTCACCAGGAACGCCACCCAGGTGCCCAGGATGCTGCTCCTGAGCAACACGCCCAACTGCGCGTTCATGCTGGCCTGCACGGCGATGGCGGCGCCCGCGAGCAGTGCGAGCAGCGGCGCCAGCGTCATTGTCCCAGCTCCGCAACCATCTCCCCGAAGGGCTTGCGCACCTTGGGGTAGCCGGCATGGGGGTCATCCGCGTGGCGATAGCCGACAGGGCAGATGACCGCCGTGGTCAACTGTTGCTGCGACAGCCCCAGCACCCGGTCATAGCCTGCCGCGTCAAAGCCCTCCATCGGGCAGGTGTCGACCCGGGCCAGGGCGGCCGCGGTGAGAAAGTTGCCGAGTGCGAGGTAGGCCTGGTTTTTCGTCCAGGCGACCAGTTCGGCCGCCGACATCCGCGCCAGCGCGCCCTGAATCTGCTGCGCGTAGGCGTCCAGTTCACTCACCGGCACATTGCGTGAGGCGGCGGCCCGCTGGATGTAGTGGTCGACGGCGTCTGTCCCCAGGGCCGTGTGCGCGGCGAAGACGACGAGGTGGCTGGAATGCAGCACCTTGTCCTGCCCGTAGGAATGCTCAAGCAGCTGGCGCCGCACTTCCGGTGCCTGGATGACCAGCATGCGATAGGGTTGCAGCCCGTAGGCTGATGCGCTCATGCGCGTTGCCTCGAGAATGCCGCGCAGTGTTTCCGCCTCCACCTCGCGCGGGGAGAATGCCTTTACCGCGTAGCGCCAGGCCAGTGCTTCAGTGAGTTTCATCGCTGTTCCCTCCGGGTAGTTATCGACTACAGGGCAACAGGCTACCGCCGCGCACGCGGCCAGGCATTTACATAGGTTGATGCAACGGAAATTTATTCCAGGGTCTTGCGGATGCGGCTCAACTGGGTCGGCGTGATGCCCAGGTGCGAGGCGATATGGTACTGGGGGATCCTGCCGGCGATGGCCCCGTGATTGTCCAGGAAGGTGAGGTAACGTTGCGTGGCGTCGTCCTGGACCAGCGCAATTTCCCGCGAATCCTTGGCCAGCAACCAGTTCTGTTCCAGGTAGTGAATATGGTACATCTTGAGGTCGTCGCTGGCGCCTAGCAGCCGTCGGTAGCCGCGAAAATCGATACTCACCACCGTGGCGTCCTCCAGCGCCTCGATCGTCGCTTCCGAGCGCGTGGCCGTGAGCAGCGCAACCATGGGGCCAGGGTACTTGCCCTCGTCGAAAAAATTCTTGTTGTACTCGTTGCCCTTGTCGTCCGTAACGTAGACGCGAAAAAGCCCGCGGTAGACAAAGGCGAAACTGGTCGGTCTATCACCGGCCGGGTAGAGGATATGACCCCGGGGCACGTCCTCGACACGGCAGATCGCGCCCAGCGCGCGCCAGGTCGCGTCGGACACCGGGCTGTAGGCGTCGATGCTCGCTCGCAGGGCGCGCATGGCCTGCGCTGCGGCTTCCGCCCCCGCCCGCTTCATCCGGCATCTCGCAATAATGTGGGCACAGGCGTCGCCATCGTCCGCAAAGTGGTTGTCGCGGCTTCCTGTTTAGCAGATTGCGCCGGGGGGCGGCAAGCGCGACGGGCTGGCGCCGGGCGCGGCACCGCCCCCCCTGGCCGGGGTCAATATGGGGTCTTTACCCCATACGCAAACGCACATCGCACGGGGATACTGGGCGGGCCGGTCGCGACCGACGCAGCGGCATGCCGGGCACGGCGGCGTGCCGGGCCAGCGTACACGAACATCCAGGGGACAATATGACCTTCAAGACCATCGCCACCGCACTGCTGTGCTCGGTATGCACACCGGCCCTGGCCCAGGGTTTCGGCTGCTTCAATACGACCCAGTCCCCGGATAGCACGGTCACCCCGGTCGATATTGGCACGGTCATCACGCTCTCGGTGGACACCATCGACGCGGTGCGGGCTGACATCGGCGGCGTAGCGATGACGCCGGCAGTCGACCCCAACAGCAATTCGGCCAACACCTGGACGGCCACCAGCACGGCGATTTCCGACAGCGTGATCAATGTCGTTGTCTACACCGCCGGCGATACCGCCTCGGATACCTGCAGCTGGGCGATCGACGTGAATGAGCCGCCGATGCCACCCGCGCCCGCTCCCGTGCTGGTCACACCGGTGCCGCTGATGAATATCTGGTTCCTGGGCTTGCTGGCGACGGCCTGTGCCGGGCTCGGCGCGTCCCGGCTGCGGCGCAAGTAGGCCGCAGCGCACTCCTCCTGCGACAATGGCGGCGTATTTTTTCGCCGCTGGTCTGCCAGGATTTACCAGCCTGCAGCGGAAACCGGCTCGACAGGAACTGCGGCGGCAATTGGGCTAAGATCGACGCACAAGTATCACTTCAGGTGTTTTCGATTTCGTGAGTTCCTCAGCAGCCTCCCGCATCAAGCCTCCCCTGACCCATGACAATCGCTGGTGGTGGGAGATGGCCGCCGAAGGCAAGCTGGGCATCCAGCGCTGCAGCGATTGCCAGTTGTTGCGCCACCCTCCCCGGCCCATGTGCGGCCAGTGCCACTCGCTGCAATGGGATAGCGTGGAAGCCAGCGGCAGGGGCACCATCTGCAGCTATACCGTGTTGACCCACCCGCAGTTTCCCGGCTACGACTACCCGCTGGTTATCGTCCTGGTCGACCTCGAGGAGGGTACGCGCCTGCTCTCCCAGCTGGTGGACTGCGAGCCCGCAGCGGTGGATTTCGGCCTGCCGGTGCAGATGCACATCCAGGAGGACGCCGACGGTTTCAAGCTGCCCGTGTTCCGCCTGGCGGAGGACCGGTAATGCCGATTTCACTGCGCGACGAGGCCGCCATCGCCGGTATCGGCCTGACCGGGTTCTCCAAGCACTCGGGCGTCTCCGAACTGTCACTGGCGGCGCAGTGCATCACCGCCGCTTGCGACGATGCGGGCGTCGAGCCCGGTGAGATCGACGGGCTGGTCAGCTACACACTGGATTCCACCGACGAAATCGAGGTGGCCCGCGCCGTCGGCGCCGCGGACCTGAGCTTCTTCTCGAAGATCAACTACGGCGGCGGCGCGGCGGTGGGCACCATCGCCCAGGCGGCCATGGCGATCGCCACCGGCCAGGCCAGTACGGTCGTGTGCTACCGCGCCCTGAACGGCCGCTCCGGCAAGCGCATGGGCCAGGGCGTGTCCGGCGATATCGTCACCTCGGACCTGGTGCACTGGTCCTGGTACATGACCTACGGTATGTTGATTCCGGGCTCCTGGATCGCCCTGGTCGCCAACAAGTATATGCAGCGCTACGGCGTCACGCGCGAAGACCTCGGCCGGGTGGCGATCTCCCAGCGCAACCACGCCCAGCGCAACCCGCGCGCCTGGGGCTACGGCCGCGAGCTGACCATGCAGCAGTACCTGGCCGCCGAGCCGATCGCCTACCCCCTGTGCCTGTACGACTTCTGCCAGGAAACCGACGGCGGCTGCGCCATCCTGGTCACCAGCGCCGAGCGCGCTCGCGACCTGCGCCACAAACCGGCCGTCATCCGCGGCGTCACCCAGGCCTCTACCCAGGGCCAGGAACAGATGACGAGTTTTTACCGCGACGAACTGGAATCCCTGCCGGAAATGGAGATGGCCGCCGCGAGGGTCTACGAACAGGCGGGGCTGGGGCCGGATGACATCGACGCCGCCTGCCTCTACGACGCCTTCACCTCCGAAGTCATCATGCAGCTCGAGTCCTTCGGTTTTTGCGCCCGCGGCGAGGGCAAGGAGATGGTGCGCGAGGGTGCGCTGGACAGGGACGGCCGCCTGCCGAACAACACCCATGGCGGCCTGATCTCAGAGGCGTACATCCACGGCATGAACAATATCGCCGAGGGTGTGCGCCTGGTGCGCGGCGCTTCCACCGGGCAACCGGACAAGCCGGTCAATCATGTACTGGTCAGCAGCGGCGTCGGGGTTCCCACCGGCGCGCTGATACTCGGTAGCGACTGAGCCCCGCTACGGCCGGCCGGAGTGATACATCCCGGATCGCCGGTGTTTCCGCACCGGTAGTCGCTATATCCCCGCATACGCTGCCGGTCGACGCGAGCGGGGTTGGACAGTTTCCAGCGAGCAGGTAACATCAAGCCCTTAGTGAGCAACGGTTATCGCCAGGATCACCCATGGAGCAAAGCGCGATCTATCGCATCAACGAACCGAGCGTGATTGCCGAGGTCATCGAGGGCGAGGCCATCATCCTCAACTTCGAGAGCGGCAGTTATTACAGCCTGAACGAGAGCGGCAAGGCGATCTGGGCGGACATCCTCGCTGGCCACTGCCGCGAGGACATCCACGCACGCCTGAGCGCAAGCTACGCACTGCCCTCGGCAGACATCGATGGTGACGTCGACCGGGCGCTGCAGACGCTGCTGGATGAACAGCTCATCGTCCCGGTCGAGCAAACTGCGGGCAGCCCGGCCGGCGCCGCGGTCGATTTTCGCCCCGAACAGCCCTACGCTGCGCCCGCACTGCAGAAGTTCACCGACCTGCAGGAACTCCTCCTGCTCGACCCGATTCACGAGGTAACACCCGCGGCCGCACCATGAACGAGGCGCTTGCCGCCGGGCCCTGCGACCTGTTCCACCGCGCCGCATGGGCAGCCTTCGAGACGGCCTGCTCAGATAGCACGCCCCTTACCCACTCCTTCGACGTCGGCGGCAGGACCCTGGAGGCCCGGTTCGCCGGGGAAGCCATGCTGGCACAGGTCCTGCCCGCACTGGCGCACCTGCAAACCGCACCCGCGCCCGCGGCTGACCTGCGCGTCGCTGTCTGGGACAGCGCCTCCACGGGCCAGCCCCTGCCCACGCCGCCCTGGCGTCCCGACGACCAGGTCTCGCGCGGTGAGATCCGCGGTTTCGATACCGGGCCGGATCTGCGCCTGGCCCTGCAGGGCGGCTCGGGAGCGCTGAGCATGCTGCACCCGGGCAGCCGGCGGGGCATGCTGTGGCTGGACGACGCGGCGCGCTGCCCGTCCTGGGAAGCCGCGGCTCCCCTGCGCGGCCTGCTGCACTGGTGGTGCGCACCGCCCCGCAGGCAACTCGTCCACGGCGCCGCGGTGGGCCGCGATGAGCGCGCCGTGCTGCTCACGGGCAAGGGCGGCTCGGGCAAATCCACCACCGCCCTGACAGCGCTGCTGGCGGGATTCGACTACCTGGGCGACGACTACCTGCTGTGCGATCTCGCCACGCAGGGTCCGCTGGTCCACAGCCTGTACAATTCCGCCAAGGTCGACGCGCAGACACTACGCAAACTGCCCGGGCTGCCTGCCGCACAACCCGAGCCTGGCGAGGAGAAGGCAGTGCTGTACACCCGCGAGCATTTTCCCGCGCAACTGCGGCGCCGTGCGCAACTGTGCGCCATCCTCGTGCCGCGCGTCACCGGCGCCAATCAGACATCACTGCACGCACTCAGCGCGGCCCAGGCCTTTCTCGCGCTGGCCCCGACCACGCTGTTCCAGTTGCCCGGCGCGGGGCGCGACGCGGCCGGTTTCCTGCGCCGCCTGGTCGCCGCCCTGCCCTGCTATGAGCTGCAACTGGGCGCGTCGCCGGACTCGACCCTCGACGCCATCGAGAACGTACTGGAAAGCGCATGAACACACCGCGCGTCAGCGTCATCATGCCGGTGTACAACGCCGCACGCTGGGTCGACGAGGCCGTACACAGCGTCCTATCACAGGGCGTGGCGCCACTGCAGTTGATCGCCATCGACGACGGCTCGAGCGACGACTCCGCCGCGCGCCTGGCAGACTTCGGCACTCAGGTGGAGCTGCTGCGGCAGGACAATCGCGGCCCGGCGGCGGCGCGCAACCTCGGCCTGGCACAGGCGCGGGCGGCATTCATCGCCTTCATCGACGCGGACGATACCTGGCCCCCGGGCCGGCTGGCGCGCCAGCTCGCCCGGCTCGAAGACGAGCGCGATACGACCATCGTGCAGGGGCGCCTGCAGGATATCGCGCTGCGCGACGGTGCGTGGCGGCCGCGCGGGGAGCCCTACTTCGCCAACAGCCTGGTCTCCGCCCTGTTCCGCCGCGAGGCCTTCGAGCGGGCCGGTCTGCTGGATGAATCGCTGCGCTTCTGCGAGGACGTTGACTGGTTTTTTACCGCCCGCCGCGCCGGTCTGGGCCTGCTGCGCGATGATCATGTCACCCTGCTGCGTCGCTGTCACGGGGACAACATGACCCGCGACCGCGACCAGGTACGGCGGCAGACGCTGGCGGTCGTCGCCAGGCATCGCCGCGCGCTGCGCGGTGACCAGCCGTGAACCTGCTGTGCTTCTTTGGCCATCACCGCTGCGCCAGCAGCTGGACACACGGCATGCTGCGCAGCCTTGCGGTCGGCGCCGGCTGGCGCTATCGCGCCGTGCTCGACTCGCGCAAGCTGCAGGGCGGCCTGGCAAACGACCTCGCCGAGCAGGCGCCCGAGGTGCTGGCGCTGGTCAATGCGCGGCGCGAGGACCTCGCCGTCCTGCCGCCCTTCCGCGGTGTGCATATCGTGCGCGACCCGCGCGACGTACTGGTCTCCGCCTACTTTTCCCACCGCAACAGCCATCCCACACAGGACTGGCCGGAACTGGTACCGCACCGACAGGCCCTGCGGGCGGCGAACGAGGCGGACGGACTATTGCTGGAGCTGGACTGGCGTGCGCAGCAGTTCGCCGAGATGGCCGCGTGGGACTACCACGACGAGCGCATACTCGAATGGCGCATGGAAGAGCTGGTGCGCGACCCCCTGCCGTACCTGCAGGAGCTGTTCCGGTTCTGGCATCGCCTCGCGCCACAGCCCGAACACTGGGCAGCGGGGGTGCGCAGGTTTTATAATCGCGCCACGGGCAGCGTCGCCAGACGCCTGCACGGCAAGGTGACACTGCCCGCGTGGCGCGCGCGGGACATCTCGCCGACGGCGCTGGAGCAGGCCGTGACGCGGCACAGTTTCCAGCGCAAGAGCGGCGGGCGCTCACCGGGCCAGGTACAGCCGGACCACCATTACCGCAGCGGCGTCGCCGGTGACTGGCGCAAGCACTTTACGCGGGAACTGCGCACTGAATTCAAGCGCCGGCACGGCGACCTGCTGATGCAACTGGGATACGAAAAAGATGACCAATGGTGACAGCACAGGCAATGGCGGCAGCGACCCCCTGGTCAGCGTCATCGTGCCCGTGTACAACGGCGAGGACTATCTCGCCGAGGCGTTGGACAGCATCCTTGCCCAGACCTGCCAGGACCTGGAGATCATCCTGGTGAACGACGGCTCCACGGACAGCAGTCCCGCCCTGGCGCAGCACTACGCCACTGCGCACGCCAATATCCATTGCCTGCACAAGTCCAACGGCGGCGTAACGGTGGCACGCAACGATGGGATCCGCCGCAGCCGGGGTCGCTACATCGGCTTCCTGGACCAGGACGACCGCTGGGCGCGCAATGCCCTGGAGATTCACCTGCAGCGGCTGCAAGCGAATCCGGCCCTGGGGTACAGCGTGGCCCGGCAGCGCTGCTACCTGCAGCCCGGCGCGCCACGGCCCGAGTGGTTTGGCCTGCAGGAACTCGACACTCCGGTGGCGGGCTACCTGCCGGGCGCCCTGCTGGTGCGCCGCGAACTGTTCGAGCAAATCGGCTACTTCGACCTGCGCTACCCGATATCAGCGGACGCCGACTGGTTCGCCCGGGCGCGCGACGCGGGCATCCCGATGGCGGAAATCGACGCCGTCGTCCTGGAGCGGCGTATCCACCGGCACAACCAGTCGGCGCAGGCCGAGCGCATCCACGACGAATTGTTCAACCTGCTGCACGCCTCCCTGCGCCGCAAGCGCACACAGGCCTGAGGGCCAACGGCTGCCGCGATGAATGCGACCCTTGCCCGCATCCTCGAAACCCGCACCCTGCTCTCCCCCGACGGCCAGGAGATTGCGCTGCACTCGGCCCTGCCCGCGGCCGAGGGCGAGATCCTGCAGTACTGGTTGCGCGCCCACCAGCCCAGGCGGCTGCTCGAAATAGGCCTGGCCTACGGTGTTTCCAGCCTGTTTGTGCTGGACGCGGCCAGCGCCTGGGGTATCGAACGCTACGACATCATCGATGCCTTCCAGTCCGGCCAGTGGCAGGGCCTCGGCGCACGACACCTCGCGGAGGCGGGGTTCGAAGCTGCGTATACGCTGCACGAGGAACTGTCCGAGACCTGCCTGCCGCGCATGCTCGCCGCGGGCATGCGCTTCGATTTCGCGTTTGTCGACGGCTGGCACACCTTCGACCAGGCGCTGCTGGAGTTCTACTATATCAACCGCATGCTGGAGACCGGCGGCATTGTGGTGTTCGACGACATGCACCTGCCCTCACTGCAGAAGCTGCTGCGCTACCTCGGCCAGTACCCGGCGTACGCGGCTCTACCACTGCCCCCGGCAGTGAGCCAGTCTCTGCCCGCCAAAGTACGCACGGTAGCCGGTCTGCCGCCCTGTCGCCTCGCCGGCCTGCGCAAAATCGCGCCCGATGACCGCGACTGGGACTGGTTCGAAGACTTCTAGGAGATCTACCCATCAGCACGCACAGGACGAGCCTTGTCAGCGTCGTCATCCCGGTATACAACGGCGCGCGCCATATCGGGGCGGCGGTCGATTCGGTACTCGAACAGGACGCGGTCACGCCGGAACTGATTGTCGTCGATGACGGGTCCACGGATGACACGGCGCATATCCTGCGCGGCTACGGCCAGGCCCTGCGCTACATATACCAGGACAATGCGGGCAGCAGTGTGGCGCGCAACCGCGGTTGCGAACTGGCCAGCGGTGAATTCATCGCCTTCCTCGACGCCGATGATCTTTGGGTCCGCGACAAGCTGGCGCTGCAATGTGCCGCCTTTGACGAAGATCCCGCCCTGGACCTGGTGTGGGGACAGGTACGCGAATTCGACAGCGGCAGCGACCCGCAGCAGTCGAGCTACCCGGCCAGCGCCGCGCAGCACCCCGGCACCCTGCTGATGCGCCGCACCGCGCTGCGCCGCGTCGGAAAGTTCAGCGAACACTACCAGCAGGCCGAGGTGGTGGAATGGGCGGCGCGCCTGCTGCAACTGGGACTTGCCCAGCGCACCCTGCCGCAAGTCCTGATGTACCGCCGCCTGCACGACAGCAACAAGGGCCTGGGCAACCGCGCGGCCCACCGCGAGTACCTGCAGGTGCTGAAGCGCCATATGGACCGCAAGAAATCGTGAACACGCGCGCCGCGCCAGGGGAGTTCGACCTGTACGACTGTGCGCCGGACCGGCGGCAGCAGCTGTTGCTGCGCGCCGCATTGCTGGAGCCCGACGCGGCCGCCGCGGCCTGGCGGCAGTGGTGTGACGGCGGCGAGCTGGATGATGTCGACTCGGCCTCCTTCCGCCTGCTGCCACTGGTGTACCGCAAATTGCAGGACGCGGCGGGCGACGACCCGCTGCTGCCGCGCCTGCAGGTGGTCTACCGGCATACCTGGTTCAAGAACCAGGTATTGTTCGACGCGGCCCGCGCCCTGCTCGCCCGCCTGGCGGCGGCGGGCATAGAAGCCATGCTGCTCAAGGGCGCGGCGATGTCGCTGACCCACTACCGCGACCCCGGCCTGCGCTTCATGCACGACCTCGACGTACTGGTCAGGCCGCAGCATTTTCTGCGCGCGGTCGAGGTGCTGATGGACGCCAACTGGGGGCCGACCGGCGCCGGGCCGCGGGTAATCGCCACCTGGCACAGGCGCCGTTTCCAGCACGGGGCGTCTTTCCGCCGCGACAGCACGGAGATAGACCTGCACAGCCAGCTCAGCCGCTTTACCTGGCAGGACGACGAGGACATCTGGCGCCACGCGCAACGTATCGAATGGCGCGGCACGCCCGTCTATCTCCCGGATACCACCGTGCAGTTCTACCACACCTGCAACCACGGCGTGCGCTGGAGCTACGGCAAACTGAGCTGGATTCCCGACGCCCTCGCCGTGTTGCGCGGACCCGCACCCGGTGTCGACTGGGAGCGGTTGTTGCGCATCGCCCGGCACAGCCGCACAATCTGCCAGTTGCACCACAGCCTGGCCTACCTGCGCCACGCCTGGGACGCCGACATTCCCGCCGAGGTCCTGGCGCAACTCGCCGCGCAACCGGTGAGCTGGGTCGAGCGCGGTGACTACCGCATGCTGGCCAGCCGCCCCAGGCGTACCCCGGGACACCTGGCGGCGCGTCTGTTCCTGCGTTCCTGCCGCTACGGCGCCAGCGCCGGACCCGCGCAGGCCCCCCTGGGGGTCGATTTCTTCACCTGGATACGTTATCTCTACCTTGATTACCTGGGCCTTACGGCCAGAAAACATGAGGAATAAGCATGCTCGTTCACCACTACCTGGAGTACTACGCGAGGACGACACCCGAGGCGCCCTGCTTCAGTCACCACGACACCAGCATCAGCTACGGTAAACTCGATGAACTTGCCAACCAGTTGGGCAATGGCTTGCTGGACCTGGGAGTCGAGAAAGGGCAACGGGTCGCCATCCTGGGCGAAAACAGTATCGAACACGGGCTGTGGTTCATGGCCGCGAGCAAGGTAGGGGCCGTCGCCGTGCCGCTCAACTACCGGCTGGCGCCGGCGGAACTGGCGTTCATTATCAACGACTCCAACACCCGGGTGCTGTTCGTCCTCCAGGGCATGGAGGACACCCTGGAGGCCCTGCGTGGGCAACTGCCAGCCGGGATCGCCATCATCACGCAGCAACAGCCCGACAGCCTGCACTGGCAGGAATGGGTAAACCGGTTTCCGCCGAGCGCCCCCGCGGTCGAGACGCACCGGGACGAACCCTTTTTCCAGCTGTACACCAGCGGCACCACGGGCAACCCCAAGGGCGTGGTCACCTCGCACTTCAACATCCTGCAGCTGACCATGATGAACGTGATCGCCACGCCGCAGCGCCCGCATGCCGGCTCCGCTGGTATTGTATGCGCCCCCCTGTTCCACATCGGCGGGGCGGGGTCGGCCATCGCCGGCATCTACAACGGGCAACATACGCTGCTGCACCGCAGCTTTGATCCGGTCCAGGTGCTGGACGACATGGAGCAGTATCCCGTGACCAGCATCTTCATGGTCCCGGCGATGATCATGGCCGTGCTGCAGGTCCCCGGTGTCGAGGAACGGGATTTTGGCAAGCTGCAAACGATCTTCTACGGCGCCTCCCCCATCTCGGAGACCGTGTTGCGTCGTGCGCTGGAGGTCTTCCAGTGCGAGTTCGTCCAGATGTACGGCATGACCGAGACCACGGGCACCGTGGTGCACCTGACTCCCGCCGATCACCGCCGCGCGCTGGCGGGCAAGCCTGAACTGCTCCGGTCCTGTGGTCGACCTTCCGTAGGCGCACAGGTCAAGGTCGTGGATACGCAGGGCGAGGAAGTCGAGACCGGCGAGGTCGGCGAGATCTGGGTGAAATCCGACACCAACATGCTGTGCTACTACAACCTGCCGGAAGCCACCGCCGCCAACCTCACCGATGGCTGGGTACACACCGGCGATGCCGGTTACCTGGACGAGGAGGGCTACCTCTACCTCAAGGACCGCATCAAGGACATGGTCGTCAGCGGAGGTGAGAACATCTACCCCGTCGAGGTCGAGAACACACTGGCCAGGCTGGAAGCGGTCGCCGACGTGGCGGTGATCGGCGTGCCCGACGACAAGTTCGGCGAGGCCCTGCTGGCGTTCGTGGTCACCAAACCGGGCATGCAACTGGACGTGGAGGAGATGATCGAGTTCTGCCGCGACAAGATCGCCGGCTACAAGATTCCTCGACAACTGGAGATCGTGGAGGAGCTGCCGCGCAATCCCTCCGGCAAGATACTCAAGAAGGTGCTGCGCGAACCCTACTGGGAGGGCGTGAACAGAGGTATTGGCTAGGCGGAGCTGGCGGGGATGTCATTCCTGCGCCGCTACGGTTTCCGCCTGCTGTTGCTGGCCGTCTTTCTCTGCACCTGGAGTTGGGCGGCCTGGCAGCCCCTGCACCCGGACGACTGGCTGCTGGAGAACTACCTGGTGTTTTTCTGGCTACCGGTCCTGCTGGTGACGGCACGGGTCTTCCGCCTGTCCGATGTGTCCTACGGCTGTATCACGCTGTTCATGTGCCTGCACGTGCTGGGCTCGCATTACACCTACGCGGAGGTGCCGTTTGGCTACACGCTGCAGGAATGGATCGGCGCCGATCGCAATATGTACGACCGGCTGGTGCATTTCTGCTTCGGCCTGCTCCTGGCCTACCCCGTGCGCGAGGTGCTGGTGCGCATTGCCCGCCTGCGCGGCTTCTGGGCGTATTTTTTCCCCGTGGACATCATGCTGTCCGTATCGGCGCTGTACGAGATTATCGAGTGGCGGGCCGCGGCCATGGTGGCGCCGGACCTGGGCCTGGCTTTCCTGGGAACACAGGGCGATGTGTGGGACGCACAGAAGGACATGGCGCTGGCGGGAGCCGGCGCCATCCTGGCCATGTGCATCGTCTTCGTCCTCAATCTCTGGCTGAACCCCGGGGCCGCCGCGGAGTTGCGCGACAGCGTGAACGTACCCGACGGCGATGAGCCGCTGGGTGAGCAGGAGCTAACAAGGTGGGCGGAGGAAAAGCGGCATTGAAGCAAACCCGCGCCGCGGGCGCATGCCCGGGAAGCGCCGGCAGCCATGCGTAAACTGTGCCGGGCCGGCGTTCATCGACGGGCCGGGAGCGCGCATGAGCACCGGGCTGACGCCCGCTTCCCTGGAGATTCGGGCTTTCCCGTGTGGGCCTCCTGTCTATAAAATGCCAGATGCTTCCAGGGAAGTCCCGTTACGCAACCGGAACAGCTCACGACCATGCCACACACCTACCCGGTACACCCCGATTACGCCAGGTCTCCCGTTTTCAACCTGCGGTTTGATCGCTTCACCATCGGGCTGGTGAATACGCTGATGAAAGTCCACCGGCGCTTTGCCCTGGGCAAACCGCCACAGGGCCTGTCCAGGGAAACAGTCCGCCTGGAGTCGACGACGGCGGGCACAACGCAGGCCTTGTTGCTCAGGCCCGCCGATCTCCCGGCCGGGGCCCCGGTACTGGTCTACTTCCACGGCGGCGCCTTTGCCATGACCTACGGCGCCCTGCATATCCACATGTGCCAGCGCTATGCGCTGGCCGCGCAGTGCCTGGTGCTCTTTGTCGACTACCGCCTCGCGCCCCGGAATCCATGGCCGGCCGGCTTCGACGACTGTTACGACAGCCTGCTCTGGGTCCTGCAGCGGGCCGCCGAGCTGGGTGTCGATGCGTCGCGCATCGTCGTCGGCGGGGACAGCGCCGGCGGCGCCCTGGCCGCAGGCGTCGCCCAGAAAGCCTGCGACAACGGTATTGCGCTGGCGGGCCAGATGCTGCTCTACCCGGTGCTGGACAGCCACTGCGAGACGGCCAGCGCCCGGGAGTTTGACGACACCCCCATCTGGAACGGCGTCTCCAACCGGCGCATGTGGCGCGCCTACCTCGGCACAGGCGACCCGCTGCGACCACCGCCCTACGCCGCGCCGGGACTGCGACAAGACCTGGACAGCCTGCCGCCGGCCTATGTGGAAACCGCCGAGTTCGATCCACTGCGCGATGAGGGAGCGGACTATGCACAACGGCTGGCAACGGCCGGCGTCCCGCTGCAGTTGAATGCGACCAGCGGGACCATTCACGGCTATGACTTCGCCCAGGACAACCCGCTGGTCCTGCAGGCGCTGCAACAGCGCACGGCGTTTTTGCACAGCTGCTTTACCGCGGCTGCCTGAGCGACAAGCATCGCGCCATGCATCGCACCATGGCCAGGGCCGGATAGCCGGACCACCCCGCCTCTTCTATACTGGATTGGGAACCAGCACATAAGAGGTCAATAACATGCACAACCGCAGTCACATGCCAATTACCGGCCTGGCCGTAGCACTGCTCATGCCGCTGACTGGCGTCGAGCAGACCCGGGCGCAGGGCGCGCTGCAACTGGAAGAGGTGGTGGTCACCGCACGCAAACGCGAGGAGAGCCTGCAGGACGTGTCGGTAGCGGTGACGGCGCTGTCGTCGGCGGTGCTGGACAGCGCGCAGATATTCACCTCCGAAGACCTGGTGCAGATGGTCCCGTCCCTCAACCTGCAGAAGGGCACCAACGCGCGCCAGAGCTCCTTCAATATCCGCGGCATAGGCACCGAATCCTTCAGTACCGCGGCGGAGCCGAGCGTGTCGACCATGCTCGACGGCGTCGTGCTCGGCCGCTCCGGCGCGGCCTTCATGCAACTGCTGGACATCGAGCGTATCGAGGTGCTGCGCGGACCCCAGGGCACCCTGTTCGGCAAGAACTCCAGCGGCGGCGTGGTGCATATCATCACCCGAGATCCCAGCGAGGAGTTCGAGGGCGAGGCCATGCTGAACGCGGCCGAGGGCGACGAGTACCGCGGCGGCCTTACCCTGTCCGGCCCGCTCAGCGACAGTTTCGGTTACCGCTTCACCGCCAATGGCTCCACCCGTGACGGCTGGATCAAGAACTACTACGACGGCGACAAGCTCAACAGCAGTGACGACTGGAGCGTGCGCGGCAAACTGCGCTGGACGCCAACCGAGACACTGGACCTGAAGTGGGCCTCGGATTACTACGACATGGACTGCGACTGCACCGCCAACACCATCCGCACCCTGGAGGCCTTCAGCGACAACCAGGACCAGGTCGATGCGGTGTTGCAGGAGCTTGCACCGGTAGTTCCCGGCGATGAAAACAAGGACACCAACGTCAACAGTGATGTGCACAGTGAAACGGAATCCTGGGGCCACTCGCTGGAAGCCAACTGGGATATCGGCGAATTCACCCTGACCTCCATCACCGCCTACCGGGAATTCTCCGTCAGCGCGGCGACGGATGACGACTACCGCCCGACCAGCGTACTGGGCTTCGAGCAATCGGGAGAAACCAACCAGGACCAGACCACCCAGGAGTTGCGCCTGACATCACCGGCGGGCGAGCGACTGGACTACGTGATCGGACTGTACTACTTCGATCAGACCGTCGACCGGCGCTTCAATCGCTCCTTCCAGTTTGGCGACGAGCCCGGAACCGGGATCAGCACGTTCAGCGTGGATACCGAGAACTGGGCGGCGTTCGGCGAGGCGAAGTACGCGCTCGCCGATGGCTGGCGGCTGATCGCCGGTATCCGCTATACCGACGACCAACTGGACTACACGTTCCGGCGCGAGGTCAACGGTCCCGGCATCGCCCTGCCCACCCCCGTGGAGGAAACGCCCGGCGGCACCAGCGAGGACGACACCTCGGGCAAACTGGCGCTGGAGTGGGATTATCACGAGGAAGCCATGGTCTACCTCAGCTTCACCCAGGGCTATAAGGGGCCGGCCTACGACGTCTCCTTCGGCACCGACCCGGTGGGTCTCGAGCCCGTCGACCCCGAGACCGCGGACGCCTGGGAACTGGGCCTGAAAAGCAACTGGTTCGACAACCGGCTGCGCCTCAACATCGCCCTGTTCTACACCGAGTACGAAAACTTCCAGGGCCAGGCCTACCTGGATCCCGACGGGCCCTCACAGTGCCCGCCGGAGAATCCCGGTTGCGACCCGGACGACGACCCGGGCAGTTTCGCCCTGATCAACGCCGGCAAGGTCGAAACCCAGGGCCTGGAGATCGATTTCAACGCGCTGGTCACGCCGAACTTCCTGGTCTATGGCGGCCTGTCGCTGATCGACGCCTCCATCGAGGAGTACCCCGATGGACAGTGCAGTTTCGGGCAGGTCGAGCGCAACGACAACAACTGCGCCAGCAGTGGCGGCATCCAGGATATCTCCGGCGGCGACATGCCCTACTCGCCGGACTGGAAGCTCAGTCTCAGCGGCCAGTACACCTGGGAGCTGGAAAGCAGCTACGACCTGCAGCTGATCGCCTCGGTGCGGGCCCAGGACGACGTCCTGTACAGTATTTCCCAGGACCCCTACACCGAGTACTCGGGCTACGAAATCGTCGACCTGTCGACGCGGCTGCTGGACAAGGGCAATCGCTGGGAAGCGACGTTGTACGTGAAAAACGTGTTCGACGAGTTCTACACGACTGGAATCGGCTCGCTGCCCAGCCAGTTCCTGCCCGGCGGTTATGTACAGGTCGTGCCCAAGCTGGCGGAGCGAACCTTCGGTGGCGAGGTACGCTACCGCTGGTAGGCCCCGTTGCAGCGTCCCGGTGCTGAACGTTCCGCGCTCGGCGCTCGTGGGTAACCCGCCGGCGCCGCTCAGGCAGTCTTGCGTTGCGGCTCGTCGAGCGGGGCCGCCGGCGTCAACATCTCGCCCGGCCGCTGCCCGGTGGCGGCGCCGTCTTTGAACGTGGCCACGCCATTGACCAGGGTCAGGCGCATCGGCGCCGGGTCACGCGTCCAGCGCCAGGTCATGTTGCCGTCGCCCACGGGCACGTCGTAGACCTTCTTCATATCGCGTTCGGCGATTTCATCCAGTGAAAACACGACGATATCCGCGCGCTTGCCGACCTGCAGGTGACCGCGATCCTGCAATCCAAAGTGCTGCGCCAGCTTGCCGGTCTGCACCCACACGGCCTCCTCCAGGCTGATATGGCCCGCGGCCACCAGGTCGGTAAACAGGCGAATGTTCTCGCCGCCGCCGCAGAGCATCTGGCCGTGGGCCCCGGCGTCACTGATATTGCCCACCGATTTATCGTCGCGGATCAGCTTGATCACCATGTCCATATCCATCTCGAAGGGCGGCATGGTCACGGTAGACTCCAGGCCGTTGGCGAGCAGCCAGTCGGCCATCGCGTCCGAAACATGGGGCGCGCCGATCTGTTGTGCGTACTCGCCCAGCGTGATGCCGATGGGACCGACATCGTTCTGCGAGTTGAGCAGCATGATCTGCGGCGCGCTGGTTCTGGACAGGCCGGAGAACTCGAACGCCTCGTTGTCCCAGGACTGGCGCGCGCGTTCGCGCCAGTCCGCATCCTGCAGCAGGGCCCGCTTCGCCTCGTCGCCCTCGGCCAGCACCACCTCGTGCCAGACATAGTCGTTCGACTGGGCGAACAACAGCGAGCTCTGCACACCGGCGGTGGCGGTCACGGGCACGTGCGCGTAGCCGGTCCAGAAGTCGCGGCCCTCGGCCTTGAGCCGTTCGTGCATTTCCACCAGCGGTGCCTGAATGCCCATCAGGTCGCGCTGGAACACCAGCGTCGGCAGGCCCGCCCACTGCACGCGCACGTCCAGCCCCTCGCACAGGCCGGCAAGTCGCTCCAGCTGCGCCGGCGCCTGCATGTTGCGGAACAAATCCAGTATCAGCTGGAAACTCGCACCCGGGTGCCGTGCGAGCACCTCCAGCAGGGCGCGCAGCTCGGCGTCATCCGCATGCAGGGAGGGCACCGGCCGGTCCTGGCCGTCGTGGTCCATCAGGTTGCTGGACAGTCCCAGCGCGCCGGCGGCCAGGGCCTCGTCCAGCATCTGCGCCATTTGCGCGATTTCCCCGGCGCTCGCCGCCCGCTCCCAGGCGTCCATGCCCATCACCGCCAGGCGCAGGGCGATGTGACCACAAAACGCTGTGTAGTTGGTCGGCAGCGAGGCCTTGCGCTGCATGGAATCGCGGTACTCCGGCCAGCTGCGCCAGTCCCAGGGCAGCTCGGAGAGGAAGGGCGCCTGGGGAATGTCCTCGAAGAAGGAAAAAATGCCCACCAGTTCGCGCCGCACGGCCTCGTCGTCGGGCACCGGGGCCACGGTGAAACCACAATTACCCATGACGACCGTGGTCGCGCCAAACCCCGGCAGCGGGTCCAGCGACTGGTCCCACCACATCGCGCCGTCGAAATGGGTGTGCGATTCGATAAAACCCGGGCTGACAATGCAGCCCTGTGCGTCGACGAGTTCCTCGCCCTCCTGGCCGGCGAGGTCAGCGGCGATTGCGGTGATATAGCCGTCCTCGACCCGCACATCGGCGACAAAACCCGGCGCACCGCTACCGTCCACTACAGTTCCACCCTTGATCAGCATCTCGCACTCCATCTGTCGAAATCAGCAGAATTGAATTATCATGCTAATTGTTGCGCCAAAATAGCAATATCCTGTTATTAAATTGAACGATTCTGCCAAAGCCACGAACCTCGAGCCTGTAGCCAGGATATTGCTCAAGCTCATTTGCCGCCGGGAGGTGAGCGCCGCGGAATACGAATTGGCCGCCGACCACTTCTACGGTGGCCACGCGGCTGCCGATGCCCGCTCGTTCCGCAAGCTCACCGACGTGGTGGTACAGCAACTGCCCGGGAACCCCGCACTGGGCGCCCTCGCCGCCGAGCACCAGGACATCCTGGAACAGCCCGATGCCGCCGGCGAGGCATGGGCGCGACACTTTATCGACCGCTACGTCGACGGCCTCAGCGTCGAAACCCTGTTCTCACAACCGGTCATGGTCGGTTACGCCCCGCGCATCGCCGGCAGCCCCTACGACGTGGCCGTCGAGCAGATCGACGGCATCGCCGGCTGGATGATGCTGTACTGCGTCGAGGGCGAAGGCGCCATCGACACGGGCATGCGCAGGCTGACGATGCAACCGGGCCACGTGGCCCTGTTCGCGCCGGGCGCGGTGATGTCCTACGCGCGAGCTCCCGCGTGCCCGGTCTGGGGGCACTACTGGGTGACGTTCCACGCCGCACAGGAGTGGCGCGAGTGGCTGGACTGGCCAAAGGCCGGGCCGTTGCTCGGCTACCTCAGGGCCAGCAGCGCCCAGCGGTCGGCCCTGGAACAGGCCTTTGCGTTGCTGTTCGACAACTACAGTCACGCCGGATCGATGAAAACAGAACTGGACCACACCTTGCTGGAACTGCTCATCCTGCGCTGCCGCCAGCTGGTACCGCTGGGCGCGCAGACCCAGGTCGATATGCGGGTCAAGCGGGCCCAGGAATTTATCGAGGAAAACTTCAACCGTCCGTTTGCGATAGGCGATGTCGCCACCGCCGCGGCCACCTCCGCCTCCAGCCTCGCGCGGCTGTTCAAGCAGCAAACCGGCGCCACCGTACTGGGCTGGCGCGACGAAAAACGCATGATGCACGCGGCCAGGCTGTTGCGCTCGACAAACCTGCCTGTTTCCCGCATCGCCGCGGAATGCGGCTACGAGGAGGCGGCGTTTTTTACCCGCACCTTCAAGCGCCTGCTCGGCTACACCCCCAGGCAGTACCGGCAGCGCTGAGACGGGGCCGGCTCACGTGCGCGGCAGCGGCGCCGCGCCACCGCTCACTCGATATCCGGGGACCAGGGCACGCCGTTGATATGGCCGCCGCCGTCGACAAACAGGGTATTGCCCGTCATGTAGGTCGACATCTCCGAGGCGAGAAAAACCGCCACCGGCGCGATGTGTTTTTCCGGGTCTCCCATGTAGCCCATGGGGCTGGTCTTCTTCAGGTTTTCCGCCATCTCCGGCATGAGTTCACTCAATACCTTGAAGGGCGTGGTGGCCGCGCCCGGACAGATGATATTCGCCGTGATGCCGTGAGGCGCCCACTCCACTGCGGCGGTGCGCGTGTAGGCGCGGACTGCCTCCTTGGCGCTGTTGTAGTCCGCGGTATGCTTGTGCGCATTGACCCCGTTCAGCGAGCAGATGTTGACGATACGGCCGTAGCCCTTTTTCTGCATGGCCGGGAAGGCGGACTGCATGGCCGCGGTAACGGCAAGGAAGCCGGCCGTCATGCTGTCCTGCAGGCGCCGTTCATCCACCTGCTCGATCGGGGCGGGCAGGTGCTTCATGGTGGGATAGGCGTTGTTGACGAGGATATCCATCCCGCCCCAGTGCGCCTGTGTTTTCGCCACAGCCGCACGCACCGAGTCGAGATCCATGATGTCCGTCGCTATAAACAGCCCCTCGCCGCCCAGGGCTGCGAGCTCGTCCGCGACCTCCCGTCCGCTCGCCTCATCGAACTCGGCGACCGCCACCCGCGCCCCCTCGCGCGCAAAGGCGCGGGCGATACCGCGACCGATACCCGCGCCGGCGCCGGTTACCATTGCAACTCGATTTTTCAACATTCCCATCGTCCGGTACTCCCCCTGTTGCTCCACTGGCCAGTCAATCCCACCCGGGAGAATCCGCGCAGACGGCTGCCGCGGTCAAGCGCAAAGCGGGAAACCCGGCAATTTGCCCGGCGTGCGTACGCATAATCAGCCCGCTCCCGGTGCGTCTTCGCGCCTCACCGGACTCCCGGACTGACAGCGGGGCGGGCCTGTTACCGGGTTGCCGCCTGCTTCCCGGCAAGCCGACCGAAGAACGTCGCATCGCCCACCGACATGCCGCTGGCGTAGCCGCTGGCCGTGCGCGGCAGCCCGGCGCTGGTGCGCCCGGCCGCGTAGAGCCCAGGTATGACGGCGCCGCCGGCAGTCAGCACTTCCCCGGTCGGCAGCGTTTCCAGCCCGCCGAGGGTGAACATCACATAGCCGCGCTCGTTGCCCATGGGGTACTTCACCTCCCGCGGGCAGTAGCTCACCAGCGCAAAAGGCGGCTTGTCGAGGGGCTTGAGCCACTCCGGCGCCTTGTGGAACAGCGGGTCTTCACCCTGTTGCGCGTGCCGGTTGAAGTACGCCACCGTGGCCTGCAGGCTTCCCTCGGGCAACTGCGCCTCCGCCTCCACCTCGGCGATGGTATCGCCGGTACCGGCGATGCGCAGCCGCTCCATGTACAGCGACGGCTCGTAGTCCTCGTTCTGCACCAGCAGGTACACCTCCTGTCTCTCCTGCTGCACCGCGTAGTGCGCCAGCCGCGCCAGGTAGGCGTCCTCGTTGATGAAGCGCTGTCCCTGAGCATTCACCAGGATGCCGTGGGTCAACTTCGCCGGCGGATAGATGGCGAGACTGAGAAACACCTCGCTCATATTGACCGTGTTGCCACCGGCGGCAATGCCCATCTGGATACCGTCGCCAAGATCGCCCGGGCTGCCGTAAGGTGTCGCGTAGGGCAGCACGTGAGCCGCGTGATCCGCCACCATGTCACTGTTCATGACAAAGCCGCCGGCGCTAAGAATGACACCCCTGGTCGCCTCGACGGCGCACTCGCGGCCTTCGATTTTCACCACCGCGCCGCGCACGCGCCCCGCATCATCCTGCAGCAGCGCGGTGACGCGGGCGTCCGCCTGCACGCGCACGCCCTCCGCCTCCACCCGCGCCATCAGCGCCTGCATGAATACCTTGCCGCCCTGATTGCCCTCCCGGGAGGGTACGTGCCCGCGCGGTATGGGCGTGGCGACGCGGTTGAAGGGATAGGCCCGCTCGTTGCCGGTAAACAGCAGGGATTCGTCGCCGAACGGCTCCACCGCGCGCTCGTAGATCGCCTCGCGCTTGTAGGGGACGCCCAGGGACTCGGCCCAGTCGAAATGCGCCGCCGCGCCCTGCGCGTACAGGCGGATTTTTTCCGCGTCGCCATTGGGTCCAAAGCATTCACTGAGGTAGGCGATCATGTTCTCGGTACTGTCCTCCAGGCCCAGCGCCTTTTGTACCGCGGTGCCGCCGCTGCCGCCGAGATACATTTCACAGCTGGACATGGCCGTGGCGCCACCGCCGCCGCTGGCGCGCTCCAGCACCAGCACGTCGGCGCCCGCCCGCCGGGCTTCCAGGGCCGCGGATGCGCCCGCGCCGCCGTAACCACAGATCACCACGTCCGCGCTGCAGTAAAATTCTTCCACGTCCTCGTAGCGCAAAACCCAGGGTTTGATGTCGTTCTTTCTCACGCTCCCTCCCTCGTCATATCGATATGCCGACTGCAATGGCCCGCGGCGACGCTGCCCGGCCCCTGCCGCACGATAAACGAAAATGCTAATGGATTGTGACGCCATATCACATTGTCGGGCCTTTCCTACCTTACATAGAATAACCCTCTACTCCCATGACGGTGGTTTGGAATGGATTTTGGATTCTCTGAAGAACAGGACTTACTACGCGCTCAGGTACGTAAATTCCTTGAAGATCAATGCCCTCTGGAGCAGGTCCGGCAAATTGCCGCAGGCGACGAAGGCTATTGTCCCAGGCTCTGGGGCCAGCTTGCCGAACTGGGCTGGCTGGGGCTGACGCTGCCGGAAGAGTTCGGCGGGCTCGGGCTGTCCTGGGTGGACCTGGTGGTCATCCTGGAAGAAACCGGGCGCAGCCTGTTCCCCTCGCCGCTGCTCTCAACACTCCTGGCCGCCACGGTGATCGACCAGCACGGCACCGCGGAACAGCGGCAGCGCTGGCTCCCCGCCCTGATCGACGGGTCGAGTATCGCCACAGTGGCGCTGCTGGATGAACAGGATTATCTCGTTCCCCAGGCGATACAGCTGCAAGGGGCCGCCGGTGACGGTGGCTACCGGTTATCCGGGGAAAAACGTTTCGTGCAGGACGCCACGGCGGCGGACCTCTTCCTGGTTGCCTTCCGCACCGGCCCGGGCGACGACGATCTCGGCCTGGCCCTGGTGCCGCGCCAGGCACAGGGCGTGAGCGTGGCGGACACCGAGGGTTGGGACCGCACCAAGCGTAGCGGCGTTCTGACCCTGGACGCGGTCCAGGTCGACGCCGACCAGCTACTGGGCGCCGCCATGCTCGGCGCCCCGGCGATCGCAAGCATAATCGATTACGGCGCGCTGGCTGTCAGCGCCGAAGCCATCGGCGTGTGCGAAGGCATTCTCAACCTGACCAGCCAGTACGCGCTGGACCGCGAACAGTTTGGCTCACCGATTGGCCGCTACCAGGGAGTGAAACACCCCCTGGCGGAAATCTACGTCGATATCGAGTGCATGAAATCCCTGGTGTACTACGCCGCCTGGGCCCTGGAGGCGCAGCCCGATGATGCGCCCGCCGCCATCGCCAAGGCCAAGGCCTACGCTGCCGAGCGTACCTGCAATGCCGGTGTTGCGGGCGTGCAATTGCACGGCGCCATCGGTTATACCGACGAGTACGACATGCAGCTGTTCATGAAGCGCTCGAAATGGTCTCGCGCCACCTACGGCGATGAGGACTTTCACTACGACCGGGTCGCCGGGTACGGGGGAATATAGCCATGGATTTCGACTTTACCGAGAAGGAGCAGGCTTTCAGGGCCGAAGTAAAGCAGTTCATTGCCGATAACCTGCCGCCACCCGAACAACGTGGCGAGGACTTCGAGAAGCACTGGCACGCCAAACTCATCGAGAAAAAATGGATCGGTTTTTCCTGGCCGAAGGAATACGGCGGCGGCGGCGGAACGCTGATCGAACAGTTTATCCTCAAGGAGGAGATGTCCAAAGCCCTGGCCCCGGACCTGGGCAGCGACTTCATGGGTCTGACCTGGGTGGGGCCGGCCCTGATTCGTCACGGCACCGAGGAGCAGAAGAAGGAGTTCCTGCCGGACCTGCTCAACTGCCGCTCGTCCTGGTGTACGGGCTACTCCGAGCCCGACGTCGGCAGCGACCTGGGCTCGCTCAAGCTGCGCGCGGTGAGGGACGGGGACGACTACGTCATCAACGGCTCGAAAATCTGGACGACCCGGGCGCACGTGGCACGGTACATATTCCTCACCGTGCGCACCAACCCGGAGGCGCAGTCGCGCTACAGTGGCATCAGTGTACTGCTGACGCCGATGAACACGCCCGGTATCGAGGTTCGCCCGATCGTCAATATCGTCGGCCAGCACCACTTCAACCAGGTGTTTTTCACCGATGTCAGGGTACCCGTTTCCGCACGCCTGGGAGCCGAGGGCGAGGGCTGGAAGGTAGTCATGGGCGCGCTGGCCAATGAACGCTCCGGCATTTCCGAATCCACCGGCATGGAACGGCACCTGGAAAAGCTGAAGGAACTGGCGCGCAATTCACAAAAGGGAGGCAAACCCGCACTGCAGGATGCCGAGGTGCGGCGCAAGCTCGCGCGCTTCGAGACGCAGATAAGCGCCATGCGACTGAACGGGCTGCGCAACCTGACGAAGCAGATCAAGGGAGCCCAGCCCAGCAGCGAGACCTCGGTCAACAAGCTGCTGCGCGGTATTCTGGAAATCCCCATGGCCGACCTGGCCATGAGCCTGCTGGGCAATGAGGCCTCCGGCATGGGCGAATGGCAGTTCGACGCCCTGAACTTCCACGGCACGGTCATCGGTGGCGGCTCGCCCAATATCCAGCGCAATATCATTGCCGAGAGAGTCCTCGGCTTACCAAAAGACTGATACCCACCACTTCCCAGTCGGGGCAGCGTATGCATTCAGTGAAAACCGTCAAGAGCTTCTGCAGGATCTGTTCCGCGTATTGCGGTATCGAGGTCGATGTCGCCGACGAGCAGATCGTGGAGATTCGCGGCGACAAGTCGCATCCGATGAGCAAGGGCTATACCTGCACCAAGGGACGGCAGTGGGCCCACCAGTACCACAATGACAATCGCCTGCTCAGCGCATTGAGCCGAGCGGATCGGGACCAGGCATTCACCCCGCTGGAGAACGAGCAGGCGCTGGACGAAATCGCTGACAAACTGGCGACGATCATCGAGCGCCACGGCCCCAGGGCCGTGGCCATTTTCCGCGGCAACGGCCTCTCGGTCAGCTCCAACGGCAACCAGGTGGCCCAGGCGTGGCTGGCGGGGCTCGGCTCGGAAATGGATTTCAGCACCATGAGCATCGACCAGCCGTCGAAGATTATCGCGGTTGGCCGGCACGGCGCCTGGGGCGGCGGTGGCCACGGTTTCGCCGGCGCCGATGTGTGCATGCTGATCGGCAACAACCCGATTATTTCAGCGCTGAACATGACGGGAGGACCGCCTGGATGGAACCCTACGTCACTGAAGGAAGAGAAAAAGCGCGGCCTGAAGCTCATCGTCGTCGACCCGCGCCGCACCGAGACGGCGGAACACGCCGACCTGTACCTGCCGATCCGACCCGGTGAGGACGCCAACCTGCTCGCGGGCATGATACGGCTTATCATCGACGAAGAGCTCTACGACAAGGAGTTTGTCGACGCCGAAACCGAGGGTTTCGCCGCGCTCAAGGCCGCCGTGGACGGCTTCACCCTGGACGTCGTCGCCGCGCGTTGTGGCCTGCCCGCGGAGGATATCGCCGCGGCCGGCAGGCTGTTCGCCAATGCCGGCAGGGGCAGCGCCAGCTCCGGCACAGGGCCCGACATGGCGCGCTTCCCGCACCTGGCCGAACACCTGATTCTCGCACTGAACACCCTGTGTGGACGCTGGAATCGCGAGGGGGACCCGGTAACGGCGCCGAGCCTGCTCGCGCCCAATATCCCGCCACCGGCGCAAACCATCCCCCCGGAGTTCCTGCCACCCATGCTGAACCCGGCGCTGAACACCAAGACCTCGCGCATTCGCGGTATCAAGCAGGTTTTCCAGGAGATGCCGACGCCGGTCGCGGCGGAGGAGATACTGACGCCCGGGGAAGGACAGGTCAAAGCCCTTATCGTGATCGGCGGCAATCCCGTCATGTCCTGGCCGGACCAGGAGAAAACGCTGGCCGCCCTGGCCGAACTGGACCTGTTGGTGTGCATCGACATCATGCATACGGCCACGACCGGCTTCGCCGACTACCTGCTCCCCGCCGCGCACGCATTCGAACGCGATGGCCTGGCTGAATTCACCGATCGCCTGTACGACAAGCCCTTCGGGCAGTACAGCAAGCCGCTACTGCAGCCCAGGGGGGACGTGCAGGAGGAATGGCGTTACCTGGTCGGCCTGGCCAGGCGCCTGGGCACGGAGATTCACCTGCCCGGCGGGCCGATAGACGTGCACAACGACAGCCTGGAGACACTGGATATTCTCGAACTCATGTTCCCCGACGATTCGGTCAAGGTGCCCGTGCGGGAACTCGCCAGACACGAGGGCGGCAAGGTGTTCGAGGAATTTGCCAATATCAGGGTCGGGGCACCCATCGAGGGCCTGGACGCCAAACTGCAACTACTGCCGCCGGAGGTGGCACCGGAGCTCGCCGAGCTGCTGGCCACACCCACGGTCGTCGAAGGGCGCTACGGCGAGGACGGCAGCTATACCCACCTGCTTGCCGTCAGGCGCGTCAAGCACGTCTACAATTCCTCCTGCCATGACTTCCCGAAGAACCCGGCGGGCAACCCCGCCTACCTGCACCCGGAAGATCTTCAGGAGCTGGGCCTGCGCAGCGGTGAAACCGCCAAGCTGCAATCGGAACACGCGAGCATCCAGGTGATCGTGGAAGCGGACAGCTCCCTGCGCCGCGGCATCGTCTCCATGTCGCATTGTTTCGGCAGCGTCCCCGGTGAGGCGGAAAACCTGGCGCTAAGCGGCGCCAACGCCTCGAAACTCATCGCGGTCGACCGGGATTTCGATCCATTGATGGGCATGCCGAGGATGTCCGGGTTCGCGGTGAAGCTCTCGGCGGTGTAGCGCCGCGAGCCGGGCAGGCGCCGCCGGACCGCGCCGCGCGCCATGACTCTACATGGGCGCAGCCTGTCAGCGCGCCTGTTACCTATTCGCTGCGCGTATCCTTGATCCAGTCCGGTAACTCTATCGGCGGGTTGGGCAGTTTTTTCGCGCCCCGACTGGCCAGCAACGCCTCGAAACCCTCGGGATCGGCCGGCCATGAGCGCGGATCCCCCATCATCACCTCGAACAACTCGACGCCCTCCGGGCCCGCTTCCAGCGGCCCCAGTGCGGCGCCTTTTTCCAGCGTGATGTGCATGCCCTCGGTACACAGCACATCGCCGCAATGCATACTGCCGCTGATCACGTAGATGACGTGATGGCTGTTGTGGCCGTGCTTGTGCACAATCATTCCCGGGTCCCACTTTGCGTACAGGCACAGGCATTCAGGGGTGAACTCCAGCCATTTCTCCCACACCGATACCCGTCGGTCGCCGTGCTGCTGGGCCCTGACCTCCTGCCACTTCTCCTCGTCGCGGTGACGAAAGCGCAGTTGTGGCTGCTTCTTCTCTTTCATAAGACTGCCTCTGTGTCGAGTGATGATTGCATGGCTGTTCGCCTCAGCTACCGGGTTCATGTTGCGGTACACGAATCAGGAAGCTGGCGAGAAATGCCAGAAAAAATAGCACCAACGCCAGTTGAAACACCAGCAGGTAGCTGCCGTAGCGGTCGAAAACAAAGCCGCCAATCGGCATGGGAACAAGTGTCAGCGGCAGCACCAGCAGGCCCATGTAGCCCATGGCGCGGGCAAACACCCTGCGGCCGAAACAGGAGGCCACCAGGGCATTCCACAGCGGCATCGTCGCGCCCGCCCCCAGGCCCAGCAACGCACTGCCGGCCATCAGGGCCGCCAGGCTATGGGGCGCAAGAAAGACTATCCAGCACAGGCTGTTCCAGGCAATGGCCAGGCGGATCAGCAGGCGATTGTCGTACAGGTCCGACAGGTAACCAAAACCCAGCTTGCCCAACATACTGGTAAAGGAATAGCAGGAAATCACCATCGCGGCGGCCGTCAGGCTGAGCCCGAACTCCCTCGAGTACGCGGCAAAATGCGTCAGCAGTATGGCGCCCGCAGAGGACAGGCAGCCCACGCACAGCCCGATGCCCCAGAAGTTCGGCTGTAGCAGTATTGTCGACACGCGCACGCCCGCCGGCCGAGCGTCAGTTGCCTGCTCGACCGGCGGATTCGCTGCCGCGCCATCCATCGACAGGTTTATGTCACGGGGGTTGTCCACCACCGCGTGATACACCAGGGGCAGGACAAACAGCAGGATGGCCAGGGCCAGGACGACCAGACTGCCGCGCCAGCCCAGGTAGAGGATCAACGCGGCGACGATCGGCGGCAACAGGAATCCGCCCAGGGAGGTGCCCAGCGTGGAAATGCCCAGGGCCCTGCCGCGCCGCGCATGGAACCAGTTGGTGACCAGTTTGGAACTGGGCAACGGCCCCAGCATGGCCGCCCCCATGCCCACCAGGACGACCAGGATGAGGCCCAGTTGCCAGACAGCCCCTGCCCGCGACAGGCAGGCGAACCCGGCGCCCATCATCAGCGCGCCGACACACATGGTGTTGCGGATGGAGTGTTTGTCCAGCCAGTGTCCCAGGAGCGGCGCGACCAGCGCCATCGCCAGCAGCAGAATCGCCATCCCCGAGGTGATCACCAGCCGGGAAGCGCCAAAGTCCGCCGCGATGGGCTCGACGTAGATACCGAAAATATACGAGGTGCCGCCGACAGCGACGAGTTGCGTGACCATGGTCAGGCCGACGATGCGCCAGCCGTAGAACAGGCGACTTTCACCTGCCGCGGTAGCGCCGGCTCGACCCGGCCTGCTGGCGGCTGCAGGGCTGTCGGTACGGCTTCTCACGCCCGAGGTCGCCCCGGCGGACAGGTTGGCGCGGTCATCCGCTACTTGATGGTCACCCGCTGCATGACCCGCCGCTCATTGTAGTCCGGCACCGCAAAATGCTGCAGACAGCGGTTATCCCAGAACGCGACCGAGTTCTCGCGCCAGCGAAAGCGGCACTGATAGTCCGGCGAGCGTACATGGTCGCAAAGAAACGGCAGCAGTAATTCGCTCTCGCGTTCCGTCACGCCCTTGAGATACACCGTAGAATTGCGATTGACATACAGCGCCTTGCGCCCTGTCTCCGGGTGCGTGAGCACCACGGGGTGTTCAACCGGCGGGTAGGCCTGCTGCATCTCGGCCAGGTCGGCGGTGCTGTGACCGTCGCGAATGGCCTTGCCCAGGGGCCGGGTAATGTCGTGCACTGCCGTCAGGCCGTCGACCAGGGATTTCATCGGCGTCGACAGGCCGTCGTAGGCGGCGTACATATTGGCGAAGCAGGTATCCCCGCCAATAGAGGGCAGAATATCCGCTTTCAGGACAGACCCCATGGGCGGGTGCGCCATAAAGGTATTGTCGTTATGCCATTGGTCAGCGCCCTCTCCCTGGGGTTTTACCTGGTCCAGGACGGTGATTTCCGGGCGCTCCATATACCTGGTCTTGAGCGGGGGAATACTGAGCTCGCCAAAATTGCGCGCGAAGGCGATATGCTGCTCCTGGGTGATGTCCTGATCGTGAAAGAACAGCACCAGGTGCTGCAGCAGCGCTGCCCGCACTTCCCCGACCTCATCCGCTGACAGGGGCCGGGTGAGATCCAGCCCCTCCACTTCCGCACCGACGCAGGCGGTAACAGGTTTCACAACGATGGCAGACACAATCACTACCTCTTCTAGACTGGATGACCCATACGACAGTTATTCGTCCATCTGGAACGTGGCTTCACCTGTGCGAATAGTCATGAAATCCATGCCCTCGGGACCGCAGGTAAAGCCGTAACGGTACCTGGCGTAAAATACGATGCAATCGCCCTTCCCCAGTACGATACCGTCATCAAAGGTGCAGCCGCCCTCCATCACCACGAAAAACTCGTCGTGGCTGTGGCTGTGCACCGGTACGCGGAAATCCGGCGGCATCACGGAGCGGTTCATGTAGAAACCCGCCTGCCCGGTAATGACCTTCTTGCGCCTGGCGCCCGACTCGGCAGCCTTCTTCATCAGGCCAGTGAGTTCACTCGCGGAACGCCTCGGCTTGTCCCAGGGCACCTCGTCATACTTGAAAACGACCGGTCCCGCTGGTTCCGCGTCGCGGCTGGCATCGTCCGACATCGCTCAATATTCTCCTGTCTCAACATCCCGGGGCGCGCTCGCCCCGCTTCTCAAGCCTGGTGAGGCTTGAGCACCTGGCCCGGCAGGGCGTCCGTCAACTCACCGTCGACCACGATCGGCTCGCCGTTGACGATGGTCGCGTAAATACCCCTGGGCCGCGAGGAGTACCGGGCTTCGTCCCCCGGCATGTCGTGCACGATTTTCTTGCTGTAGGGACCCACGGTGTCCGGGTCGAAAACCATGATGTCGGCGGCCAGGCCGGGCAACAGCATGCCGCGATCGTTAAAGCCCGCCAGGGCGGCCGGCACCTGCGTAATCCTGCGCACGCCCTCCTCCAGGGTCCAGAGTCCCTGGTCCAGGACCCAGTAACGCAGGAAAAAACTCGACCAGTCAGAGCCGTCATCGCGGTCCAGGTGCGCCCCACCGTCGGAGACGCCCATGAGCATGGCGGTGTGTTGCATGCTCTCGCGGACGCTCTGGTCCCAGCTCGGCGATATGTTCTCCCAGCGAAAACGCATCTTCAGGTCTTCCGACAGCGCCAGGTCAAGCAGCGTATCGGCGGGCGTCTTGCCTGACTCGTTCGCTATGTCGAGGATAGTGCGGCGGAAATACTGCTGGTTTTCCTCCCGTGTCACATCGTCGACATACACGCTGTCCCAACCGGGGGGCGGCAGGGTGGAGCCCTGCGCTTTATCGCGGTTGGGATTCTCTACCGCGTTGCGCATGGTCTCGCGGTAGGCCGGATCGTTCAGTTTCTGCAGCTTCTCCTCGTGCGGCAAAAACATGATGGCATGCCAGGACGGAACGCCGGCGTACAACGGGCAGCCCTTGCCGAGGTCGATCACACGATCGAACGGGTGATTGCGCAGCAGGGAGTAGAGGGCGACGCCGCGGTCCTCGGCACTCTGCAGGAGTTTTAACGCCTCCGGCCAGCCCGCGCCGGGCACATCGGTCTTGTTCCTGCCGCCCAGCCCCTGGATGATAATGGGCAGACGGCTCAGTTCGCCCATCTGCAACAGCAGTTCGCCGTCTTCCTGGTCCAGCCCACCGATCACACTGGCGGGCAGGTAGGAGATCGTTCCCCTCCCCCAGTGGCCGGCCTCTTCCACCAGCGCCCTGAGTTCATCAAGATCGCCGAAGCAGCTGGGAATCCGCCGCCCCTGGCCGTCTTCCTGCGTCGGCGCGTGGGACGAAGAGAAACCGGCCGCACCCGCCTCCAGCGCCTCGCGCAGATGCTCGCGCATGCGCTGCACCTCGTCGGCCGTGGCCTCCCGCTCGGAGCCGGCCTCGCCCATCACGTAGCGGCGCAGGCTGGAGTGGCCGACGTAACACGCGACGTTCACGCCGATGCGACCGCGCAGGTAGTCGAGGTATTCGGTAAAACTCTCGAACGCCCAGTCCACTCCCTCCAGCGCGCGCGGGGACATGCCCTCCACCTTGGCGAACAGGGCGGTGATGAAGTCGCGCTGGTCGACCCGGGTGGGCGCGATACTGAAACCACAGTTCCCTGCCAGTACGGTGGTCACGCCGTGATAGCAGGAACTGGTCGCGTAGGGGTCGAAAGTCAACTGCGGGTCGTAGTGGGTGTGCAGGTCGACAATACCCGGGGCGACTATCATGCCGCTGACATCCATGGTCCGGCTGGCGCTGTGCCCGGGGGGAATGAGACCCACGTGCTGAACCACACCATCCTTGATACCGACATCCGCCCGGCGCCGCGCCAGGCCGGTGCCATCGATGACGGTACCGCCGGCTAAAACCAGGTCATAGTTCATACATCACTTCTCACTGCACTTTTCACTGCACATTTCAGGGTATCGCTGATCCAGGCTGTGGCTGACGGCCTGCCGCGCCGAGCCGGAATAACCCTAGCAAACACTTGGTTGACCCTACAAGTGTCATTTCGGTTCAGCCATTGCGACGAGACATATACACCGATCGAGCTACCAAGCGTTCACTTGGTTTTTTCGTGCAGCCCGCCACGGTGGCGCGGCGCAGGACACGCGCTTACAGCGACAGCACCTGGCCTCTGCCGCGTTGTTCAAAGACCTCGTCGATCAGCCTGGCCCGCTCTGCATCGATAACAATATAGTCGCCATCGCGCTCGAGCTGCCCCCACACCGGCACTTTCGCGTGCCAGCGCTGCCTGCCCAGTTCGCGCTTGATGATCTTGTTGGTTTGCGTAACCGGGAGCTGTTCGTCAATACGGATATAGCGGGGCATCCACTTGCTGCCAAAGTCCCCCTGGCTGCGCAGGAAGGCAAGAAACTCCACGGGGTCGAAAACGGCGCCCTCGCGCAACTGCAGCGCGGCCATCACATTGTCCCCGACCACGGCATCGGGCACGGCGTAGACGCAGGCCAGGACGACGTCGGGATGCCGACAAATCACGCGCTCGATGGGGGCCACGGCGATGTTCTCCCCGTCGACCCGCAGCCACTCGGAATCCCGCCCGGCAAAATAGATCATGTCGTCGGCGTCGCGGTAGGCCAGGTCGCCGCTGCAGAAAAAACCGTTGCGAACACGCTGGTTCGTCGCCTGCTCATTGTTCCAGTAGCCCTCGAACAGCATCGCGCCGCGGCTACTGACCAACTCCCCCACGGCTTCCCCGGCGTTGAGCAGACGTCCCTGTGCGTCGAAGCGGGCGACGGCGCAGGGTTTGCCGGTTTCCGTATCGACAACGGCGACACCCTCGGTCGCGCGGCCCAGGGCGTTGGGCGGTGTATTTTCATCCTGCGCCAGGCCGATACCGCCCTCGGTAGAGCCGTAACCATCGCTGACCGCGCAATCGAAACGACGCTCGAAGGCCGCCCTGTCGGTTTCCGCGGCCTCGTTGCCGAACACCCGCACCAGGGGATTGTCCGCATCGTCGGGCTGCTCCGGCGTGGCCAGGATAAACGCCAGTGGCTTGCCCACGTAATTGAAATAGGTAGCGCCAAACTTGCGCACATCGGACAGGAACCCGGAGGCGGAAAACTTCCTGCGCAGCGCGCTGGTCGCACCCGCCGCCAGCGCCGGCGCCCAGGCGGCCATCAGTGCATTGGAATGAAACATCGGCATCGCCTGGTACAGCACATCGCCCGCCTCCAGCTGGCAGCGATCGACCATGTTGCCGGCGATGGCCGCGAGGCGGCCCTGGGAGCAGATACAGGCCTTGGGTGCCCCGCTGGTGCCGGAGGTAAAAATGAGCAGGAAGGTATCCTTCTCCCTCACCGTCACCGACGGCAGGGCCGAACCCGCGTATGCCCGCAGCTCCCGGGCGTAGTGATCACTGTCGATATCGAGAATGCGCTGCGCAGGCAACTCGAGCTCCAGTGCCGCCAGGTCGCCCCGGTAGCGCTGCTCGGTAACGATCATCTGGCAATCGGTATGCTTGATATCGCGCGCCAGATCGGCGCCGCGCCGGGTGGGGTTGATGCCGACAATGACCGCTCCGGCGAGCGCGGCCGCGCCCAGCCACAGGGGGTACTCTGGCACGTTTTCCAACAGCACACCGACGTGCAGCGGTCCGTCCAGGCGGTGATCCAGCAGGTAATTGGCCCTGGCCGAACACGCCTGAATGAACTCACGGTAGCTCCAGGCCTGATCCTTGAACAACAGGGCGGTGTTGTCGTCGTCGGCCCGCGACCGGAGCAGTTCACTGATCGTCGTCACACCAACCCCCCGATCACGCAGGCCGCCGCGGCCTAGATCTGCCCCAGTATCAAACCCGAGGTCGGCACGCCCGTGCCGGCGGTGACAACGGCGTTTTCCACCTTTTTCACCTGGTTGCAGGAACTGCCGCGGATCTGCCGCACGGCCTCGGCGATACCGTTGACGCCATGGATATAGGCCTCGCCCAGCTGTCCGCCGTGGGTGTTGGTGGGGAGACTGCCGTCCAGCTCCAGCTGGCCCTCGCGGATGAAATCCCTGGCCTGGCCCAGGCCACAGTAACCCAGCGCTTCCAGCTGCTGGAAGACGTAGGGGGAAAAGTGGTCATAGATGGTGGCGTACTGCATGTCCCCGGGCTGCAATCCCGACATCTCCCAGAGCTGGTCCGCCACCAGTTTCATCTCCGGCAGGTGCGCGATATTCTCGCGGTAATAGCTCGTCATCATGTGCTGGTCATCGCAGGAACCCTGCGACGCCGCGCGGATCAGCGCGGGTGTCTGCCGCAACTTGCGCGCGCGCTCCGCCGAGGTAATCACCAGCGCCACCCCGCCATCGCTCTCCTGGCAGCAGTCCAGCAGACGCAGGGGCTCGACAATCCAGCGCGAGGTCTGATGGTCTTCGAGGGTAATGGGCTTCTGGTAGAACCAGGCCTTCGGATTGTTGGCGGCGTACTTACGCGCCAGTACGCAGTAGCGCCCGAAGTCCTCACTGCTGGCGCCGTACTCGTACATGTAACGGGTCGCGCTCATCGCCACGTTCGAGGCCGGCGAGACCAGGCCGTGGACACCGCCCCAGGCGCGGGTCGCGCCATCGTAATTGTGGCTCGCCGTTTTGTGCGACTCCCCGGTGCCATAGCGATACTGCGAGCGCTCGTTGAACGCGCGGTACACCACCACTACCTCGCAAACGCCGGTGGCGATGGCCATGGCCGCCTGCATGACGACCGCGCAGGCAGCGCCACCGCCGTAATCGACTCGACTGAAAAACTTCAGGTTCCTGCCGCCTATGATCCGGTGCACCTCGGACTCCGGGTTATTATCCGACTTGAAGGTACTGATGCCGTCCACCTCCGCCGGGTCGATGCCTGCATCGGTCAACGCATCGATCACACACTCCGCCGCCAGCTGCAGCTCGCTGCGTCCCGAGGCCTTGGAAAACTCGGTCGCGCCGATACCTACGATCGCAGCCTGGTTGGCAAATCCGTTCCCGCTACTGGTTGCACTCACACTTTTTCCCCCCTGTTTACGCTGCGCTGTTGGGCAGGTCGACAATCACGGTGCCACTGACATGAACCCCGAGTTTGTTCTTGCCCGCCACGGCGAGATCGACAAGATACCTGCCCTGTTCCTCACGTTTGGCGGTCACTTCGGCGCTCATCACCATCGTGTCTCCCGGGTAATTGGGCGCACCCAGGCGAATATTGACCGATACGAGTATGGCTTCGGGACCGGCCCAGTCAGTGACATAGCGCCCCACCAGGCCATTGGAAGTGAGTATGTTCATGAAGATATCCGGTGAGCCGAGCTCCTGCGCGCGCACCCTGTCGTGATGGACATCCTGGTAGTCGCGCGAGGCGATCGCCGTCGACACGATCAAGGTCGGTGTGATCTCGATCTCCAGCTGCGGCAGCGTGTCACCCACGGCGACCTGGTCGAAATAGATGTTGCTGAATTCCTGTTTACTCATGGTGACCTCCGGCTAACTGGCTCGTCTGAACATGGGGACACTCAACTCGTCGTCACACCTGACGATCTCCAGCTGCAGCGGCATACCGATCTCCAGCTCGTCACGATCGATATCGATAAGGCCGGCCAGCAGACGGGTACCCTCCTCCAGTTCCACCAGCGCGATGGTGTTTGGGTACTCGAAGGCCGGTAATGGCGGATGATGCATGGTGACGTGACTGTACAGCGTCGCCTTGCCCGAAGCCTCGACCGTATCGTGCTGCAGGGACTGGCAGTGCGGGCACATCGGTGCGGGCGGATGGCGCAACTGCCCGCACGACAGGCAGCGCTGGATCAGCAACTTGTTGTCCTCGTGCAGGCCCTGCCAGAAAAACTCGGTATCCCGCGTCATGCCCGGGCGCGCGCGTGGCGGACGCTTCGGCTCGCGCTGCGCCGGCTTGTAGCGCAGGATGGTGAAGCGCATTTCCGCTACCTTCTCTTCATCCTCGGTAAAATATTCCATCAGCTGCGTGATGAAGTAACCGATACCCAGGCCTGTTTTTTTCTCTCCCGATATCGATTCCAGGCGGTAGGTGTGGTGCAGCTTTTCACCGGGCTTCACATAACGCAGATAGGTCTGCTCGCAGTTCGTCGCGACCACGGCCGGATAGCCCGCCTCGGTCAGCGCATCGAAAACATCCGCCATCGGGTCTGTAGTGGAAGACCCCGGCGCCTGATCCTTAACCCCTTTCATGGTCCATGCCTGCAACATCGTAGGGGGCGCCACCAGGCCGCCATGGCGGGTGCCAGCGGCGAACTCGGCATCCGTATAGACAGGATTATTGTCATCCATCGCCTGCACCCAGTGCCTGACCATGGGAAGGTTGACCTCGTCCCAGCTGGTCTTCACACCCTTCTCACCGCGCTCGACATGGGCCTGCATACCGGCCTCAAATTCCGCCTGTTCTTTTGGCATTACCAACTCCAGGTAGCTCGATACAATGTGGTTTACCGGCCTGTCACGGGCTGACCAGGATAGTCCCGCTCAACACAGCCGCAAAAATACAGGCACGAAGAATTACATTAATTCAGTGGACAAGGAAACCCCTCCCGGTCCTGAAGAGCATCCAGAGCGCAGATTTTTTGCCCCGGGCAGGCCCGCTGCCGCAATTGATTTGGAAAGACACCAATGTGCGCCGAAATGTCATTGCTTTCACCCTCGCGCACTCCGATACTTTTTCGGTTCCGAACTTGTCTATCCATCCCCCACTCAAGGTGACATACATGAAAGCCGTTGTCGTTCGTGCAGCCGGTGACTACGCCGTTGAAGAACTGACCATCGACCCACCAAAGGAAGGTGAGCTGAAGATCAGGATGAAAGCCGCTGGCATCTGCCACACCGACCTGTCCCTGATCGATGGCAGGCTGCCGCTTCCCCTGCCCTGCGTCGTCGGGCACGAGGGCGCGGGGGTCGTCGAGGAAGTGGGCGAAGGCGTCACCCGTTTTGCCGTGGGTGATCACGTCGTACTGTCGTACATACCGGCCTGCGGCCATTGCAACTCCTGTCACAATCACCGCCCGCACCTGTGCAGCAGCGGACAGCCAACCGGAAAGATGCTGGACAACACCGCCAGGGTGCACCGCGATGGCGAGGACCTGAACGTCATGCAGTTTCTGGGATGCATGGCGGAATACGCAGTGATCCCGCAGACCAGTGCGGTGAGAATCGACAAGGACATCCCCTTCGACAGGGCCGCCCTGGTGGGCTGCGCCGTCATGACCGGTGTGGGCGCCGCGATCAATACCGCCAAGCTGGAGCCCGGCTCCAGTGTCGTCGTGTTCGGCTGCGGCGGCATCGGACTGTCGATTATCCAGGGGGCAAGGCTCGCCGGCGCCAACCAGATCATTGCCATCGACCTGGCGGACAACAAACTGGAAATGGCGCGCAACTTCGGCGCCACCCATACCATCAATTCCACCGAGGATTCGCCGCCCGAAAAGATTCTCGAGCTGACCGGGGAAGGCGCCGACTATGCATTTGAAGCGGTGGGCGTGCCGGCCCTGATGCAGCAGGCGCACCAGGTCATACGCCGTGGCGGCACGGTTGTCATCGTCGGCATCTCCGCGCTCACCGACGAGGTCAGCTTCAATGCCCTGAACCTGGCGATGAGCGCCAAGACCATCAAGGGCTGCATCTACGGCGATGCGAACCCGCCCGTGGATTTTCCGCGCCTGCTGGACCTGTACAAGGCGGGAAAACTGAACCTCGATGACATGGTGACCCGCACCTACTCCATCGACGAGTCGCCACAGGCCTTCGAGGACCTCAAGAACAACGCCAATGCGCGCGGCGTTATTGTTTTTCCCTGACAGACCACCTGGAGCGCTGGCGCATGAACAAACATTTCAATATCGCGGATATGTTCGAACTGGTCGCCGACGAGGTGCCGGACCGCCTTGCGCTGATCTGCGGCGAGAAGCGCGCGACCTACGGCGAACTGGAACAACGCGCCAACCAGCTGGCCCACTTTCTCGCCACCCGCGGTGTTACAGCGGGCGACCACGTCGGCCTGTACCTGTACAACTGCAACGAGTATCTAGAGGCGATGCTGGCGTGCTTCAAGCTCAGGGCCGTCCCCATCAATGTCAACTATCGCTATGTCGAGGAGGAATTGAGTTATATTTTCGACAATGCTGACATGGTGGCCTGCGTGCACCATCGCGAGTTCATCCCGCACATCGCCTCGATCCAGTCCGCCGTACCGAAACTGCACACCTGTATCTACGTCGAGGACGGGTCAGACTTCGCTGCAGAAACGATCTCCGCCATCGCCTACGAGTCCGCAGTGACCGGCCAGAGCCCGCAACGCGATTTCGCCGAGCGCTCCGATGATGACCTGTTCATTCTCTACACCGGGGGCACCACCGGGTTTCCCAAGGGTGTGATGTGGCCGCACAAGAACGTTTTTTTCGCCGCACTGGGCGGCGGCGACCCGCAGAACCCGGACCAGGCGATCACCACGCCTGAACAGATCACCACGAAGATCAGGAGCGCCCCGGTGACCGGCATCGCCCTGGCGCCACTGATGCACGGCTCCTGCTGGTGGTACGCCTGCATCCTGCTGCTGGCCGGCAACACGGTGGTACTGAACCCCGAGCGCTCACTGGTCGGCGCCAACGTGTGGGATATCATCGAGCGGGAGAAAGTGAATGCCATCGCCATTGTCGGCGACGCCATGGCGGCACCGCTACTGGACGCCCTGGACGCCCACCCCGGCCGCTGGGACCTGGGCAACGTCCTGAGCATTGGTTCCGGCGGCGCCGTGTTCTCCCAGAGCAAGCAGGACGCCTTCCGTGAACGGCTGCCCAACGTCATTATCAGGAACTCCTTCGGCTCCTCCGAGAGCGGCAACATGGGAGCGGACGGCGGCGGCAAGCAGGGCAAGGGTCTCGGCAACGTCCGCAAGAGCGAGTTTATGTCGGTCATCAGCGGCAGCGAAGAGGAGGGATACCGGCACGTCGCCCCGGGCGAGTCCGGGGTGTTTGCCCGCAGCGGCTATATTCCCATCGGCTACTACAACGATCCTGTGAAGACGGCCAAAACCTTCGTCGACGTGGACGGCGAAACCTGGCTGCTGGTGGGCGACGAGGCCTGCCTGGAAGAGGACAACAGCATCACCGTTTTCGGCCGCGGTTCCAACTGTATCAATACCGGCGGGGAAAAAGTGTTCCCCGAGGAAGTGGAACAGGCGCTGAAATCCCACCCGGATATCTACGATTGCCTGGTGGTCGCGACCCCCGACGAGCGCTTTGGCAATAAGGTAACGGCCGTCGTTTCCACCAGGAACGGCGCTGACCTCAGCCTCGAAGCGGCGCAGGAAGAGGCGCGCAAGCACATCGCGGGCTATAAAATTCCACGCGAATTGCATATCGTAGAGGAAGTACCCCGGGCGCCCAGCGGCAAACCTTCCTACCCGAAGGCGCTGGAAATCGCCCTGTCCGGAAGCCATCGAGTTGCATAGCCAAGGTGCCCAAAACCATGACCGAGCAAGCTTTTACTGTCAAAAGCCACGAACGATTCTTCATCGCCAATGAGTGGCGCTCACCCTCCTCCGCGGACACCTTCGAGGTCATAGAACCCGCCAGCGAACAGGTCATCGCCTCCGTCCCGGCGGCACGGCAGGCCGATGTCGACGCCGCCGTGGCGGCGGCACGCGAGGCCTTCGACCACGGCCCCTGGCCACGTATGAGCGCGGCGGAGCGCGCCGCCTGCATGAAGCAATTGTCCGCGGCGCTGCAGGGCGACATCCCCGGCATGGCCGGAATCATCACCCGGGAAATGGGCTGCCCCATGTCCTTTTCCACCACGGGCCAGACCTTCGCTCCCATCATGGTGCTGGACTACTATGCCGACCTGGCAGCGAGCCACCCCTTCGAACAGGATCGCCAGGGCATGCTGGGGCCGGTCAAGGTGCGGCAGGAGGCCGTCGGTGTCGTCGCCGCCATCACCCCCTGGAACGTGCCCCTGTTCACCACCATGCTGAAGCTCGCCCCGGCGCTGGCAGCGGGCTGCACCGTGGTGCTGAAACCAGCGCCGGAAACACCACTGGACGCCTACGCGCTGGCGGAAGCGCTGGCGACCACCGCATTCCCGCCGGGTGTCGTGAACATCGTGCCGGCGGACCGCGAGGTGGGCCAGTACCTGGTGTCCCATCCCGCTGTCGACAAGGTGACCTTTACCGGCAGCACGGCGGCCGGACGTAAAATCGGCGCCATCTGCGGGGAGCAGATCAAGCGCTGCACCCTGGAACTGGGCGGCAAGTCCGCGGCTATCATTCTCGATGACAGCGATCTGGACACCGTGATTCCCGGGCTGCTGCCCCACGCCACCATGAACACCGGGCAGGCCTGCGTCGCCCAGACCCGGATTCTCGCCTCCCGCGAGCGCTACCAGGAGACCGTCGAGGCCCTGGCGGCGGCGGTCGGCGGACTCAAGGTCGGCGACCCCCTGGATGACACCTGCGATGTCGGCCCGCTGTTCGCCAGCCGCCAGCGCGAGCGCGTGGAAAGCTATATCGCACTCGGCAGGGATGAAGGCGCAACCGTCGCCACCGGCGGCGGACGTCCGCAGGGCCTGGACCAGGGCTGGTACGTCGAGCCGACCGTGTTCAGCGGTGTCGACAACAATATGCGCATCGCCCGCGAGGAAATTTTCGGCCCGGTGCTCGTGGTCATTCCCTACAAGGATGAGGCGGACGCCGTCGCCATCGCCAACGACTCCGACTACGGCCTGTCCGGGTCGGTGTGGTGTGACGACATCGAGCGGGGAATCGAGATCGCGCGCCATGTGCGCACCGGCACCTATGGTGTCAACGGCCAGGGCATGGACTTCCACAGCCCGTTCGGCGGCTTCAAGCAGTCGGGCATCGGGCGGGAACTGGGGCCGGAGGGCCTGAACGCCTTTTGTGAGTACAAGACCATTACCCTGCCCGCAGGCTACACCGCGCAAGACTAGCTGTTGCGGGGCAGCGGCCTGCCCGGTCGACGGCCACGGCGAGTGCTGCGTTATCATTGTCGGTTTCCAACCCATAGCAGGAGAAATTCATGGCTGAAGCGGTCATCGTAGAAGCTCAAAGAACCCCTATCGGCAGAGGCAAGCGCGCTATCGGCGAGTTGAGCGGCCTGCACGCGGCACAGTTGCTGGCGTTGACGCAAAAGGCCGTCATCGACAAGGCCGGAGTGGCCCCGGAAGATGTCGGGCAGATCATCGGCGGCTGTGTCACCCAGGCGGGGGAACAGGCGAGCAATGTCACCCGCACCGCCTGGCTGTCCATGGGCCAGGGTTACGCCCCCGGCGCCATGACCGTGGATGCGCAGTGCGGCTCGGCGCAGGCGGCGAACCACATGGTCGCGGCGCTGATCGACAACGGCACGATCGATATCGGCATCGGCTGCGGGGTCGAGGCGATGAGCCGGATAAGCCTGGGGGATAACAGCCGCTACCAGCCCGCGGGGCGCCCGCGCCCGCCGGAGTGGCCCTGGGACGAGGCGCAGGGCCAGTTTCACGCCGCACAGCGCATCGCCGACAATCGCGGCATCAGCCGCCGGGACCTGGAGGAATTCGGCTGCCGTTCGCAGCAACTGGCGAAACAGGCCTGGGACAACGGCTGGTTTGACCGGGAAGTGATCGAGGTGGAGGCGCCCGTCGTCGACGAGGACGGCAACCCCACCGGCGAGACGCGGCTGGTAAACCGCGACCAGGGCCTGCGCGACACGACCATGGAAGGCCTGGCCGCCCTGAAGCCGGTATACGAGGGCGCCTATCACACGGCGGGCACCTCGTCGCAAATTTCCGACGGGTCCGCCGCCGTGCTGTGGATGAGTGCCGATGAAGCGCAACGCCGCGGTCTCAAGCCCAGGGCGCGCATCGTCGCCAACGTGGTAGTCGGCACCGACCCCTACTACCTGCTGGACGGCCCGGTGGACGCCACGCGCGAGCTGTTCAGGAAAAGCGGCATGGCCATGAGCGATATCGACCACGTCGAGATCAACGAGGCCTTCGCCTCGGTCTGCCTGTCCTGGGCCCGGGTGTACAACCCGGATATGGATATCGTGAATCCCCAGGGGGGGGCAATCGCCCTCGGGCACCCGGTGGGCTCTACCGGCGCGCGCCTCATCACCACGGCCCTGCACGCACTGGAACGCAAGGACCAGAACGTGGCGCTGATCACCATGTGCTGCGGCGCCAGTATCGGCACCGGCACCATCATCGAGCGTATCTGACCCCCACAGGCAGCGGATGCCCCGCTGCTATAGTTAGTCATCATTATCTGTAAACCGGCCCTCACCCCCGTGAGGGCCAATTTTCCCGACTGGCCGAAACTTTAATTAATTAACATGTTTATTAATTAATTATTAGGGCGTACACTCGACCCTTCCTGAAAAATAAAGAAGCGTCCCTATCGCCATGAACCGGACCGACCAGGAAGCCCCGCCGGCTGACGCCAGTGCACACGACAGCGGCGAAACAGCGCAGGACACGAGCGTCCCGAACCACGCCGCGATGCCGCCGGCGAGGTCGAAAGTGGGACGCCCCTCCCAGCGCAATCCCGGAGAGACGCGCAGCAACATCCTGCGCAGTGCGCTGAAGTGTTTTACCGACAAGGGCTTCGCGGCCACCACCTTCGCCGCCGTCGCCAGGGGAGCAGGCGTCACCGGTTCCGCCATTTACCAGTACTTCGACTCCAAGGACTCCCTGTACGTCGCGACGCTGGAACACGTGTATTCCGACCTTGTGCCCAGGACCAGCAGCGCGCTGATCGAGAATCGCCGCTTCAGGGATCGCCTGCAACGCATTCTGCAGGCGTCGGCGGACATGCATGAGAGCAATCCCGCGGCCACCGCGTTTCTCTCCGCCGTTCCCGTGGAACTGCGTCGGCACCCCCAGCTCAAACCGCGCCTGTCCGATCAGTCCTACGCCCTTTTGTCCGCCCTGCAGCAGGTATTCGACGACGCCAAGGCGGCGGGAGAAATCGTCACGACGCGCAGTTCGGAAAGCCTGCGAAAATTTTTCCTGGGCGGCCTGATGGGCCTTTGCCTGTATCACCACGCCAGTGAAAAAGAGCAGTTGCGTGAGGCGCTGGAGATATATTTCGAATGCTTTGAAGGAAAGCTATCGACAGGGTAACCGTGCCGACGACCCTTCATCGACCGGCATAGCAAATAAGCAGTACATAAACTTTTCGGGAGAGAGCATGTCCAGTTGCCCATTTACCAATCTCTTGGACCCGGACCTGTACATAGATGGCAATCACCACCAGGCCATGCTGGAGGTGCGCCAGAAAGCTGGAAGCGTGGTCAGGATAGACGACCCGATCACCGGCGTGCCCTACTGGGCTATCCAGGGTCGCGAAGAAGTGGACTTTATCTGTAAACAGCCCCTGTTGTTTTCCAGCGAGGAACGCACCGCGATACCGACCGAGACAGATGACACCGACCTGGGCCAGCAACGCCTGATGCTGGTGAATATGGACCCGCCCAGGCACAACAAGCTGCGCCGAATTGCGCGCAACGCGTTCAGCCCCACCACGGTCAGCTCCTACGAACCCAAGTTTCGCCAGTATGCGAAGGAAATCGTCGATGTGGTGGCGCCCCGCGGCGAGTGCGAGTTCGTGGAAGAAGTGGCCGCCGAGCTGCCACTCATTGCGATTCTGGAGCTATGTGGCGTACCCCGGGAAGACCGCAAGCAGTTCTTCGCCTGGACCAACGCCATGTTCTTCCGCGAGGACGATTCCATGAGCGAGGGCGACGACAACCGGCAGGCGGCGCACGAGGCCGCGGCCAACATGTACCTGTACGCCGCCGAGCTGGCGCGCCAGCACGCGGAAAAGCCGCTCAACAATATCGTCGGTGCGCTGCTCGACGGCAAGATCAATGACGAGAAATTGACTTCCGATGAATTCTCCGCGTTCTTCCTGATGCTGATTGCCGCCGGCAATGAAAGCACCCGCTCGGTCACGGCCCATGGCATGCGTCTGCTCATGGAACACCCGGAGCAACTGCAGCTACTGCTGGACAAGCCGGAACTCGTTCCCTATGCCTGCGAGGAGATACTGCGCTACAACGCCGCCTTCCTCGCGATGCGCCGCATGGCAATGGACGATGTGGAGGTCGGCGGACAGATGATCAGGAAGGGCGACAAGGTCGTCCTGTTCTGGCACGGCATCAATCGCGATGAGCGGGTTTTCGACGACCCCATGTCTTTCAATATCGAGCGCTATGTCGACATGCCCGACCTGTACAAGGAACACCGTGCATTCGGTTTCGGCACGCATTTTTGCCTGGGCTCACACCTGGCCCGGCTGGAGATGCGTGTGATGTTCGACGAGATACTACCGCGCCTGCGCAACCCGACGTTTGCCGGCCCGGTGCAGTACGTACGGGATTATTTCGTCAACGGGATCAAATCGATGCCAATAAAATTTGATCCCGAAACAACAGCGGCCAGTTGATCTGCAGTGCCTGCGCACACGTAATTGCTGGCCTCCATCAGATCAGTTTTGGCAGATGCAACCGTCCAGACCTACTTCATAGATACTGCGAATTTTGGGGATGAGCTATGACTGAAGCAACTTTTCCTGCGCACTTTGTCAGAAGCCTGCTGCTTTCGGCTGAAAAGAAAGGAGTCGATACACGTCAACTACTGGATGGATTGGACTTACCCTTCAATCCTCGCGATCCGGTGCTGGATGACGCGCGCGTCCCGGCCAGGAGCTATTGCAAACTTCTCAGGCGGGTTGCACTACACACCCAGTGCCACCTGTTTGGCCTGCCCGTTGACGGATCCGAGCCAACAGCGGGTTTACGCCTGATGTGCCTGGCCCTGCTGTCCTGCAACAGCCTGGAAAACGCGATTCAGTGTACGGCTGACTTCTATCGCAACTACGGTCATCCCGGATGGCGTTTCAGTATGTCGCACAGCGGCGACGATATCGTCATCCATTTTTCAGGGCGTGACAGTGAAGCCGTGTACGCCTACGACATCGCTTTCCTGCTGCGCCTGTGGTCCTGGCTGTCCGGACAGTTCATCGAACCCAGGGAAGTCCGCCTCAGCGAGCCGCGCAAAAATGATCCCGAAGTCTACCGGGTGCTCTTTGGCTGCGAGGTGCAGTACCACCAGGATGGGAATTCGGTGCGTTTCCAGGCCGACCAGGCGCGCCGACCCGTGGTGCAGACGGTAGAGTCCCTGACCAAGCTGCTGGAAGAAGCGCCCTATGAACTGCTGGTCATGTCGCGCAACAATCTCAAGAGCATCATGGCAAAGATACGCTTTATCATCGGCTCGGACTTCACCAAGGGGTTTCCCACCCGGGAAGAGATCTCGGACATGCTGAATATCTCTCCCTCCACCCTGCAGCGCAAACTGGCCGAGGAAGGCACCAGCTACCAGCAGCTCAAGGATGATCTGCGCAAGAACGCCGCCATCAAGTACCTGCATCGCCCGGAGCTGAGTGTGATCGCCACGGCCAGCCTGATGGGCTTTGGCGACTCCAGCGCCTTCAATCGGACGTTCAAACGCTGGACCGGTATGCCGCCCGGCGTCTATCGCAAGAACAATCTTCACGCCCAGATGAGCCCATAGCGGCGGTGTGCGAACACCAGGAGCAGCCGAGGAATGCATGCCCGACGACCGACCCTAGCCAGGGCTCGCGCGCTCGCTTGGTTATAACCTGCGCAACAGCGGTTTACAGCAGACTGTTGTTTCTCGACAGCCTGTCGCAACGCGCCGCGGGGACAGGCAGACAAAACCGTCGCGCCCATCATTGTACCAAGCAATCGCTTGGTTTACTCTTGAGCCGGGATGAGCCATTCCCCGGTGGCCGGGTGTAGCGAGACGGGTGTAGCGAGAGGAGAGACACCATGCGGTTTGCAGTACAACTACCCCTGGACAGGGTCGACCTGGGAGAGCAGTTCTGCTCCGGGCAGGGCATCGCGGAGTGCACCCGGCATGTCGAGGATGCCGGCTTTGACGCCGTTTTCGTCACCGACCACCCCGCGCCCGACGACCGCTGGCTGGCCAGGGGCGGCCACCACAGCTTCGACCCGTTCGTGGCGCTAAGCTGCGCCGCCTGCTGCACCACCACCCTGAAGTTGTTCACCAATATCCTGGTACTGCCCTACCGCAACCCACTGATCGTCGCGAAATCCATTGCCAGTCTGGACACCGTCTCCGCCGGCCGTGTGATCATGGGCGTCGGCGCCGGGTATCTCGAAGGGGAATTCCGCGCCTGCGGCGTGGAACTGCAGGAGCGCGGGCAGCTGATGGAAGAGGCGCTGCAGGCCATGAAGCTCGCCTGGAGCGGCAACTCCTTCAGCTTCGAGGGCAAACACTTTTACGCCGGCGGCAACACCGCCCTGCCCCGGCCCGTACAGGCGCCACACCCCCCTATCTGGATGGGCGGCAATAGCGCCGCGGCCATGCGCCGCGCCGCACAGTACTGCGATGGCTGGCTTCCCTTCCCGGTAAAGGGGAAGTTCGCCAGCCATGTCAGGACCAGGGAGTTGGCCGACATGCAGGGGCTGGCCAGCGCGATCGCGGACCTGCGGCGACTGGAGCAGCGCTTTGAACGCGACCGCGCGCTGGATATCTGCATGATTCCCTTTGGTCTCGATATGCATTCGGGCATGGACTGGAATGCCGGGGCCATTCTCGAACAGTGCGAACAACTGCAGGCGCTGGGGGTGAGCTGGATCAGCATCAGCCTGCCCTGTGACGACAGGAGCCAGTACCTGGAGGCGAGCAGCTGGTTTGCCCAGGAGGTCATCGCGCCAATGCGCTCGGCCACACGGCACGCCCGCGCAGAGTCAACGCCACTGGCGGACCCTGTTTCGGGGTCACCCGGTTGAGTTCGGGATGCACATTACTCGATTTCGCATTCATTGCAAGGTTCACGCGAGCAGGCACTGCGTGAACGCCACGTCGTTATAAACTGAGGGTACCCAGTGAACCAGCCAGCATTGCTCAGTAACAAGGTCCTGTTCGGATACGGACTCTCGGCGATGCCGGTGATGTACGGTTATGTACTGGTGTTGATCATGTACATGAAGTACGCGGTGGACGACCTGGGCGCCTCGCCCGCGGTGGTCGGTACCATTTTCCTGGCGGCCAAGTTCTGGGATGCGGTTTCGGACCCGCTCATCGGTAATCTCAGTGACCGGACCAGACGGGCCAGTGGCCGACGCAAACCCTGGATCCGGGCCGCTGCACCGATGCTGGCCGTGTTTGGCATCATGGCGTGGGCCCCGCCCGAGTCACTCCAGGGTTACCAGTTGAGCCTCTGGATCGGCGTTGCTGTCATCGGCTTCTACACCGCCTATACCATGTTTGACGTACCGCATATGGCGCTGGGCGCGGAGATCACACTGCTGCCCAACGAGCGCAACAGGGTGTTTGGCGTACGCCAGTTGATGCGCATCGCGGGTATGCTGGTAGCGGGAACGCTCGGCACCTACCTGGTAAGCCAGGGCACGGCGTATGCGACGGCAATGGCCTATGCGCTGGGTTTACTGACCCTGGTACTGATTTTCACCGGCGTATCGCTGTTGCCGCCTGAACGCGCCGCCTTCCAGGGGCGCGGCGGCGCAAACCCGTACCGGGCGATTCGCGACGTGCTGGTGAATCCACACGCGCGACTGCTGTTGATGATCGTGTTCATCGACGCTATCGGCGTTGGCGGCATCGGCGTGCTGCTGCCGTTTTTGGTGGAATACGTACTGCTGATGGGCGATATCCTGCCCCTGTTCATGGCTATCAACATGTTTGCCGGCCTGGCAATGGTGCCCGGCTGGATATGGCTGGCCGGACATTTCGACAAGCGCAAGCTGATCTTCTGGTCCTTCATAGGCTGTGGTGTGGGCTATGGGCTGGTCCTGCTGATCGGCGAAGGTGACTGGCACCTGATGGCTATCAGCTCTCTACTTGCCGGCGGATCCTCCAGTTGCGCCAATGTGCTGGGCTACTCGCTGAAATCCGAGATTATCGATAGCGATGAATACCACACCGGGGAGCGGAAAGAAGGCGCCTATTTCGCCGGCTGGAGTTTCATGAACAAGCTCGGCGCCGGCATCATGGTCGCCATGGTGGGGTTTGCGCTGGAATGGTCCGATTTCCAGCCCAACGTGGCCGAACAGACAGAACTGGTCAAGCAGACGATCGTGTTACTGATGGGAGGCCTGCCCCTGGTATGCTTCCTCCTCGGCGCGGCAGCATTTACGCGCTTCAGCCTGACCGCCGAGGAGTACACCAGGATTCGGGCAGAACTCGATGTGCGCGCCAGCGAAGCCGCTTGACCCGGCCAGGCAGCTGTTTACCGGGCGCGAGACCCGTCTTTCGCCCGTGTATTACACCATTCACCGTATACATACCTCATGCATAATGCGTGTATCCACTCTCTTCTGAACAGGAGTAAACCATGAGCGACTACTTTGAGTGCACCCCGGTAGGCCTGGAATTTCTCGAGCAGAGCAAAAACGTCTACCGCTCGGAAGTCGTGGTCAGGGCCACACCGGAACAGATATTCGAAGTGTTTGAGGACGAGGTCGCCTGGACGGTCTGGGCGCTGCCGATCCAGCGGGTGGAGTGGACCTCTCCCAAACCTTTCGGCATCGGCACCACGCGCACCGTGTACATGATGGGCGATATGAATGGCTATGAGGAATTCATCGCCTGGGAGCCAGGCAAACGCATGGCCTTTACCTTCCTGGGGTGCAGCAAGGAGAACCCGGAAAAATTCCTCGAGGACTACCGCGTGACCGATCTCGGTGACGGCACCTGCAGGGTAGTCTGGTACATGGCGATGGAGAAGCGAGGGGGACCGAAGTGGAGCGATGCGCTGACGCGCCCCATTATGCGTATGGCCAACCAGTGGATGTTCCGGCGCTTCAAGAAATACACCGAAGAGTTCGCGCAAAAAGCCAGCTAAGTACAGCCGAGACTATTGCGTGGGAGCATCAACCCTTCCCATTTCCCGGTGCGCAGAGGCCGACAACAAGGAGACATGAGCATGACCAGTCAAACCCAGTTCACCATCCAGGGCCAGGAGGTCAGGATTCCCGCCGTCGTTCGCGACGCGTCCTCCGGCACCGCGATGTACATGGTCGACAGTGATAAAGCCCAGGCGCTGATTCCGGATGCGTTCGAAGTAGCCGAGGCCGCCCCCGGCCAGACCCAACTGACGATCGTGGTTGTCGACTACCGGGACAACGACCTCGGCGATTACGACGAGGTGGGGATCATCTTCTTCGTGCGACCGAAAGGACAACCGGAAGCGGAAGTCGGCTCCTACATCCACAAACTCCCCGTCAACCAGAGCTTCACCTGCGAGGCCGGGTTCAAGATCTGGGGATTCCCGAAAACGGTTGAGGAGATCGATTTTTCCTACGGCGACAACAACGCGACCTGCAAGCTCAGCATGGACAACAAGCACGTGCTGACACTAACTGTTCCGCGCGGCGGCGACAGCGCTTCCGAGCTGTCACCGGCCGTCGGCTACACGTTGATCGAAGGGGTGCCGCACCAGAACGAGTTTACGCGCGGCGGCAGCGGCGAACAGGCTCTCCCGGGCGGTGATGGTGTAGTGCTCGAACTGGGCGATCACCCGCTGGCGGACGAGCTGCGCTCGCTGGGCCTGGACAGTGCGGAGCCCATTCTCTCTGCCTGGACGGAGCACATGCAGGGCAGCTTCGGGCCCAGCGTCAAACTTTAACGACCGACGAATTGGCCGACCCGGCCGGGTCGGCCAGCCCCTCCCAGCGGCTACCAGCGGTAGCGCATTTCCAGTCCGTAGCGGCGCTCGGCCGCATTTGAGTAGGTGTGCTGGTAGGCGTTGGGAATAAACACACCGTTCATCGAACGAATGTTCGCGACGTAAAATTCATCGGTCAGGTTCTTGACGAAAAGCGTCGCTTCCCAGCGCTCGGAATGATCCTTGAACACCACCGATGCATCAAAGATCGTATAGGCGTCGCCAATGGCGTACTTGTCCTGGGCGAGCGAATACTGCACTTCATCCTGGCCGTGCATTGCACCGATAAACACCACGTCAAACAGGCTGTCCCTCGTCCAGAAATAGCTGGCGGTCAGGTTGCCCTTCCATTCCGGCGTGTACGGCAGTTCGCCACCGGACAGGTCTTGCGACAGGTCACATTCCTCACGATAGGTCTGGCCGTTACTGCACGGACCATTGGGGTACTCGTCGATCTTTGTATCGATATAGGACAGCCCGCCCGTGATACGGAGGTTTTCGGTTAGCGCGGCCTGGAAGTCCAGCTCGACGCCCTGGGTGGTCACCTTGCCCGCGTTGATCAGGATAAACGCCCCGGGATCGTCATCCGGGTCGCAGGTGAGGTTGTCCGGCGGGCAATTGGGAAGACCGTCGGAATCGAAAAATCCCTCCGCCTGGAAATCATCGTACTTCGAGTAGAACACCGCCGCGTTCAGCATGGCGCGACCGTCAAACCAGGTACTTTTCATGCCCAGCTCCCAGGAGTCGGAGGTCTCGGGGTCCACCCGGTCCTGCGTCTCCGGATCGGATTCGAAGGTCAGGTCGAAAGCGGGACCCTTGTAGCCCTGGGCATAGGTCAGGTAGGCCATGCTGTCCGCGTTGAAATCCCACTGCAGGGCCAGCTTGCCGGAAAAATCGTCCTCATCCGTCGAACCCGAGGACGGGTCGACAGGGTCGGGAATACCGATGGGCAGACCGTCACGGGAGCGGCGGTAATCGAAACTCACGTCATCGTTGGTGTAGCGGCCGCCAAACACAAGCCGCCAGGCGTCGGAAAATGCCCATATAGCCTCGCCAAAGGCCGCCCAGTTGGTGGTGTCGGCGGTGAAGCTTGCCACGCCGCTGGAGATAAGGGCGCCGGTACCGGAGGACAGGCTCCGCTCAAACTTCCTGTCCACGCTCTGGTCGAAATAGTACAGCCCCGCCACGTAGGTCACCGGCCCCTCGTCCGGCGAGGTAATGCGCAACTCCTGGGTGAACTGGTCCTGGCTGGTGTCGCCGGTTTGGCTCAGCCCGATGACGGTAATCGGCTGACCATCGTAGTCGTCATTGCTGTTACCGTCGATATCGTACGCACGCGCCGCCGTGATGGAGGTCAGGGTGTAGTCGCCGAGCGCCCAGTTGGCCTCCAGGGAGGTGCCCCACTGGTCGGACTCCGACTTGGGTACGTTGTTGATGTTCACCTCGGTGTTGTCATCCGAGGGCACCACCGGGGATATCAGGTCGAGGATGTCCTGCACCTCCTCCTCGTTCCCGTCCCATGGCTCGAGGTAACCTATCGGGGCCACGGTGCACTTGCACTCCTGGTCGCCGTAGTCCGCGGACAGGGTGAAGTCCAGGTCATCGGTAGGCGCCCAGCGCAGCTTTCCGCGCGCCGTCCAGTTGTGGTACCCGTTGTAGTCCTCGCCGTCATAGAAGTTCTTGGTGTAATCGTCCAGGTCGTTCCCCGAGGCGGTCAGGCGGTATCCCAGGTCGGAAGTCAATGGACCGGAGACAGTGAAGCCGGCGCGATACTCTTCATCGCTCTGCGCCATGGCCATGATCTCGCCAGAGTGCTCATCGCTGGGCTGCTTCGTAATGATATGCACCACACCCGCCGTCGAGTTCTTGCCGAACAGGGTGCCCTGTGGGCCGCGCAGCACCTCCACCCGCTGGATATCCATCAGTTCCATGAAAGCCTGGCCGGAGCGCCCCATCACCACGCCGTCCAGCATGGTGGAGACGCTGGGCTCCGTACCGATACTGAAGGACTGCGTACCGACGCCGCGAATGTTGAAGGAAGACTCGCGGGAGTCCGACCCCCTTTGCAGGGTCAGCGAGGGCACCAGTTGTGTGAGCTGCGCGGAGGAGTGAATCTGCGCTTCCTTGATGCTGTCCGCCGACAGCGCGGTTACCGCCACGGGAACATCCTGCAGGTTCTCCTCCCGCTTGGTGGCCGTCACAATCACTTCCTCCAGAATCAGCCCCGGGCTACTCCTTTGCGCCTGTACGGGAGCTGTCAGCAGCAGGATGGTGGCGGCGGAGGTGAGGGAAATACCAGTGCGAAACTTCATGTGCTACCTCGATACTTATCGTTATCCGGCGCCAGGACTCTTCCTGGCTACCGCTGTCCCAGCAGTATAGCGCCGCATTCGAACCGGCTTCACCCGGTCATTCATACCAGGGCGCCCTGGAATCTGAAATCCTGCAAATACAGGCCATACACAGGCTTCGAGGACGGCACCGGAGCCATCCGGCATACACATCCGCGTTAGCCAGATTCAGCGTAAACGATTTTCCCCGCCATGGTAATTGTCATAAGTAGTCATCGATGGTCCTGCACAGTCAATCGTCTGGCGGCCGTACGGACCGGGCTCCCGGGTCCCCCTTCGCATTCGCCCGCGGGAGACTTCCACCGCGTGGAAAAGCGGTTAGACTAGCTGAAAACAACAGACCAATCCGCTCGCCGCGTATGCGCCAACGCATCCGCGCGTTGCCCGGTCCCTGCGCCGGGCAGGTCAACAAGGAGCCAGCCATGATTCCCGAACGCTACGCCCGCTACGAAAAATTCGTCACTCTCGGTGCGGTGAACTTCACCTGCACCCCCGGTGACAAGGCCGCCAACCTGGCGAAAATCGAAACGAACATGCGCGAGGCCGCGGCACAGGGAGTCAACATACTCGCCTTCCCGGAAGAAGCGCTTACCGGCTGCGGCGGCTGTGTTCCCTGCAGGGAGGGCGCCGATCACTGTGATTACCACGCGGGCCTGGCCGAGACCGTACCCGGCCCGTCCACCGAACGCGTGGCGGCACTCGCGCGGGAACTGGACCTGTACGTCGCCTTCGGCATGATAGAGCGCGACGCGGACGACCCATCGGTACTGTACAACGCCTCGGCATTCGTCGGCCCGGAAGGCATCCAGGGCACGTATCGCAAAGTGCACCTGGGAACATTGCCCTGGGTCACCGAAGGGATTACCTTCAAACCGGGTAGGTCACTGCCGGTATTCGAAACCCGCTTCGGCCCCGTCGGAGTGATTATCTGCTACGATTTCTGGTTCAACCCGGAACCGACACGCATCATGGCGCTGAAAGGTGCGCGGGTAATTCTCAACACCTGCGCCTCGTTCAACGGCCCCTACAAACGCGATAACATGCTCGCGGTCACCTGTACCCGGGCGCAGGAAAACTGCGTGTATACCGTCAGCGCAAACCAGGTGGCCGGCGCACCCAGGGCAGAGAGTTACGCGGCAGGCGAAGTGGAAGCCACACGCAGCGGCAATTTCGCCGGCAACAGCGTCATCGCCGGGCCGGACTTCCCCGCCTTCGCCCGTCCCTACGCCGTTGCCGGCCAGGACGAACAACTGATTTCCGCCACGGTCAGCTTCGAGAAACTACACCGCTGGGAATCGATATTTCCCTGGCGCGACTGGCGCGCAGGCAGGCTTTCGGCCACCTCGGAACTGATTGCGGACGAGTTCAGCAACCTCGTCCACGGCGCCTGATAACAGGAGTTGTAGCCGCTGATGACACGCACCGCGGACGCACATACTTTCCTGCTCGCTGACTACCTGCTTAAACGCCTGGGTGAGATCGGCATCGAGCACGTGTTCGGCGTTCCAGGCGACTTCATCATGCCTTTGCTGGAACACCTAAGCGCCTCGAAACTCGATTATGTGGGCTGTTGTAACGAACTGAATGCCGGTTACGCCGCCGACGGCTATGCCAGGGTGCAGGGTGCAGGGGCGGCTGTGGTGACCGGCGGCGTCGGCCCGCTCAGTATTATCAACGCCGTGGCCGGCGCCTATGCCGAAGACGTTCCCGTGGTCATCATCTCCGGGGGGCCACGCATGGCCGCATTCGACAAACAACCAAAGATGCACCACACCATTCCCGCGAACTACCGCGCACCATTGCAGATGATGACCGGGGTCACCGCCGCGGCGGTACTGCTCGACGATCCCGTGACAGCCCCCGAGCGCATTGACGAAGCGATTACAACCTGCCTGGCCAGGCGTAAACCTGTTTACCTGGAAGTGCCGCTGGATTTACAGCAGGCCGTGAGTCGCATACCGCAACCCCTGGTCATACCGGCGCCTGGCTCCCGGCGCGCCGACGCCCGGGTCTCTTCGCTGGCAGGCGAAGTGGTGGCCGCGATTGTCAGCGCCGAACGCGCAGTGGTCTGTGCCGGGCACGAAATCGAACGATTCAACCTGCAGTCCCGCTTTTGCTCGTTTATCGAGAAAACCGGTTTGCCCGTGGCCTCCATGATGTTCGGCAAAGCCGGTTACATCGAAAAACTGGAGAGCTGCCTGGGTCTGTATATGGGTGCGATTTCACCCGAGGATATGCGCAACTACGTCGAGACAGCCGACATCGTGCTGTTCATCGGCGCACACGAAACAGACATGAATATGGGTATCGGTACTTCACGGCTACAGCGCGAGCAAACCGTTTTCGTACGCGAGAACGAGGCAGTAGTGCATGGTGAGGTACATGAAAGCATTCCGCTGGGGGACTTCATCGCCGAACTGGAACGGCAGATGCAACCGACTGATGGCCTGCGTTATCCCGCACAGCCGGTCAAATCCTTTTTCTACTCCACGGCCGAGCCTTTCGAGCCGGAAGAACACGCAGCCCTTTCCAGTACCCGCTTCTATCAACGCCTGGTGCATTTCATCCGCCCGGGTGATGTCGTCGCGGCCGACACCAGCGCGGGCATCAATGCCGCCAACTTCCAGTTGCAAGAGGGCAACATCAGCATCACCACACCCTACTGGGCATCCATGGGCATGTGTTTCGGCGCGGCGGTGGGCGCCAGCTTCGCGCCCAAACTGGCGCAGCGGGTCATCGCCCTGGAGGGCGACGGTTCGCTATTGACGACTATCCAGGAGCTGTCGACACTGGCCCGTTACCGGAAGCCGACCATCGTTTTCGTGCTCAACAACCAGGGCTATACCGTCGAACGCCTTATCCATGATGGCGAGTTCAACGACATACCACAGTGGCACTACCACAAGCTGGCGGAAGTGATTCCCGGCTGTCACAGCCTGGAGGTACGGACCGAGGGCGACCTGGAAGCCGCCCTGCTCGTCGCCGATTCATACGCCGGGCCAGGCCCGCTGCTCATCGAACTGCACCTGGATGCCCGCGATGTGTCCGCGGTGTTCGACGTCTTTACCCAATTGCTGGGGTCCTGAGCAGCCGATCTACAGTGCCAGTACGGTACCCGCCGTCCAGCCACCGTCCACAACCAGGGGGTGTCCGGTGACAAAGGACGCCTCGTCGGAGGCCAGGAACAGAATCGCATTGGCAATCTCGACGGGCTCGCCGAAGCGGCCCATCAGGTGCTCGGCTTCCATCTGCTGCTTGATTGCTTTCATGCTGTCGTCCCTGAGCGCGGCGGTCAACGGGGTTTCGATGGCGCCGGGACAGACGCAGTTTACCCGCACGCCGCTCTGCGCCAGGTCCGCAGCCATGTTGCGCGTCATCTGGATCACGGCGCCTTTGGAAGTGCCATAACTCAACTGCCCGTTGATACCGTCCATGCCTTCGACACTGGCGATATGCACGATGCTACCCGACTGCTGTTGTTGCATGACCCTGGCGACGTGCTTGGCGAAGAGGAAGCTGCCCTTCACGTTGATATTCATCACGCGATCCCACTCTTCCTCGTCCACGTCCGTCGTCGCACCGTAGCTTGATACTCCTGCCGCATTGACCAGGATATCGATGCGACCGAACTTTGCCGTGACCTGCTCTACCGCTGCCATGACATCGCCTTCACAGGTGACATCGCCAGTATGGAAATCGCAGTCGGCAGCGCAGGCCGCAATAGCTTGCCAGCCTTCGCCCGCCGCGTTCAGGTCGAAACCGACCACCGCAGCGCCCTCCTCGGCGAAACGCAGCGCTGTCGAATGACCGATCCCGGATGCGGCGCCGCTGATCAACGCCACCTTGTCTTTGAGTCTGCTCATAACTTTTTCCTGTTTATTCTGCATTTTCAGGGCGGCGGTAGCTGCACCGTCGCCAGTCTCGCGCTGTTAGACTATACAACATCACGGTACCGGCCGGGTTCGAACGTACAGACTAAATCGGCAACAACCCGCGCACCCCTGGTGTGATATTTCAAGCCACCTGAGAAGTAAAAACATGTGCACCAGGATTCAATCGTCTGTCCTTTTCGTTCATTGCAAGGGCGGACACAACACCTGGACCACAGAAGTTGCGTACAACCCTTCATACACGCAAAAAAGCTGTGATAGGATTTTGCGCACTCGCTTGCGCGCACTGCAACGCCTGGCGTTACCAGACGCGACCAGGCCGTATTGAACGCACACGGCCATGTCCCCCAGCAGGCACAGCGCCTGACACTTTTTCGAGGAGCAGTCTTCATGGGCCAGGAATTTCCAGAGCTAGGCATCTACACCCTGCCAGGGCGTATCAACGACCCGCAGCGAACCCTCGAGGAGGTCCCCCTGGCCGAGCGGTTGGGCATCGGTTCGATCTGGCCGGCAGAGCGGTACGACTACAAGAACGTCGAGGTCCTTTGCGGCGCCGCGGCGGCCATAACTTCCAGGATAAAGATAGCCACGGGCCTGATGAACTATCCCACGCATCACCCGATGGAGCTCTGCTCCTTCGGCGCAACCATGAGCCACCTATCCGGCAACCGGTTTGCCATGGGATTTGGTCGTGGCTTTGACAGGCTGTACGATGTTTTCGGAGCGAAACGCGCTAACCTGCAGGGATTGCGCGAGGCGCCTGAAGTCCTGCGCAGCCTGTGGAACAACGGCTCATTCTCCGGTGAAAATTCACTGGGCAACTTTCCCTACCTGTTCATCAAGGAGCCGCCGCAAAACGCACCACCGCTGCTCCTCGGGGCTCTGGGACCGAAAACACTCGCGCTGGCAGGCCGCCACTACGACGGTGTACTGCTGCACCCGTTCCTGACCGACCAGGCGCTTGCCGCATCGGCGAAAATCGTACGTGACGCCGCCGAGAACGCCGGCAGGGATCGCAATGCCTGCAAGGTCTGGGCGACGCTGGTGACCGCAGCCGACCAGAGTGAGGAAGAAGCCCTCGCCATCGGGCCTGCGCGCTTGTTGACCTACATCCAGATGCCCGGCTATGGCGAGTTGATGTTCAAGGTGAACGACTGGGACCCATCGCTGTTGTCGGAGATCCGCGAGCATCCACTGTTCGCTGGCGGCAAATCCGCCGACCAGGACTTTACCCGTTATGAAACTGCGGAGGTGACCTCACTGTTTCCCGACCACTGGATACCCACGTCCGCCGCGGTGGGCAGCGCTGATCACTGTGCGCAACGCCTTAACGAACAGTTCGACTCGGGAGCGGACGGCGTACTCATTCACGGCAGCCTGCCGCGGCAGGTCGGGGACCTGCTGGACGCTTATCGCAAGGTCAGGCGCGCGGACTACTTCGACGCGCACGATCCCTGGTTCACACCGTCACCGGTGGGAACGGGGTTCTAGCGCCCGCGGGCGATTTACAGGCGCTATTCGCTGGCGTTCAGGCCGCGTGTACACTCGGTAGTTGTTGAGGCAGTGGTGGGGCGTTGTTGCCATCACACCGGAATGGGGTAATCCAGGAATGACCCGGGATATACCAGAAATCAGGCTGGGCAGTGTCCTGCTCACGCTGCTGGAACCCGTAGAGGGCAACGCGAAGGAGCTCAATCGCTGGTACGAACGCGACCACTTCTACGCGGGCTGCATGCTCGGGGAGAATTTTTTCTCCGGCCGGCGCTGGGTAGCGACGCGCGCGCTGAAGAACCTGCGGTTTCCGCAGCACACCCCGATCACCGCTGATATCGGCGAGGGCTCGTTCCTGGCCAGCTACTGGATCGTAGACGGCCGCTATGAGGAGGCCCTGCAATGGTCTATCGCCCAGGTACACCAGTTGCACGCGCAACGGCGTATGGATCCACCTCGCGACAACATCTCCAGCGGATTCTATCGTTTCGAGTTCGGCGCCTTTCGCGATAAAGACGGGGTACCTGCGGAACTGGCCCTGGAGCATCCTTTCAGTGGACTGGGCCTCAGCTTTATCGATCTTCACACAGCGCCCGGCAACGGCGCCACTCAAGGAGATCATTGTGCAGGCCTGACCGCCGCGCTGCAGACCTCCCTGAGGGACAGCGATTGCGCCATGTCTCTCTGCCTTGCACCACAGCCCCTGCCCGAGGCGGTGCCCGCTTACGTGCCGCGCGTGGCAGACGAGGTCATGGCGCGCAGGCGCCTGCTGCTGCACTTTTTCGATGCGCCGCCGCAGCAATGCTGGCAGTCCTTTACCGACTCCCTGTCAGCCCAGTTGCTGGCCCACGGGATTGCCGACATCGTCTACGCCGCGCCCTTCATTCCCACCATCCCCGGCACCGATACCTACGTCGACGAGATATAGCGGCGACGGCAACAGGGCAACAGCTCCGACGGCGATACAGGCCACTCCCGGCGCCACGCAGCGCCAGATAAAGACAATCGCCGGCGGCATCCCGACACCGCGCCAAGCTATCCTGTTACGCGCATTCATTTTATACTGGCGTTATTGAAACCATTCGGTAAGCGCTGTGCTGACTGCAGGCGAGATCGGGGATTTCCAGCAAAACGGATTCCTGACGTTCAGGCATGACAATCCCCACCCGTTGCAATTGCCGGAACTGGAGGTCGTCAGGTCCTTGCTTGCAGGCCCGTCACCTGCGAAGGACCCGGCTGTCGACCGCCACCTGGACGACCCGCTGACTTACGCTATCTGCAAACAGGCGGCAATTGTAGAGAGGGTTGCCGCCCTGCTGGGGCCGGACCTTTTGCTCTGGCACACCCGCTACTTCAACCGGGTCGCCGGCGGCAGCCAGGTGCCCTGGCACCAGGACGCGCCGTTCTGGGCGATCGAGCCGCGACACTGTGTATCGGCCTGGATCGCGCTGGAAGACGTGCACGAGGGTAACGGTTGTGTCTATGTCGTACCGGGATCGAATCATGTACAACTGGCACAGCTGCCATCGGAGGGAACCGGGCGTTTTCACCACAAGGCCGACATCGATGGTGTTGACATCAGCGGAGCCATTCCCCTGGTGCTGCGCCGCGGCGAGTTTTTCCTCTTCGACGCCTGGCTGCTGCACCGCTCCGGCGGCAACCCCCAGACCCGGTCGCGCATTGCCCTGGCGGTGAACTACATCACACCGGATGTGCTGGTCGACCTGGAGAGGCCGCGGCGCAGGAACCAGAGTTATGGCGTGCAACTGGTGCGGGGGCGCGACACGCTGGGCCTGAACCCCCACGCGCCGGCGCCCGGCGGCGCCGTATGACAGCACTGTCAATATGCCAGTTGCCGACAGGAGTTTGTGGCGGGTGATCGACTATCTCGATGGCAAGGCACGGCATTTCCTCATGGAGGGATTGTCCGACGAACGCGGCACGCTGGTGCCCATCGCCTTCGACGCCCTGGGCTTTACCCCCGTGCACGCCTTCCTGGTCAATGGAAAAGACGGCGCGGTCCGGGGCGGACACGCACACCGCAGCGGAAGACAGCTGCTGCTGAGGATCAGCGGCACGATAGATGTCGCGATGAGCCTGGGCGGCGACCGTGCCAGCGCGACGCTGGACGCGAACAACAACGCACTGCTGATTACAGCGCCGGTCTGGTCCAGCCAGACCTATCGCGGCGAGCAGCCCTCCATTCTGGTGCTGAGCGATACCCTCTTCGACCCCGCCAACTACCTGCGCGAGGCTCAGTGACGGCAATGCTGTCGCGACTGCGCAAACTGGCAGGTCGTGCCGAGGTCTCGGTACTGATACCCGCGTACATGGCCGAGGCGTTTATCGATCGCACCCTGCATTTCGCCCGTGGCCAGACCTTTAACCGACTGGCAATACACGTTTCGGTAGACGCGGGCAGCGACGACACGGCCGGTATCGTGCGTCGCCACGCGGAACGCGATCCACGGGTCGTACTGCACAGTCAGGCGTCCCGCCTGGGCTGGGCCGGCAACGTCAACTTTCTCATCGAACGCGTGGATACACCGTTTTTCTTTATTTATTTCCACGACGATATACTCCTCCCGCAGTACACGCAGGTGCTGCTGGATACCCTGGCGCGCCACGCAACATCTGCCGGGGCCTACTGCGATCTGTGCCAGTTCGGCGCCACACAACGAATTTCCAGCGGCCCCGCCTACACCGGCGACCTGCTGCAGCGATTGCTGACATTGATGTTGAGCCTGGAGCGCGGCTCGCCACTGCGCGCCATGCTGCGCAGCGACCGCGCAGGCCACCTGCGCCTTCCCACGGACGCCGCCGCCGGATTCTGGGCCAATGAACCCTTCCTGATGGACATGGTGGCCGCGGGGCCGTTGCAGCACGTAACGGAAGTCCTCTACATGCGCTGGAACAACCGCCCGGGCGGGCTCACCGATGGCTGGAAACAGTTGCCGCCTGCGGACGCCGTCAGCGGTTGGCGCGCCAATATCGATACACGCCTTGAGCTTATACAACAGCTTGCAGACAGCGAGCGGGATTGCAGGGCCCTGCGTTTCGCCCTGTTTTTACACGCCTTTCCCGCGATGCAGGGACTGGCGCAGACCTACGGCGAGGCGCTGTTTTCGACGCCCGCCGAGTTCCACCCGCTGTTTGCCGACCCTGACACACCGGCAGCGCTGGCCGGTTACGGCGAACCGCTGGAGACACTGGCCAGGGACCGATACGCCTTCTGCATGGCGCAAGGCTTCTATGACTAGGGATGCGAGGCGCCGGCGCGTTGCCGTTCTCGGAGCCGGCATCACGGGTTGCTGTATCGCACTGTTCCTGGCGCGCAAGGGTATCCCGGTCAGCCTTTTCGATATGCGGCGCGCGCCAATGGAAGGCGCCAGCCGTTGGAACGAAGGCAAGATACACCTGGGCTACCTGTACGGCGCCGACAGTTCCCTGGCCACCGCAAGACACGTGCTGCCCGGTGGACTCGCCTTCAGGCCCCTGATGCAAGAGCTTCTCGAACAGGACCTGAGCGGACAGGTCACGGGCAACGACGATGTCTTCCTTATACACCGCGACTCCGTTGTGGGTGCGGACCAGGCTCGCGCCTACTACCTGTCCGTCGACGAGTTGCTGAAGCACAGCGATGATGCCAGCGATTACCTGTGTGATCTCAGGGGCAGGTCAACGCAGCAGTTGTCATCCGCCGAACTGGCCGCTATCGCCGACCCCGCGTGGGTCAGCGCAGGATTCAGGGTACCCGAGCGCTCCGTGCACACCCACTGGTTTGCCGACCAGTTGTGCGCGGCGGTCGCTGCCCAGGCAGGTATCGAACAGCGCATGGACGAACGCGTGGACACGGTGCGCCGGCACGACGGCACGACCGGACGCTGGCAGGTCGTCACGGCAGAAAACAGCGAGACATTCGACTGCGTGGTCAATGCGCTGTGGCATGGCCGCCTGGCCATCGACAGCGCGGCAGGACTGGCGCCCCCCGCCGAATGGTCGGCCCGCTATCGACTGGCGCTTTTTGTCAGGACGGGCAAGCCACTGGATACACCCAGCGCCGTGTTGGGGGTCGGGCCATTCGGCGATATCAAGAACTACAACGGCCGGGATTTCTACCTGTCCTGGTACCCGGCGGGCCTGGTTCACGAAAGCGACGCCCCCTCGCCCGTTGGTGAAGAGACTCTTGCTCTTGCCCTGGACCACGACGCGGTCGAAAAAGCGACTGGGGAAAACTTGTCCGCCATCCTATCGGGAGTCGGGGAAATACTGGCGTCCAGCGTGGAGACCCGGGTCGGCGGCGGCTGGGTCGTCGCGCAGGGCCGCGGTCCGCTGTCCAGTCCAGGCTCCACCCTACACCGCCGCGACCGCTTCGGTGTGAGCCGGCTGGGGACGTACTATTCCGTGGACACGGGGAAATACAGCACTGCCCCGTGGCTGGCGCATGCGCTTGCCGGGGAGATCGCTGCCGGGTAGGGGACTGCCCGGACAGAACGCCCGGCAGCCCGCGCAGCGGGTGCTATGTGGACGGATCCTTCCGCCCAGTCGCGGACTGGCGCTTGCCGGAAGCGGACTTGCGTCCACGCGATTTCCCATCCTCCAGCCGGCTGATCTGTAACCGTTGGCCGGAAACCCAGACATTCCTCAGGTGCTGGAACGTTTCCCTGGGCATACCCTCGGGCAGGTCGACAGTGGCGTGATCGTCATAGATCTCGATCCTTCCGATGTACTCGGCATCGATCTCCGCCTCGTTGGCAATTGCACCGACGATATTGCCCGGCTTGACGCCATGGTTGTACCCGACCTCCAGGCGAAATCGTTCCATACCCTTGTCCGGCGTCGGAACATCCCTTGCGCCGGCGGAGGGGCGGCGAGAGCCCTCGGGAACCGGGCTGGCTTCTCGCCTGCGTTCCTTGTCGCGACGCTTCTCGCGCTCTTCCTGCCTGCGCTCCGGGGACTTACGTAACTTCTCCTTCGCGAACAGGGGCTGCTTGTGCTGGGCCATCGCCGCCAGGGCTGCGGCAACTTCTATGACGGGCACGCCGTATTCCTGTTGATACTGCTCTACCAGGCCACGAAATTTATCCAGCTCGTCGGTGCTGTCCAGCGTTGCGGATATTTTCGCCTTGAAACGCTTGACGCGCGTATCCGTCACATCCTCTGCACTGGGCAGCTCCATCTTTTCGATAGCCTGGCCCGTGGATTTCTCAATGGCGCGCAGCAGGCGCCGCTCGCGATTCGCCGCGAACAGGATGGCGTCGCCCTGCCTGCCGGCCCGGCCCGTGCGACCTATCCGGTGCACGTACGCTTCGACGTCGTAGGGAATATCGTAGTTCAGCACATGGGAAATCCGCTCCACGTCCAGTCCCCGGGCAGCCACGTCGGTGGCCACCAGGATATCGAGCTGGCCCCTTTTCAAGCTCTCCACGGTTTTTTCCCGCTGGGCCTGCGCGATATCGCCATTCAGGGCGGCGGCCGCGTAGCCGCGTGCGTTGAGTTTCTCGGACAGTTCGACCGTGGCTATCCGGGTGCGCACGAAAATGATCATGCCGTCGTATTCTTCCACTTCCAGGATACGGGTCAGTGCGTCCAGTTTATGCAGGCCCGATACCATCCAGACCCGCTGGCGAATCGTCTCAGCTGTCCTCTGTTTGACCTCAATGAGGACCTCCGCGGGGTCCTTCAGGTAGTTGCGTGTTATGCGCTTGATCGCCTCGGGCATGGTGGCCGAGAACAGCGCCAGTTGCCTCGTATCCGGCGTCTTCTCCAGCACCCATTCGACGTCCTCGATAAACCCCATACGCAGCATTTCATCCGCCTCGTCCAGCACCAGGCATTGCAAATCGTCGAGCTTGAGCGAACCGCGCTTCATATGGTCCATGATACGGCCCGGGGTACCGACGATGACCTGGGCGCCGCGCTGCAGTCCGCGCAACTGGATGCGGTAGTCCTGGCCACCGTAGATTGGCAGCACGTGAAACCCCTTCAGGTGCGCCGCGTAGCGCTGGAATGCCTCCGCAACCTGGATCGCAAGCTCGCGGGTGGGGGCCAGTACCAATACCTGTGGTGATTTGCGCTTCAGGTCCAGCCTCGCCAGCAGTGGCAGGGCGAAAGCGGCGGTCTTGCCGGTGCCGGTCTGCGCCTGGCCAAGCAGGTCGCGCCCGTCCAGCAGGTACGGAATGGTCATAGCCTGGATAGGAGACGGCGTTTCGTAGCCGACCTCCTCCAGGGCGCGCATCAGCGCTTTCGGCAAGCCCAGTTCAGCAAAGCGGCTTACCGTGTTTTCGGATGACATGGGGATTCCTGTGCGGGAGGGCGTGGTGGGGCCGCGTATCATACCGCATTTGGCGCGATATCCGTTCACTATCTCGAGAAGCTGGCACCCGGCGCCAGGACACATTGGACCCGGGGCTTGCCTGGGGATTCAGTCGGAACAGCCGCGTGGCGTGGATACCCCACCTCACAGCAGCTTTCGCAGCCCCGATGGAAAAGCCGCGGCCAGCTGGGAGTACTGGCCCTGGAATACGGCACGGCGTTATAGGTGGACCCCCTGTCTGGCGCTGCCCGCCGGCGGCAGCGAAGCAACTGTCCGGCGGTGCAATCTACACACCCCCTGGCTTGCCGCTGGCTCGAGAGGCAAACTTCCGGGCATACGGGCCTGGGCTAGTCGATAAACCGGGCACAATAGTCCGCAAATCTGCTGCGAATACCCTTTTCGGTGTAATTGTACTCAGACAGTGTGTAGGCATGCGCCGGGCGGTCACTGCGCCGGTTCTCATCGCGGTGCCTGTCCATCGCCTCCAGCGCCTGCGGCGTGAGATCCATAGCGATAAACGCGTAGATTTTCTCGATGACCTGCCGCGGCCTTGCCACCGTATCCTCGAAGTGCACATCACAGAACTGTGTATCCGCCGTGGCGCGAACATCCATGGTGTGCCGGGTGCCCCGGGAGAACACATCGAGCACTTCCTGCCCCACCACATGTTTGTCGGCGTGCGGGTTCCCGGTTAACCACAGGTTGTAGTACAGGCTCGCAGTGGAGGGAATGCTCACCACCGGATCCCGGTGAGTCGCCACTATCTGGATGTCAGGAAAAACCCGCAACAGCGTGGACATAAAATGTAGATGGTGCGGCGCCTTCAGTAACCAGCGCTCGGCGCTATCTCCTCGGCGCCTCTTCTGCCACTGCAAAAACTGTAATTGCCGCCGCAGATACTCGTAGGCGGGGGTGTTGTCGGCCTCAGCTACAAACTGGCCATAGTCCGGCACGTGGGAAAAGGAATTGGGCACGTAGCTGTAGAAACTGTGCTCCAGCAGCAGGATTTCCTCGTCCGCCCCTGTCGGGTCCATCGGGTGAATCGACGCGATCTCGGGATTGGCGTCCAGCAGCGCGGCCACTTCTGCGCGCGCCTCCACGATACGCTGGTCAGGCTCATCGGGCTGCCAGTTCATGTAAGGCGCCGGGTTGCGTACTTCATACCACAGCGGGGCGTGGAAGCGCTTGTCGGCAGCGAGAATACGATGCAGCATTGTTGTGCCGGTGCGGGTTAGACCGACGATGCAAACAGGAGGAGCCAGTTGCTCCTGCAGTATCTCCGGGTACTGTTCGATCCAGGCTTCCATGCGCAGACGGTTTTGAAGGCTGTTCAGTATCCGTTGATACTGCAGGAGCCGGCCCAGCGGATTGAGGTCCGCCTGGGCGTTGAGCGAAGCGACCAGACATTCAAACGCCGGGAGAAATGATTCACAACCAAAATTACCAAGACCAGTCTGTGCGCGGGCCTGGGCGAGCATGGCCTCGCTGTCGAGTGTCACCTCGCCGATGGCCGAAGAACTGTCACTCACCGCGCGTGCTCTACTTTCAGTTCCGCCAGCAGCTCGGCGAATTTTACCACGCGACACTCTACTGGCGGGTGTGCATCGGCCTCTACCCAACGCCACAGCATGCCGCCCTGGTCGTGCCCGGCGGTCGTCAGCCAGTTGGGGCAATCATCTCCCGGATCGCTGTGTGCAACGACCACGGTGACAGAACCGTCACTGTTATAGGCTGCCGTGTGTTTATTCACACACACGCGGTGGTAGCGGTAGTCCAGCGACTCCATCCAGTAGTTGGAGAGCTGAAAGTTCCAGGTTCTGCACTTTGGGATATCGCGCGCATGGATCAGCAATGCCTCATCCGGAGCCAGTTTCCAGTAACTTTGCAGGTAATAAATGGACGAGTCACCGCCGGCGCGTTGGCAGCGCGCCTGGTCATCGGCGGGCAGCCGGTTGATATGGGCACTGTAACGGTCCATCCACTGGACAAACAGGTCTGCAGTATTCTTGACGAACCCGGCACTGCGCATTAACTGTCCGGCGAAGGCAGCCGGGTCGATACTGTCGTCCGCCCGGGGGCTCACACACTCAATACTATAGGTGGCGGCGCGTTCCCTGCTGCGATCCCCAAAAGTCTGCCGCACGATCAGGCTCTCACTGTCTTCGCGCATCGGCAACCAGTTGCCTGCGTGAGGCCGGCTGCTAAGTATGATCTCGAAATCGCCGTTGTCATCCAGCGCCAGGTCAGCCGCCTCCAACTGCCCGGTGGGTTCCATGGAGCCTGTGGTTGCGTAGCTGCCGGCCTTGGTACCAAAACTCAGGTAATCCACGGTGCCGCGATTCCCCTTGAGTTTATAGTCCAGGCTGCCATCCACATTGGCGTTGTGGTAGATGTTATCCGGGTTGTCGTTGCCGATCTTGATGGTCTCGTTGGCCAGTTGAAAAAAACGTGGAAAACGGGGATCGCTTGACTCGACATAGCTGTCGAGCCCTGCCCGCAGCAGCCGGGTGAGGTAGCGAAAGCCTTCCGCACGATTCATCAGGTCTGGTGGTGTCTGCGCCTGCAGGACGACGTCGCCTGCGGCCTTCAGTTCTTCGCAGAACCTGGCCCACAGGCTACCGTCCAGGATGCCCTGATCGGGCGTCTTCGCGCTACTATCGTAAGACATTGTCGAATCTTCCGCTGACGGGTTGAATGTACATGATAGCCAAAGTGCCTCTTAGCCGCATGACCGTACGGCGTGGTACGGCATGAACACTTGAACCATCCTGTCCGTTGCCGCATTCTTTACCCTTGCCGCAGGATAAAAATCATGGGTGATAGCGATGAATGATGAGTCTGCTCACAGCACTGCAAACCCGACGCGCTCCGGCGTTAACGAGGACGCCATTGCTGCAGAAGCTGAGCGCTGGCAGAACGACACCCGTGGACCCTACGTCAATGCCAACCCCGAACGACGGGAAGAATTTGTCACCCAGGCGCTGAAATGGTCAATCAATCCGCTGTATACGCCGGCGGACCTGGAAGCCGTTGATTTCGACTACATGAAAGACCTGGGCTTCCCCGGAGAGTATCCGTACACCCGCGGCACCATACCCAATGGCCATCGCAGCGATTTCTGGACCATGACCCAGGTAACCGGTTTCGGCAAGGGCGAGGAGTGGTCCAAACGCGCGCGCTATATGCTGGATCAGGGCTTGTCGGGCCTGATCCTGGAATACGATCTGGCGACCACCAATGGCTACGACAGCGATGACCCGCTGGTCGAGGGCGAGGTGGGCCGGGCGGGTATGGCACTGGACAGCCTGGAAGACCTGGAGCAGGCCTTCGACCTGCCCTTTGACCAGCTCAAGTACCTGATGAGCGTGTGCAATGCGCCGCAGCCGGTTAACCTGGCCATGATCATCGCCGCGCTGGAAAAGAAGGGCGTAGACCCAAAGGACCTCGTACTGCATATCGTCAACGGTATTCTCATAGAGTACACCTGTGTCGGCCGCTATATCTATCCCCCGCAAGACGGCCTGCGGTTGGCTACCGATTGCATCGAGTACATCATTCGGCATCATCCGAACTGGGCACCCATCTCCATCATCGCCGCACAATTGCAACCGGCGAAAGCCAACCCGGTTCAGGAAATTGCGTTCAGCCTGTCCATTGCCTGCGCCTACATTGACGCCACCTTACAGCGCGGACTGGATATCGACACGGTGGCGCCATACTTCCACTTCGTGATCAATGTCGATATGGATTTTTTCGAAGGCGTTTGCAAACTACGCGCCTTCCGCAAGTGCTGGGCAAGACTGATGCGTGAACGCTACGGCGCCACCACGCCCGAGGCGATGAAAATTCGCATGATGACATCGCCCACTACCACTGCGCTTACATTGCAACAGCCGCTCAATAACATCGGACGACTGGCTATTATGGCCACCGCCTGCGCGCTGGGTGGCGCGGGCGAAAGCATGACTACCCCGCTGCACGACGAGGCCCACTCCCTGCCCGCTGAGGAGGCGATCAGGGTTGGAGCGGCCATGCAACACATCGTCGCACACGAAACCGGCGTTGCCGAAACCATTGACCCACTGGCCGGCTCCTACTATGTGGAGACTCTCACCAAGCAGATGGAAACCGCCGCCTTTGCCGAAATGGAAAAGATTTTCGACATGGGCGGCGCCCTCAAGGCGATAGAGAGCGGCTACTTCCAGCGCGCCCTGGGACGCGAGCAGTACGAACGCAACCGCGACCTGGAAGAGGGCCGCCGCAAGTGGGTGGGTGTGAACCACCTGAAACTGGCCGAAGAGAAACGCCAGATCGATATCTTCCGGCTCGACGACAGCGTGGAAGCGGAGCAGATCAGCAAAGTACGGGACCTGCGTGCACGCCGCGACCAGGAGGCGGTAGACCGCGCGCTGGAGAAAGTCCGTGAGGCCGCGCGAAGTGGCGACAACATGGTGCCGCCCTGCCTGGATGCAGTGCGAACCTACGCCACCCACGGGGAAATCTGTTCCGCAATGCGCGATGTCTTTGGTCAACACAGGGCCGACAGCCAACTCGGGGGTATCTGATGCAGCCAATCGAGGAGCGGCCTCTGCGCGTGTTGCTGGCCAAGCTGGGCATGGATACGCACACTGTTGGCGTGACAGTCATCGCCCACGCGCTGCGCGAGGCGGGCATGGAGGTTATTTTCACTGGTCTCAAGCAGACCCCGGCAATGGTTGCCAGTGCAGCCATCCAGGAAGATGTGGATGTCGTGGGCGTCTCCACCCTGTCGGCAGGGCATACCCGCAGCCTGCCCACACTTGCGCGACTGCTGCGCGAAGCGGGGGCCGGTGACAAACTGCTGCTCGCCGGAGGAGTGATTCCCGAGGAGGACAGGCCGCTTCTCGAAGAGGCCGGAGTCGACCGGATATTCACCATGGGAGCGGATACCCGTGACATCGTGGCATACCTGAACCAGTGGCGCGCCACCCGGCGGGAAGAGCGCGACTGATGGATGTGGCCAGGGAACTGCTCTCCGGCAACGTGCTGGCGGGCGCCCGTGCTATCCGTTGGCTGGACGATCGCGACCGACGCGGTGCGCAAGTGCTGTCCAGCGTTTTTCCCCACACCGGCCGGGCGCAAATCATTGGCGTTACCGGCCCACCCGGCGCCGGTAAATCCACCCTGGCCAATGCCATGATCACCGAGCAGCGACGCCGGGGACGGCGCGTTGGCGTCGTGGCCATCGATCCCACCAGCCCCTTCAGCGGCGGCGCAATTCTGGGTGACCGCGTACGCATGGCGCGCCACACACTGGACCCGGGTGTCTTCATTCGTTCCGTCGGCACGCGCGGACACGCGGGGGGATTGTCGCGTTCCACGCACGATACCTGCCTTATTCTGGATGCCATGGGTTACGACGTCATCTTTGTCGAAACCGTTGGTGTCGGGCAGGATGAGATCGACATCGTTGCGCTCGCCCACACCACCATCATCATTGGCGTGCCGGGCCTTGGTGATGAAGTGCAGGCCATCAAGGCCGGACTCATGGAAGTGGGCGATGTGTTTGTGATCAACAAGGCCGATCGTGAAGGCTATGAGGCAACCCGGCAACAGTTCGAGCTGATGCTGCACCTGCGGGAGGAGGCCCGGCCCGCGGATGCCTTCGACTGGTCACCGCCGCTGCTACCGGCCGTGGCAACCAGGGATGAGGGTATTGCCGGGATTATTGATGCGACGGATCGACATGGCAGCAAGTTGCGCGACAGTGGTGAGTTCGCGCGCATGTCGGGGCGGCGGGAGCGCGCGCAGGCATTGGCCCTGATGGGCGAGGAAATGCTGCGCATCGCCATGGAGCGGGCTGATGCCGAGGTATTGTCCGCAGTTGAGGCGCGCCAGATTGATCCCTACGAGGCGGCCCGGTTGCTGGTACATCGACTTTCCCCGGTACAGGAAGAGTGACGTCTCCCAGGCCCGGCACCTGTCCCGCCGGACCTCAGGCCCTGGCCAGGGTAGCGAACGCGTCGATCACTTCCGACGGCGCCTGGACCAGTTCCACCAGCACGCCCTCCGAACCGATCGGGAACTCGTCATTGCCCTTGGGATGGATGAAACAGACGTCGTGGCCCGCGGCGCCTGCACGGATGCCGCCCGGGGTGAAACGCACGCCCTGCGCGGTCAGCCAGTCCACGGCAGCGGCCAGGTTGTCCACCCAGAGCCCGACGTGATTCAGGGCCGGTTCGTGCACCTTGGGCTTTTTCTCCGGGTCCAGCGGTTGCATGAGGTCGACCTCGACCTTGAGGGGGCCGCTACCTGCCTCGCAGATGTCCTCGTCGACATTCTCTTTCTCACTCTTGAAGGTGCTGGCGTAGCTCAGGCCCAGCGTGTCCACCCAGAAGTGGCGCAGGCGCGATTTGTCCAGGCCGCCGACGGCGATCTGCTGGATGCCAAGAATATTGAAGGGTCTGTCTGACATGACGGGTTCGGTCTCCGTGCTGTAGGGGAATGGGTGCAAGCGACGCAGTGTAGCAAATTTCAGCCCGCCTTGAGCCCCGCTGGCTGCGCGAGGCGACCAGGCCACCACCGGAGCCAAAATCATAGCCAATTGTTTTTATTAGATTTTTATGGGACGCGTGGAGAAAGCCCCGGCTTCGACGCCTCCCGGCCGGGGCACTCGATGCCGGCGCGGCACGCAGGTGGGCCGCGGTTGCCGGGCTGGCGCTAGGCAGCGCCCGCTGCGCGCCGTACAATCGCAGGTTTTTGCACCCCCCCCCCCGCCATGGACCTGCAGCCGCTCATCCTGCCTATTCTGTACCTGCTCGGCCTGGCCCAGGGCGTATTCCTGGCGCTGGCGCTGTTCAGCAGCCGCCGCGGCAGCCGCAAGGCAAACGTCTACCTGGGCCTGCTCACCCTCGCCTATGCCAGCTCACTGGGCGATGCCATGCTCGACAGCAGCGGGCTGAGTGTGAACCAGCCCTGGCTGCGCGTGCTGATCTGGCCGAAGGAATTCTTCTTCGGCCCCATGCTCTACCTCTACACCCGCGAGATCTGCGAGCCGGGGCGCTACCCCCTGCGCGGCCGCCAGTGGCTGCATTTCCTGCCCGCTGCCCTGCATGTTGCGCTGACACTGCCCGTCCTCCTGCTGCCCCCGCGGCGCCAGTACGAACTCCTGCTGACCGAGCCCTCGGTGGAGACCACGCTGGGGTACAGTATCTGGCACTGGCTGCAGCACGACGTGGAGGTGAGCCTGTTCATCGTCCATCTCACCATCTATCTCGCCCTGTCGCTGCGCTGCCTCAAGGAGCACCGCCGCCGCATCGGCGATACCTACTCCTACACCGAGCGCATCGACCTGAACTGGCTGCGCCTGCTGATTATCGGCACCGCCTACATCTACGGCATCTGGTTGTTCAAGGAATTCCTGAGCAACTACTTCGATGTGTATGACGCCGTCGATCAATTGCTCAGCCTCAGCATGCTGGCGCTGATCTACAGCATGGGCTTTATGGGGCTCAGGCAGCCCAGTATCTTCGCGCAACGCAGCAGCCAGGATGCCCCCGCTGCCGCGATGGAGCCGGCACCGCAGCCGCCTGTGGCGGTCGAACCCGGCGCGGAGGAAGCCGCCAAGTACCGCAACTCCTCCCTGTCACCCGACCTGAGCCTTGCGCTCATGGATGAACTGGAGACGCTCATGCGGGAGCAAAAACCCTACCTCGACGGTCGGCTCTCCCTGCCCCAACTCGCGCAACAGCTGGGCGTCTCCACCCACTATCTCTCCCAGACTATCAACGAGCAGCGGCAGCAGAATTTCTTCGACTATGTGAATGGTTACCGCATCGAGTCCGCCAGGCGAGCACTGCGGGACAGCGACAGCACCATTCTCGACATCGCGATGGCCTCGGGCTTCAACTCCAAGTCCGCCTTCTACACGGCGTTCAGGAAGCACTGCCAGCTCACCCCGAGCCAGTACCGGCAGCAGAATCGCTGAACAGGGGCCCACAGCCGCTGTCACCGGCGCAAACGCAGTAGGCCAGCCAGGCCACCAGCCACAGCAGCCCCACCCAGGCAAAGCTCCAGGCCACCCTTTCCAGGCACGCCGACAGCGGGCCCTGCTCGTTGTCATGACGGATCTTTTTCATCGGCCAGCTCCTGTCTCAGCACCTGGCCGGGGACGTTGCCAGATGCCGCCGCCCGGGGCGTCCTGACGGATAGAACCGTCCGCAGGCCAGTAATTCCGGGGCCTTCCCGATCGGTCCGGACGTACGGATAGATCATGGAGGACGACCCGCCGGGGGGCGGGGCGCACTATTCCCTGGCATCACCACAGCCGTGGCCCCAACCCTGACGACAAGGAGCTCCCCATGCGCAACAAGTCACATTCGACACTATCCACCGCCCTTGGCACGCTAGCCCTCAGCCTGACACTGGCCGCCTGTGGCGGCGGGGACGGTGGCGGCAACAACAACGGGCAGAGCGGCAGCGGCGGCGCATTCCAGGGCATCTGGACCGCCGCCGGCTACGGCCAGGTCCTGGCGATCGAGGGCAGCCGGGTGCGCAGCTACGACTACAGCACCGATTTCTGCCTGCTCAGCGATGAAGAAAGCGGCGTCAGCGACGCGGACCTGCGCGATGAAAACTGGACGCTCTCGGCGGATGGCCAGTCCATCAGGGTCTCCCTCACCTACCTGGGCCTGGACTACCGCGGCCCGGAGTACCGGCGCCAGGACAGCCTGCCCGCCAGCTGCGCCAGTCCCGTTGCCCAACAGGGCCAGGGCGGCTACAGCGCCGACGCCCTGCGGGATTTTGACTATTTCGCACAGATCTTCCAGGAGTACTACCTCTCCTTCGATCTCAAGGGCGTCGACTGGGCTGCCAATACCGCCAGCCTCAGGGATGGCCTCACATCCGCCAGTGACCAGGAAACCCTCTTCCTGACCCTCGCCGAGGCGATTCGCCCGCTGCGCGACGCTCACGTCAAGGTATTCATTGCGGACCAGGCGTTGGCGAGCTTCAACGGCCACCCCACGCTCAACGAACGGTTTCACCAGCAATGGGTCGACGCCAACGGGGCCGTCGACAGCGAGGCGAAGCAGCAGCAGTACGTCGCCTATATGGAGGGGCAGAACCAGCGGGTGCGCGCGATCCGCCAGCACTACGCCCTGCCCGGCACCCTGGACCAGGCCGCCAACGATAAACTGAGCTGGTACATCGCCCCGGACAATATCGGCGTGCTGATGCTCGACAGCTTCATCGGCTTCTCCGGCGACCAGGCCAATATCGAGGACTACGACGAAGAGGCGGAGTACACGGCGCTGGAGAACGCCCTCGACCAGGCCATGGCGGCGCTGGCCAACACCGACGCGCTGATTTTCGATTTGCGCCTGAACGGCGGCGGTCTCGACTTCGCCGCGGGCCTGGTGGTTCGCCGCTTCCTGGATACCGAGCGCACCTTGCAGTACCGCCAGGTGCGCGAGGGTTCGAGCTTTTCCGAGCCCGAGGCGCGGGTGATCGCCCCCGCCGGGAACCCCTACCTGAAACCGGTCGCCGTACTGACCAGCGCCGATACCGCCAGCGCCGCGGAAAGCCTGGTCATGATGCTCAGGGAACTGCCCCACGTGGTGCTCATGGGCGGCAACACCCAGGGGATTCTCTCCGATGTGCTGATCAAGCAGTTGCCCGGCGGCATCGATGTCTGGCTGTCCAACGAGCGCCTGACAACGCCCTCGGGGGAATGGTTCGAGGACAGTGGCATACCGGTCGCCATCGAAGTCCCCTTCGCCACCGCCCGGGACCTGGAAGCGGAGGAGGACTCGGGACTGGAGGCGGCCCACGCCCTGCTGACGCAGTGACGCTGGCGGCGCTGTTGCCACAACCAGGGCCCGCAAGGGCCCTGGCCGATCAAGTGATGTCACACCGCGGTGCACCCCGGTGAACAGCCCAGGGGACGGGCGCCGCGGACAACATGTCAGAAAAATTTACACCGCGCGGGAAAACGCTAGCCAAGAGTAACGTAACTCATTGATTTTCTATATCTGGTACAAAGTTTGCTATTACAAACTTCGTGGTCACTGGCAGGCACGTGGGCACAATAAAACGATCAAAATCTATACAAAGGATGTAACAACAATGCTCAAATTGAGATCAATGCGCAACGCACTGTTCGGGTTCATGGGCCTGGCGGGGCTGTCTTTTCCGGCCAGCGCCCTGGTGATTTCCGAGACGCAGAACTTCACACTGGACAACATCGACAACAACTCCATTCAAACCAACCAGGAGGACCCCGTCAGTGGGACGTTTACCGAGTCCAGCATTCTCAATTTTTCCCGCTGGGACCCCGCCGCGAACCCCGGATTTCAACTGGGCGGGGTAAAAATCAGCTACAGCGGCTCCGTTACGCAGCGTTCCGGCGTGTCGGCGAGCGATGAGTATTACGACTGGTTCTTAATCTTCCCGCTGGGATATCTCGATGGCGCGGATGTGGAAGGTAATTTTTCCACGCTGTTCACCCTGTCTCTCGTCGACCCGTCTGGCGACTCGGTGATGGCCTCGGATTCCGTCTCCCTGTCCTGCAGCAACCCTGGCGGCGGCAGCCAGTCCTGTGAGCAGCAGTACAACTCCGGTGCGATTGATTTTTCCGGCCTGCTCGACCTCGACAGTTTCTCCCTGGGTGATTTCACCGGCACCTCCCCGGTGTCCTTCGAGCTGAGCAACGCGGCGAACGTGTTGAGCGGAAAATGCACCTACACCGAGGGCACCACCGAGAACTTCTGCAGCATGTGGAACGACGGCTTGTGGAGCGGCTCGATCACGGTCGAGTACACGGCTGCCGAGGTGCCGGCCCCTGCCACACTCGCACTGGTAGGGCTCACGCTCGCCGGTCTGGGTTTGGCGGGAAGGCGCAAAGCGCGCCTGAACGGGGACCCGCTGCAAAAAGCCCACTCCGGTGGGCTTTTTTTTATTCCTCCCGAACGGTCGCCTTCAGCGGCCTGGCAAGCTCGCCCGCCAATCGCGCCCGCCATGGGTTAGAATCTGGCCATGCCATCACCGGACCAAAGTCAGTTGTCGGAATTCATCCTCACCGTTTCATGCCCGGACAAACTCGGGCTGGTTCATGCCATTTCCCGGTGGCTGTTCGAGCATCAGTGCGACATTCTCGACAGCGACCAGTTCTCCGATCCCGACAGCGGCCGGTTTTTCATGCGTATCCATTTTGCCGGCGAGGGAAAACTCGAGGAACTCGAGCGCGAGTTCGACGGCCTCGCCGCAACCCACCAGATGCAAGCCCGGTTTCAACCCTGCAGCAGACCGCCCCGTGTACTGGTCATGGTGTCCAAACTGGATCACTGCCTCGTGGACCTGATTTACCGCATGGAGAACGGCGAGCTGCCCATCGACATCCAGCTTATCGTCTCCAATCACCCCGACGCGCAGCCGATCGCGCAACGCAGCGGTATCGAGTTCATGCATCGGCCCATCAGTGCAGGCAATAAAACGGAAGAAGAACAGCGCCTGCTGGATGAAATCCAGGAACGCAACATCGACTTCATTGTGCTGGCCCGCTACATGCAGATCCTCACGCCACAGTTCTGCCGCGCACTGCCCGACCGGATCATCAACATTCATCACTCCTTCCTGCCGAGTTTCAAAGGTGCACGCCCCTACCACCAGGCGCACGAACACGGCGTGAAACTGATTGGCGCGACGGCGCACTATGTCACCGCCGACCTCGATGAAGGGCCAATTATCGAACAGGGCGTCGAACGGGTCGACCATCGCATGACACCGTCGGAGCTGGTGGCGGTGGGCAGGGATATCGAGCGGCTGGTGCTCGCCAAGGCGGTCCGCTACCAGGCCGAACACCGGGTCTTTCTGAACGGCAACAAGACGGTCGTGCTTGGGTGATCTCGGCGCCTGCTGGATTTATCGCGAATCCGGGGCTTTACTAGGGGTTAGTCCTGTCATGGACCCGTGATCTCCCGCCCGCTGCACGCCCGGATGGGAGCCTTTTTTGCCCAGGGAGAGCCTGATGCGCCTCACACGGAGATTCCTGTCTGCCCTACTGCTGTCAACGCAGGCCGTGGCGGTACTGTCGCTGGACGCTGCCGATGCCGGGACCTGGCGGCCAGACTTCGCGTGCCCCATGGACCCCGTGCCGGTTGTTCGGGAACGCGAGGAGGCCCGATGCGACCATGTCCTGTGTGCCCTGAAGGCCCGCCGTGTCGGCTATGGCAACCAGCTGGCGCAGGAGTATGCGGCAGCACTCAATGCATTGATCGGCGAATACAACATGCGCTGCACGGCAATGGAGCTGGCCGGCTGCGCCGGGGAGCAGGAGACCGAGTGTAAGGACGGCGAGAAAAAGCGGATGCACTTCGCCTATACCGGTGGTGCACGGGGCACGGTGCCTGAAAACGAGTTGGGCGTGATCCCGGATCACAGGCGGTTCGAGGATACGGACGACCTCATCCGGCAGATAGACGAGAACCTCAGGAAGCCCATCGACAGGAACGGGGTGTGCCGGGACTGCCTGGACTACCTGCGGCTGGTGCAGCATGGCCGTGAAGGTGAGGTGAAGTTCGGCGAGGTAATGGTGTCCTACCGCGAAGGTGATGTCGCGGGGGTTCCCAACGAACTAGCCGGTGTAGACCAGCGCCAGCAGCGCACCCTGGAGAAACTCGGCAAGCTGAGGAACTATCTTTGCACCACCGCCAACGTGGCACTGACCCAGTGCAATACCGCCTCAGGCGTGTCCGGACTGCAAATGGGGCAAGCGATCTCAAACTTCCTCGGCGTTCCGCTACTGGAGGCCCACTTCGCCTGCTACTCTGGCATTAGCCGGGATTACCCCACTGTCGATGATCCCACAGGGCACTGGTTGGATGCGATACTGCTAAACGACTACACCGTATTTCATCCGGAGCCGGGATTTGAAATTCAGCCCCATTGCGATGAAGAGCTGGCGAACGGCCTGGACGAGCTACAGACTGAATTCAGAGCAAAATTTGTCGTGCCGGCGCAAGACTACAACAGCGCGGTCGCCAACCTGCCGTTTCTGCTGCAAGCGCTAGAGCAGTGCGAGTCGGAGCACTGCAAGGCGACCGGGGGTGGCGCAGGCGGCCCGGGGGTGCCGGCCGGATTCAAACCCGCCGAGGGCGGTGGCGAAGCGCAACTGGGGCTCGAGGCAGAAGAGATGGGCCAGAATGAGGCGCGCGAGGATATGTTGGGATCCTGGATCGCGCTGCAAGCGTTCCTGCAAGAGCCTCCCTGCCGCCCAATTCCACGGAAGTGCCAACCTCTTATAGAACGCGCACTGTCTAGCATGGACCGCATTGGCGACGAGTTCAACGCAATAACAAAGGCGGAAATGCAGGAGCAAGAGGCGGCTGAAAAGGCGAAACGGGCAAAGCGGAAGGTGGTGCCCGTCGCCATCGATGAGTTACTGCGGCGAGGGCAGTTTTATCTCGAGAGCAGGCAGGAATTTGATGCGCTGCTGGTCGAGCTCAAGCAGTGCTTTAGCAAGCATTGTCGGCAAGAGCCGGACACGGCAACGTCGCAAGTTGCACCTGATCCCGAACCCGAGCTCGCGCCCGCGACCAACATGGACAATTTCGGCATCGCGGGCCTGGGCAATACCGAGAGTAAAGAGGACTGCGCGCAAGCCCTGAAAAAACTTGAGCAGCTGATCAGGGAGCGCGAGGCAGATCTGGCGAAAACCGAGGCGGAGTATAAAAAGTTAAGTCTCGACAACGAGATGAAGCTCGATTTTCCAGACGCCTGGGAGGCCCAGGAGCTGGACCTTATCGACAAGATGCGTCGCGAGCGCAAGGATCTCCTGGACGCAAAGCGCCGTCGCGATGCGCTCGTCATCGATGGCTGCCGCAAACCGGATGCCGAGCCTCCGGGCGGCGGTGCGCAGGGCGCTGTCAATTCGGCAAGCCCGATACGGGAGGCAACCGGCGCGAACCCGGAGTGTGCGAAGGCGATGGAGGCAGAGGCGCATGAGCTGGAATACCTGCAGAGGATGTATCTGGAAGCACTAAAGGCAAACGCGATCAGGGAAAAGCGCATGAATGCGCTCTTTGACATGATTGATGCAAAATTCCGCTACGATGAGAATTTCAGGTGGAAGTGTTTGCGTAGCGATAAGCCTGAGCCATCCAGCCCACTGAGTTTCACCTACCGCCCCTATCTGCAGACATCCATCATCAATGGCGCCTGCCGCTACGACGCCGTACTCGAATATCATCTGGAGCTCAGGTCCGGTGGGTTTGACGACGAACCGCCGGCGCCCGCTACAGGCGTGCACCCGGATTGTATCGATATGCCCGCTTCAGTAGCGGTAGCCGGCGCCGGGCAGGCCGACGACTGGAACATCACTCCAACGCTCCGCTGGCTTCCAGGGCCGGCTCGATTCGGCGATCGCGGAGCGATACGCAATGTGCTGTCCCCGCTGCAGGCCCCCAACGAGCCCTACTTTACCTCCACTGGCAGTTTCGCGCAGGGTGTCGAGGACCTCTGGGGACTGAAACGCATCGGGCTCTACAGCGCGGACCGCGGCAGGGGCGCCGACCCCACACCCGTCACCGTCGCGGTTATCGACAGTGGCCTGGACGCGGACCACCCGGACCTGCAGGGTATGGTCTGGCGCAATAGCGGCGAAACGCCGGACAACGGTATCGACGACGACGACAACGGGCTGGTCGATGACGTGAACGGCTGGAACTTCATCCACAACAATAGCGATACCCGGGACGCCGCCGGCCACGGCACGATTGTCGCGGGTATCATCGGCGCCGTGCCAAACAACGGCATCGGTATTGCGGGCGTGAACCCCTGGGCGCGCATCATGCCGATCAAGGTCACCAACTACCACGGCCTGGGCAGCAGCGTCGATATCGCCGCCGGCGTATCCTACGCGGTGCGAAACGGCGCGAAGGTGATCAATATCAGCATGGGCGGCCACGCGTTCTCGGAGACCGAGCAGGCCGCCATCATTTACGCGCAGGAGAACGATGTACTGGTCGTGGTGGCCGCCGGTAATGACGGCACGGACGCAGCGGGGGTCTGGCCGGCCGCGCTGGACAACGTTATCACCGTCGCCGCGCTGGCGCCGGGTGACGCAAGGGCGGCCTACTCGAACTGGGGCGCCCCGGTGGACATCGCCGCACCCGGCTCCAATATCCTGTCGTTGCGCGCGCGCTACACCGATCCGCTGGCCTTTGCCTCCGCGGATTACCAACCGGGTGACAACATCGTGGGCGACAGGCGTATTCTCTACCATGTCTCGGGTACATCCTTTGCCGCGCCCTTCGTCGCCGGGGTGGCCTCGCTGATCCGCGCCTATTCCCCGGAACTGGATGCGGCGAGCGTGAGGCGCATGCTGCTGCAGTCGGCTGCCGACCTTGGCAAGCCCGGCGTGGACCCGCTCACCGGTTACGGCCTGCTCGACGCAGCGGCGGCGCTGTCCCTGTCACCCGACTTTTTTATCGAGGCGTTGATACAGCAGCCGCAGCCGGTGCAGAAAGACGGCGAAGTGGTGGTGGCGTTCATCGGCACCGCCGACGCGGACCGCTTCGAGTCCGCTGTGGTGGAGATCGGCGAGGGCGAGTCGCCCGAGCGCTGGCGCCGCATCGGCAAGGCCCTAGGGTCCCCGGTACGCTCAGGCGTTCTCGCGGAGGTGTCGGCCAGCGAACTGCGCGAAGCACCACGCTGGACCATTCGCCTCACGGTTACCCATGGCAACGGGCAGACTCGCACGCACTGGTTTGAAATGAAACTGAAGTGACGGCCGGCGCCAGTGACCGACCTGTATATGGCCTATTTCTGCTCGACAAGCGCTTGTCGGCCCCACGCCCTATGAAAGGCTGTACGCCGACCCTGCGGTCCGGCAGGATACTCTACATGCGCCAGATATTTCCAAAGCATCCGCAGGTCCCGCCAGCACGACGCCTGGTGCAGGGCCTGGCTCTTGCACTGTCAATCGCGCTCTCGGGCTGCGGACATCCGGCAGGCACAGCCTGCCAGATCCGCGGCAGTGGCTTCACCGCCTCGCACGACTGCGCCCACCAATGCCTTTCCCGCTGGACACTCACCTGCCCGGACGGCACCCGACTCTCACCAAACACCTGTTCCGGCGCCTTTGACTGCACACCCGGCAGTTGCCCGGCGGGCCAGGCGTGCTATTCGGACGACGACCCCTTCGAAGCACGCAGCTACTGCGTGATGGCCGACACCTGCGGCACACTGGATCCTGCGGCCCTGCGCGCCTGGGAACTCGACACGCTCCAACGGCAGGCAGCGGTGCTCGCCGAGCGCGCGGCGAGCGTGCTCGAATGAATTATCTAATCTTCGCAGCCTGCCTCACCTGGCCGAGGAACACTGCCGTGAATCCACCGCCCGCCGCCCACCCGGATATGTGAGACATGGCCACGGCCCCTTTGGCTATGTCGACGAACCGCGCTGGCCCCGGCCGGAAGGCGACGTGCTGGCCCTATGCCTGCAACGCTCATCACGGCTGGGAACTCCTGCCCACCAGTAGTTCGCATCGTTGCCTCATCTGCTCACACCTCAGGGAGGACCCGTTGGGCCGGGTGACCTACCGATGTGGCGAATTCAGCCTGGATAGATGAAAGTCATCCCGATTTACTGATGAGACTTCCGGTACTGCGTTGGACTGCAGTCAAACATCGTTCTGAATTTTGTAGCAAAGAAATTTGAGTCGGCATAGCCAACGCTGTCTGCGATAGCTCCTATCGAGAGTTCAGTATGTTCAAGCAAATGTACAGACGTCATCATTCTTTTCTCGTCGCGCCAGTTGAGTACTGTGGTGCCTGTTTCCTGCTTGAACAATCGGGCCAGCCCTGCAACAGACAGGTTCACATGCTCGGCCACGTCTTTGAGCGTGAACGATTTGCTGAAGTTTTCTTCAATATAGCTCTGGGCCTTCGTAATCCGCTGATCACAACCAATATGGGTGGATGCTGTTGCAAGAGTACAGCCATGCAGGATGATCTGTTCGACTAGATTGTTTGCGAGATCGTTACTAACGGAGGACCCATCCGCCAGGCACCGGCAAAGGGTGCTGAAGGCTTTCTCGACAGCTTCTGCTGTTGCCCTATCGGCCCTTACATGGAGAGTATGCGCGCTTAGCTTTGGCCATTGCAGCCAGGGTTTCCAGTGTCGAACATCCTGGAATACAAGCCAGTAATGACCCCAAATATTCGAGCCGCGGTCCGGGTAATACAGCGGCGCAGCACCAGGTTCAAAAAGGACCAGATCTCCAAAAACCAGGCTGTGTTTTCTCGTACCTATATCCAGCACCCCTTTCCCTTCCAGAGTGAAAATCAGTGTCCAGTAATCGGTGCTTACCGATCGTCCGGCCACTGTCTCATAGGAGTTGAGTGCTCCCCGCTGAGCGTAGCCTGCGGTTATACCAGTGGCGAGAAAAAGTTGGGGATCCAGTGCGTCAATATAGCGGCGTATGAATCTCTCGGCCGCCTCAGAAGTTTCAAAGTGGGGCGCATTCAGACGCGCACTGTATCTACGCGCCAATCGCCGCATAGCCGGGTGCTCATCCAGTTGAGCAATCAGTGTATTGAACAAGCGCACAAACAACGGAGCATCGATAGATGTCGGGCCCTCGGCAAAATGTGATGCAGCGCTGTCAATCTCCTGTGCGCTGAGCGGGCGCCCTGAAACTCCCTTCAGCAAGGTAAGGGCCACCTGCCTGGAATCCATATTTGCAAATATCCTAATATAATCTGCGAGAATACTAGTTGTTAAAGACACTATCCGCAAGGATCATTGTATCTACCAATGACTGAATCCAGCCTAACCAAGACCCGTTGTCCGTCAGTCAGCTATAGGCAGGCAGGACCGGGCCAAAAGGGCGGATATCCGTCAGACCATCGACTAAGGGTGCATGAAGTGAAAACAATGCAAGCATGGCAGGTGCATGAGTACGGACGACCGGGTGAGGTCCTGAAGCTTGGCGAGATAGCTGTCCCGACTCCGGCTCCACATCAGATTCTCGTCAGGGTTGAGGCGATCGCTATCAACTTCAATGATCTGGACGGCATCCATGGTAGATACAGGACCGTGAAACCGCCGTTGCCTTTTGTGCCGGGTATGGAGGTGCTGGGGCATGTCGAGTCTTGTGGTGAAGGCGCTGAGAACTGGTTGGGCAAGCGGGTGTGTACCATTCCCGATGGCGCATTTGGAGGCTATGCCGAGTATGCGGTATGCCCCACAGCAATGACTTTCGAGATGCCTGGCCATATTGATGTCGCTGAAGCCGCGTCGCTCTACTATCCCTTCCACCTGGCGAGCCTGGCCCTGTTTGAACGCGGCAAACTTCAGCCTGGCGAGACTGCACTGATACACGCGGCAGCAGGTGGGGTTGGGTCCGCAGCCATTCAACTGGCCAAGAATGCCGGGGCCCGCGTGATTGTGACAGCTGGATCTGACCAGAAGCTGGCACTTTGCCAGGAGCTGGGTGCCGACAACCTGATCAACTACAGGACGTCTGATTTTGCCGATGAGGTAAACGTGCTGACCGAGGGCCGTGGCGCAGACATTATTCTTGACAGCGTGGGTGGTGCGGTAACCGAGGATTCCCTGCGTTGCCTGGCTTTTAACGGCCGCTTGATGATCCTTGGTTTTGCTTCCGGTATCGAAGCCGAAGACGAAAGCGCCATTACCCCCAGGCCGCTACTGTTTGGCAATTTTTCCCTGTGTGGCGTATGTCACGCCTATGTCGATGACCCCATAGAGTTCAGGAAACTGACAGGATTGAACTTCCCGTCGCATAGCTCAGGGGTAGCCATGCATGAGGAGATTCTCACACTGTTTGCAAAGAAAAAAATTCGAGCGGTTGTTGGACAACAGGTCACGTTCAACGCTTTGCCTGATGTATTTGACGCGATCGAAAGTCGTACTTCGGTAGGACGTTCCATTGTAGTTCTCGACCACTGAGCACCGCGATAGGCCGTAGGGGAGGAAGATATGTCAAAGTGCCCAATCAGCAACATACTAGACCCGGATGTATTCACGGATGGCATGCCCTATGACTCCCTGCGGGAGCTGAGGGATCGCGATTCGCTGATCTATATGGATGACCCGATCACAGGTGTACCCTACTGGATGGTGACCCGTCGAAAGGAATTGGACTTTATAGAGCGGCGGCCGGACCTGTTTTCCTCCCAAGCGCGCAGCGCCCTGCCAATGGAGCATGACCAGACGATTGTGGACGGCATTTACGCCAATATGCTGATCAATATGGATGACCCCCGGCACATGAAAATGCGCAAGGTTGTTCGTGACGCTTTCACACCCGCGTCAGTTAAACAATACATACCCTTCCTGAAAAAACATGCCCGGCTGGTTGTCGATCAAGTTGCGTCCAAAGGGCATTGTGAGTTTGTGAAAGACGTGGCGTCTGAACTGCCCTTGTACGCCATCCTGTACTTACTGGATGTACCGGCGCAAGACCGCCAGAAGATTTTCGAGTGGACCAATACCATGATGTTTGCCGATGATCCGGACGCTTCCGAGGGTGAAGAGGCTGGTCAAGCCGCTGCAGCCGAACTGCTGGAATATGCCAGAGAACTCAAACATCGCTGGACAAGTGAGCCAAAAGATACGGTATCAGGAGCGTTGCTACGAGGGAAAATCGACGGCCAGCCCCTCACCGACGACGAGTTCATGTGGATGTTTCTGATGGTGATTACCGCAGGCAACGAGAGCACCCGAACGGCAATCAGTCACGCCATGAGATTGCTCATCGAACACCCGGAACAGCTGCAGTGGCTCAAAGACAATCCTGGCGAAATTCCCAACGCAGTCGACGAGATCGTCCGCTACAACACCTCATTTACCTGCATGAAACGTACGGCAATGAAAGACATTGAATTATCCGGGAAACTGATTCGTCGAGGTGATAAGGTTCTGCTTCATTATCACACAGTGAATCACGATGAGAACGTGTTCGGTGAAGATGCAATGCAGTTTGATGTCACCCGAGCTCTGCGGCACAAGGGGTTATCTCGGGATTTGCGCTCATTCGGTACGGGCAGTCACTTTTGTCTGGGCATGCATCTGGCAAAGCTGGAGATCCAGATCATGTTGGAAGAAATTCTTCCCAGGATGCGCAACCCCAGGTTCGCTGGAGACATCAAGTATATGCGCTCCTATTTCATCAGCGGCATTCGAGAGATGCCTATCAGTTTCGATCCTGAACTGTAGAATTTGCTGCTGTCGACGGCAATAGCCATGGCAGGTATGTAAATGCGTGCCCTGGATGCCAAACAGCAACGCACGGTAGCGCAGCAAAAACCCGGGACCGCCACCACTCGGCGTCATCACGTAGGCGGACTCCGGTCACGGAGCCGATAGCAGAGGCACTACGGGCAGATTGTCGATTAAAGCAACGACCGCCAGACAGCCTGCCGGTAACTTGCCTATGGCGGCCGTTACACCAGCGCGAAGGCGTTCAGCTTGTTCCCCTCAGGGTCGCGGAAATAGCCCGCATAGAAACCCTCGCCGCGCGGACCGGGTGCGCCCTCGTCGGTTCCGCCAAGCTCCAACGCCTTCGCGTACAGCGCGTCGACCTCTTGCGTGGAATTCGTGCGGATCGCGGCCATTACCCCGTTGCCCACGGTGGCCGCCTGCTGGTTGTAGGGCCTGGCCAGCGCCAGGCCGGCGTCGTCGAAGTTGGCGCCCCAGAGTATAAAGCCCTCGGGTAACTCCATGAGCCGGCTGGCGCCACACAGGGCCAGCAATTCGTCGTAGAAGCGCGCGGTGCCTTCGAAGTCGTTGGCGCCCAGTGTCACGTAGCCGATCATCGTGTGTCCTCCTCGCGGTGGTGCAGATTCAAGACAGCGGTCGTGTTGCTGAAGTGTAGTCCACCTGAAAATGAAAAGCCCGCACAGGGCGGGCTTTCCAGGGCTGGCTGCAACGCCGTGTGAGCGGCGCCGCGCCCGTTCAGAACGGCATCGAGAATTTCAGCTGCGCCGCATCCACCGTCAGGTCGTCGGCATCCTCGCGACGGTACTGCAACTGTACCGTCATGCCGTTCTTCAGCAGCGCATCGACACCGATCAGGCCCTGCCAGCCATCCTGGCCGAGGTCCGCCGCGGTTGTCATCGACGCGTCGACCGCACCCGCACCGGCCAGGCCCGCGCTGATGCTGGTCTCCTCGTCGGACAGGTAGTGCTGCAGGCCCAGGCGTCCGTAGAAGCGCAGCAGCGACTCCTTCGCAAACGGTACTTCAAGGCCCGCCTCCACGTTCGGCCGCACCCAGGTGTAGGTGTCATCATCACCCGCCAGCTCCAGGCCCAGCGCATCCGCGCCCTGCTCCGTCGCATCGTCTGTATCGAGGTAGGTCAGACCCACATCCAGCGCGGGGCGCAGGTAGCCGTTGCCCAACTCGAAGTCCCAGGAACCGCGCAGCAGACCCGACCACAGCGTGCTGTCGCGATCCGATTTGGCCTGGAACGCCTCGGTCACGAAACCCCTGCGGGTCGTCTCCGCCTCGCTCCAGCCGTACGCCAGTACCGCCGCCAGCTTCAGGGCGCCGGGCTGGTACTTCAGCGCCGCACCGATGTGCGTGGTATCCGTATCCGATTGCCAGCCGCCGAACTGGCCGTCACCGTTGGTATCGTCACGCGCCGCGGCAAATCCGGCATACCAGTGCTCAGCGAAGGCGAACTGGCCGCCCAGCGCAAAGCGGTCGGTGTCGAAGTCAACATCGCCAGTCGTACCGCCCACGTCGCGTTCCATCTCCTCCCGGCCCGCCTCGATCCAGGCGCAGGTGCCCTCCGCAGTGAAGCGATAGTCACCGCCCACCTGCTTGCAGCTCAACAGCCGGTCCGCGAAGTACTGCCCGCTGCGCACCACCTGTACCTGCTGCTCCGCGTAGAAGTCCGGCGCGAGATCCGCCAGGACCGAGTTGTACAGCGACAGGTCGTTCAGGCTTACCAGCAGCAACGCCAGATCCGACAACGCCGGCGAGACACCTGCCGACAGCGCCGAGTTCAGGTAACTCCCCACACTGCCCGGGCTCGTCTCCAGGCCCGCCGGTGAGAAGTCGACGTTGTACGCAAGGAACGCCTCGGTGCCGGAGCTGCTATCCAGGCGGTAGTCGATGACCAGCGAGGGCGCGGTGATCAGTTCGATCCCCTCATCCGTCAGGCCCTGCTCGCCGCTGAACAGCACATAGCGCGTCTCGCCGGCCGTGATCTGGTCCAGGGACATCAGCGCCACACGCACCTCGCCGTCCAGGCTGGCGGTGCCGCTGGCCAGGAGCTGGTCCGCCGCACCGCTGGCCAGGTCGATCTCGGCGATCGTGACGCCGCCCGCGCCCTGCAGGAAACTGCCGTCCAGGGCCACCGACCGGGCCTCGCCCGTCTCGCCCAGGTAGAGCACGCCGTCATTGCTCAGCTGCCCGCCGGGACCGCCGGCCACCAGCCGGGGGCCGGCAATCAGCTCGCCGTTGTTGACGAAGCGGTTGCGGCCTTTACCCAGGTTGAACTGGCCATAGAACAGCCCGTTGTTGAGCACCGTATCGTTGCCGTCGGTCGCCAACACCACGTTGCCCAGCAGCCCGTCGGCCGTGAACAGCTCACCGTTGGCCTCCAGTACGTTGTCGCTCAGGGCGCCCGTGTCCATGCGCACCGCGATGCCGCCCGCACCGGCGTACACCTGGTGCTCCGCCGCTGTCACGATGCGCACATCCGCACCGCCCGCCAGGCTCTGCGCACTGATCGCAATACCGCCCGCGCCCAGCGCCGAGACATTGCCGGCGGTCTGCACGGTGATATCACCCGCGCCGGTCGCGCCACTGCTGCGCGCCAGGATAGCGCGGCTACCCGTTCCCTCGGCCACCACGTCGTCACCCAGGGACAGGTCGATCGCGCCAGCCGCACCCTCGCCTGACAGGCTCGAGGCACTGACCACGACCACGCCGTCACCCAGTGCCGAGGCAATGCCCGCCACCTCAACGCTGACATCACCGGACCCGGCAAGACCCTCACTGCGCGCCGCGACCGTGCGCGCATTCGCGCCCTCGCTGACCACGTTACCGCCCAGCGCCACGTCGACGTCGCCTGCCACGCCATCGGACTGACTGCTCGCCACCAGCGCGCGGACCGCGTCACCCGCAGCTTCCAGCGTGCTGTCGACACGCGCGCTGACCGCGCCCGCCGAGCGTGCCCCGACCGAGCGCAACTCCAGCGCAGACGCGCCGTCACCGTAGGCGCCGGCGCCGCCCGCAACCGACAGGCTCACCGCGCCGGCATCGTTTGCCGCCACGCTGCGGGCACGCAGACCCCGGGCCGAGTCACCAAACGCAAGGATATCGCCGGCCGCTGCGACCGTCACATCCCCGGCGCGCTCGCCCCCTTTGCTCAGCAGGTCGGCGCCGCTGCCGCTATCGCCGTCAACCAGCGTCAGGCCCCCCAGGCTCACGTCGATATCGCCCGCCGTGCCCGCCGTGCCCGCCGGCGCGTCGTTGCTCGCCGCGAGGACTGCCGGCAACACCGGTTCATCGGCCTCGCTGGCGGCACTCACCACCTCGAGCCCGCTGACGCCGTCACCGTACAGCAACAGGTCACCGCCAAACCCGGCGCTGATATCGCCCGAGCGCTGCCCGCCCAGGCTACTCAGTATCAGGCCGCGGGCGCCCTCACCCGTGATCGACGTCAGGCCAGCCACGGAGGCGTCGATCGCGCCGGCGACGCCGGCGCTTTCGCTGAGGGCCTCGACCGCTGTGAGGCCGCCTCCCTCGGCCAGCAGGTCTCCCGCCACGCTCACACCGAGATCACCCGCCTGCGTATTCGACAGGGATTGCAGCAGCGCACCGCGCGCCTCCTCACCCAGCATCAGCAGTGAACTGCCAAACGACGCCAGGATATCCCCGGCGCGCAGGCGTGCCTTGCTCAGCAGGTCCAGGCCGCTGGCCGACTGACCCTGCAGCAGCAGGTCGCCGCCCAGCCCGGCAGACACATCGCCCGCCACGCCCGCGCCCTCGGAGTGCGCCAGCAGCGCGCTGACCGCGTCGCCGATCGCCTCCAGTTGCTCGCCCACCGCCAGGCGGATTCTGCCGCCGAGGCTGCCGCCCCTGGAGCGCGCTTCAATACCGCTGGCTCCTTCGCCATAAGCGCCCAGGGCGCCATCGAGATCCAGGTCGATACGCCCCGCCGTGGAACCGGCCGTTGACTCCAGCACCACGCCGCGAGAGGCGTCACCGTCGGCCAGCACCGTGCTCTGCAGGCCGACGTCGAGGTCACCGGCGCCGTGCTGCGCCACGCTGCTCGCCACGACACCGCTGGCCTCCTCACCCACCGCTTCCAGGCGGCCGCGCACGTTGACATCGATGTCGCCCGCGCGTTGATTGCCGCCTGACAGCAGGCTGATACCCGTGGCCAGCACCGCGTTGGCGGTTGCGCCGGCACGCAGGTCCAGGTCCAGGGTGCCGGCGTCACCGTCGCTGGAACGCGAAATGCCCACCAGGCCCGCTCCCGACTCGCCATCGGCGTACAGCGATCCGTCGACAAACAGGTCCAGGTTGCCCGCACCCTCGCGAGCCTCGCTCTGCACATACAGACCCACGCCGCGATCGCCGAAGGCACTCGCGCCGCTCAGCGCGTCGATCGTCAGGTCGCCCGCCACGCCAATGCCGCCCGCCGCGCCCAGGAAAGCGCGGTTGACGACACCGCCGCCGCCACCGAGGCTCTGCGCCAGCAGGCCGTAGGATTCAATGCCGCTGGCCGAAACCCGGCCCGCCTGGTACAGGCTGATATCGCCGCCGTCACCCTCGTTGTCGTCGCTCAGGTCGACGTCCAGTCGCCGTGCGTCCGACAACTGCAGGCCACCGCCACCGCCGATACTCTGCATGACAATACCCAGCGCGTTGCGGCCCTGGACCGACACCGCACCCCGGTTAGCCAGCGCCACATCGCTGCCGTCACCGCTGGCGCCGTTGCCGCCGCCCAGCGTCGTTGCCAGGCGATCAACACCGGACAGGCGGCTGTCGCCACCGCCCGCGCCGATGCTCTGCAACAGCACACCCACCACGCCCCCGCCACGCGACACCAGGTCGCCGGCGGTCACCAGGTCGATCACGCCGCCGTGGTTGTCGCTGCCGCCGTCGCTGCCGAAGCGGCTGCGCACCGCCACCCCCGGCGTGCGCCCGGGAATGACCGGGTCGACCGCCGCGGGCGCGAGCAGCGCCTCCGGGACAGGCGCAGCCGCACGCGCCAGCGTCGGCGCCGCCAGGCCCGCATCCGCTTGTGCAGGCACTCGCTCGGGCCTGGCGGGAACCTCACGGCCATTGAAGCCGGCCACGCTGCTGCCGCCACCGCCACCGATGGACTGCACACCGATGCCGGTGCCGCTGTCGGCGACCAGCATGACGTCGCCCTCGCGTTCCCCGCTCACGTCGCCGCCGGCGCTGTCGGTAATGTCCTTGCCGCCCTGGTCAATCCGCGCCGTGACCTGCTGGCCACGGTAGTGATCGAGATCGATGAAGGCGTGGCCACCGCCACCGCCAATGGACTGCGTGGTGCTGCCCGTTGCGGCCGTACCGGTCGCCTCGACATTGCCTTTCTGCTTGTAGCCGATCTCGCTGCCCACGGCATTGGCGAGCAGGTCGCCGCCCAGTTGCTTGGCAAAGTCCACGGCCATCTGCTGGTACTGCTGCAACACGGAGGGGTTTGCCGGCAGGTCGACACTGTCCTCACTGAAAGCCACGCCCTCTTCCGTAACGTCGAGGAACACTTCCACGGCGCCGCCGCCGCCATTGACCGATTGCTGGAACAGCGCGTGGCTGTTGTCGCCGGACACGTTGATGTCGCCTGTGGCGTTGACGGTCACGTCGCCGGCCTCACCGTCGGCCGCGCTGCCGCCAAGCAGCATGCTCACCACACTGAGCACGTTGCTGGTGACCGGGTGGCCCAGCGACTGCCCCAGGGTGCCGCCACCGCCGGAGACGCTCTGGGCGTAGATGCCGTAGCTGTTGTCGCCCTCGATGGTGATGGCGCCGGTGTGATCCACCAGCACGTCACCACTGTCGCCGCCGACTCCGCCGTTACCGCCGATACCGATATCGTTGGTGATCGAGCTGTTGGCGCGTTCCTCACGGGAGGTTTTCGCGTTGCCTTTGGCGCTGGCGCCGTTGCCGCCGCCGCCGCCGATACTCTGCGCGAGGATGCCGTAAGAGGCTTCACCGAAAGTCGTGATGGTGCCCGAGTTGAGCACCGTCACATCGCCGCCGGTGTTGCCCGTGCCACCGGCGCCACCGATGGCGATCGCCTGGCCGGTCTGTCCCTGCGGCCGCTTGCTGTTGGTCACCACTTCCTCGGCGTTACCGCCACCGCCGCCGATGCTCTGGGCGAGAACGCCGTGGGAGCGATCACCGAAGGTGATGATACGGCCGCTGTTCTCCACCAGCACCGTCCCGCCGCTGCCGCCATCGCTGCCGGCGCCACCGATCGAGAGGGCGCGGGTGCTGCCGTCGGTCTTCGCCTCGTTGTTGTTCTCGATGGCGCTGCCGGTGCCGCCACCGCCACCGATACTCATGGCGATAATCGCGTGGCTGGCCTCGCCCCGGGTCACGATCAGGCCGCTGACCGGGTCGTCGCCCTGGTCAATATTGCGCACGGTGACATCACCGCCGCGCCCGCCGCTACCACCGCCGCCGCCAATCGCCAGCGAGAAGTCACGGTTGCCGCCGGAGGACGAGCCGGAGCCACCGCTCGAGCTGCCGGAACTGCTCGAGGCGCCGCCGTCGCCGCCCGTGATACCGCCGGTGACCTTGGCGGCGTTACCGCCACCGCCACCCACGCTCTGGGCAAACAGGCCGTAGGCGCGATCGCCGAAGGTTTCCACGCCGGAGGTATTGGTGACGCTGACATCGCCGGCGAAGGACGCGGCGTCGCCGCCACCGCCGCCGACATTCAGCGCGAAGTTGGTCCTGCCGCCATTACCGGCGGTTTTCAGCTTCCCGGTGGTCATGCCCGCGTTACCGCCGCCACCGCCAATGCTCTGCGCGAGCACACCGTGGGAGCCTTCGCCGCGGGTGACGATCACCTCGTTGCTGCTGACCTCGATGTCGCCGCCGACGGCGCCACTGCCGCCGCTGCCGCCAACATTGATGCTGATGCTGCCGTTGTTCTGCAGGTTGGCGCTGGAATTCACCGCACCGCCGGTGCCGCCACCGCCGCCCACGCTCTGGGCGAGAATACCGATGGCGCCCCTGGCGAGCGTCGAGATGACCGAATCGCTGCTGACCGTGACCGCCTTGCCGACACCACCGACACCACCGCTGCCGCCCAGGGCGAGACCGTAGAACTCGTTTGCCGAGGCGGACTTGTCCGTACCGGCCTTGGTGGAGGCGCTGCCGCCGTTACCGCCACCGCCGCCGACGGACTGGGCGAAGATACCGTGCGCGCCCTCACCCTGCGTGGCGATGGTGCCCGCGGAGATCACGTCCACGGTGTCGGCGTCACCGCCGGCCGCCCCGCCCACACCGATGGACAGCTTGAAGCTGCGTGCTGGTGTCGAGCCGCTGGAATCCGAACCGCTGTCCGCGCTGCCGGACGAGGATTCGGAACTGCTGAGCGTCGCGCCGACCGACGTCGACGAGCTGTTGCCGCCCCCGTTGCCGACGCTCTGCGCGAGGATACCGTGTGAGCGTGCGCCCACGGTGGAGATATTGCCGCTCGCGTTGACCGTCACGGCGCCGCCCTCGCCACCCGCGCCGCCGGAACGGCCCAGGGAGAACGACAGCACGTCCGTCGTATTGGTATCGGAGAGTTTGTCGAAGCCGACGTTACCGCCGCCGCCGCCGACGGACTGCGCGAAGACGCCGATGGAGTCATCGCCCGCGGTGGCGACATCACCGACGTGAACCACGTCAACCGTACCGCCGGTGCCGCCGCCCTCGGTGCCGCCGCCAATGGCGACGTTCAGGCTCTTGTCGACCTCAGCCGCTTTCGAGTAGCCGACATTGAAGGACGCGTTGCCGCCGCCACCGCCGATACTCTGGGCGAAGACGCCGTGGCTGCGCTTGCCGCTGGTGGTGATGTCGCTGTGGTTCTCGACCACCACGGCGCCGCCGTCACCGGAGCCGCCGCCGTTGCCGCCGATCAGGATCTGCGCGGCGTAGGCCTCGGGCTGGCTCTCGCCGTCACTGGAACTCCCGGAGGAACTCCCGGAAGAACTCCCGGACGAGCTGCCGGAGGAACTGCCGGAGCTGCCCGACGAACTGGAGGCACCGTCGCAGCTCGCGCCACCGCGCTGTCGGCACTCGAGCTCATCCAGCACCGCGTTGTAACGGGGGATGACCGAGCTGTCGACACCCGGGTGCGTCGGCGCCGCGCGATCACTGCCGGAACCACCGCTGCTGCTCGACGCCGAGCCGCTGCTGGATCCTGAGCTACTGGAACCCGAACTGCTGGAACCCGAACTGGAGCTCGCACCGCCGGAGCTCGACGAGGACCCGGAGCTGGATGACCCGGACGAACTGGATGAATCGCCGTCGTCGCCGGCTGTGGTGTAGGTAAATGCGAAGTTCATGCCGGCGTCACCGCCGCCACCGCCGATACTGGAAGCCTCGATGCCGTGCGCGCCCTCACCGTCGGTGACAATCGCCCCCGCGAAGGCGAGATCGCGCGCGCGATAGACGGAGACGTCGCCGGCGTCGCTGCCGTCGCCGCCGAAGCCGCCGATCGCCAGTGACAGCGGCGAGGCGCCGCGTGTGATGTTAGAGGTCACATTGGCGCCGCCGGTGCCGCCACCGCCGCCGACCGACTGGGCGAAGATGCCGCGCGCGTCCTTGCCGGTGGTGCGGATGTCGCCGTCCGAGTAGACGGCCACGTCGCCGGGTCGGGCGCCCTCACCGCCAAAACCCCCGATGCCGCCGACCATCGAGTAGCCGCGGTTCTTTTTCTTCTCCTCGTCGCTGGCGCTGATACCGATAGAGACGTTGATACCGCCGTTGCCGCCACCGCCGCCGAGGCTCTGGGCCAGGATGCCGTGGGCCAGCTCACCGATGGTGCGAATGCTGCCCGTGTGGTCGACCAGGACATCGTCCGCCTCGTTGCCGTCACCGGCGAACCCGCCGATGCCGAAGACCAGGGAGGACGGACTGTCCTGCTTGCTGAAGTTGGCGCCACCGGAAATATTCAGGCCGCCGTTGCCGCCGCCACCACCGATGGACTGGGCGATAATTCCCGTGGAGCGCTCGCCCGCCGCGTAGATGTCCGTGTCGGCGACCACCGTGACCTTGCCGGCGCGACCGGCCTGGCCGCCGAAACCGCCCATGCCGAAGACCACCGGGGAAGACGAGGTGAAGGCGCCGCTGACGTTGATGCCACCGTTGCCGCCGGACCCGCCCAGGCTCTGGGCGAAAATACCCGAGCCGTTGTCGCCGTGACCGGTAATGCTGTTGCCCCCGGTCACCGTGACATCGACCTCGTCGGCACGGCCGCCGTCGCCGCCAAAACCGCCGATACCGACCACCAGCGCATTGCCGCTGCCCGAGTCGGAACCACCCCCGGAACTGGAACCCCCGCCCGAGGACGAGCTGTTGCTGTAGGAAAACGCACCGGCAATATTGAGACCGCCGTTGCCGCCACCACCACCCAGGGACTGGGCGAGGATGCCGTGGGAGCCCTCGACGTCCTCATCGATATAGGGCGCGTCGTCTTCCCAGGCGCGGTTGATGGTGCCCTCGTAGGCCAGCCTGACCTTGCCCAGTGCGTCGCCGCCGCCACCGCCGAAACCACCGATACCGATAGAGGCCGCATTGCTGCTCTTGTCGGAGCTGATGCTGACGCCGCCCGAAATGTTCAGCCCGCCGTTACCGCCGCCGCCGGCGACGCTTTGCGCCACGACGCCGTGCGAACTGGAACCGCTGGTCATGATGTCCGCGGTCACAGCGAGGTCGACCACGGTGCCGCCGTCTGCGCTGAGCGTGTCGCCGGAATTGCCGCCGTCGCCACCGAAACCGCCGATCCCGACGCCGATACTGCCACCGGAATTGTCGGTGTAGTTCAGCGAGCCCTGGATGTTCATGCCGCCGTTGCCACCGCCACCGCCGATGGATTGCGCCGCGACGCCGACCGAGCGGTCACCGCCGGTCCAGATCATCGCCATGTCGACAATGGACGAGACCGACGCGGCATCACCGCCGCCACCGCCGAACCCGCCGATACCGACACCGACCGTGCCGCCGGAGCCGTTGGTGGTGAAGTTGGCGCCACCGGTGATATTCATGCCGCCATTACCGCCGCCGCCGCCAAGGCTTTGCCCGACAATCGCGGAAGAATCCACGCCGCGCGTGACCACGAAGCCGGCGTCCTTGCGCACGTTGTTGATGACATCGCCGCCATCGCCGCCGTCACCGCCAAAGCCGCCGATACCCACGGAGATGGAGCCGGACTTGCCGTCGTCGCCACCGCCGGCCGTGCCGGTGACGCCGCCGGTGATGTTCATGCCGCCGTTACCGCCACCACCGCCGACGGACTGGGCGAGAATCCCCATGGAGCCGAGTTCGAAGGTCTCGACGTCGGCCACGACGTTGTTGCTGACCGCCCCGCCGTCACCGCCACCGCCTCCGGCGCCGCCGATGCCGACACCCAGGGCGCCGGCTTTCTCCTTGGCGAAAGACATGCCGCCTTCGATGTTCATGCCGCCATTACCGCCACCGCCGCCGACCGACTGGACGACGATGCCGTCGGAACGCTTGCCGAGTGTGAGTACCCAGCCGGTGAAGCTGTTCTCGACGAGGTAACCATCGCCGCCCTCGCCGCCGGCGCCGCCGATGCCGACGCCCAGTGCGCCGGAGGATTTCATGCTGCCAGAGCCGACCACCGTGATGTTCATGCCGCCATTACCGCCACCGCCGCCCACGGACTGGGCGAGCACGCCGCGCGCGTCATCGCCTGATGTCGCGACCGTGCCGATCACCTCGTTGCGCACGCGACCGCCGTCGCTGGCGTCGCCACCGGCGCCGCCGATACCGACACCCAGCGCACCGCCCGAGTCCTTGCTCAGGTTGATGTTGCCGCTGATGTTCATGCCGCCGTTGCCGCCGCCACCGCCGATGGACTGGGCGACAATGCCGCTGGATTCGTCGCCGAAGCGCGCGTCGTCAGCGTCTACGAAACCGGTGCGCACATCCGCCTCGACGTAGTTGTCGACGAAACCTGCGTGACCGCCGCCACCGCCGGAGCCGCCCAGGCCCACGCCCAGCGAACCGCCGCTCTTGCCGCTCACGTTGAGACCACCGCTCACGGACATACCGCCGTTACCGCCGCCGCCACCCAGCGCCTGCGCCAGGATGGCGGTGGAGCGTGCGCCGCTGGTCGTTACCGTGCCAAATACCGCGTTGCCGACCACCACGTTGGCGTTGCGTTCCTCGATCGTGTACGCCTCGTCGCTGCCGCTCTCATCGCGGCCGTCCTTGACGAAGGCGTCGCCGCCGTCACCGCCCGAACCGCCGATACCGACGCCGACGGAGCCGCCGCTCTCGCCGGTGAAGTTCATACCGCCCTGCAGCGTGACGCCGCCGTTACCGCCGCCGCCGCCCAGGGACTGGGCCACGACACCCGCGGCGTTGTCACCGCCGGTAATGATGTCGCTCACGCCGTTGGCCGCGCGCTCCGCGCTACCGAAGCGGTTGACGACGCTGCCGCCGTCGCCGCCGCCACCGCCGGCGCCGCCGATGCCGACACCCACCGCGCCGCCGCTCTTGGCGCTCGCGTTGATGCCCGCCTCCACGGTGACGCCGCCGTTACCGCCGCCACCGCCGAGGGACTGGGCCAGGATACCGCCGGAATTCAGGCCCGATGTCTGGACTTCGGACTCGACCGTGTTGTCGACGTCGCCGCCGTCGCCGCCGCCACCGCCGGCGCCGCCAATGCTCACGGCCACATTGCCACTGTTGCGGCCCATGGAGAGTCCGGCGCCTACAGAGACGCCGCCGTTACCGCCACCGCCGCCCAGGGCCTGCGCCACGACTCCCGTGGAGTTATCGCCGCCGGTGACGACGAAGTCGCCCACCACCCGGTTGATCACATCGCCGGCGCTGCCGCCGCCACCGCCGGAACCACCGAGGCCGACCGAGGCGGCGCCCGCCGCCTCGCCCAGGGCCACCGCGCCGGTCACGGACACGCCGCCGTTGCCGCCACCACCGCCGGTCGACTGCGCGAGCACGCCGATGGACTGCTGTTGTTCGGTCATGACATTGCCGAGCACGGTGCTGTCGACAGCGCCGCCGTCACCGCCGTCGCCGCCACTGCCACCGAGGCCCACCGAGGCCCCACCGGCGGCCCTGGCGCCAGCCGTCAGCGTGCCGGTGACGGTCACACCGCCGTTGCCGCCACCGCCGCCCATGCTTTGCACGACGACACCGGCCGCCCGCTCACCCGCGGTAAACACATCGCCCTGCAGGTAGGAGGTGGCCGACCCGGGCGCGCCACCGCCACCACCGGCCCCGCCGAGACCGATCGAGGCGCCGCCGCCGGCCTGGCCGGCCATGGCGCCGCTGGCCGCCACGGACAGCCCGCCGTTACCGCCACCACCGCCGACACTCTGCACCAGCAGCCCGCCGGAGTCATTGCCGGCGGTGGTGATGTCGCCGATCATGCGCGACTCCACGTCGCCCGCGTCACCGCCACCGGCGCCACTGCCGCCGATGCTCACGCCCACGGTACCGGCGCCGGCGCTCGCCGCGGCCGCACCGGCCGAGACAGAGAAGCCCCCGTTACCGCCACCGCCACCAATCGACTGCACGGTGACCGCCTGGGAGAAATCGCCGAAGGTCGTGACCGAGGACTCGATGTCGGCCTCGACCCGACGGCCCGCGCCGCCGCTGCCGCCGCCGCCACCCAGGCTGACGTTGGCGCTGCCGGCCGCGCTGCCGGCCCCCGCGGCGCCCGCGGCGACCGAGAAGCCGCCATTACCGCCGCCACCGCCGATGCTCTGGGCAACGATGCCCGCGGAGAAGTCGTTCAGGGTAATGACCTCGCTCGGCGCACCATCGGGCGCCGCCCGCGTCTGCAGGTAGACCGAGGTGACGTCGTTGTAATCTTCCTGGTTGCAACTGTCGTCGTCGGGATCGTCACAGCCGATACCGCCGTTGCCACCCACGCCGCCGGAGCCGCCCAGTGACACACTGGCGTTACCGGCCGCGGTGCCCGCGCCCGCCGCGCCCGCGGCCACCGAGAAGCCGGCGTTACCGCCGCCGCCGCCAACGGATTGCGCGAGAATGCCGGTGGAGCCGCCCAGCGGGTTGCGATCGCGTTCGTCCGCCGCCTCCGGGTCGGCCGCGCGGCCGGTCATGACGCTGCCCTGGTGCACCAGGCGCACACGGCGGCCATGGCCGCCGCCTTCGCCCGAGCCACCCAGGCTGACATTGGCGTTGCCCGAGGCCGTGCCGGAAGCGTCCGCGCCCGCCGCCACCGAGAAGCCGCCGTTACCGCCACCGCCACCGATGCTCTGGGCGATGATGCCCGCCGCGAAGTCACCCAGGGTGCGCACCAGGCCGGAGGTCCGGGAGTCGACGGACCACTGGTCCACCGCGTTGAAGCCGCCATCACCGCCGGCGCCGCCGTCTCCGCCGAGGCTGACGTTGGCCGAGCCGCTGGCGGTCCCCGCCGCCGAGGCGCTGCCGGCCACGCTGAAGCCGCCGTTACCGCCGCCACCACCTACCGACTGCGTCAGCATGCCGGTGGAGAAATCGCCTTCTGTATAAATAGTACCGTCGAACAGCCCGGTAACGCGTCGACCGTCGCCACCCTGGCCGGCGTCGCCGCCCAGGGCAACCGTCGCGTTGCCGGCGCCCTTGCCGGCCGCCGCGGCACCCGCCGCCACGGAGAAGCCGCCGTTGCCACCGCCGCCGCCGATACTCTGCACCACGATGCCCGAGGAACTGTTGCCATAGGTTTCCACCTGGCCCGCGCCATCGAAACGCACCGATTCAAGCCCGGCGTTGTCGACACCGCCGTCGCCGCCGCCCGCGCCACTGCCGCCGAGCGAGACGTTCGCCGTACCCGCCGCGGCGCCACCGCCGGCCAGGCCGGCCGCCACGGAGAAGCCGCCGTTACCACCGCCGCCGCCGACGGACTGCGCCAGGATGCCGGTCGAGTTATCGCCACGGGTCACCACGCTGCCATCGTGTTCGACCAGCACGCGCTTGCCGGCGCCGCCGAATTCGCCCGAGCCGCCCAGACCGACATTCGCCACACCGCCACCGGCCGCGCCCGCGGCGAGGCCCGCGGTGACCGAGAAGCCGCCGTTGCCGCCACCGCCGCCGATGCTCTGGGCGATGATTGCGGAGGAATTGTCCTGCAGCGTCTGGATGCTGGTGGCGCGTTCCGTCCCGGTGCGCAAGGTCACCGAGTACTCGTTGGCGTTGGCCACACCACCGTCGCCGCCGGCACCGCCATCGCCGCCCACACCGACATTGATCGCGCCGGAGGCGCCACCGGAACCGCTGAGACTGGCCGCCACCGAGCCGCCGCCGTTACCACCGCTGCCGCCAACGGATTGCACCAGGATACCGGTCGCGTTGGTGCCGCCGGTGATGAGGGAGCCGCTGTAGGCGGTTTCCACCTTGCCGCCGCGACCGCCACCGGCCGCTGAACCGCCGACGCCGACCGAGACGGAGGCCGCCAGTGCGCCACCCCCGGCCGCGCCCGCCGCGACCGACAGGCCGCCGTTACCGCCGCTGCCGCCCACTGCCTGCACGATGATGCCGTCGGCGCCGTCGCCCAGCGTACTCACGTCGACATCGAGATCGGCCTCCACCGCACCGGCATCGCCCCCGTTGGAGCCATCGCCACCGACGCCGACGTTGAGCGCACCGGCGCCGCCGCCGGCCAGCGCCGCCGAGGCCGCGACCGAGGTGCCGCCGTTCCCGCCGCCACCGCCCACGCTCTGCAGCAGGATGGCGTCGGAAAGACTGCCGGTGGTGGTGACCGAGCCGCTGAGATTGGCGTCGACATCGCCGCCGTCACCGCCCCCGCCGCCGTCACCGCCGATGGAGACCGTGGCCGCCACGGCGCCGACCAGGGCCGCGCTGACAGCTCCCGACACCGAGGTGCCACCGTTACCGCCGCCACCGCCGACACTCTGCGCCACCAGGCCGAAGGACTGGTCGCCATTGGTGCGGATATCGATGTCCGCCGCCTTGCTGTCAGTGCCGACCGAGACCTTGCCACCGTCGCCGCCCTGGGCGCCGCTGCCGCCGAGCGAGACCGCCAGCGAGCCGCCCACCGGCCCGGCCGCGGCCGCGCCGGCGATGCTGACCCCGCCGTTGCCACCGCCGCCGCCAACACTCTGCAACAGCGCGCCGTGTGACATCGCACCATGGGTTTCGATACTGCCGGCGCCGCTGAGGGTCACTTCCTTGCCGGAGCCACCGCCGCTGCCGTCACCGGCCAGGGCAACCGCGACCGCGCCGAAAGCGCCGACCACACCGGTCGACGCATCGCCGCCGTTACCGCCGCCACCACCGATCGACTGGGCGATGATGCCCTCGGAGTTGTCGCCGTGCGTCACGATGCGCGCATCGGAGTCATCGGCGCTGGCCGCGAGATTGTCCAGCGCGATCGTGACGATATCGGCGTCTCCGCCAGCACCGCCGTCACCGCCCATGCTGAAACCAACAAACAGACCGCCGGCGGTACCACTGCCACCGTTACCGCCGCCCCCGCCGATGGACTGGGCGAGGATACCCCGGCTGCTCGCGCCGAAGGTCTCGATGAAGCCGGTGTTATTGACCGTGACCCGGTCGCCGGCGCCACCCCGCGCCGTGGAGGCCTTGCCGCCGATCGCCACCACGCCTACCGCGTTGCCGGCGTTACCGCCGCCACCGCCGATGGACTGGGCGAGGATGCCATCGGAGCGATGGCCGAAGGTGCGAATGCTGCCGCTGTTGTTCACCGTGACGCGGTCCGCGTTGCCGCCCAGCGCCGCTTCACCGCCGCGACCGAACAGGCCCGCGGCGTTACCGGCGGTGCCGCCGCCGCCACCGATACTCTGGGCGATGATGCCGACACCGCCGGTCGTGCGGTCACGCCCGCTGATATCGCCGGCACGGAGTACGCCGCCGGTCTGGATGTCGCCGGCGTTGGTCACGGTGACACGGCCGCCGTCGCCGCCGGCGCCGGAACGCCCGGCCAGTGCAAACAGCGCGATCGCGCCGCCGCCGTCACCACCGGCACCGCCGATGCTCTGGGCGATGATGCCGCTGGCGTAATCGCCGCGGACCGTAATCAGGCCATCGCCGCTGTTGATCACGCTCACTTCGTTGGCGTCGCCCGCGTTCCCACCGGTGCCGCCCTGGCCGATAATCAGGCCGAAGGTCTGCCCGCCGCGGCCACCCGCGCCCCCGGTGCTGAGCACCTGGATGCCGTGGGATGACTGGCCATCGGTCTCTGTCTTGAGCACCGGCGTCGGGATACCCTCGACATACTCGATGCGAAAAGCGGTGCCGGTGGCGACCGTGCCGTCGTCGCGCAACACGCCCGTCTCGATGGAGCCGTTGTTCCTGACGTCGACCCTGCCGCCCTGCAGGGAGGCGCCGCCGGAGCCGCCACCGCCGGTGATCAGGCCGCCGGAGCCGCCGTCGCCACCCTTGCCGCTGGCGCTGATCGCGAAGATGCCCTGGGAATCGCTTCTGGTCGTCTTGATGTTGACGTTGTTGGTCACGTCGAGGTCGCCGCCCTGGGCGCCGAGACCGCCGTTACCACCGCCGCCGAAAATGGAATTGGAGTTGCCGCCCTTGCCGCCATCGCCGCCGATGCTGGCCACCTCGACGCCGGGGGTCGTGGTGGCCGTCGACAGAATCGAGTCGACCGGCACACCGTTGAGGTCGAACTGGGTATCGAAGATACTGGTCAGGTCGACGCCGAATATGTTCGGTACCGCGTCGGGGTCGTAGGTGACATCGACGTTCAGGGTGCTCGGGCCGATGGTCACGTCGACGTCGGGGCCTGCGCCGCCATCGCCCGCGTCGCTGCCGCCGCCAAACAGGAAGCCACTGCGGCCGTTCTTGCCGTCGGGGCCGCTATAGCTGAGCACCAGCGGGTCCTCGGGGTTGCCCGACAGGGGCGGAGGCGAAATCGGGTCCTCTGCGCCCGGCTCTTCCGGGGACACGTCGAAGGACTGCTGCACGCTGTAGGCCGAGACATCGTCCATGTCGCCACCCGCCGGGTAGAGGGTGACCACGGCGCCGAGGCTCTCCTTGACCTGGAACAGTTCGGTCTGGGGTGCGCCATCGACAATCTGGAATACAAAATCGTCCGGGGCCGTGGCCACCAGCACCAGTTCGCCGCCATTACCCAACACGTAGGCCACGTCCTCGGCGTTGCCGCCGACATCGTCATCGTCAAAGCCGGCAAACTCGTAGGTGACCCGGGAGCGCACAATGAAACACTCCGAGGTATTCACCGGGTTGGTGACCTCGTCGCCGACCACGCTGCTGGAGGACGCCAGAGGCGCACCACAGGCGAGGGCCCCGGACTGCCAACCGAGGCTGCTTGCCGCCAGCGCCACACAGGCGGCGGCGACTCGCGGCCGCAGGCCTCTGCCTCGACAGTCGCTGGCTGTGCCACTGGGTGTGTCGCTGGCTGTGTGACGGGCTGTGTGACGGGACGTGTAAGAAGCACACTGTGTCACGGAAAGCGTGACGCGCGCTTGCATCATGCGCCGGGCGAGGGGGTACCACATAGCTTGACTGCCTTTATTCTTCCCTGAATGACTGCAGCGAGTTGCCGGGCCGCCGACAAACAAGTTGGTTGTCAGAGTGTGCCGCCGTTACGCATTTTCCATGCCGCCCGGGCAGGGCGACACTGCCCCCTGAGCCTAGTCCAATACCTTGATTTATGTGGCAAATTACCGAAAGTAGTTTCTGCTAGTTTAGCGGGAAGTGTGAACTGGCTCACAGTTCTGTGATGGCCCGAACAGGGTATATGCGCAGGGGCGGCCAGGGGGGTCGCCGTGATGATGCATGCAAGGGGCCGGCGAGGGGCGGACATCGCACCGGGAGACCGCCTGGACGCCCGGTTCTGGTGCGTCAACGTAAAGACCCAGGCAAAAACTGCACCGATACGCCGCTATTTCGAAACCCTGTCGGGTGTTTTCATCGATGAAGCGCTCGATTCATTGGGACTGCCCCGCTACCCGCCCTGGCATCTGCGTCGTTAGGGTGTAAAACCTCCTCTGGCCACAGGCGGCAGTCCACTTATAGAATCAGGTTTGCTGTCCACTTACCCGGTGTGCATATAAATGAAGATCGATGTCGCCAGCCCCCTGGTCATCCTGCACGGCGACGAGATGGCGCAGATCGCCTTCGAGCGCATCCTCGAGCAGTTCGTGCGCAGGCGCCTGGAGATCCGCCTGGTGGAGCTGGACCTCAGCGCCGAGAGTCGTCTCGCCAGCAATGGCCAGGTGGTAAAGGAGGCCATCGCCGCCCTGCGCGAGCACGGGGTGGGCATCAAGAATGCCGGCGTCACCGTGAACCGGCAGCAGCTTGACGCGCTGCTGGCCAGGCACCCGGATCTGGTCGAGGAGCGTCTCGACAAGCTGGCTACCAAGTCTCCCAATGGCGCCATTCGCAAGGGTATCGGCGGCAACATCACCCGCGAGGACATCCAGTTCCGCAACCTGCAGGTGCGCAAGCCCGACTGGATCGGCCGCGATATCGACGTGATGACTATGGACGATGGCGGTATCAAGCACAGCTATAGCGAATTGTCGCGCAACACCGGCGTGCTCAAGCTGCTGTTCGTCGGCAGCAGCGGCGACCCGGTGGAACTGCACCGGCGCCGGGTCAACAAGGGCGACCCGTGGTTGCTCGCCACCAACAGCATGGCGAAGGTGGAGGCCTGGGCCCATGCGTTCTTCCAGCGCGCCCTCGACGAGAGACGCGACGTCTACCTGGGCCTGAAGGACACTGTCATTCCCGGCTACGACGGGGTGATGCGCGAGACGATCGAGGCCATCTACACGCGCGACTACGCCGACCCGCTGCGCGCGGCGGGCCTCAACTACCACTACGAACTCATCGACGCGCAGGCCGCGCGCATCATCGCCAATCCCCCGGAGCGCGCCCTGTGGGGCGTCCCGGACAACACCACCGGTCGCAAGCTGTACAAGCTGGTGCGCGCGCTCAAACGCCACGGCATCCCCGACCGCAATCACCACCTGTCCATCTCGCGCATGAGCGCGGGCGGCGGCGACCAGTACGGTAGTTTCAACGTGCCCGCGGCGGAAGACGGCATCATCAAGGTCATCCTCGACGGCGACGAGAAGCATGCGCGGGATGTGAAGAAAAACGATCCCATCCTGCTCATGTCCAACGACCAGCAGGCCATTACCGACTGGGTTCACCAGGTATTTCGCGACGCTTCCACCAAGGGCAAGGAGGTGTACTTCGGGCTGAAGCGCGAGTACATGGAATACGACGAGGTGTTCAGCACCTCGATTACCGACGTGCGACGCGCGCTGGCCAGTTCCGGCACCGCGCCGCCGTCGTTCATGATCATGCGGCCCTCCAGCCAGCTGATAAAGATGATTACCGACCCGCCGCGCAACGCGCTGTACCCGGCGCAGAACCTGGACGGCGACATCTTCTCCGATATCGCCGCCGCCCTCGGCGGCAGCCTCGCCACCGCCAGCTCTATCATCGAGAGCAAGGACGGCACCATGCTCTTCGAGGCACCCCACGGCACCGCCCACGACCTGTACCTGAAGTACCTGGCCAGCGACGGCAAGGAGGCGCTGTTCAACCCCTCGGCGCTGGTCTATGCACTGGCCAACGCCCTGGAGACCCTGGCGCAGCGGGAAGACAACCGCCCCCTGGCGCAGTACTCCGCTGCCTTGAAGGAGGCGCTGATCGAAACCGTGGCGCAGGGCGTGATCACCGGCGACCTGCAGGGCAAGACCACCGACCCGGCTGCGGAGACGGTGGTCGACATGTACGGCTTCCTCGACGCGATTGAGGCGAACCTGCAGGCTGACTGATTGCTGCGCGGCAAAGGACCTGACAATTGACAGGGCTTTGGCGGCGATGCACGCTCACCCAGCATCCGCCGGGGCTGTACGGCGCCTGGCGAAACAGGTGAAATCGTGCCATTCAGGATTTTCTACGCGGTTTACCCAGGTTATCGACCATTCGGCCAAGCAGTACCTGACTGAATGGCGCAAGTGGATTTGACGATCTGGCGGCACCTTGACAGTGATTCTCGCACCAGGCGATCCGTAACCGCCTTATCCTGCTTGGCAACTATTTGGCGACTGCGCCGTCCGGTTCTCTTTCGGCCAGCGCCTTCTCCGCCGCCTTGCGTGCCTTGCGCAGGTAACGTTTGCTTAACCGGCCGCGGCGAAATCTCGGCAGTATGATCAGCAGCGGAATGGTCACCAGGCCGCTCACCAGCATTCCGGTATAGGCCAGTTGCAGCAGCGAAGCCGTTGCCTCGCCGAGTTCCTGCTCCAGGCGGGGAAACGATGGACTGATGCTAAAGCAATAGATACTTACCCAACCCAGTACCGCACTGATCCGGGTCAGGGTCGGCCAGACCAGTTTGCTGCGAAAAGGCCCGATGATCAGGTGAAAGAGAATATAAAAAGGGAAGAGAATGACGGCACCAATTCCAACCATCCCTTTGTCCCACAACTTTTCCAGGGGTCCGTCAGGAAGATTCGGGTCAACCTCGAGATTGACCTGTTTGTCCAGGCCCATGTTCCTGCGCCACTGCTGGCCCAGGCTGTCCCCGATGGGATCATAGTTCGATGCCAGCTTTCCGAAGATAAAGCTTTCCATAAAAGCGTTTGAATTATTGTCAGTCATGTCAGTAGAGCTGGCTCCAATAACGTTGAACAGCACTATGAGTAATTTGTCTTTCTGACACACGGCATGGTAGTGGCCTCGTTCAGGAGAATCAATATGGGGAATTGCCCCGTATCTGTCCCAGGCTCCCTGGTTTGAGAAGGTGGAGCTGTACGCAAAACCGGACGGTATTCTCCGGGCTGTGAAGGTCATGAAAAGGAAAAGCGCGAGCGATTATGCCGCTACATCGCTCGCCCCGGCGTAACGGTTTCCGGACTTTCACTGAGCTCCGCGGACAAAGTGGTCTAAAGCTTGAAGACCCCGCACCGCGATGGAACGGCGCAGGTGGCCTTTGAGATGGCGGATTTCAGCGCGAGGTTGGCGGCCCTGGCGCTGGGGCCGGTAGTCAATCTCACGCGCTACCATGGCGTTTTTACTCCAAACCATCGCCGCGTAGAGGGCTTTCGGGCCGACAGGCCGATATTCCGACTGATCAGCAATCCCAGTAGACAGAACCGGCGAGGGTTTCCATGCTCATCAGGACTTCAATATATCTTATAGTTGACGATCTCTTGACCTACATCCTGGCACAGGATTGCAAACCGGATGTACGCTTGAATCGTTGGGTAAACAATAGAAGCGGTCGCATGCGGACAGTAATTTTCATCGCGCTCCTGAGCATCGGCTATGCCGCGCACGCGGCTGCCGACACAGTGGATGAACGACAGCAGCAGGCCGTCGCGCTGGCAGACAGGTTTGTCGGCCAGTTGAAACCACAACTCAAGAAAGCAATGACTGAAGGCGGCCCGACACATGCCATCGCCGTATGCGCCGACATCGCACCGAACATCGCCGACGCACTCAGCGCCGACCCAGACTGGCTGGTAAAGCGCGTCAGCCTCAAGTCACGCAATGCCAGTCGGGCAGTGCCCGATACCTGGGAGCGTAATGTGCTGTTGGACTTTGACCGCCGACAGGCTGCGGGGGAAGCAGCAGAGCAGTTGTTGTATGGTGAAGTAATCAATGGGCAATACCGATACATGCAAGCCCAGGTGGTCGAACCGCTATGCCTCGTGTGCCACGGCGAAGAACTGGCTGACGATGTTCAGGAGACATTACAACAATACTACCCGGACGACTGGGCCACCGGTTACAAACTGGGCGAGGTACGCGGTGCCATCAGTGTCTCCGGTGACCTGTAGCCCGGTTCACCCGCCCTGCTGTAACGCCGGGACCCGTTACCGGGCCAGCCTGCCAGGCGGAGACTGCTCGCCTGCCAGGCAGAACTCACCATGCCAGGCTGGCACTGCACAGGTCCGGCATGAAACATCTATTTTACGTCGCTGGCTGCCCGGAGCAGGGAGTCACGCCGAGGTCTGTATGCAATTACACTATTGCTGTGTGCTCTTCGTATGTCTGCTCGCATCTGGCTGCGCCGCCGCGACATCCTCCAGTCTCGCCAAAAGCCTGGTGGATACTGCCCGCACTGACTGTACGGCGCTGGACAATGGAAGTTTCAAGGCGGGTGCCGATTACATTGTGACGCTCGATCTCGACGGCGATGGCGAGCGCGACGAACTGCTGGATGAAAGCCACTTCACGTGCTCCAGCTCAGCCTCACTGTTTACACCGAACGGCGGTTACATGCTGCACGCGATAGTGCATGGCGCCGTGTTCAGCTGGCAGGTGAACGGTTGGCGAATCGTAGACTGGGGTGAGGACAAGGTTTTATTACTGGCGCAAGACGGCACTGAATGCGGTGGCCACGGGTATCAGCCGTGTTATGAAGCAGTCGTTTTTAACGCGCATCGTCCAATGACCGTGCGGCCCGGCTCCCGATAGCAGTTTCTGCCACTAATGGCGACTCGAATCTGGAATTCGCGAAGGCAGAGAGCCAAGTCATTCGCTCGCTGCCCTCAGCTTCAACCGCAGGATGAAAACACCCCTGGAGGTTTACATTATAGCGGCGCAACGGTGCAGTTTTGGCCGGGTCACTACAATTCCTCTCTGATGAAGCTTTTACCTGCCTTCAGGTGATCCGGACCAGGAGGTTCTTCGGAACCAACTGATGATCGGCAAACTGCCTCTCAGCACCCGGACTCTTTCACAAATTTACTCCGGCACCTTGCCCTGACCCTTGGTTTTCAGATTTAATATAATATACAATACTCGCCTGAGTCGAGCGGTCGCGTTCAGCTCCGGTGAACAGGGTCCGGGTTTCGGGGGCGATACCCCCTTGTAACGTGCACTGCGACCTCGTCCTGACGACTGGGCGAGTAGAATGCGACGGGCAGGTGATCTGTGTAGACAACTAACTGAACGTCGAACTCGAACCTGGGGGGTCTGGCATGATATTCAAGGGGCTTGACTGTAAGAGCGCTTCGCCTCATTCGTACCTGGTCGTGATACGCGGCACAGACCACGTCCTGCAACGTGCCGCTACATGGACGCCAGGTATTTCGAAGAAGCCTACCCAATAGGAACAGGATCAAAGCCAGAGCTGGCCTAAGGAGACAATTTGATGAGTGAGTTTCGTAGTCGTTGGGAACGCCTGGACCTGATTCGCCAGGAAAAATTTGACATCGTGCTGCCGAAAGCCATGCGGGAAAACAACGTGGATATGTGGATTCACGCCATGAAACTGGGTAATCCTGACCCACTCTTCAAGGATCTTGGTGCCGGATTCGCACTGCTGTCACCCGCACCTTATGACGGCAGTAGCGTGTACTTTATCTTTACCGATCGGGGCGGCGACAGGATAGAGCGCGCAATTCTTGGAGGCGAAGCTCTCAACGGCATGGGCGGTTACGACATCGTCGGTGATGAAGGCGACCTGAAGCGCTTCGTGGCGGAGCGTGATCCCAAGCGAATCGCGATAAACATGTCCGGCAAGTTTGCGGTGGCCGACAGCTTGTCCCATACGGGCTACTTGCGACTGCTCGAGACGCTCGAGCCCACCTATAATGATCGGCTGACCTCCGCTGAGCACGTCATCAGTGATTTTCGTGGCCGACGTGTAATCAGCGAGATCGTGGAATACGGCAAGCTCGGGGAGGTGACCCGGCGTTTGATCGAACGGGCGCTCTCTAACGAGGTCATCACGCCGGGCGTTACGACGATGGAAGACGTTGCCTGGTGGATCAAGGATCAGATCCTTGCGCTGGGTGTGGAACCCATCTTCGAACGCTTGTTTATGCCGAAGGTACTGTACTCGGCCAAGGCTAACCTGGAAGAAACGGATTCACCGCAATACGTTTTTCAGAGAGGCGATCTTTTCCAGTATGATTTTGGTTTCGATTTCATGAATTTCGGCACCGATATCAAACGCACGGCCTACATTCTTCCCGAGGGAGAAATGGCTGTACCGCCAGGTGTTCAACACGCCTGGGACGAAGGGTTGCGGGCCCGCCAGGTGTTGAGAAACAGTATCAAGGTAGGCCAGACCGCCGGCGAAACCGTAAAAATCATGGCTGACAATTTCGAATCGGCAGGGTTCGTTTTTGTCAACCTGCAGTCCGACCCGGCATTTGGCGGCGGCTGGGAAGACGTCTGGCAGGAAGCGCTGGAGATTCGTGGTATGCGCCCGGAAGACAAGGACAAAACGCAAATTTCCAGCGATTGCCACTGTGTCGGAAACACCGGGGACAGCGAGATTGAAGCGGGTCCATCAATCTGTGGTTTCCGGCCGGGAACGGCCGACCTTACGATCAAGCCCAATCACCTGTTTGCTTTCGAACTGTTTGCAGACTCGGCCATTCCTGAGTGGGACGGTGCAAGGGTACGATTCGGTATCGAAGACGATGCGATTGTCACCGAGGATGGCGTTCAGTACCTCTATCCGCCTAATCATCATATTCTGTTGATTCACTAGGGCGTACCTTTACTGGTCCTCACCTGAGCCGCGGCGTCGATACTATCGAGTCTCCCAGTATGTTCCTGGTTATTGTTGGGGCTAACTTGAAGCGAAAGCGGGAAACCGACCGTGCGGTTTCGAAGAATCGCTCCGAGTGAGTTCCCGATTAATGCTCGGGGAGCACGCATGCCCGCACCACAATATCGGAGGTAACAGGAAGCGCCTGTGTGGTGCCAAGCAGGATCAATGCCCGGAATAGTGGTGCGATTGGCTTCACGTGAGTCACTGGCTTGTCTTCGGGCCCTATTGGATCGCAATTATCGCACCAAAGTTGGAGCTTCCTCATTATTTGCTGCAAGTCAACAATCCGGGCAGAATGTCCGAAATCTGCAAAGAATATTTGTTACGACTTGCCGCGTTGTTTTCTTGTACTTATTACTTCGACCTTTACCTGGCCCGAGGGTAACGCGGCACTAAATTTATTCGAATATCCCGTGGCGAACCAGTTCAATTCAGGGGAGAAATCTAGTGGCATCAGAGTTGGATCGTCAATCGAGGCGAAATAATATCGTCAACGCCGCATATTCGGCACTTCTAAAGCATGGTCTTCCGACCCTTTCTTACGACAGGATCGCTGAGGAAGGGGGCCTTTCCCGGCAGCTAGTCAAATACCACTTCCCGAATTCAGAAGATCTAATGCTGGCGCTGTGTGATCACATTGCTTTGATGTACCGTAAAACACTGGTCACATTGGTACGAGAAGCCGAGGGTAAGGATCGCATCAACATTTTCTTCGACTTTTATTTTGACCTGCTAGAGGGTTCACCCAAGCCTAGAGATGACCAAATATATGACGCACTCCTGTCTCTATCGACGGCTAGCCCTGATATTCGTGACAAACTGGGTTCCCAGTATACGTTGTTAAAAGACGTGGTGAGCCAGGAGCTGCAGGTCTCCTATCCTGGGCTGCCTATTCAGGCATGTGAAAATCTGGGCTATTGGTTTGTATGCCTGATGTATGGTCATTGGAAGATGGTCGCCAGCCTTGGCTTTCAAGAAGGGCAAAAGTTCGTTGCCCGCGATGCGATAGACCGATTGCTCACGTCTTATGTCGAAAAGGTCGAAGATCACGCACAGATTAATCGGTAAGACACCTAAATTGATCCTCCTCTGAACAAGCGCGCTTGGCGGAGCCCCTCTGGGCTGTCAGGCAATCCGGCACTCGACACTGCCATTTTTCAGGCCTGTCCTGGAATTTTCATTTCGGAAAAATCCGATGCCTCGATGATTGTGCCGGGGGCCATTGTAGCTAGTATTAGCTTTTCTTGAGCGTCTTTTTTCTTAGTTTTTTGCAGTTATGAGCGTCGATTGAGCCTCCACCAGCCCTGTCTTGCCTAGTAACTTTCATTTTGAAAATTCGAATTTCCCCCGGTGGTTACTGCCAGAGAAAATTGCTTTAATCAGGCTTTCGGGCACCACAATTGCAAGCCATTGCCTCTACCTCGGTAATTACCGGGTTAGCGCCTGGCTGTATAGATTTTGCCTGTGGTGACTGTGCTTATGGTAACAGCCTGGCCAACAACCTCTCTTTCGAATGAGCCACCAACACAGGCCGGGCTGATGATGAAGGTGATAAGAAGAAGTACAACAACCCGCTCGCCAAGGAGAGCATTGCGATGAGAGATTTCGAAGGATGCCCGGGCAGTATCAGGGCAGCTGTGACGGCCATTCGCCTTTTTTTCATACTGCTCGCGGGGAGTTTTTTGGCAGGCGCAATTCAGGCAGCGCCTCCGGGCACCCCGGCACCCGTCAGGCCATTGCCGTTGTGTGATCGTTCAGTCGATCCTATCCGGGGCGCCTGCGTCGATGAAAGTGACTATGTTGATATTTCCTCGTCGGGCGCGCTATCCGGAAGTGGCTCGGTCCAGCTGACAGTCACTCCTCGCATACCTGCCTGTGAGAGTGGTAATTACTACACCAACGTTTGGGAGCCCTCGCCGTGCTACAGCGCTATTGAGTTCAACGAGTTCGGGTTCTGCTTTTATATCGACCAAATCACAGGAGAGTTCCAAAGCTGCCAGGCGTACAGCTATCAAGACGGCACGACCCCTCAAAACGGATACGCGGGGAATCAACTCATCCTGACAAGCCCGGAACTTGGGGCGGGCGCAACCGGAACCCGCTCTGGATGCGGTGCAGCTGGTGATTTTGTCAACTATGGGGCCGGCGGTGTCGGCACCCCGGGCGGTCTCGCAGCGTTCAGCGATGTCGCCCCGACGGCGCTTACCTGCACTCACAGCATCGCCCGCACACCCGACAACCTGTTCGGCGCCACGTGGCACGCTACGGGCGTATCATTGCGCATACACCGGACTGGCGAACCATACAGTACGCGAACCAGCGCCGGTGTTTTTTACATTCTTGAGGGTACGCTGGGTCCGCTTGCACCGGATCCGAACGACGATCCGCCGCCACCGCCGCCACCACCACCGCCGCAGGATCCCATTGAACTTGAAGAACCTTCGCCGACGGACTCAGGCACCGTGCGCATCGCGCTGACCCCCACTGACACAGCCGCAGGCTGCGTCGTTTCCAACGCTCGGACTTTAGCCATTCCGGCACCGCCGCCTGCGGGCATAACGCTTCCCCATGGGGGGTTCGGATTCAATTTCTCGGGCTGCGCGCCAGGGTTCAGTGTTGAGGCGAGCATCCAGTATCCAAGCGATATCCGGCCCGGCTCTGAATATTACAAGTATGATGGAACGCGAGGCTGGTTCACGATTCCCTCAACTATTTCAGGCGACACGGTCACCTTTACGATCACTGATAACGGCCCCGGTGATCTTGATCCGGCTGACGGAATTATTCGCGACCCGGGCGGTATAGGCAGCCCTGTCGCGCTTGCAGGCCCAGGATCGTCTGTTGCAGTTCCGACTTCGCCACAGTGGGCTCTCGCTGTGCTGGCATGCTTGATGGCAGTCCTCGCGTTCGCCTACCGTCGCGAGCGCTCCAGGCCTGACGGCTCCTGAAAGCTGCGTGGTCTCGACACGGAGCACGGTTAACTGGCCGTGAAGGCTGCGGCCTGTCTCTGTTTCGCTGTACCTGTCCACGTCCTGATGCCCTGCGCCGCCGTGTGTGTTCATGCCATACTCCCGGCAACCAGCAGCACTGGGGAGGAGACTGCATGGCGGAGAGCGAGGGATTCGAACCCTGAGCTATGCTATTTCACTCTTCGCCATGCCTCCTAATACCTTGAAAATCAAAGAGTTAAAAAATGAGCCCGGCATTGGAGGGCATCAAAGGGCGTGGGGATGGTCCCATGGTGGTCCCAAGAATTTCCAATCCGAATTACAGAGAAGCGCTAAACCTAACCTATTTCAGATCATTCTTGCGTATATCCCCTTGACATATCCCAGCGCCCCCAATAGCCTGTATATCCAATAGGTATATACGAGGACTCCAGCAATGGAAAAGGCATCTGTATTCAAAAGTAACAAGAGTCAGGCCGTGCGGTTACCCAAATCGGTTGCCTTGCCTGAAGACGTCAAACGAGTCGATGTCGTCGCCATTGGTAAGACACGGATCATCACTCCCGAGGGTACTTCCTGGGATGAATGGTTTGCGGGTGAAGCTGTAAGCGATGACTTTATGGTTGAACGCGATCAACCGCCCGAACAACCACGCGAAGGCTTCTAAATGTACAAGTACATGTTGGATACGAACATCTGTATCTACACGATCAAGAATCGACCAAGCCAGGTTCGCGATGCATTTATTCGTCACCAAGATCAATTGTGCGTGAGTACAGTGGCCGCAATGGAGCTGATTTTTGGCGCAGAGAAATCCGCAGCACCTGAAAAAAACCTGGCGGTGATCGAAGCCTTTCTCGCCAGATTGGCTTTGCTAGATTACGACCTGCATGCCGCCGAACATACCGGCCAACTCCGTGCCGAACTTCAGAAACTAGGCACGCCGATTGGTCCGTATGATCAAATGATTGCCGGCCATGCTCGAAGTCTCGGGCTGATCGTGGTCACCAATGACGAACGTGAATTTGAGCGCGTTTCTGGATTACGCATGGAGAACTGGGCGAGCTGAGCGTTCTCTAATAATCCGTTAAGGTATTGGAAAATTAACTTCTGCTGCTCACAGAAATCTGCTGCCCATCTTCAAGCAACCGCCCTGCTCCACTCATTGAACGCACTCACCCTGAGACTCCTATAGTGCTCAGCGCGAATCAAATGCCTTCCCAGGTTGAACAGGTTACTGACAGCCACATGTACCGTCAAAAATCACTGAGCCTGCTTCATTGACTTGAATCGCCGTATCCCTCGCTCTCGCACCCTTGTAACTTCGTGTGATTGCTCAGCCCGATTGTTCTCATACTTGTCCCTGGCGAATTAGTAATTCTCTAATATTATCTGACACTTAGCGGTTGCTGCCATAGGCGCCTAAATACTATCTTCGGTCGCTATGAACGCCGCAGTCCTCTTTGTTTTAAATCTACTCTCTGCCCTCGCCAAGCTGATCCGGCCTGGTGGATATCGAACTATCATTGCTGAAAACCTGTTGCTAAAACAGCAACTCATCATTCACAGCCGAGCAGGCCAGAGATCACCAAATCTGACAACTCAAAATCGCACGATCTTAGGATTCCTATCATTATTCTTAAACCCTAGGAGGATAGCCCGTGCAGCTATCATCATTCGGCCATCCACCCTACTTCGTTTCCACTCTGCTCTGGTAAAGCGTAAATACCAGCAACTCTACTCTCCTCATGGTGGTCGCAGACCGGGGCCACTTGGGCCTTCCAAGGAAGTCATTAGTGCAATCGTAGAAATGAAGCGGCGAAATTCTAGATATGGCTGCCCACGCATTGCCCAACAGATTAATCTAGCTTTTGGATTGGAACTGGACAAAGACATTGTTCGGCGCGTGCTCGCAAGTCACTACAAACCCGATCCAGAGCACCGCGGTCCGTCCTGGCTGACGACCCTAGGTCACGCCAAGGAAAGTCTATGGAGCATCGACCTGTTCCGCTGCGAATCTATCTTGCTTAATAGCCACTGGGTTATGGTGGTCATGGATCAGTACACCCGCGGAATCATCGGCTTCTCCGTGCATGCCGACGCCGTGGATGGTCCCACGCTCTGCCGAATGTTCAACGAAGCCACCGCAGGGCAATGCGTTCCGGATCGAATCAGCACGGACAACGATCCGCTGTTTCATTATCGGTAGTGGAAGGCCAATCTCAATATCCTCGAGATAGAGGAAATCAAATCGTTACCTTACTTACCGATGTCACATCCGTTTGTCGAACGACTTATCGGCAGCGTACGTCGAGAACTATTGGATCAGACTTTCTTCTGGACCCAGAGCGATCTAGAAAACAAGTTGCGCTCATATCAGCAGCACTACAACGAGAAACGTTGTCACTCTAGTCGCAATGGAGCTACTCGAGTCGAATTCTCCAATAGAAAGGTGCTTGGCATGAACGACTATTGTTGGGAAAGCCACTGCAGGGGGCTAGTTCAACCTTCAGCGGCGGCTTGATTTACCAATTCGCCAGGCACAGGTGGACCCGACACTTAGGGTAGATATACTCAGGCTGGTATTCGCACTGGAGTCAGCGCACTGGCAGGCATCGAAAGCCGCATAATCTCTGAGGCGTGAGCGTGTGGTGCCGGTCAGGCCAGACCTGACCTTGCGTATATAAATGGTGGGTAGACTGGTGGGTAACGCTAGGAAGATGCCCTGAATCCCAATGGATTCAGGGGGATATGGCGGAGAGCGAGGGATTCGAACCCTGAGCCATGCTATTTTACGCCTCGTCATGCCTCCTAATGCCTTGTAAATCAGAGACTTAAAAAATGAGCTTGGCATTAGAGGGCATCGAAGGGCATGAGAGTGGTCCCATGGTGGTCCCAAGAAGGATCCCAATCACAGGCCCACAACCGGTCTCGTGACGTCCGATCAGAAACGGGGGCGTTTGTAAATCTGAATTAGTAACTCGTGTATGGACTCCTCCGTCAACTGAGATTAACTCATTCTTTTTCTCCTAGCTGCCACATGACGGGATCGATCGGACGGAATCGGCTGCATTCGTGTATCCGGCCTTTGTAAGTGGTGGTCGTACCACCGGGCCATGAGAGGATCCGCACCGCCCGGACCTATCGCCATGTCGAACTCGTGAGTTCTGGAATTACTATCGGCCTTTCAGGCGGCACGGTAAACCGTGTGTATCGTCAAGCGATCAATCTGCGCAGCTTCGTGGATAGGATCCGTGCTATCTATGCAGCAAAGCGCAGTGCATCGTTGCCGTTAAATGCTTCATGTCTTGTCCACACTGCCCATATGATGCGCGCCATCTTGTTCGCCAATGCCACAGTGGCTTTGTTGTGACCGACTCTGGTCTGAGTATTCACCGCCCAGGTTTCCAATCGTGTCAGCTCTTTACCGTTCGCTTGTTTGCGTCGTGCTGCCATCAATGCAGCCCGGGCGCCGTGAATAAGCATCGTGCGCAAGTAGCGGTCACCCTGCCTGGTGATCCTGCCAAGTCGCCGGTTCTGTCCAGAGCTGTACTCTCTACAGGTAAGTCCCAGCCAGGAGGCAAAAGAACGCCCCCGCTTGAACGTGTGAATATTGGATACGCGTGCCACAAATGCGGTAGCTATAGTGATCCCAATACCCTGAATGCCCAACAGGGTCTGCACATCTGGGTTGGTGTCGGCATAGGCCGCGAGGGCCTGGTCCACGCGCTTCAGTCGTTGCTCTAGTTCGCTAATTTCCTGGATGAGATCTAGTAGGGTGGGCTGTATCAGCATTGGAGCTCGTTCTGTAGCCAGTGTCAGCTTCCTGGAAATACCCCTGACTCCCACTGGGGTAGTGATACCGAATTCAGCCAGTAGCGCCCTGGCCTCACAGATTCTGGCTACTCGGGCTCGTTTCCACTGTTCACGAATGCGATGCACGCTCTGAAGTGCTTGCAGTTCTTCGGGTTTGATCGGTATAGGGTGCAGGCTTTTATCGCTATCAGCAAGGACCAGGGCATCTGCATCGGCGGCATCTGTTTTTGTGCGCCGGACGTAGGCTTTAACGTAATTGGCGTGCAGTAACTTGACCTCATGACCCAGTGACAGCCCTGTTCTCGCCCAATAGTGGGAAGTGCCGCAGGCCTCCATGACCAGGCGAACGGGCTCATTCTGGGCTAAAAATCGATGGAACTGTGCACGGCTGAGTCGCTTGCGATCAACAACACGATGCTTTGCATCAGCCACTGATAATTGAAATACTGACTTGAATAGATCAACACCTACGACGGAAACAGACATAGCAAGTACTCCTCTACAGTGAATGGGCTGGAACAGATGCCCACTCAAAGGGTAGATCAACTACGAGGAGTCCATCCTATCGCCTTACGCAGATTCAGATACCGCGATACACGCTGCCGGTAACGCTCGTAATCGGCGGGATGCTTATCCGCAAGGTACCGCTCTTCCCGCAGGATCATTCCGTGCACCAAACCGAAACCGATTACAGACAGTACCAGTAGGAAAAAACTTTGCAAAAGTATCGTATAAGCAGCGAACAACAGCAGGTAGGCGAGGAAATAGGGATGCCTGCTGAAACGGTAAACCCCCCGCTCTATCAGTTCGGTCTGTTGCTCCTCGATAACACCAACGCGCCAGGAGTCGCCCAGATCATTGAGCGATGCGGCGCCAATACCCAAGCTCGCTAGCATTAACAGCGCGGAAAAAGACTGCGCTACGCCTCCCGCCAGGCCAGTAGCCCGATGCGTGTTCAGACCCAGGGACAGCCAGAGTGCCACGCCGATGAAGATCGCAAAGAAGGCAATCGATAAGTTAGCCTCCAGGTTGAAACCCCTAATCGGCTGATTGAGCCTGCGGCGCAGCACGACGTTCTTGGCGAAGAACATGCCCTGAAATAGCATTTGGTGTAGCATTATGATCCATGTGTCCGAGGTCATGGTGAGATTCTCCACCGATTGCTTAAAATGACCGATTAAAATTCAGGGCGGTGCCTTCCTACGAAGCGCGATACTTCTGACTTATACGCTCGATACGCGTCTCCGTACTGCTGTTCAAGCCAGGGCTCTTCAAGATAGGCGGCAGCTACATAGAGTGCGGCCCAAACCGACAGAAGGCAATACGCGAACCAAGAATGCGCCAGTAGTCCCAGCCCAACCAAACCCATAATCGTTACAACATAAATCGGGTTTCGACTCCATCTATACCAGCCGCTGGTGGTGAGGCAGTTCGCTTCACCATGTGCGTCTTTCCAGCCTAGTAGGAATGTCACATAAAAAGCTGCGCCAAATCCTAATATTGCCAATACAATGCCAGCAACGAGCTGAACAGAACCTTGGCTGCCGATGGCGCCAAAATCCAGGATACATACCAACAGGACACCAACAAAAAAGATACGGAAAAGCCACCAGAACACCCTGTACTGCCAGGTATCGATAGCAGGGGGTGGCCAGAACCTGATTCGTGGTCGCCACAGCGATGCGAGCGACAGTGCCAGCAGAGTGAAGCCCGCAACTATCGAAATGGTAAAAAATAGAACCGTCATCAACTGAACCTCAGATTCTCAACGCAGACCAATAACACTCTCGGCTCCAAAATCAACGATCTTGAGCATGTTTTTCTGCTTTTCAACTATCCGTGACCGTATTTTTCAGCATCCTGGTGCATGCGGTCCGACCGTTCAAACTCCAATGTCGAATGGCGGATTCCAAACTCGTTTTCGAGGCGGGTTTTGATCGCCAGCTTGATCTCTTCGAGATCGTCCCAGCGCTGAATATCAATAACTACGTGTGTATCCAGCGCAGCCTCATGCTCTCCCATTTGCCAGAAATGCACGTGATGGACCTCCGTGACGCCGTCAACATCAATAACCGAATTGATGACGCTATCGGTATCGATTTCTGGTGGACTCCCCAGCATCAGGGTATGGATTACTCCACCGATTTCGGTAAACGCGAGATAGAGGATATACGCGGCGATTAGAATCGTAATGAGCGGGTCGACCCAACGCATATCGAAAAGCAGGATCAGCGATCCACCCACGATTACAGCAACCGAAGCGAGCGCATCTGATAGATTGTGGAGGAACAGCGCGCGAATATTCACGCTGCCCTTTTGCATTGAGTAAGTGAGTAAGGCCGTGAGGGCATCAACCGCAAGGGCGACACTGCCCAGTATGACGACGACCCAACCTTTGACCTCCGGCGGGTCAATGAAACGCATGCCACCCTCGTAGATCAGATAGAGTCCTATCACGATTAGCGTCGTGTAGTTGATGAGAGCGGCCACTATCTCGACTCGACCGTATCCAAACGTCATGCGCACGTCAGCCGGCCGCCGGGCTATCTTGCGTGCGCCGAAGGCGATTACCAGTGAAGCGACGTCGGAGAAGTTGTGCAGGGCGTCAGCAATAAGCGCAAGACTACCCGCCAGAATGCCGCCGATCACTTGCGCGACCGTCAGAATCAGATTGGCGACTATCGCGACGCCGACGCGCTTATCGCCTTGTTCAGGATCTATTCCGTGATCGTGGGACATATGGTGGCCTCAAAGGATGTTAGTTGTTCGTGACAGTATGCAAAACCCAAAGGCGCTGGTTTTTCCCAGGATTCTTGGTCAACACGGTCGATCCATCTGCTTAGATGAAGACTGCATGCGATAGTGCCTGTGATCATGCATATCAGTTTTCGGGACTTTCACTTATAGAACGGAAAAATCGAAGTATGTCTACAGATTGAGCATCGCCCGTCTCTATGGGGTCGGATTTTTATCTGATATCTCTGCTCCGGTTTCAGCCATAAATCGCGAAAGTTCTTTGCGAGCCTCCTCTTGAGAACCGAATGGGCCAACGTTACCTCCCTCCCGCGTTTCAAAATACCAGAGGCCATTGGTGCGGTGAATGCGTTTCACGTGAAAATGTATTGATCGGGGATCGTCTGTTTTACGCTGCATGGTTATTACCTCAATTCCACTCCGTAAGTAATCAATGGTCGGGCCCTCCGATGGGCAGGGCCTGCTCGACTGGACTCACGTAAACCCACCCGGAGACACCGCTTCCGATTCGTCCTGCCCTCCGGATAATGTCTGTTATCCGCACGACATCAGCGTCGTCGCATACCAGCGATATGCGCACCTCGGAAATAATCACCACCCCGACCTCGACCGAATATGCCTGCTCAGATTCAGACAAGGGCTTTAAGGTGCCCTTGACATCGAGCAGGGTGATATTCGTTACGCCCGCATCACGCAGTGCATCCACTACGGCCGCTGAACGGATGTGGTGTACAAACGCCTTTATTTGTTTCATTGCTATTTCCTCTGCTATTGATAGGCCGCTTTAGCTGCGCATCGAGCGGCCTGATACTGGAAATCACTCCCTCCGGTGTAACGATGTTATATCTCCGGCGAAGCAGTCACTTCTGCATTCTCAGTGACTGCTCTTGGCCTTCGATAGGCCATCCGATACAGCCCTGGAAGCACAATGAGCGTCAACAGGGTTGAGGATATAATCCCACCAATCACCACGGTCGCGAGCGGGCGTTGAACCTCGGCTCCCGTACTCGTATTGAGCGCCATCGGTAAAAAGCCCAACGCTGCCACTAACGCGACCATCAGGATAGGCCGTAAGCGCAGCAGAGCACCGTCTCGAATCGAGGCGTCAATATCCTTGCCATTCGCCAGCCCATCCCGAAACGCCGACACCATCATCACGCCTGTCAGGACCGATACGCCGCAAAGGGTAATAAAACCAACCCCCGCCGTGATCGACAGGGGAATATCGCGTAACCACAGTGAGATGCCCCCGCCAGTCAGCGCCAGCGGTACGCCGCTGAACACCAGTGCAGCGTCCTTCGCCGAACCGAAGGTCATCATCAGCAAAGCGAAGATCATAACCAGTGTCACAGGCACCAACAGGGTGAGCCGCTCGGTCGCCGATTCCAGTTGCTCGAACGTGCCGCCGTAGCTCAACCAATAGCCGGGTGGGATTTTGACCTGTTCATCTATCTTCTGCTGGACTTCGGCGACAAACCCCGCCAGATCCCGTCCCCGGACGTTGGCACTCACCACCAGGCGGCGCTTGCCGTTTTCTCGCGAAATCTGGTTGGCGCCCGGTGCCAACTTCACTGTCGCCACCTCCCCCAGGGGTACAAAGCCGCCCTGGGGCAGTGGCACCGGCAGGCGCTCCAGAGTTCTGAGATCACTGCGCAACTGTTCGGGTAGCCGTACCACGATCGCAAATCGTCGATCACCCTCGAACACCAGGCCCGCATCTTCTCCGCCGGTCGCTGCCGCGAGCACGTCCTGCACATCGGCAACATTGAGGCCGTAGCGATACAGTGCCGGCCGGTCCGCTTCAACCGACAGTATCGGGAGGCCCGACACCTGTTCGACCTTCACGCCTTCAGCTCCCTCAATGCTATTGATGACCTCGGCAATTTCATTGCCAGAGCGCAGCAATTGCCCCAGGTCGTCACCAAACACCTTCACGCCCAGGTCGGAGCGCACACCGGAAATCAGCTCGTTGAAACGCAACTGAATGGGTTGGCTGATTTCAAAGGCATTACCTGGCAACAGTGCCAGTTTCTCGCCGATCTCTTCCAACAACTGTGCCTTGGACTTATTCGGGTCTGGCCACTCCTCGTGGTCCTTGAGCATCACATAGCCATCAGAGATATTGGGACCCATGGGATCACTGGCGACTTCGGCAGTCCCTACCCGCGAAAAGTAGGTTTTAACCTCCGGCAGCTCCAGTATTGCGCGCTCCAACTGGAACTGCATTTCGAGCGATTGGGTCAGGCTCGTGCCCGGAATACGCAACGCTTGAATCGCCACGTCACCTTCATCCAGGTTGGGAATGAACTCGGCGCCCATACGCGTAGCCAACCAGCCACAGCCGAGCACAAACAGCACCGCGCCAAACAATACCGGAAGCCGGAATCGAAGCGCAGCCGACAGTGTTGGGAGATACAACGACTTGGCTGTGCGCACAATGGCATTGTCCTTTTCTTCAATGCGACCGGTCAGCAGCAGCGCGACGGCCGCAGGGACAAACGTGAGCGAGAGGATTAACGCCGAGACCAACGCCATAATCACGGCCATCGCCATGGGCGTAAACATTTTGCCCTCTACGCCCGTCAAGGCCAGAATCGGGAGATTGACCAGAATCACCACCAGCACGCTGATCAAGCTGGGTGTAAACACCTCTCTCGTGGCGGCGAATGTTGTTTGCAAACGTTCATCGAGTTTCAGGATACGACCGAGATGATGCTGGCGCTCTGCGAGCCGCAGAATACAATTTTCAACGATGATAACTGCGCCGTCGACGATCAGCCCGAAATCCAGCGCGCCCAGACTCATCAGGTTGGCACTGACTTTCGTCTCTACCATGCCAGAGATCAACATAAGCATGGACAGGGGAATGACCATCGCCGTAAGCAGTGCAGCGCGAACATTACCAAGCATTACCAGCAGCACAACCACCACCAGGACGGCGCCTTCGAGCAGGTTGGTCTGCACCGTGGTAATGGTTTTGTCCACCAGCACTGTGCGGTTGTAAACCGGTTCGGCGGTAACCCCCTCAGGCAGGGTTTTGTTGATCTCCGCCAGCTTCTCAGCCACCGCCTCTGAGACAGTGCGGCTGTTGGCACCCAACAACATAACAGCGGTGCCCAGGACGGTTTCCTGACCGTCGAGCGTGGCGGCACCGGTGCGCAATTGCTTACCGAACCCCACCTCGGCGACATCGGCTATGGTGACTGGTACATTCCCGCGATAGGCGACGATGACCCTTTCTATCGCGGCGATATCGGCCACCTGGCCCGGTGCTCGGATTAGATACTGCTCGCCGTTTTTTTCAATATAACCGGCTCCGACGTTGACATTATTTTTAGGCAGTGCCTCCACCAGATCATCAAACGTCAGACCGTATGCCAATAGCCCTGCCGGATCCGGCGTGATATGGAATTCTTTCTCATAGCCGCCGATAGTGTTGATTTCGGTCACACCCGGCACCAGTCGAAGCTGCGGCCGAATGACCCAATCCTGCAGGGTGCGCAGGGCGGTCGCGTCATAGGCTTCGCCGTTCTCTTGTCTTGCGTCGGGCTCGGCTTTCACCGCGTAGTGAAAAATTTCACCCAACCCTGTGGCGACCGGGCCCATAACGGGCTCAATACCCCCTGGCATCTCACTCTTGGCTTGTTGCAAGCGTTCATTAATGAGATTTCGGGCAAAATAAATGTCGGTGCCTTTCTCAAAAACAACAGTGACTTGGGATAAGGCATAGCGGGAGATGGAACGGGTTTCTTCGACATAGGGCAATCCGGTGATTGCCAGCTCCACCAGATAAGTTATCCGCTGCTCGACTTCCAGCGGCGAGTAACCGGGTGCCTCGGTATTGATCTGGACCTGCACATTGGTGATGTCCGGGACCGCGTCGATAGGCAGGTTCTGGTAGTTCCAGACACCCACCGCCGCTACAGCCGCGACCAGAAAGATGATCAGCCACCGGCGCGCAATTGAAAATTGAATAAGCGCATCAATCATAATAGAAACCTGCTGACTGACATTAGGCCGCACACGTGATGCGGTGACGCCGATTGAGTGATCAAGGGGAGCCTAGTAGGTTGAAGAATCTTAGTGCCCATGTTCAGCGTCCTCCTTGCCGAGCTCGGACTTGAGCGTGAAGCTGTTGGTCGAGACATAGGCCTCGCCAACTTGTAACCCACTCATAACCTCACTGACTTGCCCATCGCTACGACCCAGGGTTACGGGCCGCGCCTCGAAGCCTTCGTCACCCTCTACAAAAACCACGGGCTGGTCCTCGACAATCTGGATAGCCTCATCCCGAATGGCCGTTGGCACCTCCGTTTCAGACAGCACCACTTCAGCGGTGACAAAATGACCGGGGACCCACTGCCGATCCGGGTTGTCCAGCAAGACCCTGGCCGTAGTTGTCTGGTTGGTACTGCTGCCCACAGGAAAAACCGTGATGATCCTGCCTTCACCAGTGATAGACCGGTCTCGATTGACAATCCTTACTGACTGTCCCACACGGACTTTGGAGAGATCCGCGGGAAAGACCGAGAGATCAACCCAGACCGTGGAGTAATCCCCGATCACAAACAACGCTCTGTCGCCGGTCTGCTCGCCGACATTGGCGTTGCGTTGGGTGACAACGCCACTGAGCGAAGCGACCACGGGGTAGGATTTTAGACTTTCGTTGCTTTCCACCGTCGCCAGGGTTTCGCCCTGTTGCACCACATCGCCAATCTGTTTAGCCACGTTTTTGATGACCCCCGGGAAACGCGCCGAGACGGTATGCTCGCGCTCCGCATTGGCAACGATCTGCCCATATATTGGCAAGGTCTCACGGATACTCGCCGGTCCGACGCGCTCAACGGCTATTTCGGCATGTTTGATTTGGTCTGGCGTAAGAGCGATATGACCCTCTTCGCCGTGAGCCTCTTCTTGTTCATGACCGTCTGGCGCGGGAGACTCCCCGTGGGCAGGGTTGACTACCCATACCAGTGTGATGACCAAAATGAGTAGCGTCAGCCACCGCGGCACGAGGTGGTATAACGGACTTGTGTCTGCCGGTTGACCATAGACAGGCAAAGCGCTCCAACTGAGCGGCATTGTTAATATGATCAAGCGCAGCCACAAGAAGTTGCGGTATCGTGTAAGTGTTTTCATTGGTCAGATTCCTGTTCGGTCTCATTGGAACCGCGTTCCAGCGAAGGTAATAGGGGTTCAGAGGTCAATTGCTCGATCGTGGCGCCGCTTTGGAGTGCGGAGGAGGCAGCTGCGATCAGGGCATACTCCGCCGAGATCAATTCCTGCCGCGCAGCCACCCACTCCTGATAGCCATAGCGGCCGTTCTCGTAAGCCGCCTGTGTTTGCTGCAGCGCGCGTGTCAGTGTGGGAATGACATCCACTCGAAGAGAGTTCGCGGTTTCTATCCCCAGCTTGCGCTGTTGGTAGGCGTCAAAAAGACTCGCGCGCAAATTCAGCAGCGCTGATTCACGTCGGACAGAGACTTCATCCCGCGAGGCGCGTGCAGACTGGATTGCACCGGCATTTCGCTTTGCGCTGAATAAGGGAATGCTCACGCCCGCGACCAGAGCAGTATCGTCCGTGTCCTGGAATTGCCGGACACCCACAGACCAGCCAATATCAGTGCTGGACTGTGTTTTCGCGAGTTGGAATTCCGCCTCGCGCAAGCGCTCTTCGCTGGCGAAGATTTCGATGGCGGGATTCTGGATTGCACGCTGGAACAGCGCGTCGAAGTCACCGACCTTACCCAGCCACTGCAAATCACCAACCACCCGCACGAAATCGGGTTCTGCCGCGCCCCATAACACGGAGAGCGCCAGCCGCGATGCTCGCAACCAGTTCTGCGCCTCAGTCACCACAATCTCGGCCTGAGCCAGTTGCGCGCGCGCTCGCAGTAATTCAGCCTCCGGAGCAGCCCCGGCGCGGGTGCGGCGTTCCACCGATTGAATAACGTCTTGCGCGAGCGACCTGCTACTGACCGCAAGATCCAGACGCGCCTGGGTAGCCACCACGTCCACATAACGACGCGTCACTTCCCCCAATAAATCGAGGGCTCGCGCCTGGCGCTCTCCATCAATCAAATGGCGTTGCGCATTGACGGCAGCAACTCGGGCTTCTCTCTTGCCGCCCAATTCGATAACGGACGATAAGGCCAGGGTAAACTCCGCGCTATCGGCGCCGCTAAAATCGTCCGTACCGCCAAGGTTTTCAGCCTCAGCACTCAGATCAAATTGTGGCCGCAGATCGGCGGTTTGTGTCAAACCCTGTAGGCCGATTTCCCTGAAGCGATACACCTGGAGGTCTGGATTTTGAGACAGCGCGAGTTGTATCGCCGAACCCAGTGTCATTGTTGTATCGCTGGTTTCAGCGGCGTTTGCCGGCAATCCCAACACGGCTGTAAAAAGGCAGCCGATTAATGTGTGTATCGACGACCGGTACCGATCGAGTTTGCGGATTTGGATCCCGCAGATGGATTGATGCATTCTGTTAACCCCTGGTTTAGGTCTACCTGTCTCTGCCTGGATCGCCGAGGCGAAACACAGGCTCAAAACAACGCAACTACTGCTTAATCCAGCGCGGAAACACGAATTTCACTGGGAAATACGCTATATCCCGAGGAACATCAGGATCAGAATTTGCGCAGTAGAACGCGCTTGTTCGCCAGGAAATGGCGAGATCAGGCGCTGGCAGGGGGTCTTAGGAGTGGATCAAGGTACTGAAAGTTATAGGAGAAGGAATGAGACGAAACGAAGCTCCGCCCGTAGGGTGAAGGCACAGAACTAATCTGGCAGCCTAAAGCCAACACGTGGCAGTGGCCGTGGGCATGACAACAATTTGTGTCAACTAAATCTCCGGAGCCAGGTTGTCCGTGATCAGATTGGCTGGCGAAAAAGTGATCCACAGCATCGAGCGGTAGAGTGCTTTCAACTTCACTGTCGGACAAAACCGCGAAATGCTCGCCGAGACCCGCCGTAACTGACTGGCAAGTTAGCAGCGCCAAAATAAATATGGCTATTGCGCGGCGAAATCTAAGCATTGGCTTTTACTGTAGAGCATTCATTTAACCGTTTACGACTTCTGAACTTTAGCACGGAGGCAGAATTTAACATACCGATTTAAAATCGGCGATACACCTTATGTTCGGTAATTCTCTAGTACTCCAAGGGTAAAGTGGCGTGTCGATTACTTTCATCGCACCCTCATACTCAGGATTTGAATTGCAAAATCCGGCGTGCACCGTTCAAAACAATCCCCGCGATAATGAACCCGATGACCAAATCCGGATAACGTGATCCGCTCCAGGCGACCAGGCCACCGGCAAGAATGACCCCCAGATTAGCTATCACATCATTGGCTGAGAAAATCCAACTGGCTTTCATATGCGCTCCCCCCTCCCGATGCTGGGCAATAAGTAGCAGGCACAACACATTGGCCGCCAGGGCAACCAAGCCGAAGGACATCATCAAGCTGGAGTGCGGATCACTGCCGAACACAAAACGCCGTACCACCTCGCTCAAGGCGCCAAGGGCCAGAATCACCTGCAGCCAGCCGGCGAAATGCGCTGCGCGCAACTTCATCCGCGCGCTGTGGCCGACTGCATAGAGCGCGACGCCGTAGACGGCGGCATCGGCAAACATGTCCAGAGAATCCGCAATCAGGCCCGTGGATTGCGCCCACCAGCCAACCGCGATCTCTACCACAAACATAATGCCGTTTATCGCTAACAGCCATTTAAGAACGCCGGTTTCCTTCTGTGCCGCTCCCTGTGCGGTCTCCTGGGCCCGGATAATTTCATCGCCGTAGACTTGATTGGTACTCTCGCGCCTGGCGCCCAAGCCCACTGAGCGCATCTGTTCTTCGATAGTGTCTGCGTTGTCAGCATGAAAGATACGTACCTTGCGATTGGGGGTATCAAACTGCAGATAAACCTGTGGCTCCACACCATCCAGTGCCATACGGATCAGCCCCTCCTCGGAAGGGCAGTCCATCTTGGGGACAGTATAGTCACTGACAAAACCAACCGGCGAAAGGTCGCCCTTCTCGGGCGCTTGCTGAAGCTGCTCCTTCGCGTTGCTTTCAACGCAGCTTTCACATTGATCTGCCACAAACACCTCTTGTTCTATCCACAGTTTGTAGTTTAATCTCTATAGTTACTATAGAGTCAAGCGAGAGGATGAATCACGCCATGAAGATCGGTGAACTGGCAAAACTGACGGGCTGTTCGGTACAAACCATCCGCTACTATGAAAAGGAACAATTGCTGCCCTCGACCCGGCGCAGTGAAGGCAATTTTCGCCTTTACGACGAGGCTTCCGCAGAGCAATTGTTATTTATCAAGCTCTGTCGCGGCCTGGACCTCAGTTTGTCGGAGATCCGCCAGTTATTGGCATTAAAATGTTCTCCAGGTGCTCAGTGTGATGAGGTAAATCGCATGATGGAGGCACACATTCAACAGGTTGAAGCGAGAATTCGCGAGCTGACCCAATTACACGAGCAATTAAGAGCGTTGCGCGGCCACTGCTCAAACCAGCGCACAGTTGAGCAGTGCGGCATCTTGCAAACGCTGTCGTCTAATCAGAATTAGCAACGGTATCGCGGGGGTTGTTGGCATCGCTGTTTTGCGATTCAGAGACAGATCTCCGCTGCTGGCTCCGGGTTAACGCCATGAATACCAGAAAAACCAGCAATACTGACAACTGCGCCAGCACACCTTGCCAGGTGGATTTGACGCCGATCCAGTCCCACTCGAAGCTGACAGGCAGTGGCGCTATACCAATAATAGCTGCCTCCTGAAGCGCCGAGACAGCCTTCCCCATTAAGATAAAGGCCAGGGCCAGCAGCAAATAGGTGGTGGCGGAAAAGAATTTAGCAATTGGAAGTTTAACCGAATAACGAATAAACACCCAAGCCAGCACGGCCAACAGCAAACCTCCAACTATAAAGCCCCCTGCCACGAAGGAATATTGCATTGACCCTGCCTGCGTTAACAGCGATTGGTAGAATAACACCGTTTCAAACACTTCCCGGTAAACGGCCACAAATGCCAGTGCTGCCAACCCCCACAATGTACCAGACTTCAGTCGCGCGCCGATGCGCTGCTGAATGTAGGCCTGCCATTGAGCGGCATGGGTTTTACTGTGCATCCAGATCCCGACATACAGCAGCACCAGTGCTGCCAGCAAAGCGGCAACGCCTTCCATCACTTCGCGGCTGGCGCCGCTGATATTGATCAGCGACTGGGCCGCAGCCCAGGTTGCGCCACCGGCCAACAGCGCCGCGAGCCAGCCCAGGTGCACATAGCGGAGCGCGTCCCGGCGCTCGGTACGGATCAGAACTGTAGTCAAGGCAATGACGACCAATAATGCCTCCAAGCCCTCCCGGAGTAAGATGATCAGGCTAGCGATGAACAATGTCCCGCTGGATAGCGTGGACGCGGTGAGCGATCGCTCAGCATCATCCAGCAGTATCAGGGTCTCAGCGATCATCGCGTCAAGTTCTCCGCCTGGTTGCGGTTCTTTCAATAGTCGGCGCAGTGTCATCATGTTCGCCTCAATGGCTTGGCGAAGCGCTTTATCCCGAGCATCCAGGCTATTTTCAATTAGTTCAAAACCATCCAGATAGGCGCTCACAGCCAAATCACTCGCTGCGGTATAATCGCCCATCAGGTGAGTATTTTGTGCCGATCTCAATCGCGCACGAGTGATGGTCAGCGGATTTTGAGTCGTATGGAATAAAAATACAGGATTGGCACGGAGCCATTCGACCACCTGCTGGGTCACATTGGTATGACCAGACACCAGTTGTACCGGGTTGTGATTGATCAGTTGCTGCAAAGTTATACTGGAATCCTTGCTTGTTGGCGGAGGGCTATTTCGGAAAGCTATTCCGCCCACATAGAATGCCAACGACCAGCGTTGCTGCTCTGTCAGTTGCTGGAATGCAGGCATCGCGGTGTCGTCGATCCCATTGGAAATGGCATCGTACAAACTTAGAACAGAACGGTTCTGTGCCCGCGCCTTATCGCTAAAGTCTGTGGGGGCCGGATCGAGTTGCGTCGCCAGTGCCCCATCACCGAGACCGGATACACCATGGCAAGCCGCGCAGTTAGTTTCATACAAAGACTGGACAGCCTCTCCCGGCAGCAGGCGATCGGGCGGCAGTGCTTGTGGCATCAGGCCAAGCAGCGTACCACGTAGACTGGCGCTCAATTGACGAACGCTCTCAACACTTGCCTTGTTGTGGATTGCCTTCTGTAATAACTTGGCCTGAACCGTCAGTGCCGTGGAGGCATCTGTCGAACTTGAGGCGCTCTTTTCTACAAGCAAGTGTGAAAATTCGATCATCTCCTGATATTCGTTCTCATTGCTCACCTGACCTTCCGTTACCGCCTCGGCGTAATCAACGCCAATATATTCAGCCAATTGTGCCAGTTGTCGAAGTTCAGCGGTGTTCGCTGTGGTCTCCGCCTCACTCACCCCGGTTAAGAGCGAAAATAACAGCATCAAAAATGTGAAAGCCTTCAGGGGGTGCCGATTCGGGCGTTCCAACGGTGGACGTTTTCGACAGTCAAGCATCTTCGAAATCTCATACCTTAGAGTTGCAAACAATAACTAATTTCAATTGTAGAACTTATAGTCACTATAGAGTCAAGGAACGGTAAAAAGTACAACTGGCTGTATGTTGCTGTCTGCGGGAAGGCGCCGCTAAAATTTATGTCTGCGCTGGGACTGCTCAACAACAAGCAAATTTAAAACCTTGTCTGGCTTGTCGCCATTGTTCATAGATAAAGAAAGGAAGCGTAGTAACTCTCGATAATACAGTGACCGCGACGTTGCTCTAACCGCTCTATTGCTCGCGTCGCATGAGCGATCCCTAATGATTGCCCGCCCACCGCACATCTAGCATTAGTCGCCCTTGGCAAGTTGCGACAAAGCGATATTTCAGCTTTGTAATGTGCGCGCCATCTGCAGGTCAGGACTCCTGTGATAGCTTTCCTAGGTAATCTTTTGACGCTGGCTGATCATTCAGATGTGCGAAGAAAGGACACCTGAACTTTCATTTATAACCGAGCATTAGAAAGGAGGAATTGCTATGGTACAACGTAAGCGCAAAGCTGAAGAGGTCAATCTCCACAGCATATATGAAGAGCTCGATCGAGACGAGTCTCCTACCACTATAGACGAGGCGCAGCATCGAATGATTGCTGTAACTGCCTACCTGATCGCGGAACAACGATGCTTCCAGGGTGATGCGGCGCTTGATGACTGGTTGCAGGCGGATTCAGAAGTAAAGAGCCGGCTATCGAAACCGAGTTAGAGTGAGGGTCCGAGATTCTTATACCGATGAGTCTCGTTTAAACGAGATATTTTGATTTAGAAGCATCAATGCAGCCACTCAAACGAGTGCGATCGGTTTATATAGACCCACTAACTGACGAAGCGATGGCTCTGGTATTGATTTGATAGACGATCAGGCCTCCGCCGATCACGAGTGCGAGAGATAATATGAGTATTTTGCTTTATTTGGCTTGAAGCAACTACCTAAAAATTCCGGTTTTCTCCATAAGTATGTTTTGCCGACGAATTACATGCCGCATTAGCACAACCAACAATTGGTATTGCGAATTTCGGAATTCGGCCGGTACAGAACAATCCTTGAAATCCTCGCCGCTAAGCTGCGTTTTAAGACAGTGTTCAGCTTCTTGATATTCAGCCGCTGCGATCTCTGAAGCCAACGTAGCGCTCTCTTCCATTATCTCGGCATGTTGTTGCATCATGGATCGAAGCTTCCAACCATCACTTTCCTTCTCCATTTCTTCAACAAGATCCTCCATTTCCAGATTTTTTCCAGCCATTTTCTCTTGGAGAACGCTTAAACCTTCATCTGCTGCCGTCAACGGCGACACCAAAAAGGCGCACACTACAAATCCGATCAATAGATGGAACCTCATCTCGTTGCCTCCTCCAGCATGATTGGAAAACCGCGAATCAGCAGTTTCTTACCGATGTGTAATTGGTCCTTAGCCACCAAGGACTTTGGACGAGTTGGTCTCGTGCTGTTCGTCTATCGATGGCTATACGCCGGCAGGGATGGACGTAATACGGATCACGACGCACACGCCTTTCCCCTCGTTTTCTGCGATCCTCAAATATATTTTCTGTCATAGCAGTAATAACCTCTTGGCCGTCAATAATCCCAAAACGACATACACTTCTGGGGCAGATTTCTGGCCCGTCCAAACATCAGTAGATCCAGTTCTAGCCTGAGACAGGCCGGGCATAGTGGCTCGTACTTACTTCAGAATCCAAAACTCGAACGAAGGTATCCAATCACAGAGCGGATATCGGCTTCCGATAAGGATGGATTTCCGCCTTTAGGCGGCATTGCCATCGCCGAACCAGGACTCTGCATTCCCCTGATAATACTAATAAGAAGGACATCCTCTGATTGGGACAGGCGTGCGCCAAGATCAGGTACGCCTGGTATGGCCCCTTTACCGTTTTCACCATGACACGCAATACATGTCTGGTCGTATATGGCCTTGCCCGAGAGACTAACATTTGGTGTGGAAGTGGGAGATGGAGTGGTTGAATCGACTGCCTCGCCCCCGATATGACTGTCATTCGATACCTGCAAAAACGTTAGTATATTTCGGGTTTCTTCACCCGTGAGGCCAGCACGAATACGCATATGAAACATGGTCGTGATCCACTGGTCATCTCGCAGATCATTGGGTCCGCGCAAGTTGTGGCAGCGCGTACAGTTGTCTGCCCATTGCTGGGCGCCCAGTGCATAATCTCCTCGGGCTGGGTAATCGAACCCCCAGGCTGAAATCGATGATAAGCCCGCTGCTAACACCACTACGACACTAAATTTCAGCGTTTGCAGTACGTTTAGAATTTTTGCTTTCATAACGATCTCCCTAAAAACCGTAGGCCAGTTGGAAAAGGAAGCGATTGCTGTCTGCACTTGAGTCTTTATCAATTCCATCATTCCACTCGTAGTTCAACTTGCCAATAAAGTTATTGGAGAACAGGTAATTTATCCCTAGAGCCCATTGTTCCTGATCAGCACTATCAACCGCCGAGTCGAAATCGGTGTAACGAACTACACCTTCAAATTGAGTCAATGGAATACGATATGCCGCCTGGGTATACCAGGTCGACCAGTCTGCACCCGCGGAAGCGGCCATACCCGTTTCAGTCGAACCCACCTTGGACTTTACGTATTCGCCACGGAAACCCAGACCCTGAAACCAACCTACATCCAATGACCTGAGCTCATAGCTGAAGTCAGCGCCATAGACATCGTAATCGCGATTACCTTCATCTTTGATATCTATCGACTCGCCATCATCTCTATTGACTGCTGCTTTTCCTGTTGCTCCCGATAGGCCTATCTCCAAGCTAGATACTGGCAAAATCGCGAATCGCCCGCCGAAAACCTTGTCGCCATCAGCGTCCTTATTGAATCCCTCCGCGTCTATGCCCTCCAGCCCGCCGTCTTCAAAGTTTAGTGTCGGGCCATTGCTAACATAGATGGCATAGCTTGTCCTAACATTGGCAAAAGTAGGCAGACCTCCACGAAGCTGAAACCCAACATCTGAAACTGGAGCAGCCCCATCATGGCCGAATCCCGGTGGAGCTGAGGCCATTTTGTTGATCCACGAGGGGTGGATATTCTGACGGAACTGACCAACTGGACTAAGGAACTTTCCGCCCACCAAAGTAACGTAGTCATTCATGAAATAGTCAATCGTCATGTATTCTAATTCCGTATCAGTTTCGCCATCGTCTTCGACAGTGATTTCCAGCTCGGCTTCAAGCATGACAAGGTCGCGATACTGAAAATGGAAAATGGGTGCGAAGTTACCAACCTTAAAGCTTCCGTCATCACCATCACCGTCGGTTTTTTCGTAACCTACATCGCCATACCCTGCCATATGGATAAGCGTATTCGGTGAACGCCATTCTGATGATTTCGCCACCTCCTTTTCTAACTGCCGCATATCCTCCCTGCTGACAGACTCTTTCTCCTGAGCGATCAACTGTTCTTGTACTTCCTCGAGCTGCTTTTGCAACACTTCTACCTGTGCCTTCAGCGCATCGTAATCTGTATCAGCATGTACTTGTGCCGACAATACAAGACCAATGGAAGCTGCGAGCCCAACCATTCCGCTTTGGTATCCTGCATTTTTCATAGAACCTCCAGACATATTCTTTTCGGCATGCCGATTTACTCGTGTAGTGCTTTTCAAGTAGGCGAGTTTCTATTCACGATAGCAGTAGGTCGCTGTCTCGAGAGTTACTGAACAATTACATTTGTGTAATCACCATTATTTCTGGTAAGTAACAAAGAATTCTTTGAACTACAGTTGAGTGAACAAGATCTAGGGACACCTAATTGAGACGTAAATCAGATTGATCACACTAACTAAACACGGTGAACCCCAAGTCTCAGACCAATGGTGTTCTAGATAGGTTGATATAGATACAGACGTAAATTCCCGAAGTGAATCGAACATAAATCTACACACCTGGGTCGATCTCGGGAGGGTTACAAATATGTAATCAATGCGTAATGCTTGCGACAGGATTGGACTGCTACAGTTTAACTGCCGTACATGCATTTGGGATGAGAAAGCAATGGGTTCTAATTCATGTAATCACGGATTGATCGCGCGACATAAATTCTGGGCAGTCACTGGCCACTAACTTTGAAAGAGGTACTTAGTATGAACACAAAGAATATTCTATCTGTTTTCGCCCTTCTGGCCTTCGTCACAGGTCCAATGGCGTCACTGGCTGCTGAGCCAAAAACTCACGATCATCAAGCTACTAAGGGCATCATTATGCCTAAAACCGGCAAGAAGGAAACCGACAAAGACTGTGAACAGACCCAAAGCAAGGCAAGCAAGGTAGACAGTGGAAAGGAATCCCAGACTCAAGATACGAAATGTAAGACAGAGAAGAAAAGCACTCAGACACATGACCATCGAAAGATGAAAAACCTATGAGGCACATTATCAATTCCTGGTAGCACTATGCCCTTATCCTATTGGAGGCGACAATGAATACTGCAAAATGCCACATCGCAAATCTGTACATCATGCTGCTACTTGTCGGAATGGCTCCTGCAATTGGGGCTGAGCAAGTTGCGTGGAACGGACCGGCTGCACTACAGTTGTCGGACGATCTTTTTTCTGCAGCTCGACAATTGAGCATCGAATGTCGTCAGTCTCCACCCAGATACGATGACAATAGCAGTAGCGGTCATTTGGAGTTTCGTTACCATGTGCGTCATTTTTTGAGTGTCGCCAACGATTTATCATTAGCGCTTGAAGATGGTAAGTCAAAGAATGAAACGAAGCCTATTTTCGAAACATTGGAAAATATGATGATCGATTTAAAAAGGTATTCTGAGAAAAAAGCGGGAGGGCCATGGCCAGCTGTTTCAAAGGCCGTACTGGATGTAGATGCCATTATTGTTCAGCTATCAGCCTACTATAACTAGTCTGGACTAGTACCTTCTCCTGCTCTTTCAATATTAGCTTAGGGCCGCCGCTTTATCGTGGCCCTTATACTACTTGAGAAAATCCATCCAAAGTACGCTAGTCATCTATCAACCACTCTCCTATCGTCGCAACACACCTCGGGCCATAAGCGGCCCATCGCCAAAAAAGTAAACGAAGCTGACCAGGTGATCAACAGAAGACCATTGAGTGCCTCAAGAGCAGTGACGAAACGAATATGGCCCTCTGGATAGACATCCCCAAGTCCCAGAGAAGTAAACATTACACCCGAGTAATAGAGATAAGCCATAGGGTCTTCAATTGAGGCACCGTTGAAGCTACCGAGCCCTAGATACTCGACTAGCCCGGCGTAGCCTAGAGCGTACAGTGCGATTTCCAACACATGAGCGCAGAACAACGCCAGTACAATCACCAGGACTCCGGCTTGTGACTGCCGACTATATTTCGATGCATTCGCGCCAAGCCAAAGTAGACATCGGTAGTGGAAGAAAAACGATACGGCAACAAGACTAAACGCCAGGAGAATTGCTACTACCATAGACTGCCTTCATATGATGATCGTCTGAATTGTTATCGCGATTTTCATCGCGCCGTTGGACAGGCGACGCCACCCATTACTCGACCTGAGTGTCAAAGCGACCCGTGGCAATTTAGTGCTAATATCGCTTTCATATATAGCCAAACATCACTCTGTTCTGGCATCTGCTTCTTGGGTTCCACTCTCTTTCCATTGCAGCACCACGCTGTAAATTACGGGCAAGACCAATAAATTGAGTATAAGAACAGTTAACATGCCACCGAGCATCGGCGCGGCTATTCTATGGGTTACATCCGCTCCCGAACCGGAGCTCAACATGACAGGTATCAGGCCGGCCATCGTGGACACGGCCGTCATGACTACTGGTCTAACTCGCATTGATGTAGCCGAAAGTGCAGCGTTCTTGATCAGTTCCGGACTAAGTTTCCCCGGGTTTTTCTGGCGCACGACAGAAATTTCCTCGTCAATAAAGCTGAGCACAAGCACTCCAATCTCAGCTGCCATTCCGGCAAGGGCGATAAACCCCACTCCTACCGCAACCGACATGTTGTAGCCGTTGATATAGATGAGCCAGATACCACCGATCAGTCCAAAGGGTATCGACAGCATGACCACCACCGGCGCGACGATGTTCCTGAAATTCACGTACAGAAGAAGGAATATGATAAACAGTGTTAAAGGGGCAACAATCCTCAGTCGTGCCGAGGCGCGCTCCATGTACTCAAACTGCCCGGACCAACTCACCGTATAACCGGCTGGGATGTCGACCTGATTGGCCAAGACCTCTTTGGCTTGCCTGACAAAGCCGCCAATATCGTCGGTGTTGAGATCCACGTATATCCAGGCATTGGGTCGAGCATCCTCTGATTTAATCACTGGAGGACCCCTGCGATATTCAATATCCGCCACCATAGCCAGTGGTATCTGCACACCCGTGGGTGTCGGAATCAGAACCCTCTCTAATGTCTCCATATCCCCCCTGAGCGCTCTGGGATAACGAATGTTGACCGGATATCGCTCAAGTCCCTCAATTGTTTGAGTGACATTCATGCCCCCAATCGCGCTCATAATGACGTCCTGTACTTGACCTACAGTGAGTCCATATCGCGCGGCGGACTCCCTGTTGATACCAAAGTCCAGGTAATATCCACCCACTGCCCTGTCACCAAATGCCGAGAGCGTATCGGGCAGCGTCTTCAGGGCTTGCTCGATATCTTTGGAGATCTCCTGCAGTGTTGCCAGGTCCGGACCGGACACCTTGATACCCACGGGGGTCTTGATTCCGGTAGAAAGCATGTCAATACGGGTTTTTATAGGCATGGTCCAGGCGTTTGCCAGTCCAGGAAATTGGATGGCCTTGTCCATTTCGCTCATCAATTCCTTGGTTGTTTTGTCCGGATTGGGCCATTCATCCTTGGGCTTTAGTCGCACCGTGGTTTCAAACATGGAAAGCGGCGCAGCATCAGTGGCGGTATCCGCTCGCCCCACCTTGCCAAACACATGGTGGACCTCTGGAAATGTCCGCAGAATGCGGTCAGTTTGCTGCAGAAGCTCCTTTGATTTGGTTATCGATATACCGGGAAACGTGGTTGGCATATACAAGATGTCCCCTTCATCCAGTGGCGGCATGAATTCACTACCCAGCTGACTGTAAGGATAGGCGGTAATGCCCAGCAGGATTAAAGCACACAGAATTGTAACTGCCCTGAACTTCATGAATAAAGATAAGACTGGCGTATGTATTGCATGCATGAATCGGTTAATCGGATTGGCCTGCTCTGATCGGATCTTTCCTCGAAGAAAGTATCCCATCATGACGGGAACCAGCGTAATCGAGAGTATCGCCGCAGCAGCCATCGAATAGGTTGCGGTAAACGCCAAAGGACTGAAAAGACGCCCCTCCTGTGCCTGCATGGTAAAGATCGGCAGGAAAGATACTGTGATCACTAAAAGTGAAAAGAACAGTGCGGGGCCTACTTCGCGAGACGATTGACCAATAACTTCCCAACGTTCGTTTGCGGTCAACACACGGCCCTTCTCCTCCACGGCCCGGGCGAGGTGTTTATGGCCGTTTTCCACCATCACAATAGCGCCATCAACCATAGTACCTATGGTGATCGCTATCCCACCCAGGGACATGATATTCGCGTTGAGTCCCTGGAAGCGCATAACGATGAAGGCCATCAGTATCCCAAGCGGCAATGTAATGATTGCTACAAATGCAGAACGCGCATGGAGCAGGAACATAATAACTACCAGACTGACAATCACCAGTTCCTGAATAAGCGAGACATTCAGGCTGGCCACGGCTCGTTCAATCAGGTCACCACGATCGTATACGGGGACAATTTCAACTCCGTCAGGCAATCCTTGCTTAAGTTCCTCGAGCTTCGCGCGAACGCCCTTGATCGTCTCCAGGGCATTTTCACCGAAACGCATAATGACAACGCCACCGGCGACTTCCCCTTCGCCGTTCAGGTCAACAAGGCCGCGTCGCAGCTCGGGGCCTAAATGAACGTTGGCAATATCCTGTATACGAATGGGAGTACCCGATCCGTCAACAGCCAACGGAATGGAATTAATGTCGTCAATCGATTGTATATAGCCGAGACCTCTTACCATATACTCGGTTTCAGCCAGCTCAATCAGGCGCCCGCCTATGTCGTTATTAGATCGCATCACCGCATTTTTCACTTTGTCTAGCGGAATGTTATAGCGGGCTAATGCATCGGGATCGACTTCGATCTGGTATTGCTTTACGAACCCACCGACGGAGGCGACCTCAGCAACGCCGGGCACTGTCTGCAGTGGATAACGCAAATACCAATCCTGCAGGGAACGCAATTCAGAGAGATCGTGCTGGCCTGTCTTGTCCACGAGCGCATATTCGTACACCCAGCCGACCCCTGTAGCATCGGGCCCAAGCGTGGGAATAACGCCGTCCGGTAAACGCCCGCTGACATAATTGAGCGATTCAAGCACGCGTGAACGCGCCCAATACATATCGACGTTGTCCTCGAATATAATAAAGACAAAGGAGAGACCAAAGAACGAGTAACCGCGAACCACTTTGGTCCTGGGTACCGCCAGCATTGCGGTCGTTAATGGGTAGGTGACCTGGTCCTCTACGATCTGCGGCGATTGCCCGGGGTACTTGGTCAGCACAATAACCTGTACATCTGACAGATCCGGTATCGCATCCAATGGCGCGTTGGTATAGGAGAAAAAACCAACAACAGCGATTATGGCAGTCGCCAGCAGGACCATTACCCGGTCCTTCAACGAGGCACTGATAATGGCATTGATCATTATTGGTGCGCTCCTACATGGTTCCCTGCTTCTGTATCGGCAGGAGTGCTATCTGGAGAGACCATTTTTGCTGTCGCTTCCCGCAGTTTCGACTCGGAATCGATGAGGAACTGGGCAGACACGACTACACGCTCGCCGCCCTGTAGGCCATCCAATACAGCTACAACCCCCTCGGATTCGATACCCAGATTAACTCTTCTGGGTTCGAGGACACCCTCCTCCTTTATCACGAAAATCTGGTCATATTCGCCGGATCGTACTATCGCTTCCGCCGGCACAACGACCGAATTGGGCATTTCCTGCGCGTGAATTGTAATATTCGCCAACATATCGGGTCGTAGCAGTTGCTCCGGATTGTCAAAAATCAGTCGCACCTTGGTGGTACGCGTTTTGGATTCTGAGTATGGGTAGATGTAGGAGACAGTGCCCTTCAGTACTGTCCCGGGGAGACTTGTCAGTGTCATTTCCGCCGTATCTCCCTCCCTCACCCACGGCAACTCGTACTCGTAGATATCTGCATAGACCCAGACTATGCCGAGATCCACAATCCGATAGAGTTCCATCCCCGGCATGACGAACTGACCCTGTCGAGCTCCAATATGCAGCACTGTGCCATCAGCAGGCGCAGTGATCGGCAGGGTCTCTTTCACAACCTTTGTCTTCTCCAGTTCCTTGATTTGTTTTTCAGGTACATCCAGGAGTCGAAGCCTGGCCCTGGAACTTTTCACCAATGCACTGGCGCCCTGTTGTATGTCATTGAAGGGACTGTCCTTAAGCGCTTCATAATTGTTCAGAGCGAGAAGGTATTCCTGCTGCGTAGAAACCAGTTTAGGTGCGTAGATGTCCAGCAATACTTCGCCCTGAGCGACGGGTTGTCCGGTTTTATCGACACGAACGCGACTAACCCACCCCTCCACTTTCGGATGCAGTCGGAAGATTTTCTCTTCATCGTAGTCGACTCTGCCTACAGCACGAATCGACCGGGATATATTTCGCTTTTCAGCAACTGTGGTCCGCAGCCCAATATTGTTTTGCACCACAGGACTGATTTTTACGGTTCCGGGAGGGCCGCCGCTATCCTCCTCAGCATACACGGGGACATAGTCCATGCCCATGGCGTCCTTAGCGGGTGTGGGAGAGGTCACTGCGGGGTTCATTGCATTTCGATAAAAAAGGATCTTCTTCTCCTGCGGCTTATCCGCGTCTGCATAGACAGGGACATAATCCATACCCATTGGGTCTTTGGTGGGTACTGGTGATGTCACTTCGGGATTCATCGGGTTTCTGTAGAACAGAGGCTTCCGTTCTACCTCGGTTTCAATACCCGTTCCGTGTTTTGCAGGAATCGCAAAATATCCAACGCCCACACCGATGGCCAGGCTCAATACAGCCACCATCACTATCCCCTTACTCATAAACATTCTCCTCACCTACCGCCGCTTCGAGGCGAGCAATGGACTGGTTAATCTCAGTAAAGGACTTCCAATACTGCAATTCATAGTTAAAAAGTGTCACCTGACTGCGCACAACGTTCAGGAAGTCCACTTCACTGACCTGATATCCTGCGAGCATTGATTGAACGGTTTGCCTGGCCTGCGGGAGAATGCCCCCGCTATAGAGCGATAATTGCTCCTTTGCCTGTTCATACCCGGTTACCGCGCTCGAAATGGAGGACAGGACCATGTTTCGTTGATCAACCAACGAATAACGACTTTTGGCAAGCTCTCTTGCGCGTTGCTGCACGGCCTGGGATTGTTTGGTTCCTGTATACAAGGGAATGTTCACACTCAGCATGATTGACAGAAAATCCTGCCGCGATCGACCAAGATCGTCCTCCTGGCGGTTTCCATACCCAAGTCCTACCATAAAGTCGGGGTAATAGTCCTTCTTGGCCAATGCCAACCGCGATTCTGATGCGCTGATGGATGCTTTTTCCTCCATCAAGATGGGCCTTGCCGCTAGTGCTCGTTGATGCAACTCGGATTCGCTAGCGATAGTTCCTGTGAAGACGGGCATCACCGACGGCAACTGGACAGATTGCTCTGGCGTGACATTCATCAGAACGTTCAGGCGTATAACGCGTTGCTCGCGCATGGATTTCAGTTGTACCTCCTGGTCCAGAAATTTTGACAACTCTAACTGCGCAAGCAATACGTCCTGCTGTAGCCCCTGGCCTACCTCATACTTTTTCTTTGCGATATCGATAAACTGTCGAAGCAGACCCTGGTTACTCAGTACAGTTTCGATAGACCTGTCCAAAAAATAGATCTCCCACCACGTTATCGAGACGTTCATATCCAGATTGAGTCTCATCTCCTCGACTGAGTGGAGCGCTGCTTCGGCCTCAAATACAGCTATATCCTCTCGCAGCGAAAGTTTCCCCGGGAAAGGAAACATTTGACTGACGCCTAGCTGCAACTGGGTCATCGGTTCCTGTTGGAGATCAAATGAGTCCCAGGGTAAGTTCATCCCATTCAGGCTCAGGACGGGATCAGGCAGGGTGCTCACCTGGGGAGCAATATAGGTTAGAGCTTCATAGCGCTGTTGCATTTCTGCAAGGCCTGGATTGTTAGACAACGCCCGGGATCGAGCATCTACAAGTTGCAAGACTGCTTCATCAACGGCGTTAGCCATAGAGCAGGGGAGACTAGCCAACAGGAATGTCAAGTACCAGATTGAAATTAGATATTGCGAACCAAATTTGTATCGATGTCTTTTCATAGTTTCCATGTTTTCCTGAATATGGATAGCTTCTGGAAATGCATCCAAACCCGAGATTCTTCGAAGTTTTGTCCTGTCGGCGACTATGGATTCAGATCACCTCTATGCCTCGTCATATAGACGCTTAATAATGTACTATTTATGTGGAGGAATCTTGTGGCAACTGAACGGCTCGTGAGTAGCATTGTCCTTCACATTCTGGTCAATATACCGGTAGTAACCCTCCTTAAAGCGGGTCCACCAATCTTGGCTGACCTGAATGGAGTAATTCTCGAGAATGTCCTCAATACAATCTATACAGGTTCTAGAAGCATCGTAGGAAAAATTTAGAACATGTGACTCTCGATCAAAGGAGATGTCATCCATGCCATAGATTTCATTAATCTCCTCCATCGCCTTTGTAACGCTTTCCTCTTCAACTTCCAGCAATTTTAGGTGACGAACCACCAGGTTGACTTCAGATACTCCCAGTCGATGTTCAGTCTTACTCATAGTATTCACCTCTTCGGGATATTCCCCTTTGTATTAGTTTGATCCGCCTACTGTTGCGAGCTCTCTTCTATTGAGATCGAGGATGTTCGACCAAATTTTGGTATCCATGGCGGAGTAACGCCCATGTAGCGGCGATAGTCATCTCCATATTCATCAATAGCCATTTGTTCCTCACGTTTTGCCAATCGAACATAAACGACTACCAGAACGGGGAACATCACGAGTGTAGGCAAGGTGGGCCACTGCAACAGAAAGCCAAACATTATCATGATGAAAGCGACGTACTGTGGATGCCGACAACGTGCATACCAACCGCTTGTTGCGAGAGACCTCGTCCTTTGAGCTGCGTGTAAAACCCTCCAAGCCGCGGACAGCAAGAAGAAGCCCAATATGATAATTACATTGCTAGCTATATGTAGCGGATCAAAATGGGCATTGCCGGAGAACCCAAAAAACGTATGCAATAGATGGCCATTGTCATGCGCGAGAAAATCGATGCCGGGATATTTTTCGGCTAACCACCCTGAGAGAAAATAGATCGTTAGTGGGTATCCGTACATTTCGGTGAATAGTGCTACAACAAATGCGGAAAATGCGCTCAGGCTTCGCCAATCCTGTTTGGTCTTCGGCTTAACGAAACTAAACGCAAAAAAAATGAAAATTGCCGAGTTAAGGATCACCAGCGTCCATAGACCATATGCCGAATCATTATGCATAGCCCTACCCTCCCCTATCTGTACGGCCATCTTTGAAGGACTGTCTGCGCCCTTCCTCTAGCCCCCTACGATATGCCTCGCTATCCGTCTCTTCAGAATTATGATGGGTTGGCCCCGCATCGCCGTGGTCCTGACCTGCATGCCCGTGACCACCGTGCATGAACATATGCATCAAAGGACACAATAATAGAATCAGGAAAGGCAGTGCTTGAAAAAAATGTACGCGATGTTCCATCAGGAGGAAGTAAGTCACTGCGCCAATCATAGCGATAGCGGCAGTGCCCTGGGGCGTACGCCAAAACGACTTTTGATTCTTCATAATTCTACTCACTCAACTTTCAAGACGCCGCGATACATTTGCATCTGGCAATGAAAATCGTATTCGCCTTCTGCCATTGGTGGCAATTTTATGGACTTGGATTTATTCATAGGCAGGCTCTCGCTGATCTCCAATTCCGGGAGCAGCAGCATTTCGGAGCAGGGAGAGGCATCCTTGCGGAGAAAATGCAGTTCTGCGGCCTGATTGGCAGCTAATCTTATGCGCGCCGGAGTATAGGTGCCGTTCTCAACCACTATCACGAGGTCGTCATCATCCAGGGCGACCTCTCTTGCCTTGTATAGCCAGAACCACCACACGATGAGCGCTATAAGCGCCACGCCTGCTATATTTATTAGCAACACGCTGTAGTCTCCTTTTCAGTGTTCCTGCGCTTTGAACAAGCGCAGGCGATTTGCATTCGTCACTACAGTTAGTGAGGAAAAGGCCATCGCTGCACCCGCGATGACAGGGCTCAACAGCAGGCCGAAAAACGGGTACAACACTCCGGCAGCAAAGGGCACACCTGCTACGTTGTAGATGAACGCTCCAAACAGATTTTGCTTTATATTCCGCAGGGTAGCTTTGCTTACTGCTATTGCGTCGGCCAACCCATGCAGGGACCCGCGCATCAGCGTGATGTCCGCACTTTCAATTGCCACATCTGTGCCCGTCCCTATCGCAAACCCCACATTAGCCATGGCCAGCGCGGGCGCATCATTAATCCCATCGCCAGTCATACCTACGATCTCATCCTGCATCTGCAGTTCAACCACCTTCTCTGTCTTGTCCTGGGGCAGTACCTCCGCAAAGTATTCAGTGATGCCCACCCTTTCGGCCACTGCCTGAGCTGTGCCGCGGTTATCGCCGGTAAGCATTATTATGCGTATGCCATTATGCTGGAGTCGCTTAATCGCAGCGACGGAGTCCTCCTTAATGGGATCCGCTACTGCTATAATTGCATTCAGTTGGCCATTTACTGCAAAGTACATCGGTGTTTTGGCTTCAACTGCCAGGTTTTGTGCCTTCTCAACGATAGATCTACAATCTATGTTGTGTTCGCGCATCAGTTTTTCGTTGCCGAATAACAGGTGCTTACCATCTATATCGGCTTCTACACCATGGCCAGCAATAGCGTTGAAGTTGGATACTTTTTCAGGCTTCAATCCTCGTTCCTCAGCCGACTCCACAATGGCTAACGCCAGTGGGTGTTCAGAACCAGACTCCAGGCTCGCGACAAGCTGCAGTACAGCGTCTTCACTTTCCCCGGCGACCAATACAATGTCCGTAACTTTGGGGGCACCCTGGGTAATGGTGCCTGTCTTATCGAGGACCATGGCTGTGATTTTGGAGGCCATCTGCAGGGCTTCACCATTGCGTATGAGCACACCAGCCTCAGCTGCCTTGCCAACTCCAACCATTACAGACATGGGTGTTGCCAGACCCAACGCGCAGGGACAAGCGATGATCAGCACGGTTGTTGCGGAGACAATTGCAAAGGCTACCGCTGGATCAGGACCGAAGTTTAACCATGCCAGGGCGCTCACAACTGCGATAATCATCACGACCGGGACAAAATAGCCAGAAATGATATCGGCCAGACGCCCGATAGGTGGCTTGGAGTTTTGTGCACGCTTAACCATGTTGATGATTTGCGCCAAAGCGGTATCTTTACCGACCCTGGTCGCCCTAAACAGGATAGAGCCCGTTTTGTTTAAAGTCCCCGCGACGACCTCATCGCCCTCGCCTTTCTCCACTGGCATGGGTTCACCGGTGAGCATGGATTCATCTATCGCCGTATGGCCTTCTACGACTTCACCATCCACCGGAATCTTTTCTCCAGGTCTAGCACGCACGATATCATTCAGGAGCACCTGCTCGATCGCAATGTCCAGCTCCTTGTCGTCCCGGATCACACGCGCCGTTTTGGCTTGCAGGCCGATCAGACGTTTTATCGCTTCTGATGTACGACCTCGGGCCTTGAGTTCCAGGGCGAGTCCTAGATCAATCAAGCCGATAATCATGGCAGTCGCCTCAAAGTACACATGGCGCGCCATATCCGGCACCACACCAGGTGCGAAAACCACCACCATGGAGTACAGCCAGGCAGTACCAGTCCCCAGAGCAATCAAGGTATCCATATTGGCGGAGTGGTTCTTGAAAGACTGCCAGGCACCTACATAAAAGTGTTTCCCCGAAAACACCATGACACTTAGAGTCAGCAGACCGACAATTAGCCAAACCAGGCGCTCGGAGTCAGTAGTAATTGTCATTTCTCCGCCGATGATGCTGTAGACCATCAAGGGCACCCCTAGTAGCAGAGCGATGGTCATTTCCCGCATCAGACGCCGGTAGTAAGCTCTCTCCGACTTTTCCTTTTCCTCCATTGCATCATCTTCGGACTGGGCTCCAACGGCCTTCGCGTTGTAGCCTGCTTTCTCAATAGCGTTGACCAGCGCCTGCGTATCGACTTCCCCGGTCACTGAAACGGTACGCTGGGCAAGGTTCATTTCGGCGCCCATCACGCCGGGTACCTGCCTAATTGCATTCTCAATTTTTGTTACACAACTGCCGCAGATCGCCCCCTCGACAATTAGTTCCTGCTGCCCGACCATAGATTTCACTGCAGGAGTATCACTCTCTTCTTCCGCATGTTGTTGGTCTTCGTGGTCGTGGTTAACTGCGCCATTCATCCTATATTCCTCGGATCACAATCCCTTTCGTCCTACCTCAATTCTACCTTTTGAAACATTCCAGCTTCATAATGGCCCGGTATATTGCAAGCAAAGACCACTATGTCGTCACCTTCAAACTGTCAGGTTAGAAACTTTGTCATCCCCGGTTCAACCGTTAAGGTATTGCCATCAGCATGAACCATGCTTGGCATACGGCGCATCATTTCAGCATGCTCTCGCTGTTCCGCCTCATTGCCTATCGAGAACTCATGTGCAATCTTACCTTCGTTTGTAACAATGAATTCAATAGTGGTTCCTGACTTGATGGTTGCGAGTTCTTCTGAGAAATTTATTTTCATCTCGTCTGTCAAACCCACCTTGATGACCCTGTCGGCTACAGAGGGCTGCGCAGGCTTACCCACTGGCCCAGCTCCCTCATTGTGGTTGTGGTTGTGCTGGTCCTCACTTCCCGTAGGAGCACCGTCTTCAGGTGACAATGGGTTAAGGGCATCGCTTAGTTCACCATGGTGCCCGCCCCCTGCATAAGCCGGGAACGTCATCACGGCCAAAACCGACAACGCAAGAACTAAACGAGGCAACGCGACAGCGGATATGAATGGATTCACTTTTACTTTTCTCCTGAGGTATGAAAACAGCGAAATCTGCGTGAACTCCTCGTTCGCAGACTTCGCCCGATATAGGGACCAAAACTACTCCAGAACAGCTTTCTGTCTGATGACACACACATTACATATCTGTAATGGCGTGGTAATCTTATCGACAGGTGAGCTGCCCTAATCTGGATACGATGGTGCTCGATCCGGCGAGCTCCACTCCAAGACTGTGAAGATTGGTGATCTCCCCCCTCGCCAGGAGGTTTTGCAATGCGGCTCCTTGTTGTTGAAGATGAAATTAAGACAGGCGATTACCTGCAGAAGGGACTGACTGAAGCCGGATTTCTGGTAGACCTGGCCCGGAATGGGCTCGATGGTCACCATCTCGCCATGACCGAAGCCTTCGACCTGATTGTTCTAGACGTGATGCTTCCCGATGTAGATGGCTGGAAGATCATCCAATCTCTCAGGGAGGCAAACCAAGCCACTCCTGTCTTGTTCTTAACCGCCCGAGATAGCGTGGACGATAGGGTCAAGGGCCTGGAACTGGGCGCCGACGATTATCTGGTCAAGCCTTTTGCGTTCGCGGAATTACTGGCGAGAGTTCGAACCCTCCTGCGGCGCGGTCTTAACTCCGCGTTAGTGGAACACATGGAAATAGCCGATCTGGTCCTTGACCTCCCACGTCGACGTGTCACACGCGGTGGCAATCGCATCAATCTTACTAATAGAGAGTTTTCATTGCTGGAACTAATGGTGAGGCGACAGGGAGAAGTTTTGCCACGCTCGCTTATCGCATCACAGGTATGGGACATGAACTTCGACAGTGACACCAATGTAATCGATGTGGCTATTCGGCGCTTGCGAGTGAAAATTGACGAGCCCTATTCGCCGAAGCTAATCCACACCGTCCGTGGCATGGGCTATCAGCTAGATATTCTCGATGACATTTAGAACATATAACTGGCGTCGGATGCCACTTGCTGGCAGGGTGACTGCAATTGTTGGTGCCACGTTTCTTTCTTGTGTACTAATGCTGGGTATAGTTATACAAGACTCCATCGACGGCCATTTCGCCGAGGGGGACGCCGATGAACTTCGCGTCGTGTCTGCTTCCGTTGAGCTCGCACTGCAAAATAGCTTAGGGAATCTCCACGGTGATGACTTTCAGAAAAGTCTGGAGCAGGCTGTTTCTGGCCACCACGGAATGTACTACGCCGTTTTTGACGGCGAGAGTAATATGATTTTTTCCACCCCGGGGCCTCAATTGTCTAATCTACTCACTAGTATTCCACCGGTCAAAACTATTAGCAGGGATAACCTTTATCTTTGGTCAGAAAATGGAAAAACCTATCGCGGAACTGTTGTTGAGACAGAAGATAAGATCAATACAACAATTGACAAAATGACCATCATCGTAGCCGCGTCTATGGATTTTCATTTGCAGTTTATGGATCAGTTTCGTAAACAATTATGGGGCGTTCTAGGCTGTTCAAGTCTATTAATCTTGTTATCTGCCTGGTTTGCCGTGCAGGTGGCGCACAGGCCTCTACACAAAATTAGCAAAGAGATAGGCAACATCACCAGTGAAAAACTAAATCTTCGTCTGGATCCTGAAAACGCACCCGCTGACTTGCTGGAACTAGTCACATCTTTTAACGATATGCTGGCACGTATGGATGATGTGTTTCAACGCCTATCCAACTTTTCAGCAGATATAGCGCATGAACTGCGCACGCCAATTACCAATCTCTCTACACAGACGCAAGTGTCGCTGAGCAAGGCAAGAGACTCAGAGGAATATCAGGAGATTCTGTATTCCAACCTGGAAGAGTATGAACGCATGACCAGGATGATAAACGACATGCTATGGCTCGCTCAGGCCGATAATGGCATACTCAAACCTCGTTTTGAAACTCTGGATCCTGCTATAGAGCTGACAGAACTATTCGATTATCTCGGAGCCTGGGCAGAGCATTGCAATATAAATCTGACACTGGAAGGGAGCCGCCCAACAATAATCGGAGATAAAGAAATGTTGCGCCGCGCGCTTACCAATCTCCTCACCAATGCTATCCACCATTCGACTCCCGGTTCATCTATCGTCGTACGACTTAGCAGTGATAACCAAAATATTCATATTGCGGTAGAAAATGTCGGGGACGACATCCCAGCTGAACATCTACCATATTTGTTTGAAAGATTTTATCGCGCAGACCAATCTCGGCAACGCTCCGGCAATGGTAGTGGTGCCGGACTCGGTCTGGCAATAGTGAATTCGATTGTGGACTTACATGGCGGTAGCATTTTCGCCCGATCAGAAAATGGAAAAACTACGTTTGAGATAACACTTCCAATTTCCGACCGAAGTTTGGCGGGATGATCACCGCCGGTGAGTAGCCAGCAAGCTCCACGCCCAGCTACTCACCAGCCAAAGAGTAAGATTACCAAGGCTTCCGTCGAATGCCCTCGGCAACATGCGGTTTAATCAATTTTTTGCGTCACCCTTCCTTTTCCAGGCGGGCCGTACCGCACCCAAACGCGCTTGTTTTCCATCATGATGACCCGGCCATCCTTCGTCTCCATTTTCGTTCCATCGGCCATGCTCATGGGCTTGCCATGCTGGTCTATCATTCGGCCCGTACCGTCTGGATGTAGATATAGCGTTGACCCGTCTTTTAGCTGTATTTTCTCCGCCAGCGGTTCTTCTGCAAGTGCAGGCGTCATAAATCCCACCGCTCCGCAGACCGCCAATGTGCAACCCATCTTTCTGAAATTCATATTGACCTCTCCTCAACAGACGCCCAAGGCCGTCCATAGCATGATTTCCGTCAGCTGCGGTCCTGGTACCGCAACCCTGGCCTTAGTGACTACGGCCGACCACCTATCTCAAATGCCCACCGTAATGAGCGCGTTTTCAAAAACCCGGCACGACCAACTGCTGGCACCTAATTGTTTAGGTCGCAACAAGCGTCCGAATCACCAATCCCAATATAGCGACCTGTCTCTGTCACCCGCATGACACACACATTACAATTACGTCATCGTTACATTTCCATAAACAAAGCCTAACACTGTCAATACACAAGAATATCGTAATACTCTTTTTTGAAAGCATATGAGCGCATGACCAGCATGATAGACGACACGCAATGACTTCGCGCAGACCGATCATGGAAACGCCCCAACATCGGTAGTAGCGCCGACTTTGATCTTGCTATAGTAAATTCCATTGTCGAAAATGATGGGGCATGCCTTTCAGCCAAATCTGAGAATCGAAGAACGCTGTGTTACCAAATGCTTCCGTAAACCGCCCTCTGCTTGACCGGTTGAAGACCAGCGAGCATCGTTCCCACTCAACATCCAGCTATTCATAAGTCTAGTCGTTTCCGCGAGCAGTATAGCTCCTTGCCAATCGGGGGATAATAATGGAAGACGCCAAAGCAGTAACTAGTGTCATGATAACCAGGCTTACCATGCCATGGTGTGACAGATGTTTTTGCATCAATCCTATGCTTGCAACGACCAAGCCCACTTCACCACGCGGCAGCAAAGCAGCGCCAAGAATCCACCTCTCACGAACGTTCAATTGCGAAGAAATCAGCCATGGTACGAACAATTTCCCCAGTATAGCCGCTATCAATACCAGCAGTACCACGTAGAGCAGACCCAGGTCATTCACGTCAAGTTCAGTTATTTGCATGCCGATGCCGACAAAGAAAAGGGGGGTGACACAGGCTGCGAGTCGATCAAAAAAGGCGCTATCTCGACCTCGCTTTTCTGGCTCCATCGCTGCAAGTACAGCACCTGCGACAAACCCACCTACAGCAGCAGACAATCCCCCCAGATGTGTTAACCAGGCAGTCAACAGGGTCAGCGAGATGATTGCAGATCGCCTAGAAATAGTAGATTTGAGCATACCGCTTCTATTGAGCAAGACGTAAACTGCCGAAAGAAGCATGATAATTGCAAGCAAAGCCAAAATTCCGATCAGTAGTGATGTAAGTATCTGCTGATATCCGTTAGTGCCAGTTAAACTCAAATGGATTGACGACAATAGATACAATGCAAGTATGTCATCGACCACAGCTGCAGCAAGAAAAATCTGGCCAACCTTGGTGTGTAAAATACCCTCCCGACTCAGTAACGGGACACTTATCCCTATGCTGGTAGCAGCGAGCGCAACTGCAATATACAAGGCTTCGTCTATTCGCCCATTGATAGTGAATCCTGCGATATAACCCAGCGAAGCACTAGCCAGAATACCAGCTATTCCAACAATCAGGGCAGGTTGCACAGCCGCTATAAATCGTTTCCAATTAACTTCATATCCCGCTGCGAAGAGTATGAACACCACTACGATTTCTGTGATGATGCGTTCTTCGCTACCGAAGGAAATTAGTTCAAGCCACAGAGGACCCAGCAGCATTCCCAACAGAATCACCACCGCCGCGAGCGGCAGCCTATATCGATCAAAAAGCGCATTGGAGGCTACAAGAACAGCCCCGGATAACAACCAGATCAGTGTGTCAATCGTCAGCATTGAAACCAACAACTATCACGGATTAAAAATACCATGACGTTCTCAACGTCATGTAGCTATCTTTTTCAAATCCGTATAACCGCCCATCTTCTGAAATATTCGTCAGCAAACGCAATTCAAACTCCAGAGTCCATCGCTCACCCATACGTCGCTGGGCCTCGACGAAAGCAATTGTTTCCCCGTCGGCAGGATCCACAATTGCGCCCACCAGAATATTAGTGTCATCCGCGTCATTCAGAGTAAATCTGGCTCCAACAAATACATCATCATCCAATGAAGTTGCCGGTGCAGCGTCGTCACGCGCATCGTACAAATATTCGGCGAGAAGGCCGATGTCGACATTGGTTCCCCGGATGCCATAGAATGTGTACTCCACCCCCCCAGCAAAGGCACCAAAGTCATCGCCCTGCCCTGAACGGCCAATCGCTTCTAACTTCCACAACCAGGCTTCCTGCGTGTACTGGATATCGACGCCAAGCTGGCTGATGACATCATAATGTGGCACGAGAAAGACGCTTCCCGACGCAACCAGGGTCGGCACCAGACGGGGCTCTCTACCATTGCCGTAGAATCCGGACAACCCGATATCCCAGTTGGTAACGGATTTGGTCCAGCGCAGTGCAATATCCAGATGCTGATCTCCTGCCCCGGAATCGTACACTGCATCGTGATTGGAAATTGGCAATGGCCCCCGCAGGCGCGCATTATTTGCCGGGAAAGTGCGCTCCCGAAAACCGGGAAGTAGAAAGAGGCTGAGAGTTCCGCCTTCGCTCCAGTGCTCAAGATTGATCATGGGCTGCCCGAGCTTCTGCTCCTCGTCAATATCCTCGACAAGGTCAGTTTGATTGATGATATCAACAAGGTGTCGGGATTCAGTAACACCCCAGAACACCTTGCCGACGCCCAGTAGCCACGTCCAGGGCCCTCTAAAATGCTGCCAGTTGGCCTCCCGCAAGTCCCAGTGAGTACGATTTTCATCGTCGGCGTCATAGCGGTAAAACGGAATTATCGTTATTCGGTCACTGCCTTCATGCCACTCATAACGAAATTCCGGCGAGACTACGGCGGAAGGCGATAGTCCATTGTGCGGATGCTGGTCATACTTCGGTTCTTCAAAGAAAATACGTGGCTCAAAAGCAATATAACCGGCCCAATCTTGCTGCTGTGCCAGGCACTGGTTCGCGATAACAATCAGAACCGCCCCGCAATAAGCACACCTGGCTGATCTATACAGCATGTTAACGAATACGCTTCAGCGCATCAGGGCTAAAAGCCTGTTCGGTGAGGCCGGTCTGGAAGAGGTAGGGCTTGAAAGTCAGTACTGTTTTTTTACCCGTCTGGACATTCTCCATGCGCAGTACGTGAGCACGCCAGAACCTGTCGAGGTATTGATGATAATCCTCGAAATACAGGGTTTTCTCCAATTTATCTTTCAGGTCGTAGAAGTCAGTTTTATAAATCCTGTAATCAGACTGCTCTATCCACACAATTTCCCGGCTGTATCCTGAGTTATCGTAAACTGGAACCCTCTCAACTACAAAGCACTGCCAATTACCGCATGGTTCATCCCTGATCCAGCGATAGGAAAATTTCTCCACCTCGTCAGAAAGGAGATCCTCGTAGGCGAACTCACTCCCCACAAAGGCACTGGATTTGTTGGCCGAAGCAATGCGTTTCACACGTTTTAGAGACGGCAGGTAAAGCCACTGGTCATCTTCCCGTGAGATATGTGTATGACTTAGGAAGCCTGTGCCGGCAATATCTCGAGGTTCATGGAAAATCGTCAGGGCCTTGTCACCATCTTCCGGATTATCTGATTCGAGAATCTGCCAGCTAAGCACCCGCTGACGAGTTCTGCCATCGACTGAAATCAAATCCATGGTGAGGTCTGCGGTAGTATCACCATACCCCTCGTTGCGATGTGACGCTTCCCGCGCAATCGCCAGTCCCCTGGCCTCTGGTGTGAGTGTCGTACTATTCTGAGCAACTCCGGTTACCTGTGTACAAGCCAATAGTAAGCCGATGATTTTGACAAAGTGCTTCATAGTTATTGCTCCCCGGTATTTCCGTTAGAAGCCATGGTTCCTGAGGCGTCATGCAAATAGCGCAGAGGCTCCTTCTCAAAGCGTTCCAGACATCGCTGCGCGCAAAAAACATAGCGGAGACCTTCATAAGTTGTTGTAATCTCTGCGGTCCATTCATCTACCCTCATACCACACACGGGATCACGCACCCAGGAATGCAACTCAGTTTTGCGATCTCGCAGCGCTCCATCTTCCAGCCACAAAATACGGTCTGCTACATCCTCGACTCGCGGATCGTGAGTTACCAAAACAATCGATCTGCCCTCATCACGGGCAATATCGTGCAGAATCATCATCACTTCCTGGCCGCTGACAGAGTCAAGATTACCCGTCGGTTCGTCTGCAAGAATAAGCGGGGGTGCATTGATCAACGCTCTCGCAATCGCCACCCGTTGTTTCTCTCCACCAGATAAGGTTCGCGGCAATGCTTTACGTCGGTGGCCAAGGCCAAGGCGTTCAATCAATTGTGCAGCCCTCTCTGATGCCTGGCGAAAATTGCCACGAATTAGCCGAGAGGGAAACAGGATATTCTCCTCCACGGTGAGCGCGTCCAGCAAATTGAATGCCTGAAAGATAAAGCCGACGCTACGGGCACGAATCCTCGGTAATTGCGATTCTCCTAAAGCAGTAATCTCGGTACCACCAATAAGCACTCGCCCCGAGGTGGGCCTGAGTAAACCACCCAGCATTGAGAGCATTGTCGTCTTGCCCGAACCGGATGGACCCATTACCAACACGAGTTCGCCTTTTTTTAAGGTTAGCGACACATCGTCAACAGCACGAACTTCTGTGTGACCCGTGCCAAAGGTTTTTACGAGGTGGTCTGCTTGCAGAACAATATTCTCTTTCATAATAAACTTATCCTCCGCCCTGGAATGCCGATACAGGGTCAAGGCGTGCAATCTGGCGTGCCGGCATTAATGAAGCAGCGATCGCCACAAATATGCCTGCCGCAGCGATTTTGGTTACAGATGCCATTGTCAAACGCATGGTGACCGCCGGAATGAGCTTTGATAACACAGGCATCAATAGAGCGGCTACGAGAGTTGCTACTATCACGCTGGTAAGAGTGATCACTATTGCCTGAAATACCACGCTGGCATACAGGGCTCCGTTAGTCACCCCCAGTGCCTTGGCAACCGCCAGTTCACAACGCTGGCGGGCAACCTGTGAATAAATCGTAAAAGCTACCAACAGGATAGCCAGAGCACCGCCGATAAGTGTCATAAGTGCGATCGTATCTGTGCCCATTTGCATAGCCATCTTTTTGTCGTTTTTCAGGAACTGCTCTGCCGTGAGGGCATGTACCTTATCCACTTCGCGCTCAATAGTAGCGGCGAGGTCGCCCGGTGTGACGCCATTAGCTGTCTTTACGAGCATGAAGCTGGAGATATCGAAGGATGACATAATGTCTTCCATATCAATCTTGTTGATGAAAATGACAGAATTGGCCATCGAAAACGTTTCTCGAGATAGGCCAACGATAATGAATTCATGGTCTGTGATTCGCAGCTGACTACCTATTTTAAGTTGGGCCATCCGGGCAAATACCTCCGGCACAATCACCTCGCCGAGAGCGGGCTGATCCCGACCTATCGACATCGCCCATGGGCCGGCATATGCAGAAGGCACATCAAGCCCCACCACATAAGAAAACCACCGATGTTCACCAGCTTCCACGACTGTATTCAGGTAGAGAATAGGATCCACGGCTGCGACCCCAGGGAGTTCTCGAACTTGCCGAACCTTCCAGTCTGCCACGTAGGAGGTGGCCATATGCATGTTCGAGACCCCACGCTGCATTACCCAGACGTCAGCTTCCACATTGCGTACATAGGCTACAATTTTCTCTGACTCACCCGCAAATATTCCCTCAAACATTATGATTAGCAGGAATGCACTGGCACCAGATGTGATCGCAATCATCAACATTAAGGGCTCCAGCAACAGACTTTTGATCATCCAGCGCGTCATAATCAGTTCCTGAAAACCATACCGGGGTCCAACCGGTATATCATGTGAACCGGCAGCAGTGACCCCGCGATTGCGAACCCCCAACATGCCAGAGCTGTGCGTATCATTGGTATCGTTTCAGTGGGCAAAACGAGATAAAGCGGTGCCATGCTCTCGATGAACACGCCCAAAAGCATTGCAAGCACAATACCCACTGGTATAGCCAGAGATGCCAGTATTAGGGCTTCCAGTATTACGATGCGCAGCAGATAGCCATTGCTGAACCCAAGGGCCTTCAATACACCCAGGTCATGCCGACGCCCGTTGATGGCCGCAAACATAATAATTCCGGTGACCAGTATCCCTACTATATAAGCGACACCTATCATCGTTTCAAAGATTGGCCCAAGCGTGACTCGCCCCAGCACTTCATCTTTGTCCGCAAGCATCTCAGGCAGATAGACGTCAGCACTGGGCACTGACTCCTCAATGCGCTGTGCGACAGTAACAAGATTCTCATCCGCAACAAGGTTTACCAGCAGAAAGCTCAATAACGGGAAAGTACTGATATCGTCGGCTAGATCAGATTCAAAATAGAAGTCCAGAAGATCGTCAAAAAGTACAAAACCGAAAGAGGTGAAGTATGCGGCGTCTCCCTCCGAGATCCCCGCTATATGAAACTCAAAGTCAGAGAGGACGAAGGTATCACCGGGGCTGAGATCGTATTTTTCTGCCAGTGAACGATCGACGACTATTTCGCGATCTTTCTCGATCGGCCTGCCTGCAAACAACCCTCCTGGACCGCCCGCAGTATCATACACAAACAATGAGATAGGGGTTCGTATCCCAGCCTGTTCATAGATCAATGCGATAGTGGTTAGCGGGTGGGCTGAGGCGACACCGTTTACAACCTCCACATCCTGACGAGAAAACTGCGGAAGCACTGAACGGACGGCGATCATGTTAGATACGCCGGCCTGAAGAACAATCAAGTCTCCTCCCCTGTTTAATGACGTATTGCGTAACTGGACAAGCTGTCCGGCATAGAAGCCCTCCAGGACCAATATAACAGCCACTACGGCGGCTATAGCGCCGCCTCTCATGAGGGTGCGACTCATATCAATCCGTAACTGACGTACAATGTACTGGAGCATCCTTCCTCTCCATGATCATGCCGTCACTCGAGCACCCGACTCGATAGAAACGGTTGTTAGTGGTCGTGCTGTTCAGAGGTAATGGGGTTACGGTGAAGGAATATCACTTCGGCAATCAGAATAGCCGCCATCGCGATACATGCCACGCCGATAACGAGCGGATCGCTGACAATCTTGACCAGCACAAAGCCTGTCAGTATGGCAAGGTCCAGCACTGTTGCGATCACGACAATATCACGCCTTGCGCCCAATTCGCTGTGGAGATGTCGTAGCACACCCCAGTGAATGGCAATATCCATCACCAAATAAAAGATGACCCCCAGAGCAGCAATTCGGGATAGGTCAAAAAATGCTGTAAGTAACAGACCCAAAACTATCGTATACACTAGCGTATGTTTTTGAATGCTTCCGGGCATGCCAAAGTGGCTGTGTGGTACCAGATTCATTTCCGTCAACATGGCCAGCATGCGAGAAACGGCAAAGACGCTGGCAATAATGCCGCCAGCGGTGGCGACCATCGCCAAAATCACGGTGAACCAGAGCCCATAATCGCCCATTGCAGGTCGAGCGGCGGCGGCCAGCGAATAATCGCGAGTCTTGATTATCTCCTCAAGCGACAAATTGCTGGAAACAGCGAAGCCGACAAGGCCATAAATGAAGATGCATAGCAAAATGGAAATGACTATGGAGCGACCCACATTGCGGTGTGGGTTCTTCAGCTCTGATCCACTATTTGTAATCGTTGTGAAGCCTTTGAAAGCAAGAATACCCAGAGCAGTTGCACCTAGAAACCCTAGCAAGCCACCCTCAAGATGGTTACTGGATGACATGACTTCTGTCTTGTCGGCAACGGCAATGCCCACTAGACCAAAGACGATGATTCCACCAATCTTGACCATCCCCAGCAGTGATGCCAGCCCTTCAATGAGCTTATTGGCAGACAGATTTACAACAAAGGCAAAAATAAGTAACGCAATGCCGAGGCCGGGGACCAGGATGCGGGTATCGCTGATATCAAACAATTGCAGCGTATAAGACCCAAAAGTTCGCGCCAGAAAACTCTGCGCAATCACCATCGAAAAATACATCAACAATGAAAAAAATGCAGTTGGCAAGGTTGTGCCATAGGCCTTCTTAAGGAACATTGCGATCCCACCAGCGGAAGGATACGCATTGGACATCTTCACATAGGAATAGGCGCTGAATGAAACAACAACGGCGGCAGAGATGAATGCAAATGGAAACAACGCACCCGTCATTTCGGCCATCTGCCCCGTAAGTGCAAATATTCCAGCGCCAATCATTACGCCAGTACCAAGGGCAACGGCACCGACTAGAGTCAGGCTGTCTTCAGCATATTGCGATGCTCTCCCTTGCTTGTTCTCCATATGTTCCTAAATGTCGCATAATGGTATTCGACCAGTCTATACCTGCCCACCTCACAGAAAGGTGACGCATAGATTACAGTACCGTAATCTATGCGTCATGCGGGTGACAGGCCCGACTGGCTACCCTGCAGAATCACAACATGGAATTCCCAGCACCCACTCCCAATAAGGATTACCCATGACCCGATGGCTTCCCCCACCCAGACAGCCCGTGCAGTTCAGTCGCCGCCGCTTTGTGCAGGGCCTTGCGGCCGGTGGTGTGCTGGCGACCGCGCCGGCCTTCTTACGTGCCGACGCAAACGCCGCGACAGCACTGGGGTCGGCACCGGTCCTCAGCGGCCGTGAAATCGATCTGGTGATCGCCGAAACCCCGGTCAATTTCACCGGTGTCACCCGTATGGCTACCACCATCAATGGCTCCATTCCGGCTCCTACGCTTCGGTTGCGGGAGGGCGATGCGGTAACCATTCGGGTCACTAACCGCTTGCCGGTAGCCACTTCTATTCACTGGCACGGCATCCTTCTGCCCTATCAGATGGACGGGGTGCCAGGTATCAGCTTCAAGGGGATCGCACCGGGCGAAACCTTTGTTTATCAGTTTACCCTGCGGCAGAGCGGTACCTACTGGTATCACAGCCACTCCGGCTTTCAGGAAATGACCGGAATGTACGGTGCCCTGATTATCGAGCCACGCGCAGGTGACAGGCAACGTGCCGAGCGGGACTACGTGGTACAGCTCTCTGACTGGACCGACGAAGAACCGATGCACGCGTTCAGCAAGCTGAAGGTGCAGGGCGATGTATACAACTTCAATCAGCCCACCTTGTTCGACTTCACCCGTGACGTCTCCACTATCGGTTTAAAAGCCGCGGTGGAAAAACGCCAGATGTGGAATCAAATGCGTATGAATCCAACCGATCTGGCGGATCTATCGGCGGCGACTCTCACCTACTTGATGAACGGCACCACGCCGGCAGGTAATTGGACAGGTATTTTTAATCCAGGTGAGCGTGTACGACTGCGCTTTATCAACGCCACCGGCAACAGTTTTTATGATGTCCGTATTCCCGGCTTGAAGCTCACCGTCGTTCAGGCTGACGGACAGGATGTGGAACCGGTATCGATAGACGAGTTTCGATTCGGACCGGGTGAAACCTACGATGTGCTGGTCGAACCCAGTGACGATGCGTATACCATCTTCGCACAGAGTATGGAACGCACCGGTTACGCTCGCGGCACGCTGGCAGTGCGACCAGACGTGTCAGCACCGGTACCGGCGCTTGATCCCGCGGAATGGCTCACCATGGAAGACATGATGGGAGCTATGAACGAAGGCGGCATGAATCATGGTGGAATGAATCAGGGTTCTATGAATATGGGTGCCATGGACCACAGCAAGATGGATCAGCCCCAAACGCATGGCGGCATGGCCATGGACCACAGTATGCACGGCATGCAACAAGGTGCCACGAACTCGCTTGCCAAACCCTCCTCCTCGGTACGCCACGCTCGGAGCGAATACGGCCCGTCGGTGGACATGCGGGTGGATATGCCACGCACCAATCTCGACGACCCGGGCATTGGCTTGCGCAACTTAAGCCAGCGTGGGCTACGCCCACCGGGCCACCGCGTGCTGACGCTGGCGGATCTGAAATCCATCGATGGCGTGCTGGATGACCATCGTGCACCCGCGACCGAACTCGAGCTGCACCTGACCGGTAATATGGAACGCTACTCCTGGTCCTTCGATGGACTGGAGTTTGGCAAAAGCACCCCGGTGTCCCTGCGCCACAACGAGCGGGTCAGAATCATTCTGCAGAACGACACCATGATGACTCACCCCATGCACTTGCACGGCATGTGGAGCGAACTGGAAACCGATCAGGGCGAACTGCGGGTACGCCGCCATACCATTCCCGTACAGCCGGCGCAGCGCATCAGTTTCCTGACCACACCCCACGATGTGGGGCGCTGGGCCTGGCATTGTCACCTGTTGTTTCATATGGATGCAGGTATGTTCCGCGAGGTGGTCGTGTCATGAGACGTAATGCGATGAAATACCTCACAACATTAGTTTTTGCTGTCGGCGCACTGCAGACGAATACCGTACTGGCACAAATGGATCATGGGGATATGCAGATGCAAGGTGGCAGCGCACCCGCTGATGCCCGTGATCCCAATGCCTATTCCGATGGCTATACGCTGACTGAAGGGCCCTACGCCCAACCGGGACCCAGACAGTTGAAGCTAATGGACGAGCACATTTTCTGGGCGGTGCTTGGTGATCGCCTTGAATACCAGGAAAGCAGCGAGAGCACGGTCTACGATCTACAGGGCTGGTATGGCACCACCTACAACCGTTTCGTCATCAAGGCGGAGGGAGATATCGCAGACGGCTCACTGGAAGAAAGCTCCACCGACCTGCTATGGGGCAATGCACTCAACCCCTATTTCGATACCCAACTGGGTGTTCGGATCGACCAATACGACGAGGGCAAGGACAGGCAATGGTTGGCATTGGGAGTACAGGGTCTCGCACCCTATTGGTTCGAGCTGGATGTCGCCGCCTATGTTGCTGACGGCGGTCGGACTGCAATTAAGGCCGAAGCCGAGTACGAACTGCTGCTGACGCAACGGCTGATCCTGCAGCCTCGCGCTGAGTTGAACCTGTACGGCAAGGATGATCCTGACAATGGTTTGGGGTCAGGTCTTTCGGATATTTCCTTAGGGTTGCGCCTGCGTTATGAAATCACCCGTCAATTTGCCCCCTACATCGGGGTGGAGTGGGCTGGTGCCTATGGTGATACAGCTGATTACCGACGCGAGGCTGGAAACAAAACCTCGGACACCCAGTTTGTTGCCGGATTGCGGTTCTGGTTCTAGTCATCAACACATTCTGTTCATTATCACTTTCTTTCAAGAGAAACACGCTTATGAAAATTCAACATTTCGCCAAAATTATCGGATTCGCCGCTCTGGGTATCGCTTTTTCTGCGCAGGCTCATGACCCCAAGAAGCACATGAAAGACGCAGAAGATCCAAACTGCGCCGCCATGAAAAATATGGACCACAGTAAAATGGATATGAATGATCCGGTGCAACAAGCCATGATGAAACAGTGTGCGGAAGACATGCATCACAACGAATCTAAAGAGGATGATGCGCTGGCTGACCATGAAGCCAAAGAGGAAAACTCAGGCGAACAAAACATTCAGAACACCAACACTGATCGACCTTAGGAGTTTTCATGCCGACGCTTACTGCCTATATCAAGAGTCTGGTCGTTACTGCTGTCATTGTGTTGGTGGGCGGTGGTCTGTTTCTCTATTCGGGCCTCTATCCGATGGGCGCAGATGTGCCGCATAACCGATTGACTTACTGGTTGTTGGAAACATTGCGCGAACGCTCCGTCACCCGCGCAGCCAATGACATTGATATTCCTGATGACCTTAACGTCTCGAAGCGGTTGCTGGCGGGTGGCGCCGATTACAATGACATGTGCGCAGGGTGCCATTTGAAGCCGGGAAGAAGCGAAAGCGATTTCACTCTGGGGCTGTATCCGGCACCGCCCAATCTCGCACTACCTGGTGATGAACATGAGCACGAGCATGCCAATGGCTCCGGAAACAGCAACGCGGCCACCAAGCGACAATTCTGGATTATTAAACACGGAATCAAGGCTTCGGGCATGCCTGCCTGGGGACCATTGCACAGCGACGAGCGTATATGGAACATGGTGGCTTTCTTGCAGCGCCTGCCAGAACTTTCCGCAGACGAGTATCAGATATTGACGGCTCGTGGAAAAACTGGTCCCAAAGACGATCATTGAACACTCCCGATCTGACAATACTCCAGCACGTAATTTCTCTATTCCCAGTACCTGGCTCACATATTGTATGTCGGGCTAAGTTACACATTCAATTTGAGAAATGCGCGACAATGTCAGATTAGACTTTCATGAAAAAAATCAAACCCATTATCAATCTCTTCATATATTATGACTCAAGAGGTACGTCTTTTTCTCGCGACAAATCAGCAGGGGTGCCTGATGCAAATTCCAACTACGCTTGTTTTGTTTGTCGTCACCGCCATCGCCGAGATTATTGGTTGTTATTTACCTTACCTGTGGCTCAAAAAATCTGCACCGGCCTGGGTATTGTTGCCCGCAGCTATCAGCTTGGCATTGTTTGCCTGGCTGCTCTCCTTGCACCCAAGCGCCGCAGGTCGCGTTTACGCAGCCTACGGCGGTGTTTACGTCGCCACGGCCTTAGTTTGGCTCAGGGTGGTAGACGGGGTCGACTTGACCAGAACAGATTGGCTGGGAGCGAGTGTCGCGTTACTGGGGATGGCCATTATCGCTTCAGGCTGGCACAGCCAATGAGACAGTGTCCACTGCCAGATTGAATGCTCTCGCCGTACGAAATTCATCCACGGTTACCGGATCAATGTTCTGTCCGTCTGATGCAACCACAGTCATTCTCAGACCGGGAATCCGGACATCGAAAATCCTCATCGCGGCGCTGTTGATAAAACGCAGGCGAACTTTTTCATTGCGTTTGAATAGCCCTACCCAACCGTCCTCGGGCGTTACCCCATTGATCAAATATGTATAGGTATACGCTGTGACATCCGAGATATCGCGATCACTCATGCGCATCTCATTCCACATAGACCTGTCCTTCCATGTCTGCGCAACACCCTTAGCCTTTATCTCGTCCCAAAGATCACCCGCCGTGCGCTCTCGGAAATTGTAGTAATCTCCCATCTTCTTGAGCTTGGCGTAGACGTTTGACGGCTCCTCATTGCTCCAGTCCGACAGCAGTATGACGTAATCCCGGTCATAACTGACAGGGTCCGGTTCACGCGGCGCAATCACAATGACACCGTACATCCCGGTCTGCTCCTGGAAACCCGAGTGGCTGTGGTACCAGTAGGTGCCACTCTGATTAACATCGAAATGGTATTCAAAAGACTCACCCGGTTTGATCCCCGCAAAGCTGAGCCCCGGCACGCCATCCATACCCGTTGGCAGAATAATCCCGTGCCAGTGTATCGAACTATCGTGGGCCAGATTGTTCCTGACCCTCAAGGTCATGTTGATTTGCACTTAAAACTGACCCAGGATTTGCATCTAATATTGACCCACCCTGGTCGCCAGATTATGGCGTAGTTTTAGGTTTCTTGCTGCCTTTT
>MDSW01109433.1_pt1 | contig 169061 bp, 146 predicted proteins | sample 811171 | NCBI WGS metagenome assembly MDSW01 (sample SAMN05326641, study PRJNA326480) | marine metagenome | isolation source: seawater | place: Atlantic Ocean: North West | collected 2012 | reverse complement strand
TGCGGCTTAAAACCTTTAGTGCCCCTTCTATGACCGAAGCAATGGCCCGGGTGCGTGACGCACTCGGCCCTGATGCCGTTATTGTAAACACATCAAAACACGGTAATTTCGTCAGCATTACCGCCGCTGTGGAATCTTCACCACCTAAGGTAGGGCGACACCCGGCCACAACGCCCAATGAAGAAACACCCCCAAACCGCACATTAGAAGAACTGGCACAATTAGATCAGGAAACGATCCCAGATTTTAGTGTTGAGCATTATTTATCCCATCACGGGGTTCCCAAAGTCCTTTCCCGTCGCCTGCAAAACACTGCTGCGGCGATGGATGCAGAAAATGCGCAAATGGCACTGGCGGCGGCATTGGATACTTTATTTCGCTTTGCCCCTGTCACCGAATTAACACAACGCCGCCCGCTAATGATTGTTGGCCCTCCGGGGGCTGGCAAAACCGTTACATTAGGCAAATTAGCCAGTCAGGCCGTTCTCGCGGAACGTACTGTCAAAATTATCAGTACAGATACAATGCGCACAGGCGGGCTAAGCCAGCTCGAAGGCTATGCAGAATTGTTAAAACAGCATGTCTATGAAGCCGCCAGCCCCGATGAAATTGCTGCTGCAATCGGCGAAGACCATGACAGCTACACCCTTATTGATACCCCGGGTCTTAACCCTTTTAATGCAGACGAAGTCGCCATATTGGACAGCTACATTAAGGCCGCCGATGTGGAACCTGTTTTAGTGCTTCCCGCCGGAACAGATCCGATGGAGGCCACTGAATACAGTGAAATTTATGCCGGGCTCGGTTGCCAACGGCTCATTTGCACGCGGCTGGATGTCGCCCGGCGTTTCGCCTGCTTGCTAAGCGCGGCAGATGCCGGCCCCCTGGCCTTTGCCGGAGTGAGTATCACGCCTTATTTAGCCGAAGGTCTGCAACCAGCCAGTGCTCAATCGCTATCACAACTACTGACAACCTTACCACAGAAAAACATTTTCCATTCTCTCAACCAGAAGGCCGCGCAGGGTAAATTGATATGACCGACAGCCCCTCTTTCGCACCATCAAAGCTGATTAACATTGCCTCGGGGAAAGGTGGTGTCGGCAAAACCTGGCTGGCCATAACGTTAAGCCATGCACTGTCCCGTGCCGGACAAAATGTACTGTTGTTCGATGGTGACTTGGGACTGGCCAATATAGACATCCAATTGGGACTATTGCCCGAAACGGATTTGGGCAGTGTCATCGCCGGCGCAGGTAATTTGTCAGACGCCGTCACGACCTATCAGGATGATAGCAATTCAACTGTGACATTTGATGTGATCGCCGGAAAATCTGGTTCAGGGGCCCTTGCCTCATTAAGGCGTCCACATTTACAACAATTACGCAGCGATCTTAAAACACTTAGCCGTTCCTATGATGTGACCTTTCTGGATCTCGGGGCCGGTATTGAAAACCATGTCACCACATTGGCTGGACATGATGGTCTGACAGTGGTGGTGGTGACCCCTGACCCAACGTCCCTCACAGATGCCTATGCCTTTATTAAGGTGCATACCACGCGCAACCCCGACGCAAAAGTAGCGATCGCGATCAACATGGCCGAAGATCGTCATGAAGGAAAACGCACCTATGAAACATTGCGCAAGGTCTGCGAAAACTTTCTGAAATTATCACCGCCGCTGGCGGGCATTATCCGGCGGGACCGCCATGTCACCGCCGCAATCCGGGAACAATATCCGCTGCTTGCTCGCTATCCGCAATGTCAGGCGGCAGAAGATGTGCTAAAACTGTCCCACAAACTACTCTCGTAAAATCCTAGGCCTGCGGGCAAAAACGTGTACAATTTTGTGATGATGACAGGATCGCAAAGTCATGAGTGATATAGGGAGCCCCTCCCGTCCTGACCTGTCCCCACCGGAAGGTACGGGACGTGTCGCCCCTTTGTCCACGCCATCCGATAAAAACCCATCACCGCAACAACAACCCGGCAAGCAACAGTCGCAAAAGGATAAGGACGCAACCCCCTTGCCAAAGGGGCATGACCCTGCGGTCAATCTATCAGCCAGTCTGGCATCGTTACAGCCCGGTCACCGCATTGCGGGGGAATTAAATGGCCATGATGAAGAAGGCCGCCCTTTGCTCGTGACGCAACAAGGCACCTATGTCCTTACACCTGTACCAAACAGCACCTCGGCAACTACGGCGACGACAGCCTTACCTTTACAAGATCAACTCCCGCAGCAAGGAACCGTCACCCTTGCAATCAAACAAGTCGATAAAAATGTTCGTGCTGATCTTATATTTACCGAACGTCCACAGACAGCAGTAGAGACTGCATCAACTGCCAGCCGCGCCCCTATCCCTGTTATGCTGACACTGACAGAACTGGGGCAAGGCACTATACCGTCACCACAGCTCCCAAACACTACCGACCCGGCAGCCTTTAACCCCCAGACCGGGCAAAACCCGCAAAGTATTTATCAGGAAAATTTGCGCCATACCGCCGAAAGACTAGCCCATAATTTACAACAGATAAAAAATTCGGATTTTTTACTGCCCGCTTCAACGGCCTCTTACCAAACCGCGAAAACAGTCGCCGCAGACCGCCCCGCCGCTGCCTTACCACACACCCTGTTACAGCAGTTACAAACCGCCCCACTTTCCGGCCGTCTTGACGCGTTTAATGCCCTCCCCCCGCAATCTGCCAAAATTGCCGCACTCCCTGTTGTCGCCCCCCTCTCTACACTCGGCACGGCAACACCGCTCAACTTTCGGGCCATTACCTTATCCCTGCCCGGCACAGACACCGCACCAACCGCCCTTCAAACTATCCCTCCTAAGGGACCCCTGACCCATTTCCCTTTTCAGGTTCATGTGACAGCCAGTCACTTTCATCCCAGTGCACTAAATGGTGCACTAAATAAAGAGACGGCCCCTTTCACCATTACAGCAAACGTCCCGATCTCTACAACACAGATGGCAGAAATTACACTACAAAGCCCGGTGGCCTTACCCGTCGGCACTTTATTGACGCTGCAATTTCAGGCAGCCGCCACACAGGATAATACGACAGAAAAAACTTCTGTTAATACAACAACCACTGCCGTACCACCCGCAAACGCTCCAGACATTCAAACCAGACAAGAGCAAACAACACCCCTCATTGGAAAGGCAGACACAGAAAGCCATTCCGGGGCTATCCCCCCCTCTCTGCAGGATAAAGTAGTGGAAAGTCATACCCCACGCGCAGAGCAACAACCCCCATCAGGAGCAAACACTACGCCACCCGTCACTTCCTCTACGGGACAGCCTCCCGCATCAGGTACCGCGCCGCCGCCGTCATCACCGCCAGCGTTGTTGGCCCAGCCGCCACAACCTTTACCGGAGCTATTACAAAATTGGCAGGTGCTTTCTCATTTACATCTGAACTTTGCCCCCATAGCAACGGCAGCAAGCAACAACATAATAAATAACTTTGACGGGCGACTACCCAGCCTGTCACAACCACAACAATTACCCGCTAGCATTTTATTTTTCCTTGCCGCCATTGGACAAAACAATGCGGCGCGCCTTTGGCTCGGTCCGGATATTAGTCAACAATTAGAACAACAAGGCCACCGCGCCGCGCTGGCCCGGCTAGATAATGACCTGCAGCGCATTGGACAAATGTTTAATGATCCCGCCAATACGGAATGGCGTCCGGCTATTGTTCCCCTGCAAACACAAGACGGGCTTCAGGCATTGGCATTTTTATTTCGCCCGCCTACGCCTGATACAGATCATAACCAAGGTGATCCGGATGACATCGATCCTCACAAAAAGGACACAACACGGTTTATCGTGGAAATGAATCTCACACGCCTTGGGGCCCTACAACTGGATGGCTTATTGAAACCGCAACAACTCGATATAATCCTGCGTTCACACACACCGCTATCATCAACAATAAAGTCTGATATCCAGAATATATTCCAGACAGCACTGAGCAAAGCCGATTACCAAGGGCGTTTAGACTTTCAGGTATTAACGCCTTTTCCAGTCTCTGCCAAAGACTATATCCGCCCGCTAGACACACCGCCCGGACATGATAAAGTCATTATTTAACACAAAGAGACTGCCCCGTACCCGTATGGGCATCAATACGCGAACATGAAAGCAGACAATGCCGCCCAGCCCTTATGCCCCGCTTCTAAAAACCCGTAAAAATCTAGCGGAGAAGCACGACCTCCTCACACAACACCATATAACTCTTAAAAATGGTGACAGGCTTGAACTTCTTTATATTGCGGACAAACTCATGCTCAACCCCGATGGCCTGCAAGACTACTGCCATAACCACCCCTCCCCGTGGCAGGAACAGGTGCTGGCCCAACTGCTCATCGATCTGAATAATGAACTTATCCCCCGCTGGGTCCGTCTGCGCTATCAACTGTCCGACCCGACACAGACAACTTTTCTGCTTGAAGACCGCCAACCTGGCTGGAACCGTCCAGACGTTTTGGCACGCCTGCCTTTGTTGTCATAATATCTTACTGGCCATAAATGGCCGCACCGATAGCCGCACATCAATAAAAAAAGCGGGGCTGAACCCCGCTTTTCATATCCTGGTATCAATGCGTCATTTTAGTCTATACACCTATCCAACCATCAAATTGATGTTCTCTGGCCTATGCCTGACGACGCCGATGAATATTCAATGACACTTCATCCAATTCCGCTTGCTGGCGGCGTTCACGTTTGTGCCGTTCCCGCTCTTGTTCGCGTTGTTCTAAAATTTCATATTGCTTTAGCTCCTGAAACGCTTCGGCAACCTGATCTTTCATTTCTTCAATAGACACAGAAATATCGGCAATGGACTTTTCCAGTGTTTCGCGACGACGAATAGTTTCTTGCGCGAAGTTAGCATATGAAAAATCGACAATATGCGACTGTGAAATCACTTTCTTCTCATGTGCAATTTCATTTTCTAAGCCCCGGATTTTCCCCTGAAGCTCGTCCCGCATTATTTCCAAATCTGCCAACTGACGTCTTTTTTCGTCTAATTGCCACTTTGTCAAACGAATCATACCTTGCGCTGCTTTACTCATTTACGTTCCGTTTCTTTTTTAACAACGTCATCTGATCTTACTGATCGCCTGCTGCCCACATCCCTGCGACAACAAAGTCTGGATACCGTCCCTATTCTGGCGATACCGGCTCATGATTCACCGGGGCACGTAAAATCTCTGAAAGTCGCTCATATCCTTGCTCTAAGGACACAGCTTCTTCTTTTTTTTGTCTCAAGAACCCCTCCAAAGCATCATGAAAGCCTATGGCTTCATCCACTTCGGGGTTGGCTCCAGGACGATACGCACCCAGTCGGATCATCTCTTCCATGTCATTATATACCGCCATATGTTTACGAGCGGTAACCACGAGCGTATTTTCTTCATCAGAATTACAATTTGGCATTGTCCTGCTGACCGAACGCAGAATATTAATCGCCGGATAGCGTCCGCGCTCGGCAATTTGCCGGTCTAAAACTATATGACCATCCAAAATACCACGTACCGCATCAGATACCGGTTCATTGTGGTCGTCCCCTTCAACCAAAACTGTAAATAGTCCTGTAATTGATCCTTTTTCCACGCCTGGCCCTGCCCGTTCCAACAGGCGCGGCAATTCTGTAAACACTGTTGGCGTATACCCCTTGCTTGCCGGTGGCTCACCGCCGGCCAGACCGATTTCGCGTTGTGACATAGCAAAACGCGTCACACTATCCATAAGACATAGGACATCTTTATTCTGATCACGGAAATATTCGCTCACCGTCATCGTTAAATAAGCGGCCTGACGGCGCATCAATGCTGATTCGTCCGATGTTGCGACAATAACCACACTACGTGCCAATCCCTCTGGCCCCAGATCATCTTCTATAAATTCCTGAACCTCGCGCCCACGTTCACCGATCAGACCAATCACACTGACATCTGCAGCCGCATTACGTGCCAGCATAGACAGCAATACGGACTTTCCAACGCCCGATCCTGCAAAAATGCCCATCCGCTGGCCCCGGCAGCAACTGAGGAATGTATTAATGGCTTTGACACCTAAATCTATTTTTGCGCCTACACGTTGGCGGGTATGGGCTGATGGAGGCTGGGCCTTTAGCGGATACCCTTTCACCCCGGCCCGTAACGGCCCCTTGCCATCTACAGGTTCGCCCATGGCATTAATCACCCGCCCTAACCAGGCATCCGATGGATGCATTAAAGGGGCTGTTTCCGTAATAAATGCCCGGCAACCAACCCCGATACCTTCCAGCGCCCCGAAAGGAAGTAATAACGCCTTATCATGAGAGAAGCCGACAACCTCACACGCCACCTTATCTTCATTGCGCCCCTCAACATGCACCAAAGATCCGATGCTCAACATCCGTTGCACACCGGCCACTTCCACCAGCAATCCCTGCACGCCAACGACACGGCCATAATATTGCCATGGGCTGATTTGTTGTATCTCTGAAATAAGGCTCCGCACGAAGGCCCCGCTCATTGAATAAGGCTTTTTTCACCGATAATTGTAAAGCATCACTACCCAAAGGGGCAGTAAAATTAACTATTCCTGCTGATTTATTAAAAAATATCTCGTTTCTGGGGCTTTGGTTACAAATTGTTAACCAAATATGTTAAGAATTGGAAATGGTTAACGGAAGTGATTAACACTTTTATCCGCGCAAACGAGGAAAAAAGGGGTTTCAAACATGCGGGTTTTGCTCATAGAAGATGACGCAACAACGTCAAAAAGCATTGAACTGATGCTTAATTCAGAAGGTTTTAATATCTACGCAACCGATCTGGGTGAAGAAGGTCTCGACCTGGGTAAGCTATACGATTACGACATTATCCTTCTGGATTTGAATTTACCAGACATGCACGGCTATGACGTCTTGAAAAAATTACGTCTGGCGAAAATCAATACACCGATCCTTATTCTTTCCGGCATGAACGAACTGGAAAACAAAGTCAAAGGACTGGGCTTTGGGGCTGATGACTATCTGACAAAGCCTTTCCATAAAGAAGAACTGGTCGCGCGTATTCAGGCCATTATTCGTCGTTCAAAAGGACATGCTGAATCAATCATTCGTACCGGGAAACTGGCGGTTAACCTGGATGCCAAAACAGTTGAAGTTGATAGTCAGCGCGTCCACCTAACCGGCAAAGAATATGCCATGCTGGAACTATTATCTTTGCGCAAAGGGACGACCCTGACAAAAGAAATGTTCCTGAACCATCTGTATGGTGGCATGGACGAACCGGAATTAAAAATTATTGATGTGTTTATTTGTAAGTTGCGCAAAAAACTGGCTAATGTCAGCGATGGTGCCAATTACATTGAAACTGTTTGGGGCCGTGGCTATGTGCTGCGTGACCCGGAAGAGATGGAAACAAGTATGGCGGCCACTGGCTAACGGCTCTCCAACTGTTCGTTGTGATATAAAAAGGGACGGCATTGCCGTCCCTTTTTATATATGCAATCCACGCTACCGCCTCACATCGAACTTTTCGATGGCCAGTAAACATTTCTCACATCAGCCCACTTTTAAGGCAGGCTGCGCCGCATCAGAGGTAATATACATGCCCCGACGCCCCGGCACCGGTTTGAATTGATCGGTAATACCCAATACGGTTTCCGCCGCACCTAAGAATAACGTACCATCATCCGGCATCGCTTTACGCATCCGGTTCAAAACATCCGCTTTCGTTTCCTGATCGAAATAGATCAACACATTACGGCAGAAAATAACATCAAAACTACCTAATCCGCGAAAACTGTCTAACAGATTAAATGGGCGGTACGTTACCATGGAACGCAATTCATCATTGATCTGCCACATTTCACCAACTTGTGTGAAATATTTCACCAAAAGTTGAATCGGAAGGCCACGTTGCACTTCAAATTGTGAATAGAGACCCGCTTTCGCTTTTTCCAAAACCTGTGTGGATAGGTCAGTGCCTATGATTTCAATCTTCCAGCCTTTCCACATGGCCGCGGCTTCTTTTAACAAAATAGCCAATGAATAAGGTTCCTGCCCTGTGGACGCAGCCGCACACCATATCCGCAATCGTTTCGTTGCCGCCCGATCACGTTGCATCGCTGGCATGATATGTTCTTTGAAAAGATCGAAAGGCGTATTATCACGGAAAAAGAACGACACATTCGTGGTCATGGCTTCCGTAACTTCGGCCAGCATGTCTTCACGGCGGCGCAAGCGCACCTCGTTCATCAGGTCATCCAATGTTTCCATGCCTTTTTGCCGCGCCAATGGTGTCAGGCGGCTTTCCAGCAGGTAAACCTTATCCGGCGTTAAGACCAATCCAGAACGTTCTTTCAGGACGCCGCTGATGAAATCAAAATCTTCTTGTCTCATTTGCCGCCTCCAATCAATATGCTACTCACGCGTTTTCCGATTTGGTCCAGCGGCAACAGCTCATTACACAGCCCAGCTTCACTGACGGCACCCGGCATTCCCCAAACAACACTGCTTTTTTCGTCCTGCGCCAATACGGCCCCTCCTGCTTTAACAACAGTATGGCATCCGTTCATGCCGTCCTGCCCCATGCCTGTCAAAATTACGCCCAATACATCGGCCCCGTAACACGATACGATGCTGTCAAACATAGGATCAACGGCCGGACGGCAGAAATTCACCGGGGCATCCTGATCCAGTTTAATGACTTTATGACCATCTTTAGAGATGATCCGCATATGAAAATCGCCCGGTGCGATATACACTTTTCCGGCTTCCAATACATCGCCATCGGCAGCCTCTTTGCAGGGCAATTTTGTTGATTGCGTCAAATGCTGTGCCAATATCGTTGTAAATGTCGGCGGCATATGCTGCGTAATCACCACAGGTACTTTAATGGGCTTCTTTATATCCGACAGGAATGTCTGCAACGCCTGCGGTCCCCCTGTGGAACTACCAATCGCCAGAATTTTTGCATTTAACGTCGCCAATGAACGCAATTTTGGTGCATCCGAAATCTTACGGCGTCCCGCGACGACGCTTTTACGTTGCGCGGAGAATTTTTCTGCCTCGGCAAAAGGTGTGCCGCCTGATTGACGCCGTGCCGCTGCTCCCAAGGCTTTGACTTTATTAATTAATTCATCGCGAAACTTGGAAGACGCACTGACCTCACGGCTGCTTTCCGGTTTGGGAATATAATCCGCGGCACCACGGGCCAACGCCTTCATGCTGACTTCGGCATTACGTTTCGTCAATGTAGACGCCATAATGACCTGAACACCCGGGATTTCTTCGATTATTTTTGGTAATGCCGTTAACCCGTCCATTTCCGGCATTTCAATATCCAGAACCACAATTTCCGGACGCTGGCTTTTTAATGATTTTAATGCCATTGCCCCGTTACTGGCCGTCCCTACTATCGTTACCGCATCCTCTGCTTCAAGCCAGCGTGCAATCAACCCGCGTATCACGGCGGAATCATCCACGACCATGACACGGTAAGGGCCGGATTTTGTTGCCATTGTTTGTGGCACTGTTTTCGTTACGTTAGACTGCACGAATAATTCCTTGTGTTGCTTACAGCAATCCCACCTGAGAAAATTTGGACTCAATAATCTCACGATCAAAAGGTTTCATAATATATTCATCCGCACCGGCAGCGATGGCGGCACTGATATGCGCCATATCATTCTCGGTCGTACAGAACACAACCACGGGGCTGTCGCCGCCGCTTGATTTACGCAAGTTTTTCAGAAAATCCAGCCCGTTCATTACAGGCATATTCCAATCTAACAAAACCACGTCTGGCATCGCCCGCGTACATGAATCCAGGGCATCCTGCCCGTCTACCGCTTCTTCGATGTCAAAGTTCAATTCTTCTAAAATCCGGCGGGCCACTTTACGAATGACCTTTGAATCATCAACTACAAGACAGGACTTCATCATATTCTCCAACAATGCCCGTTACGTTCTCATTTCTAAGCTGCCTTACGCAGCCGTTGCCTGTTCCAGACCGAAGTCCAAAAGCCGCTCGACATCCAAAATAACCAATAACTGATCTTCTAGGCGGTAAATACCGCTTGATACTTCTTGCCACCGTGCATCCAGCGTCACCGGATTTCGCTCAAACCGGTCCTCCGGCAAAGCCAACACTTCACCCACGGAATCAATTAACAAGCTATAGGGCTCCCCCTGATGTTCAACGACAACGCTCATACAGCGGTCAACATCTTCGAAAGCCGTCAGGCTTAACCGTTCTCGCAAGTCTATTGCCGTGACGATTTTTCCCCGCAAATTCAACACGCCGGCTACAGCCTTTGGCGAACGCGGAATGGCCGTAATATTATGAGGAGATAAAACATCATGCACCTCCAGCACAGGTATACCTAAAAGCTGCCCGGCCAGACGTATGGTCACAAATTGACGATTAACAGTAGTCATAATGTCTTCCTAATCCTTTACACTTATGCCGCATCTTCGCTTTCAGCCAACATTTCATCCAATGCGCTGAGCAACATATCTTTATCAAGTTTAGCCACATAATCGTTAAAACCAACTTGACCGCCACGATCAAAGTCCTGTGTATTTGTACGTGATGATAAGGCGACCAGCGGGACGTCTGCCCATCGGTTATCTTGCTGTTTGACCGCCTCGGCAAAGGCAAAGCCATCCATTTCCGGCATTTCGATGTCACTGACAATCACGTCAAAGTCATAACCCTGATCCCGTAGACTTAAGGCTTCCTGCGCATTATCAACCGCTGTGACGCGATAGCCTGCCGCAGACAACAGTGGCTTTAACATATTGAGGAAAAAGGCACTGTCATCAATCAACAACACATTTGATTTTTTCTTGGCGAGGGCTGCTTCATTCTCTGCAGATTGGAAACCGCCTAACCCGCCAAAGACTTCAGCCATGTAATGGGCCACATCAATAATTTCAGTCGCTTTACCACCAATAATCGCAGTCCCAACGATACCCTGAATTTCTGAAGCCAATTCAATATTCATTTGATCTTCCAGAATATCGACGATTTCGTTAACGACCAGTCCCATACTGCTATCACCGTCAGAGAAGACCAGAACTGGCTGACGCCCAGATTCTTTCATGTCATAGCCATCATTCAGTTTAACCAAAGGCATCAGTTTGCCACGGTATTGAACCACAGGGCGGCCATCAGAAGTTTCAATGCTTTCCACATCGATCTCTTCCAGACGCGCCACCAATGATAGCGGCACTGCATGCTGCCCCCCGTCATCCGCGACACGGAAGACCAGCAGGGTTTCACGGTTTGAGGACAAGGTATCTGCCATTAATTCAGTCTCAGAGACATGTTCATTTTCGGACATAACATCGCTTGTTTCCGCGGCAATACCATTCGGATCAAGGATCATAATCACGCTGCCATCACCCAGAATTGTATTTCCGGAATAAATAGACAGATCACGCAGTAGCGGCGCCACCGGTTTGACAACGATTTCTTCGGTATCAAAGACCTGATCGACCACAATCCCGTAAGTAAAGCCGCCGACCTGCGTCACCACAATGAATTCTTCACGGTTTGCATCTTCTTCCTCATCGCTTTCTGCTCCCAGTACATCGCGCAGATACACCAGAGGCAACAAACGATCACGTAACCGCAAGACAGGTGTCGCATTAATATGTTCGATTTTATATTCTGAGTCTTTAGAGGCGCGGACTAATTCCAGCACACTAATCTGCGGGATTGCAAAACGTTCATCGCTGGACTTCACAATCAATGCAGACACGATTGCCAATGTCAGCGGAATTTTAATAATAAAGCTGGAACCGCGACCTTCTGTGGACTTCAAATCGACTGTCCCGCCGATTTTTTCAATATTACTTCTGACCACATCCATGCCAACGCCGCGCCCTGATACGCTCGTTACTTTTTCAGCCGTTGAAAAACCAGGATGGAAAATAAAGCGTTGGATTTGCTGGTCTGTGAGGTCCGCCAATTCTGCTTCGGTCACAACTTCATTGGCCAAGGCTTTCTGCTTAATTTTTTCTATATTCAAACCACGGCCGTCATCCGTAATTTCAATAATAATATGCCCACCTTCATGATAGGCATTCAGGCGCACGACACCCACTTCCGGTTTACCTGCCGCGATACGCTCTTCCGGCATTTCCAGACCATGGTCTGCTGAGTTCCGCACCATATGGGTCAACGGATCCTTAATCAACTCCAATACCTGCCGGTCTAGTTCTGTATCCGCACCCAACATTTGCAGATCTATTTTCTTGCCCAGATCCACTTGCAAGTCACGAATAATCCGTGGCAGTTTCGCCCAGGCATTACCAATCGGCTGCATCCGGGTTTTCATGACACCCTCTTGCAGCTCCGTAGTGCATTGACTTAAGCGCTGCAGCGGAACAGTAAATTCGCTATCACCGCTCCGCCGTGAAATTTGCATTAACTGGTTACGTGTCAGCACTAGCTCGCTGACCATGTTCATCAAGTCTTCCAGCAAATGCACGCTCACGCGAATACTTTGATTAGCAACAGATGTCTCAGAGGCTTTCTTCGCCGCCGCATCAGGCTTGCTTTGTGTATCTTTTTTCTTTTGGGCGGTTACCTGTGACTGGGCATATTTTTCGGAATGTGAGACGATAAGCAGTCCCAACTCATGAAAGCGTGTCACAGCTTCTTCGACTAACAGTGGCGCGGCATTGATTTCTTCCATGACAGAACGGAAATAGCCAATGACTAATGCTGCTCTCTCACCATCTACACCTGCCTGAATCAAAGGACCGAAGGCATCTTCCAATCCATTATCATGTGCACTATCTTCTGTCTCGAACAACGCCTTCAAATAAGACACAACGCGCGTTTTCTGGTCGCGTAGGTTCACCCCGTCATACGCAGATTTGAAGGACATATCACCCAGCAGGCGATTATGGAATAGATGCACGATCACATTTAGCGCATCCTCGCCACCAACACGATCAAACAATGACCCGGTGCTGCTGTCTGCTGCTGTTGGTGCGGCCGTCTCTTCTTCCGGCTCATCATCTGGCCCCGGTGCAGCCGCCCATGCTGCTTCCAGTTCTTCCAGTGTCACATCGCCAGGCAGGCTTGGTTCCGCGACGATTGCAGATGATATATCATCTTCTTCCACGGGGGTCGGGTCCGGTACAGCGACAGGGCCTTCAGCCACGACCTTTTCGTCTATATCTGCAACAGCAGGAGCAATATCTTCTCCGTTCGCCATCGCGTTCAGGCGATTTATAACATCGCTATCATCACCATTGGGCTCTTCTTCGGTGGCCTCTAAACCTGCAAGAATTTCTTTAATCCGGTCCAATGATTCCAAAATTAAAGTAACAGCGTCCGGTGTTACTTCCATTTCACCATCGCGGAATTTCCCCAACACATTTTCAGAAGCATGGGCAACGGATTCCAGTCTCGGCAATCCCAAAAACCCACACGTCCCTTTGATTGTATGGACCAAACGGAAGATATTATCTAAAACGCTTTTATTGTTGGGATCTTTCTCTAGCTCCACCAATTCAACATCAACAACATCAATGCTCTCGGCCGTTTCGGTGAGGAACTCGTTTAATAGATCATCCATGGGGTACAGCCCTTATTTCCTTGCTATTGTCAGAGAGACAAATACTTATGAAGTCTGCTCTAACATCAACGAAATTGGTTAAAAAGCTGTAAAGTAAGCGAGAAATTATGCCTTCTTTTTTGAAGGTTTCACTATCAACGTAAGAAAAAGCTTATCTACGGCCTCACCACAAGGGCATGAATTGAAAAAAGATCAATACGAAAATGGCCACAAATCTCTAGGCTGACAGTACGGCACGCAAGCGCAGAGAGGTACCCCCTTCTGCCTGATATTCAATCCGGCCGCCTTTTTCCGCAGCCACCTGACGTGCTAAAAAGGCCGGTACGGTTTTCGGGTCAATGGCATCTTCTGGAAGTTCTCCTGTCAACGCCTGCACCATTTTATCCTGAATGATAATGCGTTCACCATTGGCCACAACGTCCATTGTTACTTGCCCGTCCGCATTGACCGCCGTCACAGTAAGGTCGCCACCACGAATAAGCGTCTCCCCCGCAAGTAACGTCATATTCAACAGGATCTTTAAGGCGCCCTTTTCCAATTCACGCACATCCGGTTGCCAATTCAGCGTGACCTTTCCCTCACTAAAGAAACTGCGTACGGCTTTTTCCGCCTCATCCAGGGGAATGACACTATCAAAGCCACCCGCTGCCCCGAAAGCCAGACGGAAGAATTGCAAACGGTTTGATGTCTGGCGGGCACTTTGCTCTAACAACTTAATCACTTCGCCGCGCATAAATTCATCATCTTCAACGCCCAGAATTTCAATACCGTTGGCGATCGCCCCGACAGGGCTGACCAGATCATGACAAAGCCGCGAACACAACAAAGCTGCAAAATCAATATTACCCATCAAAGATACTCCCTCGACCTTCAGCGTTATGGATGATAGGTTACGCACCGTTTCATTGTTCCTAAAGCTATACAGGCTGAAAAGCAATGGCAACTACAACCATTTCCACAAATATCGTTAGACAAAGATTACAAAAAAATATGTCAGACCTGAATACTGCCGATTATGCCCAGCTTGCCCAACAAATTCGCCATATCGCCCTGAAGGCCGGGGCGAAAATTATGGAAATTTACCGACAGGATATAACTGTGGCGCACAAAGCGGATAACAGCCCCGTCACCATCGCAGATGAAGCGGGTGAAAAAATCATAATCGACGGTCTGGAAAAGCTATCGGTACAATATCCGATCATCGCTGAAGAAAGCGTGAATGCCGGTCACATCCCGGAGGTCGGCACCAAGTTCTGGTTAGTTGATCCTCTGGACGGAACCAAAGAATTTATCAATAAGAACGGGGAATTCACGGTCAATATTGCGCTGATCGAAAATGGCAGCCCCAGCATCGGGGTTGTCTATGCCCCGGCTATGGGAAACATATATCTGGCGACCAGCCCTGCCACCGCCACAGTGGAAACCCTCACCCCTGCGGGCGACTGGACGGACCCCGCTCCGCTGATCGTGCGCCCGGCCCCAACAGATGGACTGACCGCAGTCGCCAGCCGCTCTCATCGGGATGCCCAAACGGATGCCTATCTGGAAAAATTTAATATCAAAGAATTACGTTCCGCAGGAAGTTCATTGAAATTTTGTCTTGTCGCAGCGGGTGAAGCTGATCTTTATCCGCGCTTTGGACCGACAATGGAATGGGATACCGGTGCAGGCCATGCAGTTCTCAAGGCCGCCGGTGGCACAGTCATGACACCGGAAGGCCAAGTCTTCACATACGGAAAAGCTGATTATCGTAACGGCTTTTTCATTGCAGCGGGACGCGACATTCTTTAGCGCAGCATTTTCAAATGGGCTCTAACGCAAAATTCTCATATGGCTTCCGGACTTTAGGCGGTTATACCTACATCTAAAAGACCAAATCCCCATTTGCCAATCGCGACCATCCCGAAAAGAATAACGATCACGGCGCAGATACGATTGATAATCAGCAAGTGGTCATCGGACAACTTACGCTTTAACAACACGGCGCAACGCGTCAATATAAACCACCATAAGGCCGACCCTAATAAAACGCCGGTAATAAGACTTGCTGCATTGATATAATCGTCCCCCATATCCCCAAGGCCCATACCGGCAAACAGGGCCAAAAAGCCCAAAATGGTCAGCGGATTGGATATAGTCAGGAGAAAAGTCGTAAAAGCCGCTTGATATAGGCCGCGCGGCGTTTCCTTTGCATCGGACATATGCGGGTGCGTCCGCCAGACATCAAAACCAATTACCAGCATTATCAATCCACCGATTAATTCAAACCAGCCATTTGTTTTTACGAGCAAGGCTGTAACAGATGACAAGCCAAAGGCGGCCACACCCCCGAATATTGTATCGGCAACAGCCGCCCCTAAACCGACAATAAAACCACTACTTGGGCCAAAGGCAATGGTGCGGCGAATACAAATTACATTCACCGGCCCCACCGGTGCTGCAACCAATAATCCTATCGCCGCTCCCCAGAAAATATATATGAGGGCCATTCATTCCTCGCCTTATTCTTTTTATTGTCATATATAACCCGGCAACACGGAAAAAAAATGACAATGGTCAAAATACGCCATAACAACGCGATATATGCGACAGGATTAACATCATCAGATGACAAACGAAACTGAAAATCCACAAGAAGACACCCCCAAGGCTGACCCTATCGCCGCTTACATATTAGAGATGACGGCTGATTGCGGGAAAGTTTCACCCCGTGATGTGGCGATAAAAATTGCGAAAGACCGCGCGAAAGACACTGACAAACCCAATCAATGGCGGAAATATATGTTGGCTGTCAAACAGCAAGCCGTCTTTTTAGCGCGACAAGGGCAAATACACATTCTTCGCAAAGGCATCCCCGTGAACCCTAATAATTTCCGGGGTCTTGTGAAACTATCCCGGCCGTTACCGGGCTATAACCTTGAAGATCTGCTCAATAATTCTGATGATAAAGACGCTCTTTAAGGCTCCACAGTCATAAACCAGGCTGTTTTATAGCAACATCTAAAGGATATAAGCATCCCCACGATAGGGCAGCGTCTTTTACTTCCTAAACTTCTAATCTGCTATCTTCAAATCAACGGGGTCAAAAGGACCATAGGCCTTTTGTGGCCGAAAGGCCGCCATATCAATGGCTCCGTTGTCATCTACAGCAATGATTAACCAATATAGGTCAGCTTCATGGGCATTTTTCTGGTCTGTCAGTGAGGGGGTGGCCTGTCCGTTCGGATGCGAATGATAATGGCCGATAATTTGACTTTTTTGGCCGCGCAGCACCTTTTGCCAATGTAATCGGACCAACGGGTCAATTTCAAACAGATCGCGCCCCGCATCGCCCCCCTTATCGCGCATTAGATTACGGCTTGGAACAACCTTTGTGATTTCGACGTTGCCGCGCCCGTCATGCTCCCCGATCAAGAGGCCACAGGCCTCATAAGGAGCAGCCGCCCGGACAGTATGCACAATTTCTGCTTTATCCGCCTTCGCCAATATCAACATTTACGGGATGACACCATCCACTGACTGGTTATGCATAGAGCCTTTTGTGTCCGTCTTGATGACCACTTCACTGATAACCGCAGCCGTGCGGGCTTTGAGAATCATCAATCTTTTTACACGATCCCCCTCCAGCACAGGCAGAAGAATCAGTCCTTCTTGTAATTGTGCTGCTCCGACGCGCTCTCCTGGTTGCAAATACAATTGCGCCATTTTACCTGACGGTGCCTGGACAACGCTCACTGCAGTTCCCTGTCCAACAACCCCCTTGTCTTGCGGCATAATGACTGTTGAACCCACGTTATCATTATTCTTTTTAGCCCCACCCGCCATGCGCGCCATCAATGTAATAACGATGATCGCGACACAAATCACAATTAACACACCTAATATTATAACAACCCACTTGAGAAATCTGTGATTCTCTGGCAGTTCTTCTTTGGTCATGACATCACCGCAACAAAATAAAATTGTTCTTACCGTTCCGTCTCCCTCTGCTGAAGAAGAAGACGCGGCCCCACAACGCCTGGATAAATTTCTGGCGCTTCATTGCGACGGTATCAGCCGCTCGCGGCTTAAGTCCCTGATCACCGAAGGGCAGGTCAGCCTTACCGCAGATGCTCACAACACCGTCACTTCGCCCCGGACCATAACGGACCCCTCTGCCAAGGTCAAACCCGGTGACCAGCTTCTTGTAACGTTACCGGAAAATGTGGACCCGACACCAAAGGGGCAGGATATCCCGCTCACTGTCGTCTATGAAGACGATCAGGTTATTGTTATCGACAAACCTGCAGGTATGGTTGTCCACCCTGCCCCGGGGAACGAAGATGGGACACTTGTGAATGCGCTGATCGCCCATTGTGGCGATAGCCTGTCTGGTATCAACGGGGTGCGACGCCCCGGTATTGTCCACCGCATTGATAAGGACACCAGCGGTCTCATCATTGCCGCAAAAACAGACCAGGCCCATGCCTCCCTCGCGAAACAATTTGCAGAACATAGCCTGGAACGCGCCTATCAGGCCCTCGTCTGGGGCTGTCCAATTCCAGCAGAGGGCACCATCGACAAAAATATCGGCCGTAGTCGTCACAACAGATTAAAAATGACTGTAGTCTCTAGTGGCGGGAAACACGCCATTACCCATTATCGGCTGTTACGGCGTCTTGATACCGCCCGTCAGGTTTCACAATCACGACAAAAACTCGACAAACTTGCACCTGTCATATCACTTGTTGAATGCCGACTTGAAACGGGACGCACCCATCAGGTCCGTGTTCACATGGACCATATCGGCTATCCATTGATAGGTGATCCGTTTTATGGACGTAAACGTATTAGTGTAAAAGGTTTCAAACCAAAGCTGCAGGAACAGCTCAAAGCCTTTAATCGGCAGGCACTTCACGCTTATGTGATTGGCTTTGATCATCCTGTAACCCAGGAACGCTTGATTTTCAGGTCCCCCTTACCATCTGACATGAAAGCAATCCTGAGGTCTTTTGAAGAATTATAAAAAACTAAGTAGTGAATTGTATACAAAAGCGGGATTTGACTATTTTATAATAAAAGAGTAAAATGGTCTTATATTAAATAGGCGATCAGGGCTGGCATAAGATCACCATTAAAGTTTACCGACTTAAATGGCATCGCCCCGGTCTCCTCACGGAGATAAAAACATGGCAACCGAACAACTTCCTGTCTTAACCCCCGATGGTAGTTTGACGCGATATCTTCAGGAAATTCGCAAGTTTCCCATGCTGGAAGCCAAAGAAGAATACATGTTGGCGAAGGCCTGGCGGGATCATGATGATAAAGAGTCAGCACATAAGCTCGTGACCAGTCATCTGCGTCTGGTGGCGAAGATTGCCATGGGCTACCGTGGCTATGGCCTGCCGCTAGGAGAACTTATTTCCGAAGGCAATGTCGGCATGATGCAGGCGGTGAAACGATTTGAACCCGAAAAGGGTTTCCGTCTTGCGACCTATGCCATGTGGTGGATACGCGCTTCTATTCAGGAATATATCCTCCGTTCATGGTCACTGGTCAAAATCGGGACCACGGCCGCACAGAAAAAACTGTTTTTTAACCTGCGCCGTATCAAAGGGCAAATTCAGGCGATTGAAGAGGGTGACCTGCATCCTGATAATGTAAAATACATTGCCGAAGAACTGAATGTCTCTGAAAATGATGTGGTGCAAATGAATCGCCGCATGACCGCAGGTGACCATTCCTTGAATGCCCCCATGCGGGCCGACAGCGAAGGCGAATGGCAGGACTGGCTTGTTGATGAAGACAGTGTTGATCAAGAAACCGCCTATGCTGAACAGGAAGAAATGGATCAAAGACGCCAGATGATGGCTATCGCAATGAATGACCTGAACGACAGGGAAAAAGATATTCTGACCAAACGCCGTTTGGCAGAACCACCCTCAACGCTGGAAGATCTTAGCAAGGTCTATAATATCAGCCGGGAAAGAGTTCGTCAGATTGAGGTCCGTGCCTTCGAAAAATTACAGCAGGCAATGCAAAAAGCTGCGACGGAACAGTTGGCCGCAATTGAACAGCATTCTTAATGACATATAAGACCTAAAAACGGGTAAGATAAAAAAGCGGGATTAAATCCCGCTTTTTTTGTGTCTCAACCTCATGGCATCCATTAGGCGCAATATAATATTTGCATTGGTTCTTTACGATGGTCCCGCAACTTCACGACCCCATTCATCAATCAATTCGATTTGTTTTGCCCGCAAAACACCTTTTCGTCGCTCTGCCCTAAATTCAATAAAGGATACCGCCAGCTGCGGCCCCATCCATAGAATCAACAGGCTTAAGGCGGCAGCACTATAAATCACAAACCACGCATAAATATCCGTCAGCACTAACATTGCTGCATGTATGGTGTGGCCATCCTGCCAAATACTGTAAATATACGGGGCCACCCCTGATAAATTCATGGAAGCCATGGTCATTACCTTATTCAAGTCACCATCTTCCTCTAACAATGCCAAAACCAGTGTCGGGAGCATCGCCGGGGCCAAAACCACAAAAGTTGGAAAGGCGACTATCATCAAAATACCGACCAGCACAATCATCATCAGAAACGGTGACCGCCGCCCTTTAATCTTAATCGGTTGCGAAGCCATCGCACCTTTACCACCAAGAACCGTGGTATTACCCCCTTTTAGGTTGCGGGCAATTGCTTCCTCACGACGCCTTTTACGCTGCGCTGCATTGCTTTTGCCTGTATTGATATTACTGTGCATCGTCATATGCTTTCCTACAACACTTCACCCATCAGGATAGAGCCCACCGTCATACACAGGATCAACATACCCAGCATGAATGCCCCCTTATAACCCATTGCCCGGGCCTCTGGGCCTGCTGCCCCACCTTGACGTCCTACCTTGCCAAGCTCCGCAGTTATGAATTTATACTGGCTTTTAGCCTGGCGATAACCTGCATCATCAGCGGCCTTTTCTGCTCCCAAATTCAATGCTGTCGCCATGCTGGACAATTCACCACTGGTCGCCAGCTTATCTAATTTTGTCATCAGATAATTGCGACGGCTTTTACTATGAAAAGATTGACATAACCGTCGTAATGAACCGCCCATAGCCTTGCCCAGTCCCGGCAAGGGGTGGGAAGAATATCGGCGTTGCAAATAACCAAAAACATCCAGCAATCTGATCGCCCGTTGTTCGGCAGAACAATTGTTTAATTTCTGCAACAATGGTTCACATTCAGGGTCCTGTTCCACGCAAAAAGCGGAAATATGCTGATCCATAGGGCTATCGCCACTCTTTATTGTACTTTCCATCGCGTTTAACAGCTGCGTTAACGTCACTACATAACGACCACCCAGACGGGTGCTTTGGCAGGCCAGGAGTGGATTCAACGCATATAACACCCGCTCCAGTCCCCCGCCTAAAGCTTGCTGCTCCGTCACAGGGCCAAGGTTTGTTGCCACCGTCGTCAAGGCCCCGGGAACCTCCACCTGACGTGACATAATCGCCAATATATCCTTCAATCGACGCTGGCTAAAAAGACTGACAAGATCCGCCTTCGCCATCTCATCATTCTCGGCAAAGGCATCCGCTACGGCCCAGCCCAGCCCATCTGCCATAACTTTGACTGATTTATAACGAATGGGTCCCGCAGGATCGACCAGCGCACAAAAACGCGCCAAGGCATATTGTTCATCTTCTGTTGATCTAAAGACTTTTGCCGGCAATAGCTTTTCTATTTCCTCCGGGTCTTCGTTCTGTTCCATAACGTTTATCAGGTTATGACGAAATTCATCTGCCTTAAGCGCGCTTAAGGCCTTCTCGGGCGCATTGGCAAACTCCGTCGCCAGCAGGCCACCGTCCTTATAGGCCTTATCCTGAAAACGCAATGCCCGCGACAACCCTACCCGGCTATCCTGACCGTGACTTTTCATCTGCATTCCGTCTTGCCATCGGCGCACATCATCCAATGTCCAACGATGCTGCGGATCATCCTTTAAAAGTCCCCGCAATAAATTACCCACCGCGCCGGGAATATCAGTCCCGCCTGTATAGGCCCAAAAACTGCCGAAATTCACACGGGCGGTATAAAGGCTCTCATCCGGTTGATGATGTGCTGTAAATTCATGACCTTTGTACAAAGCCAAAAGCACAACACCTAAAGCAAACATATCGCATGATGGCCCCCCCTCGCCGCGTCCGATGGCAGCTGCAGCCGCCCTGTGTAATGGTTCATAGCAGGCCGCGTGTTGCGCCCCCGGTGGCGATGTATAGCATTCTACCAGCCCCAAATCCTGACCAGACCGGTCCAGATAAACGAGCGCGTCCAGACTAATCCCCCTGTGGGCCAGACCATTGTGATGCAGATTATGAAGTGACGCGACAAGATTGGGTAATACATATTCGCGCAATTGCTGTTCAGTCAGGCTTTCCTGACAGCGTCCACCGGGGTATGCCCGCCCCCCGACAGGAAAGTCCGCTATGGTAATCAATCGTTCCAGCCCATTCGGACCTTTCACCACACCCTTTGCACGCGGGGCGCATAAATTGGGATTTTTCTGTTTTTGTAATTTTTCATAAACCCGCTGACGCAGAGGATAGCCACTTTTTTGCAATAACGCATAAACCGGACGTTGACCATTTTTCAGGTCTGTTACCGCAAAAGCTTCGGCTCCAAAACTGTCAAAATCCGGGAACGGCATTCCCAGATTTACTTCGTACCGATCCGCTATAATTAACTTATCCAACGTAACCTCTATGCTTACGCGCCGTTATTCCCATTCCCCCGCATCACATCCGAATATGACACGAAGGTGTAAAGGCTTCCTTAAGCATGTCCTCATAAAAAAACGGCCTGATAATCAGGCCGTTTCATGTCAATGAAAAATCAGTATCTCAGAACGTGTCTTAAGACGAAAATGGGTCCCGCACCAAAATCGTATCATCTCGTTCTGGGCTGGTGGAAAGCAGCGCAACCGGGGTTTCAATCAACTCTTCAATCCGGCGAATATATTTAATCGCCGTTGCCGGCAGATCCGCCCAGCTGCGCGCACCAAACGTACTTTGGTCCCAGCCTTCCAGCGTTTCATAAGTCGGCTCCACACGTGCTTGCGCTTCGGGGGATGACGGGAAATAATCCAGCACTTCATCGCCTAATTTATAGCCCGTGCAAACTTTCAGTTCTTTCATTCCGTCAAGCACATCCAGCTTCGTCAGTGCGATACCCGTAATGCCCCCTATTTTCATCGCCTGGCGCACCATAACCGCATCGAACCAGCCGCAACGGCGGCTTCGCCCGGTCACAGTTCCAAACTCATGGCCCTTTTCACCTAAATGCTGGCCAATATCATTGTCCTGTTCTGTAGGAAACGGACCACTCCCAACACGGGTGGTATAGGCTTTGGTAATTCCCAACACATAGTCCAACGCCCCCGGTCCCATCCCGGAACCACCTGCGGCCTGTGACGAAATCGTATTGGAGGATGTCACGAACGGATACGTCCCGTGGTCAATATCCAACATGATCCCCTGGGCACCTTCAAATAATATACGTTTAGCTTCACGCCGGGCTTTATCCAGCACCCGCCAGCTAATGCCCATATAAGGCAATATCTGTGGGGCAATATCTTTAATTTTCGCAATCAATTCATCGCGATTAATCGGCTCATGTCCCAGTCCTTGGCGTAATGGGTTATGGTGAGCCAACAGACCATCCACACGCGTCTCTATCGCGTTATCATCCGCTAAGTCACTTAGGCGAAGGGCACGACGTGCAACTTTATCTTCATAGGCTGGGCCGATACCACGTCGCGTTGTGCCAATCACCGGGCCTGTAGACTTCACCTTTGCCGCTGCATCCTCGCGGATCGCATCCAGCTCACCATGTAATGGTAAAATCAGCGTACAGTTTTCTGCAATGGTCAAACAGTCCGGTGAAATATCCACACCCTGTTCTTTTAATCGTGAAATTTCCGTGATTAAAGCCCAGGGATCCACAACCACCCCATTCCCAATAACGGACTTTTTACCCGGACGGACAATCCCCGACGGCAAAAGGCTCAATTTATATACGGCACCATCGATGACCAATGTATGACCGGCATTATGTCCCCCCTGAAAACGGACAACGACATCTGCACGTTCCGAGAGCCAATCAACAATCTTACCTTTACCTTCGTCACCCCACTGGGATCCTATAACAACAACATTTGCCACGGAAAATCCTTCCTCGATCGTCTATCGACGTTGACTTATACTTCTTCCACCTCGTCACCACACAGGACATGGCTGCAGCCAAGACGCTGTGCTTCTTCACGCACATTCACCCCGGCTTCCAATCCCTGCACAGTGCGCCAGTTTTGCGCCCGCAATTCTTCGGCCAAAACCTTATCCGTGCCATAAGGCACAAAAACCTTTCGCGCCATTGGCATTTTTTTAACGGCTCGGCTTACGCTGTCCAGATAAACAGAAAAACCGGTTGCAACTTCGCCTTTATCTTCCTCATCATCGCTCGCCGATACAACATAACGCCCCCCCCGGCCTAACTCCCCGCGAACGCCGCGCGCAAAAAGCGTAAAACCGATTCCCGTCTGGAACTCGAAACCCTGATATTCCACCGGGTCTAACGTAAGGGTCAGATGCGGCATCACATCCGCCAACCGCGTCACCAGTCGGGATATTTCTTCAACCATATCCCGCGCCGCCATGGGTAATGAGATAGCCATCAATTGTTCCAACGCCGCCGATGCAGGGCCGCCGATATCGACCAAAGCCTGCCCCAATGCATTCAAACCATTTTCAAATTGCTGTAAAGCTGCACTGTCTTTTGCATTTAAGGCGTTGCGATATTCAGCGGCTACTTCTGGTTCTAATCCCAACCCCTCGCATATTGTTGGCACTAACCGGGGCATGGTCAAATCAATCGAAAGCCCTTCAACCCCAAGGTTCTGCAACGCATCTGCGGCTAATAACAACACATCAACATAGGCTTCGACATTGTCGGCCCCGATCAATTCCACGCCCGCCTGTTTAAACTGGCGTTCAGGCCGCAACTGGCTGCCTTTTACACGTAGAACATCCCCGCCATAACATAACCTTAACGGCCGTGCCGCAGCAGCAAGACGTGTACGACCAATACGCGCGACCTGTCCAGTCATATCGGCCCGCACCGCCATCATGCGTTGTGAAGCCGGGTCCATCACCCTAAACATATGCCGTGATAATCGGGTTCCCGGTCCTGTCAACAGTCCTTCTTCAAACTCTACCAGGGGTGGTTCCACCCGGTCATAACCGTACGACGCAAAACTCGCTTGTAATTGCGCCATCAAATGGGCTTCAAATGCCGCTTTTGGGGCTAAACGGTCATGCAATCCTTCAGGAAGAAGGGCGGTATTTATTTCATCAGCCATGACAATTACATTTCTGCTGCGAGATTTTCTTTAATTTCAGCGCCGCTTATATCACCCCTTTTCCCTGAATCCCAAGGGAAAAGTCAGCCATGGCACCGCATCACACGTCATAAAGGCCCCGCACCTTTTACAAACACAAAAAGGGACGGGTTACAAACACAAAAAAAGGGGGGCATGCCCCCCTTCTTCGCATATCATATCGCCCTAAAACTTAAGAGCCTTTGCCTGCCCCACATATGGCAGTGCCGTAATCTTCGCCACAACATCTTCAGAAGGCTCCTGATCAACCGCAACCAGGGCAATCGCCTCTCCCCCAGCAGCCGCACGGCCCAGATGGAATGTCGCAATGTTCAAACCGGACTCGCCAAGTACTGTGCCCAGGGCACCGATAAAGCCGGGCTGATCTTCATTGGTGACATAAAGCATATGTTCCGCAACTTCAGCTTCCAGGCTGATACCCTTCACCTCAACAAGCCGTGGCTTACCGTTTCCAGCCAGTGTCCCGACAACGCTGCGAACCTGCTTATCTGTTGTCACAGTCACACGAATCATTGTGTGATATTCACCTTCGCTATCGTGCGTGCTTTCAACAATATCAATATTACGTTCTTTGGCGACCGAAATGGCGTTCACCATGTTCACGCTGCTCATCAGAGGGCTTAATAAACCTTCCACCACAATCGCAGTCAGGGGGCGTGTATTCAATTTGGCGACATCACCCTGATATTCGATTTCGATTTTCTGCAGCGCATTCTCTGTGACCTGACCTGCAAAACTACCAAGCTGCTCGGATAATGTCATATAGGGGCGCAGTTTTGGTGCGTCCTCGGCACTAACAGACGGCATATTCAGTGAATTCGTCACCGCACCATCCAGCAGATAATCCGCCATTTGCTCAGCCACCTGAACAGCTACATTAACCTGTGCTTCTGTCGTAGACGCACCAAGATGCGGGGTCGCAATAAAGTTTTCTGTGCCGAACAGTGCATTTTCTTTTGCAGGTTCAACCTCAAAAACGTCCAAAGCCGCGCCGGCCACTTTACCACTTTCCAGGGCCGCCTTAAGAGCCGCCTCATCAATCAGACCACCCCGTGCGCAGTTAATAATCCGCACGCCATCTTTCATTTTTTCAAACGCGGCCGCATTTAAAATACCGCGCGTGCCGTCTGTCAAAGGCGTGTGTAAGGAAATAAAGTCTGCGCGGCTCAGCAACGTCTCCAGCTCAACCTTCTCAATATTCTGCTCCTGGGCACGCTCTTCAGACAAAAACGGGTCAAAAGCAATCACTTTCATTTTCAGGCCCTGTGCGCGGTCCGCAACAATGGAACCGATATTACCGCAGCCGATAATCCCTAACGTTTTTGATGTGACTTCCACGCCCATGAAACGTGATTTTTCCCATTTTCCAGCCTGGGTCGATTCATTTGCTTGCGGAATTTGTCGCGCCAAAGACAGCATCATGGAAATCGCATGTTCTGCTGTCGTGATAGAATTACCGAACGGTGTGTTCATGACCACAACACCCTTCGCAGTGGACGCGGGGATATCTACATTGTCAACACCGATCCCGGCCCGGCCAACAACCTTCAAGTTAGTTGCCGCATCAAGAATATCTTGTGTTACTTTTGTCGCTGAACGTATGGCCAGGCCATCATACTCACCGATGCAAGCCGCCAATTCGTCCGGGCTCATACCTACAATTTGGTCAGCCTCAATACCGCGAGCCTCAAAAATCTGTTTCGCCAATGGGCTCAACTTGTCAGAAATAAGAACTTTAACCATTTTGGTGTCCTCTGTATTTCGAAAAAAATCTATTTGAAAGCGCAAACGCGGCAGGCAAAGCCCACCGCGGTTATGCTCATATGCTTACGCTGTGAAGCTGGCTTTTAATTCCGCAAAAGCCCAATCCAGCCACGGCATCAAAAGCTCCAGATCGGATGCTTCAATTGTAGATCCGGCCCAAATACGCAAACCGGCTGGCGCGTCACGATAAGCCCCGATGTCATACGCCACGTCTTCGCTATCTAATAACGCAACCATTTGTTTAGCTGCCTTGCCTTGATTGTCTGCATCTAATGCCTCGAACCAGGGATCAACAATTTTTAGGCAAACGGATGTATTAGATCGCGTTTCCGGCTCTTCTGCCAAGAAATCAACCCAATCTGTTTTCGCAACCCAATCTGCAATCACCGCCAGATTGTTATTAGCCCGTTCTTTCAGACCCTTCTGGCCGCCAACAGTTTCCGCCCATGCCAATGCATCCAGATAGTCTTCAACACATAACATAGACGGTGTATTAATCGTTGCGCCTTCAAAGATACCCTCAATCAATTTTCCGCCTTTCGTCATGCGGAAAATTTTAGGTAATGGCCATGCTGGCGAATAATTTTCTAAACGCTCTACCGCCCGCGGGCTTAAAATCAGCATCCCATGTGCGGCTTCACCACCCATGACCTTCTGCCAAGAGAACGTCACAACATCTAATTTTTCAAACGGCAGGTCCATGGCAAAGGCGGCTGACGTTGCATCGCAAATCGTCAATCCCGCGCGATCATCTTTAATCCAGTCCGCATTAGGCACACGAACACCGGATGTCGTCCCATTCCATGTAAAGACGACATCACGATCCGAATCGATCTGTGTCATATCCGGCAACAGGCCGTAATCGGCTTTAATCGTCCGAACATCATCCAGCTTTAGCTGTTTCGTGACATCTGTCACCCATCCGCTACCAAAGCTTTCCCATGCTACCATATCAACGCCACGCGCCCCCAAAAGGGACCATAACGCCATTTCCACAGCCCCCGTATCGGATGCGGGAACAATACCAATACGATAATCGCCCGGAATGCCTAAAACATTCCGCGTTTTTTCGATAGCTTCTTTGAGTTTAGCTTTGCCAACTTTGGCACGATGAGAACGGCCTAATGGCGCGTCTTTTAAATTTTCAAGTGTCCAACCCGGGCGCTTCGCGCACGGACCAGAAGAGAACAGCGGATTCGCTGGTTTTACGGTCGGTTTCATTCTGTTTTTCTCCTATTCCTTACAGAATAGGCGCACCTCGTTGGGGAGGAGTGGCCCGCTGCACACTATAGAGGTGAAAAATATCGTGTCAATGACTGTTACGTGACAAAGGCAAAAAAAACCAACAAGAAAAAACCCTTTAATTTTTAAGGGGTTGGTGCCCCATTGGGCCATGACCACGCCCATATCCCGGTGCGTTTTCAATGGCGCGCCGGACAAAATGACGTGCACGCTCTACCGCCTCTTTCAATGTCATCTGCTGCGCCAGTCTCGTTGCTACCGCCGCCGCCAGAGCACATCCGGTTCCGTGCGTATGAACGCTCTCAATACGCTCGCTTTCAAATAAATCTATGGTTTCCTCAACGGCCAGGACATCTGTTAATTTCCCGCCGGGTAAGTGCCCACCCGTCAACAAGACGGCACCCGCCCCTAGATGAAGCAACTTAGTGGCTACGGATATCATGTCTTCCAAAGATGCGATATTCTGATTTGATAGGATTTCTGCTTCGGGGATATTAGGGGTAATCACGGCCGCTTTGGATAATATGCGACTTTTCAAAATATCCCCCGCATCACCTGCTAATAAGCTCTGGCCTGCTGTCGATGCTAATACAGGATCCACGACCATCGGCACATCTGCAGCGTATTGATCGCGAATATCTGCAACAGCATTAATAATTTCTGCATTCGCAAGCATGCCGCATTTAATGACATCCGCCCCGATATCACGTAAGACGACACGCATCTGATCGGCAACTAAGTCTGCAGATAACGGCTGGATATCATGCACACCAGTGCTGTCCTGCACTGTAATTGCCGTAACGGCCGTGGCCGCATAACCGCCAAGACACGTCACGGTCTTTATATCACCCTGAAGGCCCGCACCGCCACCACTGTCTGAGCCAGCAATGATAAGAACCCGCCCCTGCATGATTTAATACTGCATGATCTAATACTGGCCTAAGCCGCTACAGATACATTGCTGACCGTCGCAACAATATCATCCACAACATTTTCCACGAGCACTTCATCTTCACCTTCAGCCATTACCCGAATGACAGGTTCTGTGCCGGATTTACGTATGACAACACGGCCCGTTCCGTTAAAGCGTTCCTCACCCGCGGCAATGGCGGCCTTCACGGCGTCTTCATCAAGAGGGTTCGTACCCTGATTGTATCGTACATTCTTCAGGATTTGCGGATATGTCTCGAACAGGCGGCAGGCCTCACTGGCCGGCTTACCATTTTTCACTAACACAGCCAGAATCTGCAGGGCGGCTATAACGCCATCGCCCGTTGTCGCAAAATCACTCAAGACCATATGGCCAGACTGTTCTCCGCCCAAATTATAACCGCCACGTCGCATTTCCTCGACAACGTAACGATCACCAACCTGTGTCCGAATGAGATCCAAACCAATCCCGTTCAAATATTTTTCAAACCCCAGGTTGGACATAATTGTTGCAACGACACCATTGCGTTTCAATTTATCCGACAAATGCCAATATTGCGCGATGGCCGCCATAAGCTGGTCACCGTCAATAACATTGCCTTTTTCATCAGAAATAATCAGCCGGTCTGCATCACCATCCAGCGCAATACCAAGATGCGCACCTTCCGCCACCACGGTTTCACACATCAGTTGTGGGGCCGTAGATCCACAGCTGTCATTGATGTTTTTGCCGTTCGGAGATACGCCCAAGGCCACAACTTCCGCCCCTAGTTCCCATAATACCTGCGGGGCAACGCGGTACGCCGCACCATGGGCACAGTCCACAACGATCTTCAAACCATCAAGACGTAAGTTTTTGGGGAATGTGTTTTTCGCAAATTCGATATAACGGCCCACGGCATTATTTAATCGCTGGGCACGGCCGGTTTCTTCCGCCGGGGCCAAATGGTCCGCATATCCATTATCCATGCGCCGTTCAATCGCCAGTTCGATCTCATCCGATAGCTTATATCCATCAGGACCAAACAGCTTAATACCATTATCATAATACGGATTATGGGACGCCGATAACATCACCCCTAAATCCGCACGCAATGACCGCGTTAACATCGCAACAGCCGGTGTGGGCATAGGCCCCACCATAATCACATCCATTCCCATAGATGTAAAACCAGCCGCCAGGGCTGGCTCTAACATGTAGCCCGACAACCGCGTATCTTTACCGATCACAACCCGGTGTTGATGATCGCCCCGGATAAAATGCTTACCTGCTGCCATCCCTACGCGCATGGCTACTTCTGCTGTCATTTTATCTTCATTTGCACGGCCGCGAATGCCATCGGTCCCAAAATATTTGCGTGTCATGGTCTTAAATTCTCTAATAGCTTCTACTGGAAATACATCACTCTTCTGCCGTTATACGAAATAGACGTTAATGTACCGTGAATAAGCCAACACTATCACCCCAACAATTGATCGTGTCATCCAGTCCATCTTGCCTGCCCCCATAGCTGCAAAAAAAAGATTGTAGCACAATTAATGCGACAATATCGCGGCACATTAACCATATTATGCTTCAAACCGCAAATATATTAATTCGGCGCTTCTTCAACCCCGTGTAAGACAGACCATATCCGCAGGGCCTGCTTTGTCTCTCTCACATCGTGGACGCGTACAATTTGCACCCCCTGCGCCCAGGCCTCTTGCGCGACCGCCACTGAACCCGTTACACGGTCCTGCGGTGCAGGCGCACCTGTAAGATAACCAATGATTGTTTTGCGTGAGACGCCTAACAATACAGGCACGCCTAGCGCATGAAACAAACTAACGCCTTTTAGTAATTCGATATTATCAGACGCTGTTTTTCCAAATCCTATACCCGGATCTACAATAATGCGGGACTTCTCAACCCCTGCCTCTACGCAGCACCGGATACGGTCCTGTAAATAGTCGAACACATCGAATAACACGTCCGTATATTCAGGACGGTCCTGCATATTTTGTGGAGTCCCTTGCGCATGCATTAAGACAACTGGCAACCTGGTTTGCGCAGCCACAGATAAGCTTTTTTCGTCATGAGTTAAGGCACTCACGTCATTTAACATATCCACGCCTGCCGCCGCAGAAGCCCGCATAACTTCACTATGGCGTGTATCCACGGACAGAACGGCACCGCATCCTCTCAATCCTTCGATCACGGGTAGAATACGTTGCATTTCTGTCGAAACAGGCACTGGCCTTGCGCCGGGGCGCGTAGATTCGCCCCCGATATCCAGAATATCCACACCTGCACTCTTTAAGCCCTGTCCATGGGCTATAGCGACCTCAGGGTCTAGAAACTGCCCACCATCAGAAAAACTGTCGGGGGTAACATTGACAATCCCCTGAATGACCGGACGGTCCAGGTCTATTGTTTTACCGCCCCCGTTCAAAGGGGCGCGTGCTGTCATCAAATGCACCATAGATTCTTCAGCTGGCGCCATTAAAGACGCGGGAAGGCCCGCACAATATTTATTTAAATCTCCGGCCGTCACCACGTCACGTTGCCGCACAACGCCCTCTTTGCGTAATGTAACCTCTGCCAATTGAAAGGCCCCATGACGGCCCAAAAAAGGAAGGGCTGCTCCCGCCTCAACGGCGGCAACAGCCATCTTACCAAAGATAATATTTACAGGCCGGATATATACTTTCATACCGCCCCTCCACGAATATTCAGAACCGTTATGCCACCAAAGACTGTGGCACTTACGCCTTAACCTTCCGGCTGCGGGGCCGCACCATTGCTATCTGTGCCCACTTTACCGCTACTGGGGACAGACCCCGAAGGTTTAGACGGGGATGCCGGCTTACTTGGTGGTTTTGTATCCTCCATATCACGATGGATTTCTTCACCTTTCAGCAATGCGGTAATTTCCGCCCCTGATAATGTTTCATACTCCAGCAGGGCTTGTGCGATTTTATGCAGCGCATCCATGTTTTCTGACAGAATTTCGTTGGCGCGGACATGCGCCGTATCAACAATACGGCGAACTTCATCATCAATAATCTGTGATGTTTTTTCTGATATATTCTGCGTTCTCGCGACGGAATGACCTAAGAACACCTCTTCCTCATTGTCACCATATTCCAGTGGACCCAATTCATCGCTAAAGCCATATTTAGTCACCATCGCACGCGCCATCTTTGTCGCGTAAGAGATATCCGAAGAGGCCCCGGATGTAACCTTGTCGTAACCAAAAATCAGTTCTTCTGCGACGCGTCCCCCCATGGCCACCGCCAAATCAGCATGCATTTTCTCACGAGAAATAGAAAGCTGGTCACGTTCCGGCAATCGCATCACCATCCCCAATGCGCGTCCACGTGGAATAATCGTTGCCTTATGCACAGGATCAGAGGCAGGGCTATGCATAGCCACCAATGCATGACCACCTTCATGATAGGCCGTGAGTTTCTTTTCATCTTCGGTCATCACCATGGAACGGCGTTCCGCCCCCATCATGACTTTATCTTTCGCCGCTTCGAAATCCTCCATCGAAACAACCTGCTTGCCCCGTCTGGCCGCCAGTAATGCGGCTTCGTTGACAAGATTAGCCAGATCCGCCCCGGAAAAACCAGGTGTGCCCCGCGCAATCACACGAATTTCAACATCCGTAGAGGCGGGCACTTTGCGCATATGTACTTTTAATATCTTTTCGCGACCCAGAATATCAGGGCGTGGCACCACAATTTGACGGTCGAAACGCCCAGGGCGCAGCAAGGCCGGGTCCAGAACATCCGGACGGTTCGTCGCCGCCACCAGAATAATTCCTTCATTCGGTTCAAAACCATCCATTTCCACCAACAACTGGTTCAATGTCTGTTCACGTTCGTCATTACCACCACCCAGGCCCGCGCCACGATGGCGGCCCACGGCATCAATCTCGTCTATGAAGATAATACAGGGGGCATTCTTCTTCGCCTGCTCGAACATGTCACGCACGCGGCTCGCGCCAACCCCGACAAACATTTCCACAAAATCAGACCCCGAAATAGTAAAGAATGGCACATTGGCTTCCCCGGCAATCGCCCGGGCCAACAATGTTTTACCCGTCCCGGGGGACCCGACCAGTAAGGCCCCTTTCGGGATTGTTCCGCCTAAACGTTGAAACTTTTGCGGATCTTTCAGAAATTCAACAATTTCTTCCAGCTCTTCTTTCGCTTCATCAATACCCGCCACATCTTCAAAGGTGACCCGGCCCTGCTTTTCCGTCAGCATACGCGCCCGGGATTTACCAAACCCCATTGCTTTCCCGCTGTTGCCTTGCATCTGGCGCATGAAAAAGATCCATACCCCGATCAAAATAATCATCGGCAACCACGACAATATCATGCCTAAAAAGGCACTATCCTCGACGGGTTCCACGCTGATCTTCACACCTTTATCGCGCAGACGGTCAACCATATTGGGATCATATGGGGCGACAGTGGCAAAACGGGAGTTATCGGTACGACTACCGCGAATGGAGTCTCCCTGAATAACAACCTCAACGACTTGCCCACTTTCAACGCTATCCAGAAAATCGGAAAAGGCAACTTCCTGATAATTGCCTTGGGTCGATGGCCCCTGAAAAGCATTAAACAATGCCAATAACAACAGCAAAATAACGGCCCACAAAGCCAGATTGCGTCCCATGTTACCCACGAGTTACCCTTTTCTTACACCTTACACAGAAGCAGCAACCGTATTTTCGGCTTTTGACCACTGTTATCATTAATCCTAATCTCGGGTGTCTACCCGATGCCCGTATTTCCTCACAGGCTACCTGTTATAAATAAGGCCTCCACAGCCATATACAAGCACACAGTTGATTATTGACTATTTTTCGCTCACTGCCTAGTCATCATGCTGTGCCCCGATGATATCAGCATGTCTAGAGGCCACAGAACATGACATCGCATACCCTGCCACATTGTATCCTAAATGCGGTGCCGCCACCAATACCCCGTCATCAAACAAGGCCGGCAATGTCTGCAATATAACCGAATGCGGCCGCACTTCACAGCCCCTCCCCTCGTCACCTTCAAAAAACAGGACAGGCCGTTCTGCTGCCTTATCTCCCACCACATCCTGCCATTGTCTCAAGCCCGATACACCTAAGGCACTGACCTGTCCTTGTTCCTCTATGCATCCGACCCAAAAACGGCCATCCCATAGCCCTTTCTGCCCCACCATTAGTGACACGGTCTGGCTGATATTATCCGGCTCCCGACAGCAGATCACCCCACCGGTCCGTTCCTCATTAATTAATAAGCAACCGCCTAAGCTTGCCCCTGAAAAATGGCCGGCAATAACATGGTCGTAAAGTCGCGCGACCTTTGCCCGTTTGGGGGGGTAATCTGCCCCAGCCACATCGCGCAATAATCTTCGCAATAACCGCTGGCCTATTTCAGGAGGACATTGCCGAAGACGACTGATATCTATATGAACAGCCCCCATAGGCAGGGAATCACATAAAACATCACGAATGATGTCGTGACGGGCCTTTGCCATTTCATGTTGCAGATACGCCTTTACCGAGGACATCTGTACAGATAACTGCAACAGTGCTGCGCTATCCATCAGGGTTTCGCCACTGGCCAACGCACGACGCAATTTCACCCGATCATATTCTGTATTTGCATTACTGGGATCAGAAATCCACGCCTGCCCCATGGCCGTTAACATAGACACAAGCCTGTCTTTAGGAACAGAAAGCAACGGGCGGATCATGAGCGGCATTTCCTGCCCGTGCCCTATTGTCGGCGGCATCTCTGTCGACAGAGGCAAGGACGCTATAACCGACATCCCCGCAAGCCCGTCCACACCACTTCCACGGATCAGACGATGCAGGACGGTTTCCGCCTGATCGTCCTGATGATGGGCCACCGCCAGATATTTGATATGTTGCGCCGCGCAGTATTCCCCCATCAGTTGATAGCGCATTTGACGTGCTGTTGCCTGCACGGCTTTTTCCGGCCGGGGGCCCTGCCATGTTAAAATGTGATGGGGGATATTTTTTTCCGCACACCAGTCTGCGACTTGTCGTGCTTCCCCCGCTGCTTCAGGGCGCAAGCCATGGTCTACGGTCAGGGCCACAATATTGCGCCCCCATTCTGCCAGCAAAAAACATAAAGCCAGACTGTCGGCACCGCCAGATACCGCGACCGCAATAGGATCATCACGCACGACATTGGGTAATAACTGCATCAAGGAACGAAAGTCTGATTGATCCAGTGGTTCTATATGCTTCTGCTTACCCACATCCGTATCTATTGTATCTGTGTTAGTCACAGCCAAATTTTGTCAACTGACCAGGGAGACGTTTCTGGCTTTCATCACTTTTAGGAAAACGCTGCTGCAATTCCTTAAACGCTTCGCAGGCTTCAAACTTTTCCCCCATCACTCCAAGGGTCATCCCTATTTTTAACAAGAAAGACGGGGCTTTAGTATGGTCAGGATGGGCCTTATAGCCTTCCAGAAAGGTCATAGCGGCCTGCTCATAATGCTTTTGTACAAAATGCACCTGCCCTAACCAATATTTGGCATTACCTGTTAATTCATCATCAGGGTAACGCGTCAAAAAATCGCTTAACGCAGCCTCGGCACGGCTATACTGCCCCATACGCACATAACCATAGGCCTGCTCGTAAGCGACCTTGGCCGTCTTTGGCAGGGCATCATCCGCAGGGGCGCGTGATGAATTATCCGCCACAGTTATATCAACGGGAGGGGACACATGAACCTCAGCCGTCACATTCTCCGTCCCCCCGGATGGGGGCTGTGTGTGATCACTCCCCGCAGCGGCCGTCCCCTTATTTTTCTCCAGAGCTGTAAAACGAAATTCCACATCCTGCGTAAATTTTTCATACTGCTGCTGTAGTCTGTTAAAGCGATAATTACTTTCTTCGACCTGTCCGGTTAAAATACGTAGCTGGGTTTCAATTTCTGCAATACGGGCCTGCATGTCTGCTAACGATACGCCTGTTGCCGTTACATCCGGACGTGGCGACATCTGTGTCCCAGCCCCTGTCTCCCCACGGAAGACCCGACGTTGCACTGCGTTCAATTGTTTTTCCACCGCCGTGATCCGTTTATCAAGGCTTTCGGCCGATTGTGCCTGTACAATTGACGGCACCACAGTCCCCATCACTAAACAGGCAATAACAAAAGAATTTTTCATAAAACGTAACTGTGTATACATGGACATAGGGTCTAATTTGTTTTTGACAATTTTGCGGCAAAGCTCGCTATCATTCATTGATACCACACAATAAAAAGGCCCACATCCATAAGAGATGCAGGCCTTTATTACTCTTATAAAGCAAACAAGGACTTAGTCGACCCGTGTATAACCACGGCGGTTCTGTGCCCATGCACTTTCGCCCTGCCCCAGTACAGCCGGACGTTCTTTGCCATAACTAATGGTTTTGACCCGTGACGGGCTTACACCCAAGGCCACCAGATAGTTCTTCACCGCTGTTGCACGGCGATCACCCAATGCCAAGTTATATTCACGGGTGCCCCGTTCATCACAATGGCCTTCTACAGTTACGTTAACATTATCATTTGACTGCAACCATTGCGCCTGTGCCTGCAACGCCGCGCGTGCTTCGGCAGACAGGTCGTAACGATCAAACCCAAAATAGACCAATGATCCGGCCGTACCGTCCAGGTCTTCCTGCGAACCGGCAACCGGACCTGTATCCACCATTTCTGAGGATTCGACGTCACCTGTCGGTGCAGCCTCAGTTGGGGGCGTTTCCTGCTCTGCTACAGGCTCTGCAGATTCCAATGCAGAATCTTGTGTGTTGGCACAGGCTGTCAGCAGAAATGCTGTCGCAATAACAACCCATAATTTTTTGCCCATAAGTGTATCCAGCATCCAGTTCGTTCCTTTAATTTGGATTCAATTTCCGCCCTTAACACCGCCCCCCGCTAATGAGATGGTGTGGGATGATCTTCACAACGTGATACATTACAAACTATAAACGTACAACTCTACCTAATCAAGGGGGACCATGCAGGATCTGACGCTTCTATCGGTGTTATAATTTGACGTTCATTATAACCGGTTAAATCCACGGACCAAAGCTGCGTATCACCACCTCTGCCCATACTGTCATATGGTTGCTGTCGGAAGAACATCAACACCCGTCCGTTCGGTGCCCAGGTAGGACCTTCATCCAGGTAGCTTTCCGTCAACAATCGTTCACCGCTGCCGTCCGGCTTCATCACGCCGATATAAAAACGGCCTTTGTGCATCTTTGTAAAGGCGATTAAATCTCCCCGTGGTGACCAGACAGGCGTGCCATAACGGCCCTTACCGAAACTGATACGTTTGATATTTTTGCCATTACTATTCATGACGTATAATTGTTGACTGCCACCACGATCAGAATTGAAGACGACACGTTTCATATCCGGTGCGTAACTGGGGGAAGTATCAATAGACGGGTGGCGTGTCAGGCGTTGAATCTTTCGCGTACGCAATTCCATGACGTAAATATCGGAATTGCCTTTTTCCGCCATGGACATAATGACTTTGTTCCCATCCGGTGAAAACCGCGGGGCAAATGTCATGCCGGGAAAATCCCCCAATACTTCTTGCTTGCCGCTATCAATATTAAACAAATAGACCCGGGGTTTATCATTATAATAGGCCAGATACGTTATTTCCTGCGTCGTCGGGGAAAAACGCGGCGTCAGAACCAGATAACTTCCATCCGTCAGGAATTTATGATTATGGCCATCCTGATCCATAATCGACAACCGTTTAATCCGCTGCGTATGCGGGCCATTTTCCGAAATATAGACGATACGTGTATCAAAATACCCGCTTTCCCCGGTTAATCGTTTATAGATCGCATCGGAAATCAAATGCGCTACACGCCGCCAGTTTTTAGGTGTCGCAAAGTAACGTAAACCCGTCATTTGATTTTCCGACAAAACATCCCATAAGCGGAATTCGACTTTAATGCGTCCATCTTCCTGCAGTTCAACCAGGCCACTGGTCATGGCCTGCGCCCCTATCGCCCGCCAGTTCCCAAAAGCCGGACGGCCACGGATCATTTTTTCCTGAAAATAGGCCCTTTCATCCACCACGCGAAACAGGCCTGAACGTTCCAGATTAGCACGGATCACCTGTGCGATATTCGCCCCTATTGAATCCACGGGTCCTTCCGGCGTCAAAGCAGGCAGCGCTGCTTTTAGACCGGGAATGGCAATCGGCAACGGGTCCACATTACCCTGTGTGATATCCACCCGCAGCAACGCATGGGCAGGATTGGTCATCATGCCCCCTATTGCCAGAAATATCGCAGTCACAACCCATCGTATTACATTAGTTTTGCATGTCTTAAACATTGCGTCCTGTCCCATTCCTGCTGCCTGTTCTACATAAACTCTATCAGAGGCATCCATACTATCCACCCAGCATCTTACGTGGATCAAATGTCAATTCTATTTCCCGCCACATTTCATATCTTTCCCGCGGCAATTTCAAGGGGGCACATTTTTGTATGGCGCGGCGTGCACTTTCGGCGGCAATTCGGTAAAAGCCATCATCTTGCATCGCTTGCCTGTCCTGATCAACGATCACGGGCGGGCGGGCCAAATCACCATCGGGACGCATATAAATGCGTATACGAACCTGCAGGTTTTCCGCATCCCGCGCCCCGGCGGGTACGCTCCAGCACGGCTCCACCTGCGAACGAATAGCATCCTGTAATCCTGCCGTAATACGTAAGCTTTCCAGACGGCTGATCTGATGAGTGATTTTTTTATTATCCGCTTGCGGAGATGGTTCGGCCACCTCCTCTTCAGGCGTATCATCTTTATTCTGCAACTTTTTATTCAACAATGCAGAAAGTCGCGATGCATCAAAGCGACTTGGTGGCCTGGGTTTTTGTTTTAACGCCACATTCTGCGGCACCCGATCAGGAGTATCGATCTTTTCAGGCTTTTCTTGAGGGGGCAACTTATCTTCCAAAAGCGGCATTGTAGACGATTGTTTGACCACCGCCTGTTCCACACGACGAGGGGGTATCGGTTTTGCTTTCGGCGCAGGCGGCTCTTTATCCATTTTCGGTTGCGGTTTTTCAGCCTGTGGTGTTTTCCTTTCTTCGGATAACGTCACAACCTCTACCGGAATAATGCTGATATCCTCTTCAAGGCGACTCATCATATCGGGCAATCCCAGCACCACCGCCAGCACAACAGCACTGTGAAAAACAACGGATATAATCAGCGACTGTCGCAATATTCATTACCTGTCTTTATAAACAGCCTATAAATTTGGTTCCGTTACTAACGCCACCCGTGAGAACCCCGCGCCGTTCATGATGCCCATGACCTGCATTACCCGGCCGTAATCCACCTGCCTGTCACCACGCACATAGATCCGTCCATCCCGCCTGTTTTCAAAAATAACCGTCAGACGCGGCACCAATTGTTCCAACGGGATCACTTCCTCCTGAAGGTAGATTTCCCCTTGTTTTGTAATTGTCAAAGACAACGGTTCGTTATCTTCCGGTAAGGGCTGCGCAGAACTATTAGGCAAATCAACGGCCACCCCCACCGTTAACAATGGGGCCGCAACCATGAACACAATCAGCAACACCAGCATGACATCAACAAAAGGAGTCACGTTAATTTCACTCATGGGCCTGTGACGACGCGAAAAACCAGTACGGCCAACATGACGCCCTGATGACGGCAGAGAGGCTCCCATTAAGACTGCCCTTCTTCTAACTGGCGTGACAGGATTGTACCGAATTCATCGGCAAAACTTTCCAGACGATTGGCATAACGCCCCAAATCATTTGAAAGCTTATTATAAGCAACCACTGCCGGGATCGCGGCCACCAGCCCCATCGCGGTGGCAAACAGGGCTTCGGCAATGCCGGGGGCCACAACCGCCAAAGAGGTATTATGGCTCAGCGCGATGGACTGAAAACTGTTCATTATTCCCCATACTGTTCCAAACAGTCCGATGAACGGGGCTGTGGACCCAACAGTAGCAAGAAAGCTTAGATAGCTTTCCAAACGGTCCATTTCACGACTAACGGTGACCCGCATTACCCTATAGATACGGTCCTCCAGCCCTGTTGCGAAGCTTCCGTTTTTTGTCCCTGCAGAACGGGCCCATTCGCGCATGGCCGCAACAAAAAGTGCCGCCATCGGGTGATCCGGATTACGACGTAATCGCTCATATAAATCTTCCAATGAATGACCGGACCAAAATTCATTGTCAAAACTGTCGGCTTGGGCTGTTACGCGACGGATAAGACGGATTTTATCGACAATGATTGCCCAACACCACACCGACGCCAGCAACAACAGGATCATAACGATCTGCACAACAATATCGGCCTGTGTGAATAATCCCCATAGGGTGAAATCCGGTAAGCTCCCCCCAAGGCTTGCGGCATCAACCGCACCGCTGGGGACTGCATCAATAGCCATCGATTGTTCCGCTGCCATTACCCTTAACCTTTTTCATTAGCCGCCGCCCCATCTGCCATGACATAGGGCTGCAATTTTTTCCTGATGTGATCGGGAATGCGCGCGGGCCTTCCTTGCGCCTTTACACTCACCACAACAACTTCAGCTTTAGTAAGAGTTTGTGGCCCTTTTTTGACAGTTTGGCGCATTACCAATTTTGCGCCCCCCATTTCACGCAATTGCGTCCGCACTTCCAGCTCGTCTTCGATTTCAGCCGATGCAAGATATTCAATATCGACGCGACGAACGACAAACAAGACATCATCTTGTCCACGCCGCGAAAGCATTTCCCGTTGATCCACCCCCACACAACGCAAAAAATTCGATCGGCCCCGCTCCATAAATTTAAGATAATTGGCGTAATAGACAACCTGCCCGGCATCCGTATCCTCATAATAGACCCGCAATGGCAACACATGACATAGGCCATCAATCAATCCATCAAGACGATGGGAAGGTGAACCGCTATTATGTCCCAGTGTGTCGGCAGGCTCTCCCGCGCTATCCGTTGTCATCATCTACCTCAGCTTGCAAGAGGTCAAACTGCGACATTCTCCCTTCCGTGGAAACCGCCAGACCGATATGTGAGAAACCGGCAGGACTTAACATCCTTCCGCGCGGAGTGCGTTGAATCAAGGCCTGCTGAATCAGGTAAGGTTCGATAATTTCTTCGATAGCATCGCGTGGTTCCGATAGGGCAGCCGCCAATGTTTCGACGCCTACAGGCCCGCCACCATAATCAAGTCCGATACATTTCAGATAACGATGGTCCATCGCGTCTAACCCGCGTTTATCCACTTCCAGCCGGTTCAGGGCTTTATCCGCAATTTCCGCCTCTATCACGCCGCTGCCTGCCACCAGGGCGAAATCACGTACCCGCCGCAATAGACGGCCCGCAATACGCGGCGTTCCACGGGCACGTGTGGCAATTTGCGCGGCACCTTCGGGGGTAATATCAACCCCCAGCACCCGCGCGCCTCGTATCACAATAGTTTGCAAATCTTCAGGTGAATAAAATTCTAATCGTGTCGGAATGCCAAAACGGTCACGCAGGGGCGTTGTCAACAATCCCGACCGTGTTGTCGCACCCACCAATGTAAAAGGCGGCAGATCAATCCGCACAGAACGCGCTGCGGGGCCTTCGCCAATAATCAGGTCCAAATGAAAATCTTCCATCGCCGGATAGAGGATTTCTTCCACCGCCGGATTAAGGCGATGAATTTCATCAATAAAAAGGATGTCATTTTCTTGTAAATTCGTCAGCAAAGCCGCCAAATCACCGGATTTTGCAATAACCGGCCCCGCTGTTGCACGAAAATTTACCCCCAGTTCACGCGCCATTATTTGCGCCAAGGTAGTCTTACCCAATCCCGGAGGCCCAAAAAACAGCACATGGTCCAAAGCTTCCCCGCGCGTGCGGGCGGCTTCGATAAAAATTTTCAGATTTTCCCGCGCCTGCGGCTGGCCGATAAAATCATCGAGCGTTTTTGGCCGCAGCGTCAATTCCAGATCATCTTCATCTGTCACACTTCCCGCAACCAGACGTTCATCACCGTTCATTCCCGTCATTGGCTTAACTCCTGCAGTGCAACGCGGATCAGGCCTTGCAGATCGTCATTGCCCCCCAATTGTTGCGCCGCACGGCTCACTGCTTGCAAGGCTTCTGCCGGGCGGTAGCCTAAATTTGTCAGGGCCGAAACCGCGTCCCCCATGCTCCCCATATTATCCTGCCCGCCGTTGCCGCCAATCGACGCATCACCGGACTGAACCGCCCCGGCCAGATTACTTGTTACCGCCAGTTTAGCGACCTTATCCTTAAGTTCATTGACAATTCGGGTTGCCATTTTCGGTCCGACGCCTTTTGCACGGGCCACAACCGTTTTATCTTGTGCGGCAATCCCCGCAGTTAATTCATCCGGACTAACCGTCGATAAAATCGTCAACGCTACTTTTGCCCCCACCCCTTGCACAGATTGCAACAACCTGAACCAGTCACGCTCTAACTCATGCCGAAAACCATAAAGATGAATATGGTCTTCACGCACATGCGTATCAATTAGCAGCACAACATCTTCGCCAACGGGCGGCAGGCCTGACAACGTCCGCCCCGAGGCATAGACAAGGTATCCCACGCCCCCCACATCAACGAGACAATAATCATCACCTGAACTATCTAAAATTCCCCGCAACTTCGCAATCATCAACGATATCCCTTAATCAGCACCTGCGCACCCGCGGGACCAGATCCGCCTTTAGCCTTACTACTGGACTGCGTCTTTTTTATTTCTTGGTGTAAGCTACTGTGCCCCGCCCCCTGATGAGCATGACAGATCGCCACCGACAACGCATCTCCGGCGTCCTCGCCATTTATTTTCACGCCGGGCAATAGCACACGGACCATAGCCTCTGTCTGGCCTTTGGCCGCATGCCCTGACCCCACCACCGTTTTTTTAATCTGATTGGGGGAATATTCAAAAACGGGAATACCCGCTAATGCCGGAACCAGTAACGATACCCCACGGGCCTGACCCAGCTTTAATGTTGATGTCGGGTTTTTATTCACGAAGGTTTCTTCCACCGCCGCAGAATCCGGGTGCCATCTCGCCAGCACCTCCTGCAAACCATCATGAAGCATCACGAGACGTTCTGCCAACGAGACTTTATCGTCAGATCGCACAACGCCGTTGGCAACATGGCTCAAACGGCTTCCCTGAACATCAATAATGCCCCAGCCGGTCTTCCGCAGGCCGGGGTCCAGTCCAATAAGTCGCCGTTTTGTCGTCACCCGTTCAACTTCTCCATAACGTCTTCTGGCACTTCATAATTACCATACACGTTCTGTACATCATCGTTATCATCCAGAACATCCAGCAATTTCAGCAAAGTGCGGGCCTGATCTTCCCCCACTTCGATAGTATTTTGTGGCTTCCAGATCAATTTGGCTGAGGTCGGTTCATCACCTACGGCATCAACCAGTGCTTCACGCACGTTATTCAGCTCTTCCGCCTCACAATAAATTTCGTGTGTTTCATCATCTGAACTGACATCATCCGCCCCGGCCTCCAATGCTGCTTCAAACATTTCTTCTGCAGACTTGGCACTGGCTGGATAGATGATTTCCCCCACCCGATCAAACTGATAGGAAACTGAACCGGACTCCCCCAGGTTACCACCATTTTTACTAAAGGCGGTACGAATATCGGACGCTGAACGGTTACGGTTATCTGTTAAAGATTCGACAATTAAAGCGACACCACCAGGGCCAAAGCCTTCATAACGGATTTCTTCATAATTATCCGCATCGCCTGCCTGCGATTTATTGATAGCACGTTCGATATTGTCTTTCGGCATACTATTGCCACGCGCATTCTGCACCGCAAGACGCAAACGGGGATTTGAATCAATATCCGGTCCCCCCATTTTCGCAGCCACAGTAATTTCTTTGGATAGTTTACTAAACAGGCTGGAACGTTTTTTATCCTGCGCCCCTTTGCGGTGCATAATATTTTTGAATTTGGAATGGCCTGCCATTGTCTCACTTCACTTTCGGCGGACAGCGTGAATGACGCTAAGACGTGTATAACGTTACGCTACCCGCGTTTTTCTTTATTTTCTCAACTCAAATGATGCTAGCACATCGCTACACTGATCTTGTAAAGCAATGCAGCCGCTTTGTGAACCGCCTTTCCATGCCGGATTATAAAGTTTCACCTCTCGTCCTGATTTACCCGCCACACCCCGACTCTTAATATTGTGGCCAGTGTTCCATTAACCGTCCCCCCAGACGTAGTGGTGCTACGAACTTTGCTTTCCCGGTACGGTCATCACTTTCCACGAATACACCACAGACCGTTGCCTCCCCCAAAGCAGGCGTAAAGCGCCCCGTGGATATTTTGCGTGTAAAGCGCTGTAGCGGCTGCTCTTTCTCCATACCGATCACCGAATTATAGTCCCCGCACATGCCAGCATCCGTTTGGTAAGCTGTCCCCCCGTCCAGAATTTGTGCGTCGGCTGTGGGTACATGAGAATGGCTTCCCACAACAAGCGTTGCCCGACCATCAACAAAATGCCCCATCGCCATCTTTTCAGATGTGGCTTCACAATGAATATCCACCAGTACAAATTGGACTGTGCCGCCCAAAGTTGCCTTTTCCAACACCCGGGCCACCCCCGCAAAAGGGTCATCCAGCGGATCCATAAAGATACGGCCCATAACGTTGATAATCAGTGCTTTACGGCCACGCACGTCTTCAACAATAACGCTTCCCTGTCCAGCCGTCCCCGCGGGATAGTTAATCGGCCGGATCAGCCGGGGTTGTTGATTGATATAGCTTTGTGTTTCTTTCTGGTCCCAGGCATGATTTCCCGTGGTGATGACGTCAATGCCTGCCTCGAAGAAAGCATCAGCAATTTTTCCCGTGATACCAAATCCGGCCGCTGCGTTTTCACCATTCACGACCACAAGGTCAGGCTTCAATCGGGCTTTAATATCAGGAAGCCTTGCCAATACGGCCTCTCGTCCGGCGCGGCCAACGACATCCCCTAAATAAACAACTTTCAAAATGATATCCTATTTCTTTCCCGCCTGTGCCGGGGCCTTGCGAAAATCAAAAACCTGCTCTTCTGTAACTACATAATCCAGCACGTAATCATGTTTCTGGCGTGGTAAGGGGGCATCTGTCTGTTGGGCGGCAAAGGCTAATCCCACAGTGGTAAAGGGATGCCCTTTTTCTTCTAATGCTGCCAAGGTACGGTCGTAATAACCACCCCCATAGCCTAAACGGTGACCGGCTTCATCAAATGCCAGCAATGGCACCAATAAAATTGTTGGCTGCATGCGCGGGGCTTTTTCATGGGGAACTGGAATCCCGTACGCATCTTTATGCATTGGACTTACAAAATCCCAACTTCGGAAGATCATCGGGCTATCTTTTCTTGCCACTACGGGCAATGCGACTGGAATCTGATAGGCATCCAAGGCTTTTAATAACAACATACAATCAACTTCGTCATGCATGGGAAAATAGCCTGCCACCACATCCTCTTCATCAAGGGCAATATGCTCCAGCACATTTGCAGTGATGCGTTTACATAGACGGCCTTCGCTATCTTTTTTTACCAATGCCCGATGACGGCGGGCTTCCTTACGCAATTCTTCTTTGCTCTGCATGGCAATCACATAACTTCATCTCAAATGGATAATAACTGATAAAAGTGCTTAAATCGCTCACGGCCCCTTACCATGGCGCGCATGCCTAATCCCGAATCCCCCGCGACAATGCCCTGCAGAAAAGTCCACTTATGTGGATACATAATCATCATGACAAGTGACGGGACCGCTGCTGCCGTGTAGGTACTGTGTATATCCTCTGGTGCCAAAGCAACCAGGTGGGCGCCATTTACACGGACCACGGTCCGGGCAGGGACAGCTCCCATAGATAAAAATTATCGCCCCAGGGATAGTGTGTCCTACACAAACAGAGCAGAAACCCGTCTCCTCTTATGTAAGCACTCTTGATCAACGGAGCAAGAACAAAGCCTATTCTTCAATCTCTTCGAAACGCCGGGCCACACCGTTTACACGACTGACGGCATCCTCCAGGACATGAGACATATTGTTCAACCATTCAGGGGAGATCGTAACCTTATTATCGTCCGCTGAGCTGGTATCTATCGCCCCCTGGCTTTCTCCTGCAACTGCGCCTGCACCACCTAATTCATCAGCCAACTGCAAAGCGGTCATCAACAACAGACGTCTTTCGCCCACATTTCCTAAAACACCGATCAATTGCTGCATGCGCGCATCTATCTGTGCCGCAAGCTGCTCCAGCCTTTCTTCATCTCCATCTTTGCATGCCAATTGATAAGGCTGGCCACCAACGGTTAGATGTAGCTGCGCCATTATTTCGCCCCCTGCTGATCGCTATCCAGGATCGCACTCAAGTCATTGATCGCCAGATCCAATTGCTGTCCTGCCGATTCGCTGCGTTCCTGTAAACTGAAATAATCCTGCTTCAATTTTCGGAAGGCATCCTGAAGGCCGTCAAAATCTATCTGTAACTGATCCAGCTTTTCTCTCTGCTTGCTATTTTCGGTTTGCAAGGTCTCATTCTCTGCTTGTAACCGGGCATTTTCATCAGCCACTTCCTGCAGACGCAAGGCCAGCTTTTCTTCCCCCTCGCCCACATCCGCAGGACGCTGGGTCACATGGGCGGCCGCACGCTCCAAACGCGCCATGGCAGTCTGAAATTCTGCAAGACGTGCATCAATAACATTCTGTGAATTGTCGTTGGTCATTTAACGGTTTCGTCCCTGTTTCGCCGTGTGTTGCATTTTTGCGCCAATATCACGCAAAGGCAATAGCATAAAGAATCGCCTGATAGACTCTAGCACATTTGGTGTAGCACACAGGCCCAAGATGGACGTAGCCTAACCGCAGGGAGGACTTAAAATCTACATTTTTTCCGTTCCTGAGTAGAAAATAACCTGAAAAAAAACTTTGTTATTATGAAAGAGCAATAAGCGGTTGACGGAAGACTTTGACCTGGTCCATGTTGCGCGCGATTATGCAGACTATTTATACCACTGCCTTGCGGTTAAGGCGGTACATAAGGATCAGAATTCGGAAGCAGATTATGATGACATCACATGGCAATATGGCAAACGCCATTCGTGCCTTGTCTATGGACGCCGTCCAGCAAGCCAACTCAGGTCACCCCGGTATGCCCATGGGGGCAGCCGATGTTGCCACTGTACTCTTTACCCGTTTCCTGAAATATGACCCCAGTTGGCCCGAATGGCCGGGTCGCGATCGTTTTATTCTATCTGCCGGCCATGGCTCTATGTTGCTTTACAGCCTGCTGTATTTAACCGGCTACGAAAAACCCAGCATTGATGATATCAAAAATTTCCGCCAACTACATAGTCCTTGTGCTGGCCACCCGGAACATGACGAACTGCCCGGCGTAGAAATGACCACGGGCCCGTTGGGTCAGGGACTCGCCACGTCCGTAGGCATGGCGTTAGCGGAGCGGCTGCAAACGGCCCGTTTCGGAGAATTATTTTCCCATTATACATATGTGCTGGCCGGGGACGGCTGCCTCATGGAAGGTGTCAGCCAGGAAGCTATTTCTCTGGCCGGGCACCTTAAGCTTGGCAAGCTGGTCGTCTTATGGGACGACAATGAAATTTGCATTGATGGCTCCACCAGCATGACCACATCCGATGACCAACGCGCCCGCTTTGAAGCCTCCGGCTGGCATGTACAGGCTGTTGACGGTCATGACGCCGAAGCGATCGCCGCGGCCATTGAAGAAGCGCAGACGGATGACCGGCCTTCCCTGATTTCTTGCCGGACGACGATCGGTTTTGGGGCCCCGAATAAACAAGGAACATCCGTCACACATGGTGCACCGCTCGGGGATGCTGAAATTGCCGCTGCGCGCGAAGCACTGGACTGGCCACATGCCCCCTTTGAAATACCTGAAAATATCTTAAATGCATGGCGTGCGGCCGGGGCCACGGGCACTAAGCTTGCCGCTGACTGGAAACTCGCCATTGACGCCTTGCCGGACGATGATAAGGCAGAAATTGAACGTCGCCTGTCCGGAGACCTTCCCGCTACGCTGACAGATGCCATTAACACCTACAAACGCGAACTTGTTGATACCCCTCAAAAGGTTGCGACTCGTAAAGCATCACAAATGGCCCTGGAGGTTATTAATCCAATTGTTCAGGAAACTATTGGTGGCTCTGCGGACCTGACCGGGTCCAATAATACACTCACAGCAGACATGGGTATTATTAACCGTGACGATTTTTCCGGTCGCTATATACATTATGGTGTGCGCGAATTCGGCATGGCGGCGACCATGAACGGGCTGGCCCTGCATGGGGACTTTATTCCTTATGGCGGGACTTTTTTGGTATTTACAGACTACTGTCGCCCGGCCATCCGCCTGTCCGCGCTGATGAAACAGCGTGTCATTTATGTCATGACCCATGATTCCATTGGTTTGGGAGAAGACGGGCCGACTCACCAGCCGATTGAGCATCTGGCATCGCTCCGCGCCATGCCAAATGTTGCGGTCTATCGTCCCGCGGACGTCGTGGAGACGGCAGAATGCTGGTTAGCCGCATTAGAAGACAAAACGCGCCCGTCAGTATTGGCGCTCAGCCGTCAGGGTTTGTCACAACTTCGTCTGGAACATACGGATGACAACCTTTGCGCCAAGGGCGGGTACATTCTACGTGAGGCCGATAACGGCCCTGCACAGGCCGTTCTGATCGCCACGGGTTCAGAGGTTGAGCTGGCGGTCGCCGCCCGCGACATCCTTCAGGCTGATGGTATTCCAACCCGTGTTGTATCTATGCCCTGTACAGATAAATTTGACGCGCAGTCGGCAGCCTATCAGGAAAACGTCTTGGGACAAAATGCGGTGAAAGTCGCTATAGAAGCCGCCAGCACCTATGGCTGGGACCGCTATGTCGGAACGGACGGTGTTGTTCTGGGCATTGATCGCTTTGGTGCTTCTGCGCCTATTAACGATCTTTATACTCATTTTGGGCTAACAACAGATGCGCTCGTCAGCGCAGTGAAAAATAAGCTGTAAGAGAAGACTTCTTAAGAGACGGAGAAAAACATATGGCAATTCGTGTGGCAGTAAACGGATATGGGCGGATCGGACGTTTGGCTATACGTGCCCTGTTTGAAACAGCACGGGACGACATTGAACTGGTTGCTGTCAACAGCACTGCGGGACTAGAAAATAGCGCATACCTGCTTTATCGCGACTCCGTACACGGTACTTTTAATGCGGATATCAATACAGATGGCGGCACGCTGAACATTAATGATAAAAAAATCAAAATGTTTTCGACCCGCAATCCCGAAGAATTAAACTGGGGCGATCTGGGTGTTGATATTGTCTATGAATGTACTGGCAAATTTAACAGCAAAGAGGCCGCACAGGTCCACTTACAACAAGGGGCGAAAAAAGTGCTCTGTTCCGCACCAGCAAAAAATGCGGATATCACTGTTGTCTATGGTGTAAACCACGACCAGTTGAACAAAGAGCATCTCATTGTCTCTAACGCATCCTGTACGACAAACTGTCTGGCCCCTGTAGCCAAAGTTCTGGATGAAAACTTCGGCATCGAAAAAGGCTTTATGACGACAGTACACGCCTATACAGGCGATCAACGCATATTAGATGCCAATCACAAGGATCCCCGGCGCGCCCGGGCCTGCGCCATGAGCATTATCCCCACATCCACCGGGGCTGCAAAGGCCGTGGCACTAGTCCTGCCCCAACTTGCGGGCAAATTGGACGGCACGGCGGTACGCATCCCGACACCGAATGTTTCCATGATTGACCTGACTTTTAATGCCAAGCGTGACACCAGCGTTGAAGAGGTCAACGCGGCAATGAAGGCTGCGGCAGAAGGGCCACTAAAGGGCGTACTGGGTTATGTGGAAGATCCGACCGTTTCCATCGACTATAATCACGATGCGCATAGCTCATCATTTGATTCTACGCAGACACAGGTTATGGGGGGCAACTTTGTCCGTGTCCTAAGCTGGTATGATAACGAATGGGGCTTTTCCGTTCGCATGAACGATACCGCCGCCGCAATGGCAAAAGCCGGCTTTTAAGAAAAACAGGCTTTTTATTCTCCTTCAATATAAATAGCGGAATATAAATTTCATGTTGGTAAATTTTAAAAGCATTGATGATCTGGGGGATCTGCGCGGCAGGCACGTCTTGCTGCGGGTTGACTTCAATGTCCCCATGAAAGATGGAAAGATTACGGATGATACCCGCATCCGTGAACATGTCCCCACCATCCGCAAATTAAAAGAGGCTGGGGCAAAAACCATTATTCTTTCACATTTTGGCCGCCCTAAAGGACAATTTGTCGCAGAAATGTCACTGGCCCCGGTTGTCAGTGCCGTGTCTGTCGCATTAAAAGCACCGGTCGCTTATTTCAATGATTGCGTCGGCGAAAAAGTCCAAACCGTCATCAGCGGCATGGAAGAAGGCGGCGTTGTCTTACTGGAAAATCTTCGCTTCTATCCGGGTGAAGAAGCCAACCATGAGAACTTTGCCAAGGAACTCGCCAGTCTCGGTGATTTTTATGTCAATGACACATTCTCTACATGTCACCGTGCCCATGCCTCTGTTGTCCAGCTCCCAACTCTTCTCCCATGTGCGGCGGGTGAATCTCTGGGCAAGGAATTAAAGGCTCTGGAAAAGGCATTAGGCCGGCCTGAACGCCCTGTTGCCGCATTGGTCGGCGGGGCGAAAGTCTCTACCAAACTTGAAGTATTGCTGCATTTAATTGATGGCGTTGACCATCTGATTATTGGCGGCGGCATGGCCAATACTTTTCTCGCGGCACAGGGGATGAATGTCGGACGGTCACTTTGCGAAGTGGATCTGTTTGATACCGCCCGGGAAATTCTGGAAAAATCCGCCAGCAACGGCTGCAAAATTCATCTGCCAAAAGATGTTGTCGTCGCTAAAGAATTTGCAGAAAATGCAGAAAACAAAATTGTCGATATTCGTGACGTCGCTATGGATGACATGATTCTTGACGTTGGGCCTGAATCCGTTGACTATCTGGCGTCCGTTCTGGAAACGTGCAAAACATTAATCTGGAATGGCCCTATGGGTGCTTTTGAAATAGAGCCGTTCCATAAAGCGACCATCGCGATGGCTGAAAAGGCCGCTGAACTGACAGCGTCCGGGCAGCTGCTATCTGTCGCCGGTGGTGGCGATACTGCGGCCGCGTTAAAGGTGGCGGGCGTTACGAAAAAATTCAGTTATGTCTCCACGGCAGGAGGGGCCTTCCTTGAATGGATGGAAGGCAAACCGCTTCCCGGTGTAAAAGCATTAGAACAATAAAACGACACCCCGGCAAACGGGGGTCAGAATAATTGAAAAGTTGAATTCAACCCTATTGAACTGAGAAAAGGCCCAAGAGATGAGCATGACCCCACAAGTAAAGGAAATTCTCTCCTGGTATGAAAGTGACAATCCCGGCACGAAAGCTAATCTTGCCCGCATTTTGATGCAAGGTAAATTGGGCGGCACAGGCAAAATGATCATCCTGCCTGTCGATCAGGGTTTTGAACATGGCCCCGCCCGCAGCTTTGCGCCAAACCCTGTCGCCTATGACCCACATTACCATTTCCAACTCGCAATAGATGCCGGGCTTAGTGCCTATGCCTCAACACTCGGTATGTTAGAAGCAGGCGCCGCCACCTATGCAGGCCAAATTCCAACTATTTTGAAAGTCAACAGCTCTAATAGCTGGGCGACCACACGCGATCAGTCTGTGAACGCATCGGTCAAAGACGCTTTACGCCTGGGCTGTGCAGCGATTGGCTTCACGATTTATCCGGGATCCGAATATGCCCTGGATCTTATCGAAGAATTCCGTGCGCTGGCCGAAGAGGCCAAGTCCGTTGGCCTGGCGGTCGTGCTGTGGTCATACCCACGGGGTGGGGGTATCAGCAAGGCGGGTGAGACCGCCATGGATGTTGGTGCCTATGCCGCGCATATTGCCGCAGAGTTAGGCGCGCATATCATTAAAGTCAAACTACCGTCTGACCATTTGGAACAACCGGAAGCCAAAAAGGTTTTCGAAGAAACCGGCATTGATATTTCTTCACAAGCCAAACGCGTTGAAGAGGTTATGCGTTCTTCCTTTAATGGTCGCCGCATCGTCGTGTTCTCTGGTGGGGCGAAAAAAGGTGCCGACAGCGTCTATGAAGATGCACGTGCCATCCGCGATGGCGGCGGCAATGGATCGATTATTGGTCGTAACACTTTCCAACGCCCACGGGACGAAGCCATTGCCATGCTTGATAAAATTATCAACATATATCAAGGTAACGAATAATCTTCCAGACTGCCAGCTACAGTAACTTTAAAACCCCCTGTTGTATGACAACAGGGGGTTTTATGTACCCGGTCCGTCGTACCCCTCAACTATTGATTCATGCGTTCGATAAAGTCGCGAATGTCCGTCTGCAACTCATGGCTTTGTTGCGTTAGATTTTCGGAAACAGCCAAAATATCATTGGCATCACTGCCGAACTGCTCCGCAATGTTTGCCACATCCTGAATATTTTGTGACACCTCTAATGAATGCTGGGCCGCACGTTGTACATTTTCCGCAATCTCATTTGTAGCCGCCCGCTGCTCGTCAGAAGCGGCGGCAATGGCCTGCGTATAACTATCAACCTGATTAATATCTTCCCTGACTTCATTAATCACTGTCACAACCTGATCCGTTACCGTCTGCATTTCCTCAATCTGGGAAATAATTTGATCTGTTGCATCCGCCGTCTGATTTGCAAGGTTTTTAACCTCTGATGCCACCACAGCGAAGCCCTTACCCGCTTCCCCAGCTCTTGCCGCTTCGATAGTCGCATTCAACGCCAGTAGATTTGTCTGACTGGCGATATCATTAATTAATTTGACGATATCACCAATGCGCGCCGATGCCGCGGCCATGGACGCCACCGTATCAGACGCCTTTTCTACCTCCGATACGGCCTTACCAGACACCCCTGAGGATTGCCCGACCTGTCGACTGATTTCGGAAATAGACGCGGACAACTCTTCTGCCGCTGCCGAAACTTGTTGAATATTCCCAGAAGATTCACTCGCCGCCGAACTTGCCAACGTTGCCTGTTGAAAAGCCTGAGTAGAGCCCGCCGCCAGCGAAGATGCGGCCTGCTTCATTTTGTCCGACTGATCGCTCACGACCGCCACCGTTTCCTCAACCTTTGTAGACAATGACATTTCATCGGTAACCAGTGACCACGTGGCCATAGCCCCAATATATTCATTCTCCCCATTATGAATAGCAGAAGCTTTCAGTTTCAGCGTTTCCCCGCCGTAATCAAATATCGCCGTATGTGGCAGGTAATCAGGATTACCAAGGATATTACGCTGATGGCTTGGGTTTTTATGAAAAATATCAATATTGCTGCCGACAATCTTCTCTACGGGCACAGGCAGAACATGCGCCAGTTTTTGCAATGTTGTTGCACTGGCTTTATTAATATATTTAATTTCCCCTGCCTTCGGATCGCAATACATTACATTAAGCGGCATTTCATCCACCATATGCATCAAACGACTATTTGTTTCTTCCCGTTGCCGCCTTTCCGTGACCACGTCCCATGTCAGCACATATTGTAATGCCTCTTCCTCCGTTTGCTGGGCTGCAGCCCTGATTTGTAGCTCCAGCACTTCGTCCCCAAGGCGAATATCGGACGTAAAAGGGAGATTATTAGGATCGGCTAACAACTGACGTTGATGATCCGGGTTCTTATGAAAGACATCAATACATGAACCGACAATATCATCAGCCTTTATTGGCAAATATTTCTCTAGTAATCGCAGTGTCTCAATACTTTTATTATTTGCATAGGTAATAATTAGACTTCCTGCATCACATATCATGATATTAATCGGCAACCCATCCAATACAGTCTGTGAAATTTTATTCTGCACTACATCTGCATCTGAATCTGAATCTGACCACACTTCTTTATCAGATAACTCATTGCTTTTATGGTTAGAAATTGTTTTCGCAATTAGCCCTTTCATAGACCACCTCTATTACGGGATATATAATTATCCCTATTTTTATCCATTAGAAGTGTTTAAGGCTATAAGCTGATAGTTAATAAAAACTTAATAATTATTGAAACTAAATGTATTAAAAAGTAATTTTATAAATAAAAATAAGTATACATACAATAAATCTATATATAATTATATATGTACGGTATTTGTTTTTTAATATACCCGTCTTCAATAAGCAGCATAATTGTTGTTCATTAGGCATCATAAAGCTACACTGAAGTCTTTCAGATAACGAATGCCCCCTTCATGACCACGCCCACACGCCTTTACCTCATCACCCCCGCAAAAATAGACCTCGCCCAGTTCCCCCAACATCTGGAGCACGCCCTCAAAGGGGGGGATGTTGCTTGCCTGCAATTACGTCTGAAAGATTGTTCTGATGACGACATTCGCAAAGCCACAAAAATACTGATGCCTATTGCCCATCGCTATGATGTTGCGTTTTTGATTAACGACAGGCCCGACCTTGCCGCAGAATTACAAACAGATGGCGTACATATCGGGCAGGATGATATGTCATATGATGAAGCGCGCCGCTTCGTTGGTGATGACGCCATTGTCGGCGTGACCTGTCATGATTCCAAACACCTGGCGATGGTCGCCGGCGAAAAAGGGGCCGATTACGTAGCTTTCGGGGCCTTTTTCGACACGCCCACCAAAGACGCCAAAGCAAGGGCCATACCCGACATTCTAAGCTGGTGGTCTGAATTATTTGAAATCCCCTGCGTTGCGATCGGCGGCATTACCCATGATAATTGCCCGGCCCTTATTACCGCTGGCGCAGATTTTCTGGCGGTTTGTGGTAGCATCTGGAATGACCCCCGTGGCCCTCATGATGCCGTGGCCATTTTTAATCAAAAAATCGCAAAACACCAAACACCATAATAAAGATGACCTTATGCGAAATAAGTGTATTTCTCGACCCGCCACATTATGACCCATATCAATGCGATCACCTCTTCGTAAGTTCTAAATTTTACGATAGAATACAGGTAGCATTTCAGTTTGTGTAAGGAGGCCCATTATGCTCGCCATTAACCCTGAAACAGTTCGCTATATCATCTCAATTGCTCGTGAATTTGAAGAAAGCGCACCGGCGATAGTCACCGAAGAAGTCGGCAAAGAGCTGGAAGCTCAGGAACGTGACTTTGATGAACTCAGCGAAGATATCGAAGATGGCCTCCAGGAAGAAGGAGCGGCAGACCCGGCCTTTCTTGAACTAATGGGGTTTATCGGGGCCCTGTCGGAAGAAGAACAAGTCGCTCTTGTCGCATTATCATGGATTGGTCGCGGGACATATAGCGCCGATGAAGTGGATGATGCCCTTGATGAAGCCCGTGACGCCGCCAATGACCGTACAGGTGAATATCTGTTAGGGATGCCCATGTTACCAGATTACCTGGAAGAAGGCATGAACATTCTGGGTATCGAAGACGGCCTTACAGAAGACGACTAATTTGGAATATGGATATCTACGCCCCAGGGCTGTGCACAATATAGGCTTTTGAACCGTATTAACCTTCTGCCTTTTCGGGGGTAACCGGCTAGCCCGGCCCGCCCTTATCATGCAGCAATGCAACCCTTAATGACAGCACGCAGAGGCTATAACCCTTACCATTCATCGCGGCACCACAGCGGTTCAGAGAATGATAAAAGAAGCTGTGTTTCCTGATAAATTTCAATATAACTAAAGATGAGTTTACTGAAATAAAGAAGTGTCAGATGGCCTGTAAGCCGGGTTCTGTCCCTGTCAAACAGGGGATGACCATTCATCTACGACGACGGTTACCCGCCGCCTCTTGCAACCAACCCGAATAACACCCCGGAAGCGGGGCTCTGTCCCGAAAACAGCGGTCATTCCTATTTGGTTTTGCTCCCGGTGGGGTTTACCCTGCCCCGGCTGTTACCAGACGGGCGGTGTGCTCTTACCACACCCTTTCACCCTTACCCCGCAAGCGAGGCGGTTTGCTTTCTGTGGCACTGTCCCTGAAGTTACCTTCGCCGGACGTTATCCGGCACCGTGCTTCCGTGGAGCCCGGACTTTCCTCTCCCCCACTGTGTGAGGCAGCGGCCATCCGGCCATCTGACCTATGCTATATGACCTGTACTGCACAAAAGTGCAAGAAAAAGGAAAATATCAAAAAATGCCCATAACGCGCTTACCGTCTTGGGCATCGTAAAATTATCATTTATGGATTGCTAGATATCCGCGACAATTGGACCTAGCGTCTGTTGCACAACATCTGCGTCATCATCGAAGCTCACACCCAAAAAGCCATCTGCATGCCACGCGACTTCCGCCGCCAGTTTGGTCTTATCCCGGATTTTTAATCTGACATGTGCGCCGACCTCTAATGGCAGGTCCATTTTAATACGCGCCCCGCCCAATGATATGTCATAAACTGTTGTTTTAAATGAATACTGCCCTACAAATAACGTGCCCGACCATACCACCGTCCTGCGCTTATATTGCCGCATCGATGTCAGCACATATTTCACCATGTCCATATTGATGGTTTCCCTATTCTTCTTGATTTCTTTAATCGTCATGATGGTCCCCATCTCATCTTAACCTTCAGATTGTTATACAAGATATTTCTAAAGAAAGTTCTAATCCACGTAACTACAAGTATATGCGTGGCAATGCGACTCCTTCACAACACCGTCTTGCCTTGTGAACAGAAGTCGGGCACATTGCACATAGATACAGTTAAATAGCAAATGAGCCTGTCTTATGTTTCTCTGCCGCCCCCTAAAAATCATCGCCATCTGTTTGCCCGTGACAATCCTCACTGTGTCCTGCGCGGATGATGAAAAAGGATACGTCTCCAGCTACGATGTGCAGAGCATTGATACCGGCCAGGAACTTAAGGCTCTACCCAAGGGGCTGCCAGCAGATCATAAGAATGCCCGTCATATGGATGATAGCTTACAACCGCAATAAGCACGCTTATTGCTCAATCCCCGCAAGGTCCAAGAGTTGCTCTAGCCGCGCCTGCGTTAAGGCGGCGGCAATCCCGGTCATCTGATCCGGTACGAAATGCCGTTGAAAGGCCGTGACAACGGCCTCTGTTGTATCATCGTAAAAACCGCTGACACGTAGGCCATACCCAAAAGCCGCTAACTTACGCTGCAAATCTTCAACGGCGGGGCCGCTTTCCCCTGGCCGTAAAGACGGCCCCTGTGCCGACACCACATCCGGCCATAGCCCCACACCTTCCGCCGCCAGTCTGGACCAATCAAACTTTTCCCCTGGGTCTTTGCGGCGTGCTGGTGCAACATCTGAATGGGCCAATATAAAACGGTCTTCAATATCGTAGCGGGATTTTAGGGTCTGCAATAGCGGGATTAATGCCGTCATCTGCGCATCTGTAAAGTGATGATAATCGCCATGATATCCGTATTCCGGCGCGTCATGCCCTTTATTGACTAATTCAATGCCCATAGCACAACTGTTAATGTCACGCTCCCCTGACCAAGACGACACCCCCGCATGCCAGGCTCGCTTTTCTTCGGCAACCAGCTGATGCACCGTTCCATCCAGATCAATCAGATAATGGGCACTCACTTTCGCAGCGGGATCACACAACCGCGCTAAAGCCGCCGCCCCCGAAGACATCCCGGTGTAATGCAACAGAACCATCCAAATGGGCGATGTTCGATCATCAAAGTTGGGCGATGAATATAACATTACTAACCTTTGCCACTTTCTGCCTCAAAGACGTTTCACCTTACGACAATCCCCGCTGTTTACATACGGCATCATAGGCCGTATTGATCGCGGCCAGTTTGTCATTCGCCACATCAATAAACTCTGGTGGCATACCCTGCGCGATTAATCTATCCGGGTGATGTTCTTTAATCAGCTGCCGGTAATGCTTTTTCAATTCAGTGTCTGTGACAGAAGGCTCAACGCCCAAAACAGTATAGGGGTCTGCACGGTCGGCCCCTAAATGGCTGGCCCGTATACGTTCAAATTCTGTTTCGGGAAAACCAAAAATCGCGGCCACTTCGCGCAGGAATGTCAATTCAGCAGGGTGAATAACACCATCCGCCCGCGCAATATGAAATAAAATATCCAGCAGGTCTTCCAACACCGCCGGGCGGTCCTGAAACAATGTGGCCAGCTGCCGGGCATAAGGCTCAAAACCGCGTGCATCCTGCTTCGCCTGATTAAACAAACGCCCCACATTCTTCAGTTCATGCTCCGGCACATGAAAGGCCCGGCGGAAAACGTCTATTTCATCGCGTGTAACCTGCCCATCGGCTTTGGCCATTTTTGCGGAAAGCACAATGACCCCTATGGTAAAGGAAATTTGCTGTGTCCCCTCCGTATTTTCGCCCTCATTATCCGCTTCGCGCATATGGCGATCCACAGCATGTCCCGCCAATGCCCCCAGCAGGCCACCAATCGGGCCACCAATGGCAAAACCCGCGGCGCCGCCAACTACCTTTCCCCAAATAGACATTTCAATGTTCTTCCCTTATGTTGTTGCCAACAACCTAGACTATAAAACAAATTTAATAACATCCAACGCCAATATAACAATATAATCAAGGCCGCCCCCTTTATGTTCAATCGACAGAATACTTCCCCGGCAAATAACCAGAATTTATTGGTGATTGTTATTCTTGCCGTCACGGGATCATTCGGGGCCTTGTCCATTGATGCGCTGGTCCCTGCACTGCCGGAAATAGCCCGTGAATTTCAGACAACGACCTTACAAACCCAATGGACGATCAGCAGCTTCTTGCTCGGCTTTGGCCTGGGGCAAATGTTAATCGGGCCACTGGCAGACCGCTTTGGCCGCCGCCCAACTTTACTCTGGGGCATTGCGCTTTATACCATCACCAGTTTGTGCTGCATTCTTGTAGACAGTATTGAACTTCTAACAGCAATGCGCTTCTTGCAGGCCGTCGGGGCCGCCGCAGGGGCCGTCATAACACGTGCCGTTGTGCGTGACGTCTACACTTCTGACAAGGCGGCCAAGGCCCTCTCCGTCATGCTCAGCATCACTTTGCTCACCCCTTTTATCGCCCCAATTATTGGCGGACTGGCGGTCACTTATTTTCATTGGACACTCAGCCTATGGATCATGGCAGCCTGCGGGACTCTGTGTTTGCTGGCCAATGGTCATCATCTCGTTGAATCACTGCCACCTGACCAACGGCACTCGTTGCATATTCTGCACATCATCTCTGTCTATAAAGATATTATCCGCAGCCCCGTTTTCCTGCGCCATTGCCTGACCTATTCTTTTTGTTTTGCCGGCCTGTTTATCTATATTGCCAATGCTGCATTTATTATTGTCAATACAATGGGTTATGGCCCTGAAAGTGTTGGCTATTTATTCGCCGGAACGTCATTGGGGGCCAGCCTTGGGGCTTATTTATCCCGACTTCTTTTGAACCGCAACCCGGTACATATCGTCCAGCGTTTGGGTATCCTCTCATTTATCATCGGCTGTATCTGCGTGCTGATCTTGGCCTTATTAGAAACCCACAATATCTATCTTTTTGGCTTCTCAATGGTTTTTTGCACCATTGGCATGGGCATTTCATGGCCAAGCTGCACAAGCCGCGCCATGGCACCCTTTAAAAAATCCGCGGGCAGCGCCTCTGCTCTGTTAGGGGGGCTGCAATTTATTCTGGCTTCCGTGACCAGCCTTCTGGCAGCACGCTTTATTCAACAGGATTTTCTCATTATGGCCGTTGCCATGATGATATGCGCCGTCATGGTCGTAATTGTGTTTTACGGCCTGCGGCCGCTTGCTGATGATCAGGCGGACTAAGACGCACATCAACACATCACAGTCGCCACCCACTAGGCCACAGACGCCTTATGTCATAAGCCCATAGCCCGTTATCCTGGCGGCAGCGATGCGTTCTACGATGTCGGCGACCCGTAAATACGCTTTATATCCGGCAATTCGGTCCCATAATAATGCACCCAGATATAAAGGTGATTAAACGCCGCCAGGCACAATGCCGCCGCAGACCCCCACCATAAAGCCGGCACCCACAGCAGCAGGAAGCCATAGATATACATGCCGTTGCTGGTAAAGCGGAAAATACCCCGGCGCACAAAGGGCATAGTGCGATAGTCTTCTTCAAAATGATCGGCGCCAAAGGCCCGCTTAAATCCGAAATACCGTTTCACCGAATAAAACAGATATAATGACGGCAACAATAAAATAACCGCGACCAGTTTCATCAGGACACCATCCCCGGGCAATGTGCCCTGATTGGCATAAGCCACGATAAAAACCGGTAACACACGACCAATACCCAAAAGCGCAAATAGCACAGCGTACAAGGGAAAACCTGCCGCCCCCAAACAGCGGGTAACATACTGTCCATGCAATTGCAGCCGCCAGACAAACCAGACCAGCACCTGATGAGAAATGCTAATCCCCACGCCCAGCCATAACCAGAACAGGGTGTCCCGCCCCCAGGCCGCCCCGGTGCTGACCTGTTCCAACTCCACTGCCTGACACAGACCATATAACAGCAGTCCAAGACACAACGCATGCAACCATTGCCTCTCAAAGATCAACTTTAAAGACGCCATCTTCCCCTCCCGTTTATCTCCCAGAGGATCAGTATAGCCTGAGAGTGCCTATCAAGGAAATTTAACGAAAACAGAATGAACTATGCGCCATTACACTATTGCATTTTTAAAACTGCAAACTGTTTTACATTCGCCACTCCTAGGAGTTTAAGTTATCCTACAACAAACATTTATTTTTCGATATGGGGTATATGGATAATGTTTGAGAGCATGACTGCAACAGAATGGATGGGAGTAATAGGAGCTGCTGCATGGACACCACATCTATGGCTACTCATTAAAAAGATTGTAGAAAAACCTTCCATACAAATCATCACCTCTCAGAATGTAGAACTGGGCTATACAATTCTCGGTCCAATTTTCAATTTTCATTTAGCTTTTGCAATTCAAAACAAGGATATTGTTGCAACGTCCCTTCAAGTCAGAATTATACACGAGGACGGTGATAAAAAAGTTTTCCAATGGAAAGCTGTACAACAGAACCTTATGGAGGTCAGTGCACCAGATGGTTCTATCCTTCCGTACAAAAAACAAAACTCTGTGTTAGCTATCAAGTTGAACCAAAAGAATATTGAAGAGCGCTTTGTCCAATTCCAGCTCCCCCCCTTTGAAGCGCAAAAAGATCAACATGAAAGAGAAGTGCTGGATTTTATTTCCTTTGAACAAGCGAAGGATAATTTCAGCACATCCACCACCATGGAATCTAAGGAAATGCAGAACCTAATCAGTTACATTAAACAGCAATTCTCATGGAAAGCAGGTCGCTACTCAGTAGAAATTGAAATCACCTCTGATGAGGCATTCACTGTAACAGGAGATCGATATGAGTTTCTACTATCTCCACAAGACATAAGCAAACTTGAAGCAAACAAAGAACTAATTGAACAACATTACAGAACAGCCGTCTTCCTAGATCATGAGCAAGGCCAAGATGAAAACGCGACATTCCCTAAATGGAACTGGGTCAATCCGACACTTAAACAAATAAAATAGGATAGAACCTTCCAATATTATAGTGCATCCGCACCAGCTCCTTTCACTATGCTAATAACATAAATCCTCTTAGACCTTTGTTACAAGCTGACAATTTCAGGCAGGAGAAATTTGCAAGTGCGGTAGGCTATCTAACCATAGTGAAACCGGCATTGAGCAATCAGGATTGCATCTTCCGTCACTTTGTAGACTAAACGATCTGTATGGCTAATACGCCGGGACCAGTAACCTTGCCAATTATGTTTAAGAGGTTCAGGTTTTCCCGTCCCTTCAAAAGGTGTACGCTTTACTTCTTTAATCAGAGCATTAATGCGCTTCAGCGTTCTTTTGCCCTGTTTCTGCAAATAAAGATAATCTTCCCAGGCATTTTCAGACCATATCAGCTTCATGCGTCAGCAAGCTCGCGCTCCGTACCACTACCGGATTCAAGCTCTGCAATACTTTCATTCAGCCGTTTGGCGTTCGCAGGGCTGGACAGTAAATACATGGTTTCTTGTAAAGAATCATAATCGGCCTTGCTAACAATCACGACATCATCGCCGGATTTCTGTGTGACATGAAAAGGTGTATGGTCAGCATTTGCAGACTTCATAAGATCTGCAAAATTCTGACGGGCTTTTGTATATGATAATGTTTGCATTGCCGAATTCCTCTGTACAATTAACTGTACATGTACAACTTTAATTTATCAAGCATTTCTTTACTGTATGGCAGCCGCTCCGCTTGTTTCGCATTGCCAGATACCCAATCACACCAAAATTTGCTACCACGTGTTAATAGTTTGTAAAAAAACGGGCGTCTAAACCATTAGAGAACATGACCTGAAAAGCCCGCGTAATTTTTTTAAAAAATTAAAATCGCAGAATAATGCGGTTTTTGGAGACCAAAATGAGCAGAAAATGGCAATTCTGGATTGATCGTGGGGGCACGTTTACCGACATCGTCGCCCGCCAGCCCGATGGCCGGACCGTCACTCATAAGCTTCTCTCCGAAAACCCGGAACAATATGAGGACGCCGCCCTGCAGGGCATACGCACGCTGCTGGGTCTTTCCGGTAGTGCCAAACTACCCGCAGACCAGATCGCCAGTGTGAAGATGGGTACCACCGTGGCCACCAATGCGCTATTGGAACGCAAGGGGGAACCTACCCTTCTGGTCATTACCCGGGGATTTGGAGAGGCCCTGCATATCGGTTACCAAAATCGTCCGCATCTTTTTGATCTGGACATTCCACCTCCCGACCTTCTTTACCAACAAGTCATCGAGGCCAATGAACGCGTCACATCGACAGGAGAAATCCTGACCCCTTTCACGCCTGAAGATCTGCGCCCGGCACTAGAAGCCGCCTATAACGCGGGTCTGCGCGCCGTTGCCATTGTCTTCCTGCATGGTGACCGCTATCCCGACCATGAACAGGCCGCCGCCCAATTGGCCCGTGACATTGGCTTTACACAGATTTCCACCAGCCACGAAACATCGCCCCTGATCAAATTAATCAGTCGCGGTGATACAACTGTCGTGGATGCCTATCTGTCACCCATTTTGCGCCGTTATGTGGACCGGGTGCAGGCCCATCTAGGTGACATCCCCCTGTATTTTATGCAATCCAGCGGCGGATTGACCAATGCCGGTCATTTTCAGGGAAAGGATGCCATTCTTTCAGGCCCCGCCGGGGGCATTGTTGGTCTGGCGAAGACCAGTACTGAAGCCGGGTTTGATAAATGTATCGGCTTTGATATGGGGGGGACATCCACCGATGTGGCCCATTACCGCGGGCAATATGAACGCAGTTTTGAAACACAGGTTGCTGGCGTGCGTATGCGCGTGCCCATGATGGACATTCATACTGTGGCCGCAGGCGGTGGTTCTATTTTGCAATTTGACGGCCAACGTTTTCGGGTCGGCCCCCATTCTGCCGGTGCCACGCCCGGCCCCGCGGCCTATCGCCGCGGCGGGCCATTGACCCTCACTGACTGCAACCTGTTTCTAGGCCGCCTGTCAAAAGATGACTTCCCCGCCGTCTTTGGCCCCCATGCAAACCAACCGTTGGACACAGATATTGTCCAGCAAAAATTCACCGAATTACATAATACTGTCAATGCCGCCGGCTTCCGGCTCAGCTCACCCGAAGATATCGCGGAAGGATTTCTAACCATCGGCATTGAAAACATGGCCGCGGCGATCAAGAAAATCTCTATCCAGCGCGGTTATGATGTCAGCCAGTATACACTGGTCTGCTTTGGCGGGGCTGGCGGGCAGCATGCCTGCCGTGTGGCTGACCGTTTGGGGATGAGCCGGGTTTTCATTCACCCTTATGCGGGTGTCCTGTCCGCCTTTGGTATGGGGCTGGCAGACCTGCGGGCACTGCGTGAGCAGGGGATCAACCTTCTACTCAGCGAAGCAGATTTTCCTGCTGTAAAGGATCACCTGCAACGCCTTTGCCAAAATGTCTGCGATGAACTGGCCGCGCAAAACGTCAGCAGTCCCGATGTCAGCTATCAATTGCACATCCGCTATCACGGAAGCGACAGTCCGCTGCAAATCAATTTTGACCCCGGTCAACACGGTGTACCGGAATTGACACGCCTTTTTGAAACTGAACACTTAAAACAGTTTGGTTTCATTGATGCGGACACCCCCCTGATAATTGAGGCCGCCACTGTTGAAGCCGCCGGCGGCGGCGAAAAGGGCAACATTTATCAACATATCCCCCCCACGAGCTCGCCTGAAGACGATCAAAAGACGGCGCGCTTTTATGCCGGTGGGCAATGGGTTGCGGGCCCGCGACGGCATCGCCACACGATCCTTCCCGGTCAGGTCATCCACGGGCCCGCCCTGATCATAGAAGACCATGGCACCAATTTGCTGGAACCCGGCTGGCAGGCGGAAACAGATACCCGAGGCAATCTCATTTTAACACGCGTCTCCCCCGCCCCCCGCCAACAGGCTGTCGGCACTGATGCCGACCCTGTAATGCTGGAAATTTTTAATAATCTGTTCATGAACATTGCCGAACAAATGGGAATTGTACTGGAAAAAGTCGCCCATAGCGTCAATATGAAAGAACGACTTGATTTCTCCTGCGCAGTTTTTGATGCGCAAGGCAATCTGATCGCCAATGCCCCCCACGTCCCTGTGCATTTAGGCTCCATGGGGGCCAGCGTCCGCAGCATTATACAGCAAAATCAGGGACAGATGCAGCGCGGGGATGTCTATCTCTTAAACGATCCTTATCGTGGCGGCACCCACCTTCCCGACATCACCGTCATCACACCTTATTTTATTGACAGTGCCCCTTCACAATCCCCGGATTTTTATGTTGCAACACGGGGGCATCATGCCGACATCGGCGGCATCACGCCGGGGTCCATGCCTCCCTTTTCCCGTCATATTGATGAAGAAGGCATTCTCTTTTCCAATTTTAAGTTGGTCGACAAAGGGCAGTTCCGGGAGACCGCCTTGCGGCAGCATTTAGCATCCGGCCCTTATCCCGCGCGAAACATTGACCAGAATATCGCCGATCTGAAAGCCCAAATCGCCGCGAATAAAAAAGGGTTGCAGGAATTAGTACATATGGTTGCCGAATTCGGCGTGGACACTGTCCGCGCCTATATGGGCCATGTGCAGGACAACGCCGCACAATCCGTACGCCAGGTTATCACTCAGCTACGGGATGGGCGCTGCCACTATAAATTGGATAACGGGGCAGAAATCCATATTGCGGTTTCTGTAAATACCACGGACAAATGCGTAACATTGGACTTTACCGGCACCAGCCCCCAGCTCGCGGACCTGAATTTTAATGCCCCGCGTGCCATTACCGAAGCGGCAATTCTCTATGTTTTCCGCTGCCTCGTCCAAGATGATATCCCTTTAAACGAAGGCTGTCTCAGCCCGGTAAAGATTATCCTCCCCAAAGGCTGCTTTCTGCACCCCTCGGCGCCTGCTGCTGTGGTGGCCGGTAATGTGGAAACGTCACAATGTATTGTGAACGCACTGTTTCGCGCCCTTGGCATACAGGCCTCCTCTCAGGGAACCATGAACAATGTCACCTTTGGCAATGATGCTTATCAATATTATGAAACTCTCGCCGGTGGCATGGGGGCCACTGCCACAGCGGATGGGGCCAGTGCCCGTCAGGTTCATATGACCAATTCCCGCCTGACAGATCCGGAAGTCCTCGAAAATCGTTACCCCGTGCGCGTAGAAGAATTCGCCATACGTCATAACAGCGGCGGGCGTGGGCAGCAGCACCGTGGCGGGGACGGTGTGGCTCGCACGTTACGCTTTACAGAAAGCATGACAGTCGCGCTCATCTCCAATCACCGGCAGACCGGACCCGCCGGCCTTAATGGCGGGCAAGACGGAAAACCTGGCGCAAATCAATTGATACGGGCTTCGGGTGACAGGGAAGAACTGGACGGTTGCACACAAGTAGACGTTCTGCCCGGCGACCGTCTGGTCATAGAAACACCGGGTGGTGGCGGGTACGGCCCATTAGAAACACTATGACGTCATCATGAATATAAGGGTGAATAGATGAAAAGAGCATATATTCACACTCTACGTCCCACGCAGACCCAAAAGAAAAGAGCCGCTTTAAGCGGCTCTTCCTCATCACATCTTGGCAAAAGATATAGAAAATTATTTTTGGCGACGACGGGCCAGACCAACACCCAGCAGGCCAGCACCCAGCAGGCCCAGTGTCAGTGGCTCAGATACGCCCTGATATTCCTGCACGCTACCGAAGAATTCAACTTCGCTCACAAACACCCATGAGCTCCGACGGAAGAACTGCAGGTCGACGGCTGAACCTGACAGGTTCAGGTTACCGATTGTAAAGCTTGTGGGCGCACTACCTGCCGGATCAGCAAGAGCTACATTTGTCAGGCTACCACCGCTCAAACCATAGGACAGAGACGCCGGCGTGCTAACACCTCCAGCACCATTAGCATCATCAACATGAACTGTAATGCTGTTTACAATCACAGGAGCAGCAAAATTAAAAGTGATCAGTGGATTACGTGTCCAGCCAACATAGGGCTGCGGTGTATTGAACCAGTTTTGTGTCGCAATCACACCATCAGTCAGATCACCTGTACCACCAGACAGTGGCGCACCGGATGTTGTCGTGCTGCCCGTACCGTTATAGCTGTCGTCCCAGTACGTGAAGCTACCAGTGTTACCATTTAACATGTCATAGCTGGCCACACTCAACTGAGATACCGGAAGGGCCTGCGCCGCTGTTGCAATCAGTGACATCGCTACGCCTGCGAATGCAGCTTTTAAGGCAATCTTTTTCATTAACTTCTTCCCACAAAATACAAAAATGTCTCTTTTCCCAACACAAAGCAACCTTTGTGCCAACTGTTACATACTGCGGCGTTTGGGGGTAGTTAGGGTTTCAAAATTCGAACTATGTAAGAAATGCTGACAGTTTTTTTCTTTCCGAAACGGCTCAGAACAGCCCCACTTAGAACGGCCAAAGCCAAAAGCCTTTGTCCAGATCATCTTCGCAGCGGTGCAACTGCGCAGCATAACGTTTTGCGTCAGCCTGTAGCCGTTTGGCTTTTTTCATCAGCCAGGCCTTCTTCTTGTACGTGCCCCGTTTATATCCCCCATGTCCTTCATGATAGGCCAGATACTGATTATAAGCATCCCACTTGGAAATACCCAATGTCCGCTGACTGATATTGCTATACCAACCGATGAACATGACGGCATCAGCAAAGTTATCGCGATCCGCACCACGATGTCCGCTTTTCTTACGATACCAGTCCCAGGTACTGTCTTTGACTTGCGCATAGCCATAGGCTGACGACTTACGCCCCCAAGGGATCAGCCCCAAAATATATTCACGTTCCGGCCGCGCATGCTGTTTGAAACTACTTTCATGTTTAATAATTGCCAGTTGCACATGGATCGGCGTCCCATACCGTTTTTTTGCGGCCCGCGTTGCCTTGTACCACCCGCTTTTTTCTTTAAAAATATCACAGCTGGAATTGATGTTGCGCGGCGGAGATGTACTACACCCGGCCAGAGCAAGCAGCAAAGCAACAATAATTGTCCGTTTCAATATGGATATTCCACAGGTCATGGCCACAGGGAATCAAAGTGGCCCGCCGCTGTCAAGCCTGTTTCCCACAGGTTACACACCGAACAGCTTCTGCCAGGTCTTTTTGACTGACCTATCGGTCATAAGCCAGATTTGGCGCCAACCAGCGCTCCGCCTCTGTCAGGTCCAGACCGCGGCGGTTGGCATAATCTTCCACTTGGTCACGGCCGATTTTGGCCACACCGAAATAATGGCTTTCCGGGTGGCTAAAATAATAGCCACTAACCGACGACACTGGCAGCATCGCCATGCTGTCTGTCAGGCTGACACCTGTGACCGCGGTGGCGTCTAGCAATTCAAACAGGGCGGGCTTTTCCGTGTGATCCGGACAGGCCGGATATCCCGGTGCCGGGCGAATACCCTGATATTTTTCCCGGATCAGCTCTTCATTGCTGAAGTCTTCACCCGTGGCATAGCCCCAGAATTCTGTGCGCACCCGTTCATGCATGTGTTCGGCAAAGGCCTCGGCCAAACGGTCCGCCAGCGCTTTCAGCAAGATATCGCTATAGTCATCATGCTGGGCCTTGAATTCCGCCAGCTTGCCTTCAATGCCATGACCGGCCGTGACCACGAAGCCACCCACATAATCAGCCTTACCGCCTTCCGGCGCCACAAAGTCCGCCAGACAGGCATTGGCGCGACCGGCGCGTTTTTCACCCTGCTGACGTAAGAAGTGAATACGCTGCAATTCATTGTCACGGCCTTCATCCGTATATAGTGCCACATCGTCACCCACCGCATTGGCGGGCCAGAAACCCACCACCGCACGGGCCTGAAGCCATTTTTCCGCAATGATCTTCTGCAGCATGTCTTGGGCATCGGCAAATAACTGACGGGCCGTCTCACCCACCACATCATCTTCCAGAATTTGCGGATAATTCCCGGCCAGTTCCCAGGTGCGGAAAAACGGGGTCCAGTCAATGCGACCCACCAGTTCCGCCAGATCGTAATCTTCAAACACCCGGGTGCCCAGAAACCCGGGCTTTGGTGGCGTGTAATCGGTCCAGTCCACAGGCACAGCATTGGCACGTGCGGCCGCCACCGGCAGCAGACGGGCTTCGCGTTTATTGGCGGCATGACGTTCCTGCACCGCCTGATAATCAGCGGCGATATTTGCCACGAAATTATCACGCAGGGTTTCACTGACCAGACTACCGGCCACACCCACCGCGCGTGAGGCATCCAGCACATGCACCACCGGATGATCATATTGCGGGGCAATTTTCACAGCGGTATGCACCTTGGAGGTAGTCGCCCCACCGATCAGCAGCGGCACGACATAATCCTGTCGCTTCATTTCCATGGCCACATTGACCATTTCTTCCAGCGACGGTGTAATCAGGCCGGACAGGCCGATAATATCCACCTGTTCTTCCTTGGCCACCTTCAGGATCGTGTCCACTGGCACCATCACGCCCAGATCAATCACTTCAAAGTTATTACATTGCAGCACAACGCCCACGATATTCTTACCAATATCATGCACATCGCCCTTCACCGTTGCCATCAGCACCTTGCCCTTTGCACCGCTGGCACCCCCGGCCTTTTCCTTTTCGATGAAGGGAATAAGGTGCGCCACGGCCTGTTTCATCACCCGCGCTGATTTCACCACCTGCGGCAGGAACATCTGACCTGACCCAAACAGGTCGCCGACCACATTCATCCCGTCCATCAATGGGCCTTCTATCACCTGTAAAGGACGCCCCCCTTCGGCCGCCACCTTTTGGCGCGCTTCTTCGGTGTCTTCCACAATGTGACTGGTAATACCCTTAACCATGGCATGTTTCAGGCGTTCTTCCACGCTGGCCTCACGCCATGCAAGGTCTTCTTCCGGACGCTTGGCGCCAGCACCTTTAAACTGGTCGGCAATCTCCAGCAGGCGGTCTGTGGCATCATCGCGACGGTTGAGAATCACATCTTCCACCCGTTCGCGCAGTTCATCCGGAATTTCGGAATAGACCGTAATCATACCGGCATTGACAATACCCATATCCAGCCCGGCCTGAATGGCATGATACAGGAAGACTGAATGCATGGCCTCACGGACCGGGTTGTTCCCCCGGAAAGAGAACGACACATTGGAAATGCCGCCTGACACATGGGCGTGAGGCAGGTTTTCACGAATGCGGCGTGTGGCATTGATAAAGTCCACACCATAATTATTGTGTTCTTCAATACCAGTGGCGACCGCAAAGACGTTGGGGTCAAAGATGATATCTTCCGGTGGGAAACCCACCGTATCGACCAGCAAGCGGTAGGCCCGTTCGCAAATTTCAAACTTACGCTCTTCTGTGTCCGCTTGGCCTGTCTCGTCAAAGGCCATCACAACAGCAGCAGCACCATAATTCTTGATTTTACGGGCCTGTTCCAGGAATGCCTCTTCCCCTTCTTTCAGGCTGATAGAATTGACAACACCTTTACCCTGCAGGCATTTCAACCCTGCTTCGATCACAGACCATTTGGAACTGTCGATCATCACCGGGACTTTAGCAATATCAGGTTCTGACGCGATCAGGTTCAGGAAAGTGACCATGGCCGCCTCTGAATCCAGCATGGCTTCATCCATGTTCACGTCAATGATCTGCGCCCCGGCGTCCACCTGCTGGCGGGCCACATCCAGGGCTTCATCAAACCGTTCTTCCAAAATCAGCTTCTTAAACTTTGCCGATCCGGTCACATTGGTCCGTTCACCGATATTGATAAAACTTGCCGTCTTCATACATTCATACTAAACAGAGGGTTATTCTTTTACTATTCTTAAATGCTGCTATGGGCGCGGGCTAAACCGCCTGAAATGTCTCGAGCCCAGCCAGGCGCATCACAGGGGGCTCATTCACTGGTTGGCGCGGGTCCAGCCCGTCCACCGCATCAGCGATGGCCCGTATATGCTCAGGTGTCGTACCACAACACCCGCCGACGATGTTCAACAGGCTGCTTTCCGCCCATTCCTGCAGGTGGGCGGCCATGGCATCCGGGCTTTCATCATATTCACCCATTTCATTAGGCAGGCCAGCATTGGGGTGTGCCGAAATATAGGTATCGGCCACACGGGCAATAGTCTGTACATGCTGGCGCAACTCACCCGCGCCCAGCGCACAATTAAACCCAATACTGATGGGGTCAGCGTGTTTGACAGAATACCAGAACGCATCCGCTGTCTGCCCGGATAATGTTCGGCCTGACGCATCGGTAATGGTGCCGGAAATCATGATAGGCAATTCGTGTTCCTGGCGTTCAAATACCGTCTTCACGGCAAAAATCGCGGCCTTGGCATTTAAGGTATCAAACACAGTTTCAATCAGGATGATATCTGCGCCACCATCGATCAGTGCCTCTGTGGCCTCCACATAATTGTCCACCAGTTCGTCAAAGGTGACATTACGGAAAGCCGGGTCGTTCACATCTGGTGAAATGGACGCAGTGCGGCTGGTTGGCCCCAAAACACCCGCGACAAAACGCGGACGGTGCGGGGTTTCACGGGTCATTTCATCGGCGGCTTCGCGGGCCAGTCGCGCCCCTTCACGGTTCAATTCGCCCACCAGATCCTGCATGCCATAATCTGCTTCAGAAATGCGGGTGGCATTAAAGGTATTGGTTTCCAGAATATCCGCGCCGGCCTGAAGATAGTCGGTATGAATATCCTTGATAATATCCGGCTGCGTCAGGTTCAAAAGATCATTATTGCCCTTCACGTCCTGTCCCCAGTCTGCAAAACGTGCGCCACGATAATCAGCCTCATCCAGTTTATGCTGCTGAATCATGGTCCCCATCGCCCCGTCCAGCACGAGTATACGTTCTTCCAACGCCCGCTGCAGGGCGGTTATTCTTTGCTCACGTGTCATTATGTCCTCTATGCTGCGGGAGGGCGAATGCCCAAAATATGACAAATCGTATAGGTCAGTGCCGCACGGTTCAGGGTATAAAAATGAAATTCCTTCACGCCCCCCTGATAAAGGCGCATACATTGTTCCGCCGCCACAGTCGCCGCCACCATTTGTCGTGTATTTGGGTGGTCATCTAATCCCGCAAATAAATCTTCCAGCCAGTCAGGCACAGACGTCCCGCAGGACGCACTGAATTTTTTTGCCTGCTTAAAGTTTGTTACCGGCATAATACCCGGCACAATCGGCACATCAATGCCCGCTGCCAGCACCCGGTCCATAAAGCGGAAATACACATCCACATCAAAGAAGTATTGTGTGATGGCGCGGTTGGCCCCGGCATCTATTTTCCGTTTCAGATTATCAATATCCGCGTTCACGTCTGAAGAATCCGGATGGCATTCCGGGTAGGCGGCGACAGAAATATCAAAATCGCCGATTTTCTTCAGCCCTTCCACCAGCGCGGCGGCATTTTCATAACCGCCCGGATGGGGCTGATAAGCCGCTCCCAGCTCCGGCATGTCACCACGCAGGGCCACGATATGTCGCACACCTTCATCCCAATATTGCCGTGCCACCTCATCCACTTCGTCACGGGTGGCGGCCACACAGGTCAGATGAGCCGCAGGGGTCAATGATGTTTCTTTTAATATCCGTGTGACGGTACTATGCGTGCGTTCCCGCGTGGAGCCACCGGCCCCGTAAGTCACGGATACAAAAGATGGCTGCAAAGATTCCAGACTACGAATAGAGTCCCATAACGTCTGTTCCATTTTTTCCGTTTGTGGCGGAAAAAATTCAAATGACGCCGAAATCCCCTTTGCCTTTGCCGCAAACAAACTTGGCCGCAGCAAATCAATATTATTTGTACTCACCCTGTACTCCTTGACATGTCGTCTCTCTTACTATGGCTTATCTGCTGCCCAGATCATCACAACCAGTTCTTTCCCATCCATCTGTATAACTGGCTGTGGCACAAGACCCGCCTGTTCGCACCAACGGCTGATTTCCTTTGCGCCAAAACCTAGTCGACGGTGGGCATGCTCATCACGCAAAAATTCCAGATTATGCGGGGCAAAATCCACAACTATTACCCGTCCTCCCGCCTTTAACAGGCGCCCTGCTTCCCGTATGGCCGAAAGCGGATTATCGGCGAAATGCAACACCTGATGAAAAAGCACCAAATCCATTGTTTCGCTGGACAGTGCCAAATCATACATATCCCCATGACGCACCTGGCAATTCCGCAGACCTTTTCGTTCCAGATTATCACGGGCAATCGCCAACATCTCATGGCTCAGGTCGACGCCAATGCCCCGGGTAATGCGCGGGGAGAACACCTCTAACATCCGGCCTGTTCCCGTCCCCACATCCAACATATCATCTATGTCACGCCCCTCCGTCAGCGACAACAAAGCCGCTTCCACCTGCCCTTCCGGCACATAAAGAGAGCGTATTTTATCCCATCGTTCCGCATTTTCCTTAAAATAGGTTGCGGCTACGGCATGACGTTCTTCTTTCACGGCAGACAACTGTTCCTGATCCGTCAGCAAAAGCTGGTCCTGTCGGGGCAACATATTAACAATTTGCAGTGCCAGACGGCCGGCCTCTCCACTATCGGCAAGACGATAAAATATCCATGTTCCCTCCCGGAAACGTTCCAGCAACCCCGCTTCGCAGAGCAATTTTAAATGTCGCGATACGCGCGGCTGACTTTGACGTAAGATTGTTGTCAATTCCGTCACGGTCAGCTCACCAAACGTCAACAAAGCCAGTATACGCAGCCGGGTTTGTTCCCCGGCAGCGCGCAAACTGGCCAAAACTTCTAATACGGATAATTCGGTCATCTTCCTGTAAATCGCCCCACAATCTTAGATATAAGATATAAAGATATCTTTATATATTTCAACAGAAATATGCGGCTGTGCGATTATCTTTATTTTCGCCATTAATAAAGCCTTCAGTATATGACGTTAAAATGACATCACTTTCGTCTATCAACACCAAATCTTAGAGGGCAGTCTGGCCAATATGATGGATCATCAGGAACGTCAGTTTTTCGCAAAACTGAATACACTATTGCTACAACTCGATGATGTTTCAGGCGAGAACTTCTTTCATCAGATCACATCTGCCCTGATGCAAATGAGCGGTCATGTGATTGACTATGCCTTTATCGCATCAGCAGATAATGATGATCAGGATGTCATGACCATACTGTCAATACAGGGCCATGACGGTCTATTACAGAATTTCCGTTATGACTTAAACGGCACTCCCTGTGCCAAGGCCATGCATGACTCCCACTGTTTCTACCCTGATAATGTGGCAGACCTCTATCCCGAAGATAAAATTCTGCAGGATATGGATATACGCGGTTATACGGGTATTCGTCTGTCAGATAACAATGGTAAGGCCATCGGTGTTCTTGGCCTGCTGAGTCACGCGTTATTGACGGAAGAAGCATATTTAATGTGCCTGTTGCAGATATTCGGAGCCAAAACAGCGAATGTGCTGGAAAAAAATATATTTGATAACCGGTTAGAGCTTTCATCCCGGACAACCCAACATGCCCTCTTGGAATTGGCACAGATTAAACTGGCCCTTGATGAACATGCGACACTCGCCATCACCACGGAAGACGGTATTTTAAAATACGTCAACCAACGCTTCTGTGATCAAGCCAGATACAGCCGCGCTGAATTAATGGGTAAGCCTTTCGCCTTTCTGAAGCCCGGTCATCAGGATCATGAGACATACAGTGCCCTACAGGAGTCCATAAAAACCAAATCTCCCTGGCAGGGTGAAATTCAATACATAGATAGCCGCGTGGGTGACATTGCCTTCGACACCACCTGTTACCCCCTCAAAGCTGCGGATGGCAGCATTGAGGAAGTTGTCTTCATCATGACCGATATCACAGACCGCATACATAAGGAAAAAGCCTTAGCCCACGCCCTGCGCGCGTCTGAAGAAGCCAATAGAGTAAAGAATAATTTCCTCGCCGTCATGAGCCATGAAGTACGTACCCCCATGAACGGTATTCTTGGCATGGCGCAATTGCTTCACCAAAGTGACTTAAATCCGGAACAGGAAAAAAATGTCAGTGCGATCTTGTCTTCCGGCTGGGCCCTATTGAATCTATTAAACGAAGTATTGGATAGTTCAAAGCTGGAAGCTCAAAACCTGCGGCTGGAAAACAGCCCCGTTGACCCAGTTGCTCTGTTACAGGAAATTGAAAATACGCTTGCACCGTCTGCCCGGCTCAAAAATCTGGATTTTACCGTTCACGTGGATCAGAATATTCCCGTTGTCATGGCAGACCCCTACCGACTGCGCCAAGTGCTGTTAAATCTGGTAGGTAACGCGATAAAATTCACCAATGAAGGACAGGTCTTAATCTTTTTGCGGCAGCAAAACGCTGACAAGCCTGATATCACACGCCTCATTATTGATATACAAGATACCGGTATTGGCATTCCTGCCGACCAACAAACAAAAATATTCGAACGGTTTTATCAAATCGATGATAGCACCCGACGCCAATACGAAGGTAGCGGTCTGGGGCTCGCTATTTGTAAAGACTTGATAGACCTTATGCGCGGCACTATTCAGGTCAAAAGCGAAGAAGGAATGGGTACGTCATTCAGCCTAACTCTGGATTTACCATTAGCCAAGGCAGACGATAAAGAAATACCCTCACAACACGCTGAACAGACCGCAATGAATACACCACCTGTAGGCGACCATGCCGCAGTATATAACAATGGAAGCCAACCCCTCCCACAAATGGCAGCAGGTCACATGCCGACTGTAGAAGGGAACACGGACGAAGACTTTACCCCGGTGAATAGCGGTCACATTCTGCTGGCCGAAGATAATCACATCAATCAGCTTTTTGTCACGACCTTGCTGAAAAAAGCGGGCTACAGCATCACCACGGCCGATAACGGGCAACAGGTTTTGGACCTGCTACAGGCCCAGCCCGACAGCTATCACTTAATCCTGATGGATATCCAAATGCCCGTGCTTAATGGCTTGGACACAACAAAGGTCATTCGTGTACAAGAAGCTCCCTATGCCGAAATACCTATCATTGCCTTAACCGCCAACAGCCATAAAGATGACGAAGACCTTTATCTCAAAAGCGGCATGGACGCGTATGTCCCTAAACCCCTGCAGCCCGAAGATCTGTTCAACACTATTGCCAAATTATTGAACCGCAATGCCCCCTACAGTGCGGCAACCAACTAAGCTTAGTTGAATTTAGTCCACGTATCCTATAAAAAAGATCAGTAAACAATAAAGTCCGAGATAAACATGACCCTTTTCACGGCTCCCTCTCTTCTCTCAATCCGCAAAGGACGCTTTTCCTTAAAAGGAGCCGTCCCGCATGTTTTTCTGATTTTATTACTGGTGACACTATTATCGGCATGTGCGACCCGCCCCCCTGCAAGCGACCCGGAAGCCGTGCAAATATACGAAGAAATTAACGATCCTTTTGAACCGTTTAACCGCGCCGTGTTCTCATTCAATCGCACGATTGATGCCTATCTTCTGGAACCCGCCGCCCGGGTATATCGTAAATACGGCCCCCCTGAGCTGCGCGAAATTGTTACTAATGTCGTCCGCAACTGGCTGGCACCGCTCACTTTCGTCAACGACCTACTACAGGGCGAATTAAACCGTGCTGCCGTCACATTGAAACGTTTCGCAACGAATACAACCGTGGGGCTTTTGGGCATTATGGACCCGGCCACAGATTTCGGCCTCCCCTATCATAGCGAGGACTTTGGACAAACCTTAGCCAGTTGGGGCGTCGGAGACGGTCCATATATCGTTTTACCTATCCTGGGTCCTTCCGGCCTGCGCGATACCTCTGGAACAGTTGCAGAATTTTTCTATGACCCCGTTGGTCTTTATCTGGAACATGAAGGCTGGACCTATGTCAGCTATACACGCACGGGCTTACGCGGTCTGGCCTCACGGGAACGCAATTTGGAAACACTTGATGAACTGGAAAAAAGTTCTGTTGATTTCTACGCTACGCTGCGCAGTGCCTATCGGCAAAACCGGGCATTTGAAATTAGCAACGGGCGCATAAGCACAGAAGAAGATGAAGACGCCCTTTTTGATGAGCCTATGGATTAACCGCCTGACTGTCTTTTTATTGCTGTTTTGAAAAGAGGGCATATGCCCTCTTTTTTATCGAAAAAAGGCTTTCCCCTCACTTGTTAAACAACATATGATCCATATCAATGTCGTAAAGAAATAAAAAATAAATAGTTATCTTGAATCAGAAAAGACCGGCTTCCACAAAGGGGGAGGCAAAAGGAGAAAATAATGGTTGATTACACGTCTGGCGCCCCAACTGAAGATTCCATAACGGCGGAATATGCCGTCAAAGGGCGCGGTCACCTGAAAATGCAATGGCCCGCCCTAATGACTTTAGGGCTTGTCGGGGTATTATTCCCCATACTTTCCCGTTACACCGCCCCCGTAGAAGCTCAAGCCATTCTGGTTGAACACCTGACAATCAAATTTGTCGGTACCTTGCTATTATTACATGGCCTGATGATACTATGGTTTACTGTACACTATGGCATGAAGCCCGGCTTTTCCTGGCGCGCGGGCATGACCATTTTCACCCTGTTTGTCGCTTCCGGCGTGCTGATTGATCCTCTGGACCTGCATATTCCGATTGCCGTGAGTGTAGCCAGTTATATTATCGCCACCGCAATTTATCTCATCGTGGAAGGCAAAACTGTCTTCGTCGGTGAAAGTTCCCGCCCCCTCTTCATCAATGCAGGGATCAGCATTTTGCTAGGCTTCAGCCTTATACCGGATTTGCCAATGCCTGAATTCTGGCGCCCCCCATTTGTGCTGGGCTTGTATTTTGTCTTATTAGCCCTGGGCCTAAGATCCGTATCAAGTGATGCCTAATTCTTAAACGGATTATACAATGATAGTAAAAAGGGCCGGGTCTTTTAGACCCGGCCCTTTTACTACATCACAAAAATGACATTCATTAACGCGTCAGCTTTTTATACTGAATGCGGTGTGGACGGTCAGCCGCAGCCCCCAAACGACGGCGGCGGTCTGCTTCATATTCCTGATAATTGCCTTCAAACCACACCACTGTTGAATCCCCCTCATATGCCATGATGTGGGTTGCGATACGGTCCAAAAAGAAACGATCGTGCGAAATTATTACCGCGCAACCGGCAAAATCTTCTAACGCATCTTCCAATGCAGATAACGTTTCTACATCCAAATCGTTGGTCGGTTCATCAAGCAAAAGAACATTACACGGTGTTCTTAACATCCGCGCCAAATGCACCCGGTTCCGTTCCCCACCGGAAAGCAAACCAACTTTCTTTTGTTGATCCGGACCGCGGAAATTAAAATTGGCCACATAAGACCGGGTCTGCACCATACGGCCATTGAAATCAAAGACATCATCACCGCCGGAAATGACCTCCCAGACATTCTTATCATCTTCCAAACCGTCACGGCTCTGATCCACATAGCCAAGAACAACGGTCTCACCAATTTTTAACGTGCCACCGTCCGGTTTTTCCTGTCCTGTAATCATCTTAAACAATGTTGACTTACCCGCGCCGTTCGGCCCGATAATACCCACAATCCCCCCCGGAGGCAGACGAAAGTCCAGGTTATCGATCAGCAGCTTATCTTCAAAACCTTTGCTCAACTTTTCGGCGGTAATTACTTCATTGCCCAAACGCGGCCCCACAGGGATAACAATTTGCGCTTTACCCGGATCACGTTCCTGCGCCTTCGCCAACAGGTCATCATAGGCCTTGATCCGCGCCTTACTTTTCGCCTGACGGGCCTTTGGTGACTGTCTAATCCATTCTAATTCTCTATCCAAAGTCCGTTGGCGCGCCTCTTCGGTGCGACTTTCCTGGGCCAGGCGTTTTTGTTTCTGTTCCAGCCAGGAAGAATAATTCCCTTCATAAGGAATGGCATGGCCACGGTCCAATTCCAACACCCAGCCGACAACATTATCCAGGAAGTATCGATCGTGGGTCACCAGAATGACCGTTCCCGCATATTCTTGCAGATAATTTTCCAACCATGCGACAGACTCCGCGTCCAAATGGTTGGTCGGCTCATCCAGCATCAGGATATCCGGTTTTTCCAGCAACAAGCGGCACAACGCCACCCGGCGTCTCTCCCCGCCGCTTAATGTTGTCACATCCGCATCCCCCGGCGGACAACGCAAGGCGTCCATCGCCAGTTCTACCCGGCTGTCCAGATCCCACGCGTCAGCATTATCAATTTTTTCCTGCAGCTCCCCCTGCTCCATGATGAGGTTATTCATTTCATCATCATCCATGGGCTCTGCAAACTTCAGGCTGATTTCTTCGAAACGTTCCACCAACGCTTTCAAAGACCCCAGACCTTCCATTACATTGCTAAAGACGTCCTTATTGGGGTCTAATTCAGGTTCCTGAGACAAATACCCGACTTTAACGCCATCCGCCGCCCAGGCTTCACCACTAAAATCTTTATCCCGACCGGAAATAATCCGCATTAAGGTGGACTTACCCGCACCGTTCACACCAATGACAGCAATTTTTGCCCCCGGCAGAAAGGATAAAGTCACATCTTTTAGGACATGCTTTCCCCCGGGATAGGTTTTATTCAACCCCTTCATTACATACGAATACTGATAAGATGCCATAATCTGGTTTCTCCACTGACGCCGCTTCGGCAAACCAATAAAATCTGCGTTCCTTCTAAACAATCGCAGCAGATCAGGCAATGCCGTTTACAGCACAGCTCATAATAAAAGGCGATTTGCTTAAAACTTCAGCGGACATACGGCCCTATGGCTGCTCTATGGGTTCACGTTCAACACTGTCCGAAAACCCACATGCCCTGTTCCCAGCCCTGTATCCTGGGCATGGCGGGCGGATGGCCGGTAACGCATACAATAATTCGGCGCGCATAAGAACGACCCCCCCTTGATGACCTTAACAGGAATGTTGGGTTGGCGCGGATCATATCCCATCGGGGCTGCGTCATTCGCAAAGTCATGGGCAGGGTAATAAACGTCACGGGTCCATTCCCAAACATTGCCGATCATATCATAAAGGCCATAACCATTTGCCGGGAAGCATCCCACCGGGGCCATGCCGCTATAGCCATCGTCTTTTGTATTTTGCACCGGAAATAGCCCCTGCCAATGATTTGCTCTGGGCTTTCCGTCAGGCATTAGCTCCTCCCCCCAGGCATAGGTATTTTGCTCTAGCCCACCGCGTGCCGCATATTCCCATTGTTCTTCTGTCGGCAAATCACGTCCAGCCCATTGGGCATACGCCACGGCATCGGCATATGCAATATGCACCACGGGCATATGATCCCTGCCGGCCAAATCGCTATCCGGTCCGTCTGGATGACGCCAGTTTGCCCCGGGCACAAACTGCCACCAGCTCAGTGGATTAAATCCCCTGGAAAAATCAGAGGGTGGTGTAAATAAAATCGACCCCGCCACCAGCTTGTCTTTTGTGACACCAGGAAAGTCTTCAGGCTTTGGCGTCTGTTCCGCAACGGTCACATATCCGGTTTCAGCAACAAAACGGGCAAACTGCGCATTTGTCACTTCATAGGCATCAATCCAGAAGGGCGTGACGGTCACAGGCCGGACCGGACCTTCTTCAGGGTATTGTCCTTCTGCCCCCATCAGAAAAGAACCGCCCGCAATATAAACCTGATTGTCGTGACTGACCGTGTCAGGAACGCAGGCCACTAATCCCGCAGACTGCGGCCTGTTTGATATAACATAAACCGCCGTCACGCCCATCATCAATACAGTCAAAAAGACGATGGCCGCAGTCTTACGGGACATACATGTCACCTTTCAGGATTAACTTATATTGGTCTTATGAGAAGAACCACATAGGGGATAGAGATAGAAATGCGTACGCGGGAGCCTCCACAAAGACTGCACAGGCTCCCGCTATCTTATGGCCTTAGTCCAAATAACGTTTTTTGAACTTCATAAAGGCAATGCCTGCCTTCATCATCAGCTCTTCTGACCATGTAAATGTCTGAATATTGTGATTAGCTTTATATTCTTCCCACACCGCCATCATTTCCTTGAATTTAGCCGGGTGTGTATCAGACAAGTCATGTCTTTCAGAGGGATCATCGGCAATATTAAACAATTCCCACTGAATACCATCCATCGACGGGCTATAGACCAATTTCCACGACCCTTTACGTACAGCGGCACGACCATGGACCTCCCAGCCCACTACATCTTCATCACTGCGCACGGCATCTGCATTGTTTTGCAGCACAGGCAGCAAGGATTTCCCGGTAATCGGATGCGGGACTGTATCCTGTGGGGCCATCACACCAGCAAGTCCCAATAAAGTAGGGGCCAGATCACTAACATGGCTAAAGGCGCGTGTTATACCCGTGCGTGACACCCCTGGTCCTGCCACAATCAACGGGGCGCGAATGCCCCCATCATATGTTGTTCCCTTGAAGTTATTAAAGGGGACAGATCCCGCCTGCGCCCATCCCGGGCCATAGGCAATAAAGGAATTCGGACGACCATAATTTTCCGGGCGGTTGTCAAAGTCTTCCTCTGGGAAGCCATAGAAATTGGCCCCTAATCCGCCAGCAGCCCCATTATCAGACATAAAGAAAATCACAGTATTATCCATTTTCCCGTGTTCTTCTAAAAATGCCAACAGGCGCCCGATTTCGCGATCTAACACTTCCAGCTTTGCTGCATAAATTTCCATAAACCGCGCTTGTGTTTTCTTTTCATCGGCGGATAAGTCATCCCATGCGGGCACGTTAGACATACGCGCCGCTCCTTCCGCGTCTTCCGCCACCAGTCCCAATGATTTCATTTTGGCAAGGCGACGTGCCTTAATAACCTCATAACCAACATCATATTGCCCTTTATACAGATCAATATCCTGATCCGGGACATGCAGCGGGTCGTGCGGCGCTGTCGGGGCTAAATAAGCAAAAAACGGATTTTCATCTCCGGCGGCAAAACTATCTGACAACCAGCCAATCATTTTATCGGCATATGCCGTTGAAGAATAAAAGTCATCCGGGATGAAAGCATAGTCGCCATCTTCTACATAGATCGAAGGACCAGGCTTTGGAAAGCCCTTCCAGTCATCTTTAAAGTGGCTCGCCAATCCCTCCAGCATCACAAATGAACGATCAAAACCGCGCTTATCCGGCCAATATTCTTCGGTGAGGCCTATATGCCATTTCCCCGCCATGAAAGTATTATAGCCCGCCTCTTGTAATAATTTTGGGAAGGAAATAACGCGATCATTTAAATGGCCTTCGTAACCGGGCACCCCTTGCATACGTTCTGCCAATTGCTTCACCGGGCGCGGCAGGCCTTCCAGATCAATTCGTCCCGACACCATTTCCTCCATAGCCCCCAAGCCCGCCAGATGATTGTCCGTTCCGGAAAATAACATCGAACGGGTCGGAGAGCAGCTCGGCGCCACGTTAAAATCCGTAAACTTCAGCCCACGCGCGGCCAGCGCATCAATATTCGGGGTGCGTATTTCGCCCCCGAATGCGCCTAATTCCGCATATCCCATATCATCAACGATAATCAGCAAAATATTGGGCCGCTGTTGCCCATCGCCCTCTGCTGCCATCGCCGACAGAGGGAGCATTAGCCCCATCAGCATCGCCAATAAGATAACAACCTGACGCAAAGCTCCCCTCCGCATTTGCATCTGTTCTTTTCTATGAGGTGTCATATTCCCTGCTCCCTTTTTATTCTGTGCGCTATGTTCTCTTACTCGCCCTGAATTTGCAAATGTTTATCGGCCGATTAAGACTAAAAAAATATATTTTTTCACCCGCATACAACAAAGAAAGCCCCCGAAAATTCGGGGGCTTTCCATATTTTATATAAACGTTGTTACACGCTGGGTTTTATCCCGCGGCCCGCTTAGAAATTAAAGCGACCCTGCAGCGCGACCGTGCGCGGACGGTCAAACATCACCAAACGTGAGCCCGTCGACGTAGGGTTATCGTTCAGGTAGAACGGCGTATCCTTGTTCGTCAGGTTTTTACCAACAATGGCAACTTCCCAACGCTCATCCGCAGGTGAGAGAGCAACACGAAGGTCAATTTTCGCAAAGCTGTCAACCTTTGAACCGGGATCCAGATCCGCCTGAATGAAGTATGAACTTGTAAAGAACAGGTTCGGCTGGAAGGACAAGACATACTCATTTGCCAAAGGCATACGGATGTCCGCAAAGATATTACCGCTAAACTCAGGTGAGAATGGGCGGTCAGAACCGGACAGGTCCTGCGACGTTAACCCTAAGAAGACCTGTTGTGCCGTTGGCGTCGCACCAACGTATTCAATAAATTTGGAATCCAGATAACTTAAATTACCGCCGATCATCACATTTGATGACGCAATCCAGTTAAAGTCAAATTCTACACCTTCTGAACGGGATTTACCTGCATTCTGCACACGGAAGCTAACACCATCTGCTAACAATGTACTTTGCTGCAAATTGGAATAGGTACTTCTGAACACATTCAGGTTTGTCGTTAAACGACCATCCAGCCATTTTGCCTTAACACCAGCTTCGAAAGCATCCACAGTCTCAGGATCGAATGTGAAGTTTTCAAGTTCCGCAGGGCTGTCAGGAAGCAGGTTCATATTCAAGTCATCAAAGGCACTTGCTGACATATCGAAGCCACCGGCTTTAAAGCCATCAGAATAGCTTGCATAAACCATAATGTCTTCAGCCAAGTCATATTCGACGCCTATGGACGGGGTCCAGTCGTTATCGCTTCTATCAAATGTTAGATCATAAAACGCACCTGCACCGATCCCTGCCGCGATACCAGTCTGCACTGGTAGTGGGTAGATATCCACGAACGAATCAACATTGATATCATCTATGCTAGATGTCGTCCCCAATTGTGAATTACGAACAATGGACTTTTCAACCTCTGTGTAACGTAAGCCCGCATTGACCCGGAATTCATCTGTAATATTAAAGGTCAATGACAGATACGCCGAATAGGTATCTTCTTCTTGTCACTATTCAACCGGTGTGTCACCGCAGTACCTGGCGGGAAGCCCAGCGGCGTCAGGAACCATGGCACGAAGAAGAAGCCTAGATGCCGGTCAACACCAAGTTCACTGTGCTGATAGTATAAGCCCGCTGTATATTCCAGGAATTGGTCTCCCGGTGATGTCAGGCGGAATTCCTGACTGAACTGTGTGTTTTCTTCACCACCAAAGGCAGGAAAGGCCGGCATGCCGCCACTTTCACTTGTGACAAAACCGGGCAGAGATGAACCATCCAAATCATACAGCTGGTCTGTTGAATAATCTGAATAACCGGTCACACTGGTCACTGTGTGGTCTGCCACCTGCCAATTGATCGTGGCACTAGTCTCAAAGAATTTATCTTTATCGTACCCATCTGTGTCTAGGCTCGTGACCCGGTCTGCCTCGGCTTCAAAACCTGGCACCGTAAGTGCCCCGGCGCAAGAAGGGGAGGGAGGACCAGAATAGAACGCTGGATTTGGCGGACAATCAATCCATTCAAATGGTACTGACAGTTTTGAAGTGGAATCACCATATTCCGCCCGCAATGTCACATCAACATCATCTGTAGCCTGCCAAACAGCAGTAACGCGGCCAAAATAATCCTCGGCCCCCATCAAGTCATCACCGTTAAATGCATTTTTAACTGTGCCATCAAAGTCATAGACACGCCCTGCCGCACGAACAGACAGATCTTCTGTAATCGGCACGGTTACCGCAGCTTGCAGATCCAGTTCATTATATGTGGGCTGATACAGACCAGAAACAAAACCTTCGAATTCACCGCCCGGCGTAGGCGCATTTGTGTGAATATTTAACGCACCGGCAATGGTATTATAACCAAAATAAGTTGACTGCGGGCCTTTCAGCACTTCAACCCGTGAAATATCAACGAAAGCATTACGTGATGTCCGCGCACGGCCCCGATAGATACCATCCACGAATGTCCCCACAGACTGTTCAAAGCCGGGGTTTGTTCCAGAACCAACACCACGAATAGACAAACTATCCGCCGCGGCACCCTTGGAAATGTTCACCGCTGGCATGCGGCTGCGCAAATCCTGCAGGTTTTTAAAACCACTACGTTCAATGGTCCCGCCGTCTGTTACCAGAATCGAAATCGGCACATCCTGCAGACTTTCGTCCCGCTTACGCGCAGACACGACAATTTCGTCCATACTAAAGAAACCTTCGCCGGACGCCTCTACGGCCTCTTCGGCAAAAGCCATTGGTCCCGCAATCGCCGTCATAACGACGGCACTCACAGAACAACACAGCCGACGGCGGAAGCCACCAGCCAACACTGTTGGATTAGACATATATTCCTCCCTGTTATGCCTTAAGACGGAATTATTTTTTCTCCGTTCAGAGGCAATTACACGCGGTATCTTTAAACTCCTCCGCAGATCCACGCTCTTATACTATCGTATAATTACGGAAAGGTAGATATGTCCAAAATTCTAATTAGGTTATCCAATATCTGAATTGTCTCACCTGTCCTGCCCGATAACCATAAGCCATTACCGCATGATTATCGGAAGTTAATGATGAACTTTAACATAAAAATTCATTCAATATTAAATCGGTGAAATATATATATTTGATTGTATATGCATTAAATATAATCCAAAAGACTTCAAACAAACGGCTGTCTGATGAACTTACCCCCGTACCAAACAGTCCGGTACTGGCATGAGGCACTAAGGAAAAAAATTGAAAATGAAGCACTTGATTTTAGGATGGTGGAGCCGGATAGAAAACGTTCGAACCCGAAGGGTTCGCAAACGCGACTGCGCGCCGGCCGGACAGGCCGCCCTATCGGAGGCGCGAGCGCGGCAAGCTGCCGCGAGATATGTAACGCAAGATTTGTAAAATGGTGGGCCTGGCAGGACTCGAACCCGCGACCAAACCGTTATGAGCGGTCCGCTCTAACCACCTGAGCTACAGGCCCACCGCACGCTGGACAGCGTGATGAAATGCTCAATAACAAATTCAGGAACAAGAATACAGAGAAGTTTTACTTACCCTCGTTATTTTTTTATCTGCCCTTAAGTATCCAGGAAACTACGCAATTTACGCGACCGGCTGGGGTGTTTTAATTTCCGCAGGGCCTTTGCTTCAATCTGCCGGATACGTTCGCGGGTTACCGAGAATTGCTGGCCCACCTCTTCCAGCGTATGATCCGTGTTCATACCAATCCCGAAACGCATCCGCAGCACCCGCTCTTCGCGGGGTGTCAATGTCGCGAGCACACGGGTTGTCGTTTCCCGCAAATTGGATTGAATGGCACTATCAATGGGTAAGATCGCATTCTTGTCTTCGATAAAGTCGCCTAAGTGACTATCTTCTTCATCACCAATCGGCGTTTCCAGCGAGATGGGCTCCTTGGCGATTTTCATCACCTTGCGGACTTTCTCCAAGGGCATACCCAGCCGTTCGGCCAATTCTTCCGGTGTCGCTTCACGGCCAATCTCATGCATCATTTGCCGCCCTGTGCGGACTAATTTATTAATCGTCTCAATCATATGGACAGGAATACGAATGGTCCGCGCCTGATCCGCAATTGATCGCGTAATGGCCTGGCGGATCCACCATGTCGCATAGGTTGAAAACTTATATCCACGACGATATTCAAATTTATCAACCGCCTTCATCAAACCAATATTACCTTCCTGAATCAGATCCAGGAACTGCAATCCACGGTTTGTGTATTTCTTGGCGATGGAAATCACCAGACGCAGGTTGGCTTCCACCATTTCTTTCTTGGCAATACGGGCTTCTTTTTCACCTTTTTGCACCATTGTCACAATGGTGCGAAACTCTGAAACTGTTAGCCCGACATCCTGTGCAATATCCGCGACCTGTGAGCGCATATTGCGTAGAACATCTCCTTCACGTTCAATGAAGTCCGACCAGCCCTTACCGGTAAAAGAGCCAGCCTGATCGACCCACTCCTCTTCCAATTCACGGCCGATATAATTCTGCAAATAGCTATCCCGCTTGATTTTATAACGCTCTGCCAACCGCAGCATCTTACCTTCCAGCCCCATCATGCGACGGTTCTGGTTATAAAGTTGATCGACCAGAGCCTCGATACGGGCATTATTGAAACGTATGCTTTTCACCAGCACAATCAATTCTGCCTGTAGTTTCTGGTAACGTCTTTCCTGCGCAGTACTCAACACTTCGTTTCGCGTATGTGCCTCGTGACGGCTATCCTGCAGCTTTGCCAGCTTCTTGTATGTCGATGTAATTTGGCTAAAGGTCTCAAGAACTTTCGGCGCAAGAGCCTCTTCCATCGCCGCCAATGACATATTATTTTCGGCGTCCAGATCTTCGTCCTCGTCAGAGCCCTCTTCATCCGTACTTTCATCGTCATCGGCATCATCATCTTCGGACGCTGCATTTGACGTTTCCGCAGGCTCTTCGTCTTTATCTTTATCCACACTAGCGACCGGTTTTTCCGGCACCTCACCGCCTTCGCCTTCAACGCCCGGATCATTCCCATACATGGCATCAAGGTCGATAATATCGCGCAGCAAGATCTCTTCTTCTTCCAGCATCTGCGCCCATTCCACCAGCGCCCGGAAGGTCAACGGGCTTTCACACAGCCCGGCAATCATCGTTTCACGACCCGCTTCAATCCGTTTTGCAATGGCGATTTCACCTTCACGGGATAACAACTCCACGCTGCCCATCTCGCGCAAATACATGCGCACCGGGTCGTCCGTGCGGTCAACGGTTTCGGCTTTTTCGTTGCTGACTAATTCCGTTGTCTCTTCAGACTCCGTTTTATCGCTTTCTTCGGCCTTGTCTTTCTCTTTGGCTTTGCCATTTTTTAAGGCAGCTGCGGCGGCCTCTTCTTCTTCGGCTTCTTCATTATCAATTACGTTAATGCCCATTTCTGATAACATGGTCATCACGTCTTCGATCTGCTCCGAAGACATTTCATCTTGTGGCAAGGCCGCATTAAGCTCATCATAAGTGATGTATCCCCGCTCCTTCGCAGCGGCGATCATTTTTTTGATGCTTTCTTCGGTAGTATTTACTAGAGGGCTTTCAGTCGTTTCTTCGCGTCCTGACTTGTTCTCTTTAGCTTGGGAAGCCATCGTAGACATAAACCTCTATCTCCTAAGGGCGTTTATCGCTTCTCTTGTGCCACATTTAATGTCGGCACATCCATGTTACAACCCACGTTCAGGACCACCACTGCAATTCATTCATTGCACTTTTATCCCGATGCCTGCTCTATTTCTGCCTTTAAAGCCTGCAAACGTGCGAAATTCTCGGGCGTTAATTGATCCGCCAGTTCCTTTTCCAGTTGGGCAAGTTCTTCCTCTAACTGCCCCCGCCTGTGTAAATTCATGGTATCCATAAAACCCTGCGCTGCATCCGTTAGGGACGCATCCGGCCATGCATACCGTTCGAGTTTCGACACGCCTTGTTCAAAAATGATTTCTAAAGCCTTGGCATAGCCATTGTTTTCTAAATGGCGAATGAGGCTTTCACGTTCAAGGTCCGAGTCGCGATTTGTAATACGTATGATTTCACTTCTAAGGTTGTCAAGCTCCGTTGTACGAAAATCGAGAGCCGCCAACTCTTCCTGATAGCTATCCAGCAATTCGGGATGATTAATCATGACTAAAAGAAGCAACCGTTCACGGCGCAATGATTGCTCCCTCACGCCCTGAACACCATAGCCTTGCTTAAGTTTACTGGGGTTACCTGAAAGGTAACGCCCCCCTTTACCCTGCGACCACCTTGCCGCCCGCCCGCCCGCAGGCGATGCCACATCCCCCAACAGAGAAATGAGACGTTTTCTATAGTCAGTGCGGTAATATCCCTTCAGCTTTTCATCGCGAATCTCATTGAGTCGCTTATAGACCTTCTGTTCCAGCCCGGCCCGCTGTTCCGGTGTCTCAATTCCCCCGGCACCAGCATCACTGACAAGCCCTCGCCAAAGCACATCTGCCAACGGCTTGCTTTGCGCAAGCAAATCCTCAAAGGCAGCCTGTCCTTGCCCCTGAACGAAGCTATCGGGATCCTCGCCTTCCGGCAAATGCAGGAAGCGCAATGAATATCCCGGCTTTAACAACGGCAGGGCACGATCAACCACGCGAAGTGCGGCCCGTTGTCCGGCCTTGTCTCCATCAAAACATAACGTTGGTTCTGGCGTGAGACGCCACATCTCGCCGATCTGCTCTTCTGTGACCGCCGTCCCCAAAGGGGCCACCGCTTCTGAGAACCCCGCCTGCGCCAAGGCAATAACATCCATATAACCTTCCGCCACCAATAATCGCTGATGGTCAAAAGCCGCTTTACGCGCCTTATCCAGATTATACAGAAGGCGGCCTTTATGAAATAAAGTGGTTTCTGGTGAATTTAAGTATTTGGCGCGTGCATCTTTATCTAACGCCCGCCCGCCAAAGGCGACGATGCGACCTTGGCGATCACAAATGGGGAACATCACTCTATGACGGAAACGATCATAGCTGTCTTTGTTCGCCTCTTCCGGCTGGATCAACATCCCGGCAGCCACCAACATTTCTTCTGTGATTCCATCGCGGGCCAAAAGGCTGTCTTTTAATGCCGTCCGACCCGCCGGGGCATACCCCAATCGAAATCTTTTAATAGTTTCATCTTTTAAGCCACGATGACGTAGATAGGACAAGCCCTCCTGGCCCTGCTGGCTGCGTAACTGACTTTCGTACCAGCGGGCGACCAGCTCCATAACGTCGAGCAATGATTTACGTTGTGCGCTTCGTTCGCGATCTTCCGGGCGGCTTTCCGGAATGGCGAGACCTGCTTGTTCTGCCAGTCTTTCGATCGTTTCGGGAAACGATAAACCTTCCGTTTCCATGACAAATTTAATGACATCGCCATGCGCCCCACAACCAAAACAATGGTAGAAGGATTTATCATCATTAACCGTAAAAGACGGGGTCTTTTCATTATGAAACGGGCAAAGTCCGCTATGTTCGCGACCTCGGCGAATAAGCTTCACCCGGCGCCCCACCACATCACTCAGTGGTAGTCGTGCCCGTAATTCATCTAAAAAATCAGGTGTAAATGACATGTGTATAATTAGACGCTATGACAGTGGGGCGGACAAGCCCTGATTATATAAGAGCCCCAAATCCCAGGAAATTTATCCCAAAGTCATTAGCCCAACAACGCCTTTACTTTCTTGCTGGCCATCGCAAAATCCATCGTACCTGCATACTGCCCTTTAAGGACAGCCATGACTTTACCGATATCTTTCAATCCCTTTGCCTCAACTTCAGCAATCGCTGCCTGTACCGCGGCTTCTACCTCAGCCTCATCCATCTGGCGCGGCAGAAATTCCTGAATGATGACTGTTTCATCGCGCTCTTGCTCGGCAAGCTCTAATCGGCCACCCTCTTCATAAGCTTTTATGCTCTCTCTGCGCTGTTTGACCATTTTGGATAAGATTTCGATAATTTCCGCATCACTGACGGTTTTATCCCCCTCCGCGGTCCGTTTGCAGATCTCACGATCTTTAATGGCTGCGAGAATCAATCGTATAGTTGACACTCTCCGCGAATCTTTTGCCTTAAGAGCAAGTTTTACCGCTTCAGTTAGCTTATCGCGCAACATCTTGTTTTCTTTTCTGTTTTTATGGCCAGCCAGTCCCTGCGCCACAATACATGGAGGCTGCAGAACCGGAAGCTGAAGACTCTATAGCAAAGGCCGCCATAAGGCAAATAGGTTTTTACCTTCTAACCTATTGATTTATAAGTAAATTTTTTGTTACGGTATTTCTTGACGATAACGAAGCAATTGCTTATCTTCCGGCCAATTTGCGTAACAGACTGCATTTTTTTACAGAAAACCCCCCTTTAAATCATTTAAGGTGGGGCCATATGTCACAGACATAATGTCATGTAGATTGATGCGAACCCGTGGAAAGACGAGACGAACCTATGGCAGACAGCACCCCCCCAGTCCTCAGCCCACCACATTCAGCAATTACAGCGGCACTCGTCCTTGCGGACGGAAAAGTTTTTTGGGGATACGGCATTGGTGCAGAAAATAGTGCTGTTGGTGAGGTTTGCTTTAACACGGCGATGACCGGATATCAGGAAGTCCTGACCGATCCTTCCTACGCGGGACAGATCATCACATTTACCTTTCCTCATATTGGCAATGTCGGCACCAATGAAGAAGATATAGAAACCATCACCCCTGTGGCACGCGGCCTTGTCATTCGCGAGCCGATCACAGAACCTTCTAATTTCCGGGCCACCGCACATCTGGACACGTGGTTGAAAGATCATAATCTGGTGGGGATCTCAGGCATTGATACCCGCCGTCTGACCCGCTATATCCGTGAAAATGGTGCGCCAAACGGCGTCATCTGCCATAGCCCTTCGGGTGAATTCGATATCCCCGCCCTCATCGCGCAGGCCAAAGCATGGCCCGGTCTGAAAGGTATGGACCTCGCCAGCGAAGTCACATGCAAAGGGGCTTACGACTGGAACGAAAAACGCTGGTCTCTTGCAGACGGCTACACCCGGCAGCAAGACGGGAATTATCATATTGTAGCCATTGATTATGGCATCAAACGCAATATTCTGCGATGCCTGACATCGGCAGGGGCCAAAGTAACCGTAGTTCCCGCCACCACCAGCGCCGAAGAAATTCTCTCCCTTGGCCCTGACGGCATATTTTTGTCGAATGGTCCGGGCGATCCCGCCGCGACAGGGGCATACGCCCTGCCGATTATTAAAAGCCTGATTGACAGCGGCAAACCTATTTTTGGTATCTGTCTGGGACATCAGTTACTAGCCTTAGCCCTGGGCGCAAAAACATCAAAAATGCACCAGGGACACCGCGGTGCCAATCACCCGGTCAAAGATTTGACCACGGGCAAAGTGGAAATCACTTCCATGAATCACGGCTTCATGGTTGATATGGACAGCCTGCCGGATCAACTACGGGCCAGCCATATTTCCCTCTTCGACCAAACGCTTTGCGGGCTCGAAGTCACAGACAAACCGATATTCTCTGTCCAACACCACCCGGAAGCCAGCCCAGGGCCTCAGGATAGTCACTATCTCTTTGATCGCTTTATGGAGCAGGTCGCCGCACACGCGACATAAATCGTCTCTAACAATAAAAAAAGCCGGATACTCAAAACATTAAATGCAAGGTCACTGACGAAAATGCCTAAAAGAACCGACATAAACAGCATTCTCATTATCGGCGCAGGACCGATCATCATCGGCCAGGCCTGCGAATTTGATTATTCCGGCAGTCAGGCCTGTAAGGCCCTGCGCGAAGAAGGCTACCGCATTATTCTGGTGAATTCCAACCCCGCCACCATCATGACAGACCCGGATATCGCGGATGCCACCTATGTGGAACCCATTACGCCGGAAATGGTGGAAAAAATTATCGAAAAAGAAAAACCCGATGCCATTTTGCCAACCATGGGCGGTCAGACCGGATTGAATACTGCACTGGAACTCTCTCGCAGAGGCGTTCTCTCGAAGCATAATGTTCAGTTGATCGGCGCCAATGAAGACGCCATTAATATGGCCGAAGATCGCCAGCTTTTCCGCGATGCCATGGACCGCCTGAACTTGGGCACTCCACGCAGTGCAGTCGTCAGCACACTGGCCGAAGCCGAAGCCGTCCTCCCGGATATTCGCCTGCCTGCAATTATTCGCCCTTCCTTCACCATGGGTGGTACAGGCGGCGGCATTGCCTATAACCGTGAAGAATATAATGAGATTATCTCCAACGGACTGGAAGCGTCCCCCGTGAACGAAGTTCTGGTGGAACAATCAGTTTTGGGCTGGAAAGAATACGAGATGGAGGTCGTGCGCGACAAAAACGATAACTGTATCATCGTTTGCTCCATCGAAAATGTTGACCCCATGGGGGTCCATACCGGCGACTCCATTACTGTTGCCCCCGCCCTGACACTGACCGACAAAGAATATCAAATCATGCGGGATGCTTCTATTGCTGTCTTGCGGGAAATCGGTGTTGAAACCGGGGGGTCCAACGTCCAGTTCGCTGTGAACCCGGAAAATGGCGAGCTTATCGTCATTGAAATGAATCCGCGGGTCAGCCGCTCTTCCGCACTGGCATCAAAAGCAACAGGCTTTCCGATTGCAAAAATTGCCGCGAAACTTGCCGTGGGTTATACGCTGGATGAACTGGATAACGATATCACCGGGGCGACACCGGCCTCATTTGAACCGACCATTGATTATGTCGTGACAAAAATCCCACGTTTCACCTTTGAAAAGTTTCAGGGCACAGAGCCTTTATTGACCACGGCGATGAAATCTGTCGGTGAAGCAATGGCCATTGGCCGATCATTCCCTGAAAGCCTGCAAAAAGCATTACGCTCACTGGAAACCGGATTGAACGGTCTGAGCGAGATTGATGTCCCCGGGTTAGATCATGACAGCGATGATCTACTGCCGCTCAAGGCAGCCTTGTCACGGCCGACACCTGACCGACTACTGGTCATGGCACAGGCATTACGGCTTGGCATGTCTCCGGAAGAAGTTCACAGCATCACCAAATACGACCCTTGGTTCATCGCCCAATTAAAACGTATTACCGATGCGGAAAAAGAAATTAAAGAAAATGGCCTGCCAACCGAAAAGGCTGATTTTAACCGCCTGAAAGCCCTTGGCTTCTCCGATAACCGCCTTGCAGAACTTGCGGGCCAGGAAGAAAACGCCGTTACCGCACAACGCACGGCTCTTAATGTTCATCCCGTCTATAAGCGCATTGATACCTGCGCAGCGGAATTCGAAGCCCGCACGCCTTATATGTATTCGTCATACGAAACCGATGCCGAAGGCCACGCAGAATGTGAATCTGTCCCAACAGACAAGAAAAAGGTCGTCATTTTAGGAGGAGGCCCCAACCGTATCGGTCAGGGTATCGAATTTGACTACTGCTGTTGTCATGCCGCCTTTTCTCTGTCTGATAATGGCATTGAAACCATCATGGTCAATTGCAACCCCGAAACCGTCTCTACGGATTATGACACATCTGACCGTTTGTATTTTGAACCGCTTACGGCTGAAGACGTCATCGAATTAATCCGCAAAGAACAGACATCCGGCAACGTCTTGGGCGTTATCGTTCAGTTTGGCGGACAAACACCGCTGAAACTGGCACATGCATTAGAAGCTGCAAATATTCCTATCCTTGGCACATCACCCGATGCCATTGATCTGGCCGAAGACCGTGAACGTTTCCAGGACCTTCTGGAACGGTTATCCCTGCGTCAGCCTAAAAATGGTATTGCCACCTCCACAGAGCAGGCCGTTGAAATTGCCGAACATATTGGTTACCCGGTCCTGATCCGTCCATCATATGTTTTAGGGGGACGGGCCATGGAAATCGTCCATGACACCACCGCATTGCGCCGTTATATGAAAGAGGCGGTCTCCGTCTCTGGCGACAGCCCTGTGCTGATTGACAGTTACCTGTCCGGCGCGATCGAAGTAGATGTCGACGCTCTCTGTGATGGTGAAGATGTTTATGTGGCAGGCATCATGCAACATATTGAAGAAGCCGGCATTCATTCAGGTGACTCCGCCTGCTCCCTGCCGCCATATTCCTTAAGCGACGATGTCCTAGAGGGCATCCGCGCCCAGACCAGACAATTGGCCCTGGCACTGAATGTCGTTGGTCTGATGAATGTGCAATATGCTGTCAAGGATGGTGACATCTACCTGATCGAAGTTAACCCCCGCGCCAGTCGTACTGTGCCTTTTGTTGCAAAAACCATAGGTGCGCCAATCGCAAAGATCGCGGCACGCGTCATGACTGGCGAAAAACTATCGACCTTTGACCTGCCACAAACAACCACAGATCATATTGCCGTCAAGGAAGCCGTCTTCCCGTTTGCCCGCTTCCCCGGCGTTGATATTCTGCTTGGCCCGGAAATGCGCTCTACTGGCGAAGTCATCGGCCTTGACCGCAGCTTTGCCCGTTCATATGCCAAGGCACAAATGGCGGCAGGCTCCGTCCTTCCGCTGAAAGGCACTGTCTTCATTTCCGTACGTGACAGCGACAAACCCGCAATTACGGCCGCAGCGAAAAAATTGCTGGGTATGGGTTTTGATATTATTGCAACCGGCGGAACGGCCACCCATTTGCTGGAACAGGGCCTGACCATCACACGGGTGAATAAAGTGCTGGAGGGCCGCCCACATATTGTTGATGAAATGAAAAATGGGGCTGTCAATCTGGTGTTTAATACCACGGCGGGCGCACAATCCATCAAAGACAGCTACGAATTGCGCCGCACCGCGCTGATGGAAAAAATCCCTTATTACACAACTGTTGCCGCCGCTTTGGCCGCAACCGAAGCCATCGAAGTGTTAAAAACAGGCACTCTTGGCGTTGAACCCTTGCAGTCTTATGCAAAATAAGTATTGTAGATTAATTGCGTAGATTCGCACGAAAACACGCACAACCTTTGTATCATGCCCATGTTGCTGGCAGAAACAAAGATGATGTGGGTGTTTTTTTTGTTGCTAGAAACAGACGAATAAGAAGATGATAGTAGATAAAGTCCCAATGACCCTCGCGGGGTTTACTGCCCTGGAGGCAGAATTAAAGCAGCTTAAACATGTGGACCGCCAAGAAGTTATTCAGGCTATTGAAGAGGCCCGTGCACATGGTGATTTGTCCGAAAACGCCGAATATCATGCGGCAAAAGAACGTCAGGGCATGATCGAAGCCCGCATTCAGGAATTGGAAGACAAAACCTCACGTGCTGACATTATCGACCCGACAACACTGGACGGATCGACCGTAATGTTTGCGACGACAGTCACGCTAGCCGATGAAGATGACCAAGAAGTCCGCTATCAGATCGTTGGTATTGAAGAAGCTGATGTCAAAGCTGGCAAAATTTCCAACAGCTCCCCTCTTGGTCGCGCACTCATTGGCCGCAAAGTGGGCGATGAAGTGGAAGTTAAAACGCCAAGCGGCGAAAAATATTATGAGATCATCAAAATCGAATGCATCTAGGGCCTCGTGCATAACCCCTACTGCATATCACATCATCATGATCTTTCAGGCCACCCCATGGGTGGCCTTTTTTATGCTAACCTGCTAGCGTCACACCACAAAGCCAATAAAAAATATATAAACCCACATTCAATATAGGACAGACATCATGGATCTCACATTTGGACAATCAGAAATTTTTGCGCCGGCCGTTGTTGTTGCCGCTCTATATTTTGTGACGCTGATACGCCTCATGTCAAAGCGGATCCCCGCCATTAATGCCGCAAAACTGCAACCGGATGAGCTAAAAACCAGTAGTTACCGCCAACAGCTTGCCGCTAACGTAGACGTTCCGGCGCAACACCTGACCAACCTCACAGAATTCCCGCCGCTCTTCCTGATATTGGCTGTAATGTTTTATGTCACGGGTAACGTTGATGATACCGTCATGTGGATGGCATGGGGATATGCCGGGCTACGTATCATTCACAGTGCCATACATTTAGGCTACAACAATCCCATGCACCGTGCCATCGTCTACCTGCTGTCCATGGTGATACTGTTGGCACTATGGATCAAATTTGCACTGGATGTAGTATTTTAATTTTCACAATCTTGATCGCATAATACGCCGCCACAAGGCGTCACTTATAAATACAAAAACCCGGCACCATAACGCCGGGTTTTTTATACTTTCACCGTGAAGATCTGTTTCTTTGAATTATTGTCCGCTGTGGATTATTTTCCACTACGCCTAAAGGTTTGCGCCCATATCTAACGGCACACCATGTTCATTTTTGCTGGTTCGAATGGTCAGGGATGTTTTAACATTGGCAACATTAGGAGCGGGTGTCAGCTGCGTTGTCAGAAAATGCTGAAATTGCGACAAATCTTTTGCGACAATTTTCAAAATAAAATCAATTTCACCATTCAGCATATAAGCTTCGCGCACCAAAGGCCAACTGGCCACCAACTCTTCAAAAGACTGCAAATCATTTTCTGCCTGACTGTGCAACCCCACCATCGCAAACACCGTCAAGCTATACCCCAATGCTTCGGCATTTAAATCCGCGTGATAACCACGAATATAGCCATCCTCTTCCAACGCCCGCACACGACGCAAACATGGTGGTGCGGTAATGCCAGACTTTTCCGCCAATTGGACGTTTGTAATACGGCCATCGTCCTGAAGATATTTCAGGATACGCCAATCAATTTCGTCAAATTTTACACGATGCATGGGTCTCTCACGGTTTATATTTATTATGCCTCTTTGTACTTTTAATACAATTCTCTACTATTTTCAGCAATAAAATGACGTTTTTTTATAAGATTATATTAGAACACATCGCAAACAACCATTGCCTGCGAAATCACAACAGCCCTATCTTTCCTCTCTGTCCCGTAACGATACAGCATTTACGCAGATGTCAGACAACTGTCCCAACTTAGGTCAGTCTTTAAGTGTATTTTGTATAGAATCGAAGATTCGAACACTATATACTGTTGCTCAGGATGATCAGGGGCGATCGAATTCGCTCTCTCATTGTTGTAGGGGCGCCGGACGGTGGACAATCGTTTCACACAGTTTGATGATAAAATACGGAATTTAATTGAACTGGCTCAGGACAGCTCAAAAGAAAGCCGCACGTTACTTTTTCATCATATATGTGATCTGTTTTTGCAGGGCCGCGTCCCGAATGCCAAAAGCCAGCGGCGCATGTTACGGGAAATTATGTATGAACTTCTCTCCCGGGTTGATTTAACCGTCCGCCGGGAAATTGCCGCCCAGATATGTGATATTTCCAATCCCCCTTCAGATCTGGTGCAGGTTTTATCAGAAGACGAAATTGCCGTGGCGGGCCCCCTACTCGACCGGGCGATTATCCCCGACGAACAGCTCATTTACATTATTCGGCATGGCAGCGAAGCCCACCGCCTGCGCATCAGCCGTCGTTTTGGCCTGTCCCCCATGGTCAGGGCTGAACTCGAACGGATGGAAAGCAAAACCCAGGCAACCGGTGTGGAAAGCGAAGATGACAGCCCTGCAATGGCACCGGAACTTCTGGACGAACAAACCACTGCGGATATTCTGTCAATTATACGCCAACAAGTGACACAGGAACAAAACGACCTGATGAGGCCTGATACATCCACGCATGATGTTGAGCATAAGGTTCCGCAAGGCGGCCCAAGCCACCCTGAAGGGCAGTCCCCAAAAGGTACGCCCCCCCCCGCTTCAACACATCAATTTCACCGTCCCCTCGCCCGTAGTATTCAGGAACTGACACAATCAGACCCCACGGGCAACACGGCATCAACAAAAAAAGATCAACAGAAAACGGGCGTCACCGCATCTGAATATGCCCCTCAGACTCATACGGCCTCTCGCCAAACACCGCCTGAGGACACACCCCCGTCGTTACACCCCTCTAATGAAAATCGCCGCCCACAACAAACAACAAACACGCAAAAGCCCACTGCACCGGAAACACCTTCCCACGATCACAAGCCCAAGGTCACATTGGTCGGCGAAGACCCCGGTTTGCAAAAAGACATAAATGCGCGGCTGCATGATATTCAATCCACCTCCCAACAGCAGGCCGATTACGGCCGTGCATCCGCAGATTGGTACTGGGAAGTTAACCGCGCCGGCACCGTCAGCTTTATTTCCGATCAGGCTTTTGTCCCCTTTGGCCGCCCGCCACAAGCCTTGGTCGGTGAATATTTTGCCGATTTATGCCAAATTGCCGCGACCGAATTATCAGAACACAATCCCCATGATGGTTTTGATGAACTTTTTGAAAAACGCAGCTCTTTCCGTGACATCCCCTTTACGGTGATTTCTGCAGATGGTCTGGCGTCTTCCTGGTTATTGAGCGGCGTTGCCGTATTTGATACCCATTCCGGCCGCTTTCGCGGCTTCCGTGGCAGCGCCCGACAGGACCAGATGAAACTGTCCGATGACATCACAGATGACACGAATACGCCCCCCGCGCCAGAAGACGCCGCCGCCCGCCAAATGACGATGCCCGCCAATGGCACAGACGGCACTACTCACCCGCTTCATATCCCAGAAGCAGCAGAAACCGGACATACTGATCACTCTCCACAAGTCGCCGCTCATCAGGCGGTAGAGATGATGCAGCAACTGAGTCACGAATTTCGCACCCCGTTAAATGCCATTATCGGATTTTCAGAAATGATCGACACAGAAGCGTGGGGGCCCATTAATGACCGCTATCACAAGCAAACCCACAATATCTTGTCTGCAGCCCATAATTTGAAAAATGTCGTGAATGACATTCTGGACGCAGCAAAGCTGGATGCACAAATAGAAGAATTACACCCTGAGTCTTTTTCCTTAAAGGCACTGCTTAAAGACTGTCTACAGACAATAGAGGCCGAGGCACGAGACAGGCGCGTAAGCATAGAAAGTGGTGACAATAATATTGATGTTATCGTTCACAATGACCCGAAAGCCATTGCCTTTTGCATTACGAAAATGCTAATCGCCTCCATAGAAGGCGCACAGGCGGGGGACAGCATGTCTTTATCTATTTTGGTCAACAGTGATGGCCATATTAGAATCGAAACTCCCCTTCTCGGCGAAAAAATAACAGATTCAGAACAGGAAAACCTGTTTATCGAACCTGATTTCCTCGACAAAAAAGACAATAATAGACCTGCACCGGATATTTTTTCAAAAAAAATTGGCCCCGGTTTCGGGCTAGCCATCGCCAGGAAAATGGCCGAACGTCTTGGCGGCACACTGAATGTCGTCAGTCAGGACGGGCTGGTCACTCATCTGGCCCTGCAAATAAGTAACCTGCCAAAAAATCCGTAACATATTGTTTTTTAATGTGAAACGTAGTAGCCCCCCTACCGGCCGCGCATACATATATTATCACGCGGCAAATAGATAAAATTTTAATCAAATTCGCCTTTATTTTTAGCAGTATTTTCTCGGCTTTTTATGCAATAAACTATTGATATATTTAGATAATTTAGAACAACGGATTAACGTTTTGTTTACACCTCTCCTGCATATTGTAGCCATCACAACTTGGCAGATGGAGAAAAACCATGAAAACTCTTATTCATAAATTACGTAAGTCAGAAAAAGGTGCAACTGCGATCGAATACGGTCTGATTGCTGCTCTGGTTGCTGTTGCAGCTATTGGTTCTATGGGCGCTATTGGTGACGGCGTAGGCGAAGCCTTTACAGACGTTAAGACTGAGCTGGCTAACGAAGGCTTTGACGGTACTTAAGATCCGTTATTGCTAACTTAAACGGCATACACGCCCCTGTCATGACCGTCATGGCGGGGGCGTTTGTCTTCCTGCCCCTACCCTTAAAGTTAAAGGAGACTGAAATGCGTACCCTCACATACATACGTTTCCTGCAAAACCTGTTGCAACGGGACCTGCGCCATAATCAGACCGGGGCCACCGCGATCGAATATTCCTTGACACTCGCCCTGATTATTCTGGCCTATATCGGTATCGCCAGCGACGTTGGCCAAAGCCTCTTTCAAATTCTTGATACCACAGTGAATTGTATGGACGGGAATTGCGAAGATTAATAGTAACGGATGCGCATGGTGGCGCGTCTGCCTCCACTCTAACATATGGCTTACCACGGGCCCTGTTAGCGGCGGTGCTGCCTTAATCTAAATTCGTGATTTTTATCCATTAAGGCCACAAAGACATTGCCACAAACCTCTAGCCTCCCGTGACAATGGCGTCTTTTTTCGCCGTTAACCAAAAACACACCACCGCTCTGTATAAAGATCATAAGAATAAACGGAGTCTCATTGTGTTGGCCACTAACATGCCTCTTATATGTATCACGCTTTTTGCTTTGACCATGGTCTGGGCATTGGTGTCAGATGTCAGAGCCTATCTTCTTTCAAACCGTCTCTGCCTGACCGTCGCCGCCCTTTATCCCCTATATATAATGAGTCTGTGGTTCAACAACGCCGCCCCCGGTGGCACTGACCTATTGATCACGCTCTTTATCGCATTGATTATTTTTGCCGTGGGCGTCGTCTTGTTTGCGCGCGGCATTATGGGCGGAGGAGACGTCAAATTGCTGCCGGTTGTAGCATTGTGGGCTGGCCCTACATTCGTCTTACCATTTTTATTCATCACCTCGATCATTGGCGGGCTGGTTACGCTGTTCGTTCTGGCCCAATACGGCTTAAAACGCTCAAACTTTCTGAAATCTTCACCGGATGTAAACCTTCCGTCCCCTAATATGGCAGAAATACAGGTTCCTTATGGCGTTGGAATCGCCGCTGGCGGACTTTTTGTCGCCTGGCAACTTTCCCAGCCATGGATTTAAAACACGCCCACAGGGCAACACAACGACAGGCATATAGGTAAAGCCATGAATATAAATATGAGAAGTGTACTACTGATCCTTGTCGCGCTCGTCATCGCTGGGATTACAGCACTTATGGCCCGCAGCCTGGTGAGTTCAGAACCCACTCAGCTAGCTACCGAAGGGGCCCCTGCGCCAAAAGCCCAGAGCACCCAGTCTATTCTGGTCACACGTGAAGACCTGCAGGCCGGACATATTCTGCAGGCGGGCGATCTTCGTTGGGTACCGTGGCCAGAAGAAGGGCTGAACAAACAATATATTCAAAAGTCACAAGGTAAAAAACGTGATGCCTTTGCGGGAGCCGTCCTGCGTAACAGCATCATGAGCGGTCAGCCGCTGGTCGAAGATTTTGTCGTACGCCCTGGCAACCGCGGCTTTATGGCTGCCGTCCTGACACCCGGCGCACGGGCAGTGTCTATTAAGGTCAACGCGACGACTGGTATTGCCGGGTTTATCTTTCCCGGCGACCATGTTGATGTGATCCTAACCCACCAGATTCCATCCCCTGGCGAAGACCGCTCTTCCGTGCAAGCGAGTGAGACAGTCTTGAGCAATATTCGCGTTTTAGCCATCGACCAACGCACAGAAAATACCAATAACACCCCCAGCATTGGTAAGACCGTCACCGTTGAAGTGACCCCGAAGGATGCCGAGAAAATCGCATTGGTTAGCAAGTTAGGGGAATTGTCCCTCAGCCTGCGGTCTTTAGCTATTGACAAAGACAGCGCAAAACAGCGCGAAAGTTATACCTGGGACAGTGAGGTCAGCAAATTGCTGCCCGGTTCCGGTTCCGGAGGTCAAAGTTTCAAAGTGAACGTTGTCCGCGGCAAGGAAGTAGAAGCCTTGGGCTTCAGGAGGCAGTAATAAATGTTTACCGGGCTTAAAAAAACAACAACATGGGTTTCTATCGTTGCCGGCATTATGATGGCGACAGGCCTCACCCCTGTCCACAGCATCACCAGTAGCCACGCGGCAAATGTGATTAACCCCGACAATGCACGCATCAACGTGGAAGTCAGCAAAGGGACGCTGATTAAATTAAAGCATCCCGCCAATAACGTCTTTATCGCTGACCCTGACATTGCAGACATTCAGGTTAAATCACCAACGCTTGTTTACGTTTATGGTAAAAAACAGGGTGAAACCAGCATTTATGCCGTCTCTGAAAAAGACACTATTCTCTATAGTGGCGCGGTGACTGTACATCATAATCTGGGTAACCTGCGTGAAGCTATCAGCAGCGTCATGCCCGATGCCCGCATTGATGTGAAAGCCTATCAGGGGCTTCTGGTCCTCACGGGCCATGTTGACTCTCCCGAAGAGGCGGAAGAAGCCCGCACCATGGCGGAAACATTCATCGGTAAGAAGCACACTATCATTAACCGCGTTAATGTCGCCACCCCGACACAGGTCAATTTACGTGTTAAAATTGCCGAAGTCGGCCGCGATACAATGAAGCAATTGGGCTTTAACTGGGAAAGCTTCCTCAGCAGCGGCAATGCGACTGTGGGTATCTTCCAGGGGGCCGATGTCTTTGATGTTGTCCCCAGCGTCTTTGACCCGACCCAGCCTGTACGGGAAATTTTTACAGGTAATCAGGGTACCAACAGCATCTACGGCTCATTCCAAACGGGCAACCTTGATATCAACGGGATTATTGATGCCCTGGAAGAAGAAGGTGTTCTGTCAGTCCTGGCCGAACCTAACCTGACCGCTCTTAGCGGTGAGCAGGCCAAATTCCTTGCGGGTGGTGAATATCCGATCCCAACACTGGATGATGGTGAAGTTGTTATTGATTATAAAGAATTCGGCGTCAGTCTGGAATTCATGCCGACCGTTCTGGATGATAAGAAAATCAACCTAAAGGTCAAACCGGAAGTCTCTGAACTGTCTTCCAGTGGTGCAATTACGCTAAACGGTTTTAACATTCCTGCCCTGTCCACACGTCGTGCAGAGACCACCGTTGAATTGGGGTCTGGTCAAAGTTTTGCCATTGCTGGTTTGTTGCAAAATACCATGACCCGTGATCTGGGCAAAATTCCAGGACTTGGCGATCTGCCGATCCTGGGGGCTTTATTCCAGTCCGACCGCTTTCAACGTCGTGAAACCGAACTGGTGATTATTGTCACGCCGTATATTGTGCGCCCCCACAAAGATAGTCAGATGGCATTACCAACAGATGGGCTAAAGGCCCCAACGGATCTGGAACGCTATCTGAAAGGCAAACCGTACAAATCCACCCCGCAAGGCAATATGCCTAGTGCCCAATCCCCCAAAGGCCAGTCTATTACGGCCGCAGGCTTTATGCTGAATTAGGAAGGAGGCCCCCTCATGAAAACGCGTATTTTATCCCTTCTTCTGGTTATATTCTCAGCAGGCTTGTTGACGGCTTGTGCAGATAGTAACGGCCATTGGTCTGACGCGGAAACGCGCAAACGCAGCACCGTAGAAATGGTAAGACTAAGCCATCCGCTTTATTTTGCAGAAGGCTCTACTGAATTATCAGCAGCCCAAAAACAATCATTGCAAACCTTTTTCAGGGATATCAATGTGGGCTATGGTGATAGCTTATCAATGGATGTCCCCTTGGACCATGCCGGTCATGTTTCGGATATCGACCAGAAACGCCACGCATCTATCGCCGAATATCTTAAAAAACGTGGCCTCATGTTGTCAGCAGAATTCACCCCATACGGCATTGCATTAGCCCCTGGGAATGCCCGCCTGGTGGTCAGTCGCTACACTGTGGAACTCCCCAAATGCCCGGACTGGCGACAGGATTCATCGCCCAATTATGCGAATGCAACAACCAGCAATTTCGGCTGCGCCCATGCGACAAATCTGGGCCTGATGGTTGCAAACCCCAAAGATCTGGTGGTTGGACAGACATATGACGGCCCCCATGCAGCCGTGGCCGCCAAAGCCGTCAATAAGTATATGAGCGGCGGCAAAAAGAAATCCTCATCCACCAAAACCAAGACCAGCGCCTCTAGCGGCGGTGGCCAGAAATAAGGGCGGATAACGATGAATATGATCGCAAATTTAAAAAATACTGTAAAAAAGAATGATGCCGAAACGGTATTTGGGGCCTTTGTCTGTGATGACGATGTCACCAAAACACTGCTTCCCGTCATCAATGAACGCGATTGGGACCCCGGACAGATTAAATCCGGTGGCATTGAAAACGCCATCCGCACTTTAGGAGCCGTACCTTGCCCGCAATATCTGATTGTGGACGTCTCTAATTCCGCAGACCCGCTGGATGATGTCAATGCACTGGCTGAAGTTTGTGAACCTGGCACCATGGTTATCGCTATTGGCACCGCAAATGATGTGGACCTTTACCGTGAATTGCTAGCGTCCGGTGTTCAGGAATATCTGCTAAAGCCTGTCAGCGAAGATGCACTGCGAACCGCGTTACTGGATGCCGAACATGCCTTGCGCCTGCCCTTGGATAGCGAAGGCGAAAAATCAGATTCAGTGGAACAAAAACTGGTCGCGGTTGTTGGTATGCGCGGCGGTGTCGGCACCAGCACGATTGCCTCCAGTCTGTCATGGTTGCTGGCCAATGATAAAGACCATAAAACAGCCCTGCTTGATCTGGATATTTACTTCGGGACTGATGCCTTAACCTTCGACATGGAACCCGGACGCGGTCTGGTGGATGCATTGGAAAATCCCAGCCGTGTTGATGGTCTGTTTTTGGAACGTGCGGTCCTGAAAGAAAGCGACAACCTGTCTATTTTAGGGGCCGAAGCCCCACTAAACGATGCGGCTTATACGGATCCGGCAGCCTTGTCTCACTTGCTCACAGAATTAAAGGGCAACTTCACCTATGTGATCATGGATCTGCCCCGGAACATGGCAGCAGATTATCCCCTGCTCCTGTCAGAAGCCGACCAAATTCTTGTGGTGGCGGACCTCACGCTCCCGGCAACACGCGATACTATTCGCTTTTTGTCCTATGCAAAGGAAATTTCACCCGGGGCCGATGTCCGCGTCATCATTAACCGTACTAACGGGCCCGGCCTGGTTGAAGTAGACCAGAAGGATTTCGAAGCCTCTATCGAACGTAAGGTCAATTGGCTGATTCCATCTGATTATAAAACCATGGTTGCGGCGTCCCGCATGGGTAAACCCCTCCCCCAGGCGGCAAAAGGCAGTAAGCTCGTCACCGCTATCCGTCAGATGGCTGACGACATCGTGGGTGAGGATTTCGCCCCGACCAAGAAACCTTTCTGGAAAAGCTTTTCGCTGCAAAAATAGGATTACGTAAGCAACAATGAAACCAGCAGCTTTTGGACGCAGAACAGGAACAACAGGACGTGGTGGCCCCCGCCGCGCCAGTGGTGGTTTTGGTCGCCAAAATCTAAAACCCGGCACTGAAGAAACTACGGCAACCACAAGCAGCACTCCTGCTAAGCCCAGCAAAAAACCACAGCCTGCCCCTGCGGCCAGTGCCTCAAACGCCAGTGCCGTTGACCGGGCTTATGATCTGATTGAGCCGCTATTGGCGGAACATTTTGATCTGGCCACTGTTGCCGATATACCCAAAAGCGATATTTCTGAATCCCTGGGCACATTAATTTCCGAGACGGCCACGCAGCATAATCTCGACCTTAATGATCTGGAAGTGCGGGACCTTGTTACCGTGCTTCTCAATGACTTACTGGAAGAAAAAGTCCCAGAAGCTCTTGCCGCTGCAGAACAGAGCAACAGCGATGCTGAACAAGACAATGTGGTCGACCTGAAACAGGAAGACGACCTTATTGCCCAACGCCAGGCTGCAACTGTTCAAAATAACGAACAAAAGCAGAAGGCCAGCCAGGAAAGCGTTAATGAGGCAAAAGAAAAGCTGCAACCCTTGCTCCTGGAATACATTGATGCCACCGCAGCCAATGAGATGGATCGCAGTGAACTGGCTGAACAAGTTAGTGAAGCCATAAGCGAATTAATGGTTCAGGAAAAAATAAACCTGAACCTGCGTGAACAACGCGAATTGGTCAACATGCTGCTGCATGACATGTTGGGACTGGGGCCACTGGAGCCGCTGCTGGAAGATGAAAGCATAACCGACATTATGGTCAATGGGCCGAAACAGGTCTATATCGAAAAGAATGGTAAATTAACGCTCAGCGATATTCACTTTCGCGATAATCAGCATCTTTTGAATATCTGCACCCGGATTGTGTCATACGTCGGGCGCCGTGTTGATGAAAGCTCCCCCATATGTGATGCCCGTCTTGCGGACGGTAGCCGTGTCAATATCATTATTCCGCCACTCGCCATTGATGGACCATCCATATCAATTCGTAAATTCGCCAAACAGAAAATTACACTGGATAAGATGCTGGATTACGGCAGTGTCTCCCACAAAATGGCCACTGTCCTGAAAATCGCGGGTGCCGCCCGCCTGAATATCGTGATTTCCGGTGGTACCGGTTCTGGTAAGACCACCATGCTCAACGCGCTATCGCGCATGGTTGACCAGGGTGAACGCGTCGTCACCATTGAGGATGCCGCGGAACTGCAACTGCAACAGCCCCATGTGGTGCGTCTGGAAACCCGCCCCTCCAACCTGGAAGGCAAAGGTGAAATTTCCATGCGTGATCTTGTGAAAAATGCCCTGCGGATGCGGCCAGACCGCATCATTCTGGGGGAGGTCCGCGGCCCGGAAATGGTCGATGTTTTGCAAGCTATGAACACTGGTCATGATGGGTCTATGTGTACCCTTCACGCCAATAATCCACGCGAAGCATTAAACCGAATGGAAAATATGGTGGGAATGGCTGACCTGAATTTGCCATCCCATGCAGTAAAAACACAAATTTCCGGCTCTGTTGACCTCATCGTACAGGTCTCCCGGATGCGTGACGGTAAACGCCGCTGTCAGGCCATTACCGAAGTGGTCGGCATGGAAGGCGACGTCATCACTACACAGGATTTATTTACCTATGTCTTCACGGGTGAGGATGCAGAGGGCAACCTCACTGGCGAATTCCGTTCCACGGGTGTACGCCCCTATTTCATGGACAAGGCCACCTATTTTGGTCTCGACCGCGCATTAATGGAGGCCATGGCATAATGATTGCGAACCCGAACCTTGTTATTATTGGTATTTTTCTGTGCATGCTGATTGTCGTGATGTCCGGGGCGGTTGCCATGGGGGCCTTTGGCACCAGTAACAGAGCTATTAACCAGCGCCTGAATAAAATCAAGAACCGCCATAGCAAATCCCAGTCCATCATTGGCCAGGCCAAACGAAGCCTGATCCGCCGCGAAAGCAGTACGCCGTTTGATCTCTTTCTCAACCGCTTCATTCCTCGCCCACAGGAAGTGCGCAAACGGCTTATCCGCACGGGACTGCCGATTACATTGCAACATTATGCCATTGGTATGGGGGCTAGTGCTGTCTTCGGTTTATTGCTCTGTATGGGACTAGCGGGACTGTCCTACCTGCCCAGTTTAATGGTGGGCTTATTATTAGGGCTCGCTATTCCCCATATCGTTATCGGGCAAATGATTAGCAAACGGCGTGATAAATTTACCAAAATTTTTCCCGAAGCCATTGACCTCATGGTCCGTGGTCTTAAAGCGGGTCTGCCCATTACAGAATCGATCTTTGCGGTCGGGCGCGAAATGCCTGATCCTGTCGGTGTTGAGTTTCGCAAAGTCGCAGATGACATCAAACTAGGCAAAACCCTGGCCGAAGCCCTGTGGAAAGCATCGAGCCGTCTGGAGACACAAGACTTCAAATTCTTTGTCATCAGCCTAACAATCCAACAGGAAACCGGGGGCAATCTGGCGGAAACGTTAGAAAACCTATCCACCATTCTTCGTGGTCGCCAGCAGCTAAAATTGAAAATCAAGGCCATGTCATCCGAAGGCCGTGCCAGCGCCTATATCATTGGCGCGCTGCCGTTCATTATGTTTGGTTTGATTTACATGATGAACAGCGAATACGCATCGGTGCTGCTCACCGACCCACGCGGCCAGATTGCCATGATCGGCGCGATGATTTGGATGGGCATTGGTATGTTTATCATCTCAAAAATGATCAACTTCGAATTGTAAGGGGCACAGCACATGGAACAATTTCTGCCCAATGGGGTCACAATCGAAGACATTATCACGCTGATGGCGGGGCTGGCTGGCTTCCTCATGATGATGGCGGTCTGGAGTACAGGCATCGTCAAACAGCCAATGCATGGCCGCCTTAAAAATCTGCAAGACCGCAGGGACGCCTTGAAAAAAGGCTATATCGCCCCCACAAAGCGTCGCAGCCCGGTAAAAAGTGCCAAGGGCGTTGGTCTGATGCGCATTATCGTCAGCAAAATGAATCTGTTGAAAGATGAACAGGCCCGTAAATATGAAAAGCAACTGGAACAGGCCGGCTTCCGCACCAAAGACGCTCTGGTGATCTTTTTGTTCTTCAAACTGGCCCTGCCAATGTTAATTGGGCTGGTTGCTCTGATTGTCCTCTTTGGCTTCGATATTACAGACTGGCCGCAAATCGTAAAATCCGGGGCCGCTATCGGGGCTATTCTGGTGGCTTCCATGGCCCCTGAAATTTACGTTAAAAACTGTACAAGCAAACGCAATGACGTTCTGCGGAAGGCACTTCCTGATGCATTGGACCTGTTGGTCATCTGTACGGAAGCGGGACTGACACTGGACGCGGCCCTGCAACGGGTCGTGCGTGAAAACGGTGACACCAATCCGGAAATGGCCGATGAGCTGGGCCTGACGGCTGTAGAGCTGGGCTTTTTGCCTGATCGAAAGCAGGCCCTTATTAATTTAGCCGAACGGGTGACCTTACCGGCCATCCGCGCCGTCACCGCCACACTTATCCAGTCTGAAAAATACGGCACCCCGTTATCACAGTCACTGCGGGTGCTATCGAATGAATTCCGAAATGAGCGCGTCATGAAGGCAGAAGAAAAAGCTGCCCGCCTGCCCGCCATTATGACGGTGCCGCTGATTATGTTCATCATGCCCACTCTTTTTGTGGTGTTGATGGGACCTGCGGCCTGTAGCATCTCCGACAATCTTGTTGGTATGGGTAAATAAGATAATAGCAAGGAGATCTTCTGCACCTGCCTGTGAAAACAACAACATCACATCACGCAGGTCAGCCAAAGAAAGGCATAACAATGATGAGAAGATCGAACGCAAAAATGAAAAATGATATGGCACAACATCAGCCACGGAAACTACGCCAGCTTTTGCGCTGTGAAAAGGGTGTGGCTGCCCTTGAAACAGCCTTTGCACTGCCGCTTGTGCTATTGATGTCATTAGGTATTCTGGAAATGGGGTACGTCATGGCCAGTACCGTCCTGCTGGAAGGCGCAATTAAAGATGCCTCACGGACAGGGATGACCGGTTATGTTATTTGCGGGAAAACCCGTGAAGAATATATCAATGACCTGATTAAAGATCGTACCTTCGGGATGATTGATATCGACAATATGACCATCACCCAGGAAATCTATGACAGTTTTGGCGATGTGGACCGGGGTGAAATATACAACGACGAAAATGACAATGGCATGTATGACGATGGCGAGCCCTTCGTTGATGAAAACGGCAACGGTGAATACGATGACGATATCGGGGCGGCCGGCCTCGGGGGTTCAGGCGCGATCGTTGCCTATAGCATCGAATATGATGCCAGTTTTATGACAGGCTATTTTTCCCGCCAGATCGGTGACCAAGATGGCCGCATCCAGCTCAAAGCCAGCACCGTGATTAAGAACGAACCTTTTGGCGTTGTTAGTCAAGATTGTCCGGCATAAGGAGGACATGTCATGAAATCATATACCCTAGACAAAAAATTCCTTAGCTTCCGCCGTGCATTTGCCAAAATACGTCACCATGAAAAAGGCTCTGTACTGGTGGAACTCGCCATGATGCTGCCGGTCACACTGATGCTGGCACTGGGCGGCTTTGAACTATATCGCTTTTTGCTCATCCAGCAGAAAATCACCCAGACAACCATGAGCCTTGCCAACCTTATTTCGCAAAATCAGATGTTAACGGGCAACATTATTCAAAACACCTTTGATGCCGTAGACCACATTATGGAACCATATGACATTGAAGGTAATGGCAAAGTCATCATCACAACCGTTGTCGGTAACGGGGGGGATGGCATGGTTGACTATCAATGCTCACCCGCAGGAAATTATGATGGCCCCAGTAAAGTCGGCACAACAGGGTCCACAGCTAACCTCGGCATCCTCGGCACCGACTTCACATTGGATGATGGTGAAACAACGGTCATCGCGGAACTATACTATGATTACAAGCCGTTCCTTGCCAATGGTGGTAACTTCATAGAAAACAATGTCTTTACGGACACCCAGCTTTATAAAGTCGCGGCATACAAACCCCGCTTTGGCTCCCTGCCGCTAACAGATAGCTGTGACGGCGCCTAAACATTAAGGCCAACGCCATACTTCTGATGACTTTGCCGCTGTCCGCGGGCAAGGTCATCAGATATAAACGCTATAGAGCATCCGTATAGAAACACCGATCATGAAGAGGGCAAAAAGCCGCTGTAACAATACGGGGCTGAAATAATGCGCTGTGCGCACACCCAGCGGACTAAACACAATAGACGCGGGAATGATACAGGCCACGGCCATCAGATTCACATAACCCAGGCTGAACGGCGGTAATCCCGCTATTTGCCAACCGCTGACCATAAACCCTATCGCCCCGGGCAACGTCACAACTAACGCCATCGCCGACGCGGTGCCCACCGCCAGATGTATTTTTGCCCCCATAAACGACAGGACCATCACACTATAGGCTCCTCCCCCGATCCCTACCATCGAAGACAGCATGCCAATTCCGCTCCCACCGATCCACGGTACCAGGGGCGAAGAAGACGGGGTTTGCTGCCGTTTTTCATTCTTTCCCATCAACATCCATAATCCCATGGCAATACCTGTGATGCCAAATACACTGGCAAGCCCAACGGCACTCAAATAGCTGGCAACAATAGCTCCCAGAATAACCCCAATAAAACAGGCTGGTGCTATTTTGCGAAAACGCCCGAAATCCACAGAGCCCCGTTTATGATGTGACCAGCACGACATCGCCGATGTTGGCAATATAATTGCCAACGAAGACCCGACAGCCAGATGCATGGAAATGTCCTGAGAAATACCAAAATGCTGAAAAAGATTAAATAAAACCGGCACCACTATAAAACCGCCGCCGACGCCAAAAAGCCCACCGACAAAACCCGCAATACAGCCTGCCCCCAACAAAATAAAAACCTGAAAAAATTCAATATCCATCAATTAATTTTCTGTTTTTTCACTTCACGACCTAACTCTTGCGTCAGAATAATGCGCATGAGGAGAATAGATGTATATAAAAAAATCGTTCATTACGAATAACTTAACAATATGGTTAACAATGCGTTAACTTTTTTGTTGATTCGGCGAATCAGATAAGTGATGATTCGGTCTAACATATGAAAAACAATATAAGAATCCACGTTAATAGTTTTGGGAAAGTGGACCAAAAGGCTGAGCAACATCAACCTTACACGCGGGATATAAAGAATGGAAACGTTCTACAAACACAATGGCAGAACGCCAAAGGTCGGACACAAGGCAACAGACGAACGCCCCACGCCGGCTGGCTCCCCTCTCTCTAAAGGCCCCAACACAGGACATGAAATGGGGCTTTTTGATTCCGTATTCCACGAAGTCAATGACGCCATTGCCATTGTCATGGTCACCGAAGATAACAATGGTCCTGTCGTCATAGATGCCAATCACGAATTCGAACAACTCACTGGCTACTGGGTTGATGAAGTCACCGATATGGATTTATTAAAACTTCTGGATGATACCGCTGCCGACACCCGCCCTATTCTGGAAGAAGCCTTTGAAGAACGCCAGACGGCCGTCGTCAACAGTCCCTGCGTTCATAAAGATGGTAACCCGCTTCCGCTCAATATAACTGTTCGGCCCATTACAGCAGAAAAAGATATTAACCGCTTTATCTGCGTCCTGCGCCCCCAAGGCAGTGAGGACAGCCATGTTGCCGCCGCCGCACGCGAGGCAAAACGTAAACTACTCGCAGCCATGCATCATACATTCCGCACTCCCCTTAATGGCATTTTGGGCTTTTCCGAAATTATCAAGGACGAATTGTTAGGGCCGGTCGGGCAGGACAGCTACAAACAATATGCCAAGGATATTCACGGCGCCGGACAGGACATGCTGCAACTGATCGACCACCTTCTGGATTTGAAAAAACTGGAACTGGCCGAACTTGAACTATCAGAGGAAAGCTTTGATCTGGCCGAACTACTCGGAGAGTGTCTGGATAGCCTGCGTGAAGACGCCCAAAAAGCAGATGTCAAACTTAGCCGTTATATCTGCCGTGATCTGCCGAATGTAAATGGTGATCGTGTCCGTTTCCGTAAAATTATCACCAGCCTGCTCTTTAACGCCTTAAAATTCACGCCATCCGGTAATCGGGTCATGTTGAAAGCCCGCCTGAACGAAGGCGGTACGCTTATTATTTCCTGTCAGGATGAAGGCACAGGTATGCGGCCACAACAGGTGGCTAAGGCCTTCAGCCATGACAACCAATTCAGTGATATCTATGCTGACCCCAATACGGGCCTGGGCTTTGGTCTTCCTTACGTAAAGAAAATGATTGAACAGCATAACGGTACAGTGTCAATCGCCAGTCGTTATGGCCAGGGCACTACTGTGAACCTGCACCTTCCTGCCAGCCGGCTACTGTAAAAGGCATCGTTGTTACCCCCTTTTCGTTCACGCCCGGCTCATTTTTTGTAGGTTTCTTGCGAAAAAAACATATCTTCTGTATCAATACTTTGTTTCCGTGCTATTTCTTGCACTCATGCAGCTAAACACACGTAAAGGGCCAGCTTTATGGTAGGGCTGCACTATTTTTTGTGCATATAACGATGAAGTAAAAGACATGAGCAACACCCCACTGAATGTCATCACAGCCAACCGCCTTGCGGAAGGCAATATTGTTTATTTAATCCTTGAGGAAGGGCGGGGGCAATGGACCACCGATCTTGCTAACGCCACGATCTTTACCGATGAAACCTTGGCACAGGGGCAATCTGTTGCCGCGAATGACATGGCACACAATACGATTGTTGATGCTTATGTCGTCAGTGTGGACCAAGATAAAAATCCCCTAAGCCAGCGTGAAAAAATCCGCGCGGGCGGCCCCACACAACCCTATGGTAAAGACGCCTAAAACAATTTAACCAGAAATATCGCACAGGAATGCCTCATGCTGGTCAAACAGATTTATGCTGAAAACAATTACCGGAATTTCCACTACCTGATTGCCTGCCCGGAAACAAAAGATGCTCTGGTCATTGATCCATTGGATGTGAAACGCTGTCTGGACGCGGCCGCTGTAGAAGGGTGGAATATTACACAAATCCTCAACACCCACGAACATCCGGATCACATTAACGGTAATCCGGAAATGGTGAAGGCAACGGGCGCAAAAATTTTAGCGCATCACGGTGCAAAAATTCCCAATATTGATATTCACTTAAAGGCTGGGGATATTATTAAAATCGGCACCACTGTCGAATTGAATGTCATGGACACGCCGGGCCATACCATGAGCCATGTCTGTGCCTATGCCGATGGGGATAACCCGGCGCTGTTTTGTGGGGATACACTGTTTAATGCCGGGGCGGGCAACTGTCATAATGGCGGCCACCCGGAAGAGCTATATGAAACATTTGTCAATCAGTTAGCAACACTGCCCGACAATACACGTATTTTCCCCGGCCATGATTATATTGTCGGTAATTTGAAATTCTCACTGGACCGTGAACCGGGCAACCCTGCAGCCGAAGCAATGCTGGAAAAACTGCGCGATCAGGACCCTCATAATGCTTATGTGACCACCCTGGCCGAAGAAAAGACCTTTAATACCTTCTTCCGTCTCACCAGCCCTGGCGTCATTGCCGCGCTTAAAGGAACCACCCAAGACCCCGGCGATAGCCCTGACGAAAAGAAAGTCTTTTTGGCACTTCGCGCTTTACGAAACGACTGGTAAACATAAAAACACGACCATAAAAGACCAGACCCCAGAACACATAATCGTCAATAGGGTATATAAGCCACAATAGGCATCCGTTTCTTACGGATACTGATCCCCTCACCGCTATTTGCACTTGTCGCCGTATTTCCTTATCATAAATACTGCAATATTACGGGGAACAAGGGGAAACACCGCATGAGTCTGGAAAATCTCACGACACAACTGCAACAAACCATCACCGCAGGCATTGGTCATGTCGTTAAAATCAATCTTACCGGGGATGGGATCATTATTTTAGAGGCCGATGGCAACATACATAATAACGACAAAGATGCGGATGTAACCCTAACCATGACGACTGACACCCTTGATGGTATGTTGGCCGGTGACATTGACCCTCAAATGGCTTTCATGTCAGGAAAACTGCAAATTGACGGGGACATGAGCCTTGCACTTAAACTTGGTGATATTTTTTCTTAAAAACGGTCTTCTTGTCACTCATTCGCCTTAACCGCAAAGCCTTCATCAGCCTTGACCCTCCCCATATGACCTGTCTGGATAAAAGAAGAGCGTCGGTCAAACCGACGCTCAGGTCTTAGGATGCTCAGATCATAATTATTTCAGATTAATTTCAACCCGACGGTTCATTTGTTCTGCGATACCGTCATTGGTTTCAACGGCACGTTTCCGTTCACCATGGCCTTCCGTCACCAGACGCTCTGCGGCAACGCCATTACGTTGTAATTGGCCCGCCACTGCCGTATTACGACGATCAGCCAATGCCTCATTATAACCTTCATTACCAGCACGGTCCGCATGTCCGGAAAGATGGACTTTGGCATCTTCTTTGGCCTTTGCCGCCTCAGTAACATCTTCCAGTACATCTTGCGCGGCCTCTGTCAGGCCATCATCATCAAAATCAAAATAGACAATATATGGTCCCATATTCACAACTGGCGTTGCTACTGGCTCTGGCCCCGCCGCAGGCTCAACCGCCGCAACGACAGGCTCTGGCTCCGGAGCAGGCGCGGGGGCAACGGCTACGGGTTGCTTAACTTCTTTCTTTTCCGTACCAAAGCGATATACCAATGCCATCATCAGGTCATGGCTATCATAATCCGCCTTGAAACTGTTATTCAGCGCATCTTGTAAAGTGGCATCTTCTGTTTTGAAATAACGATAGCTCAGGGCCAATTCCACGGCTTCGGTAATCGCATAACGCAATCCCGCAATCGCCTGATAGGCAAAGACCGTATCACTGTCATCTACCAAGGCGTTCATACCCGCTGCAATATCATCATATTTCAATTTGGCAATACCAAGACCACCCCCAAAGAATGGTTCAATTTTACCATCGCCCATATCATCCCAATCCAACAGAACGTTCAGCATCAGGCTGTTTGCGGTTGTCTCGCCTTGCGCCGTGCTTTCCCCTAAGGGGAAGCCCAAACCACCAGCATTGAAAACCTCAATTTCATCCATATCATTGTATCGGCGTGTCATATCGGCCTCTAAGCGCAGGTTACCGAAATCATAACCCCCCAATAGACCGCCGGCCCATCCGCCATCCAGCTCCTGCTGCAAATTCAGGCCAGCATCGCCGTCATTAAACGTTTCGCCGCCAGGCATGGCAACGCCACCCTGTATCCCCGCATACCAATGACCCTCATCTGCGGCCTGTGCCGCTGTCGCCATCCCCAGTGCCAAGGCACCAATGGCTGCATATGTTACTACCTTTGTCATTTTTTCCTCCTTGCAGCTGTAGAGGGTTTTCCCTCTTTCATACTTTTACACACTCATAAAAGCTTAGGTATCACGTTTTAATACCGCCACCCTTTATAAATAAGGAGTATACACGGGAAAGTGTCGTAATTGTGGTAACAATTTGTTAACTATGTTGCATATAGGACGTTTTTAACGGGATATTGCCCCGTAAAACGGCGTAATTACAACAAATTGTCCCATATCAGGACAGTCTAATCCTCAATCAACCCTTGCGTGCGGCAGACGTTCAATAGAGTCGACAAGACAGCACGCGCCTCCACATCAACAACACTGCCGCCAATGGCATCTGCAATGGGGCTTCCCCCCCACTGCCAACTACCACTCACAAAACGCCCGACGATCTGACGATCAGATGCCCATACATTTTGCCCTTCAATAGGCTCATGAAACACCCATCCCGTTCCTTGCCAGCGTGCAATCTGCGTCTCTTTACCGCTCCATTCTCCACTGCCCCCCGTAGCCACAACCCAACACTGTCCCTCCTCTGGTGAAACTGGCGGTACAGTCAATTGTGCGGATTCAATTTTTGTCTGCACTAACCAGTCTAATCTTTCTAACGCTTCATTATGCGTAATTTCCTTTTGTGACTGATTTGTAAAAATATAAGGTAGCTCAAGACGGGCTGTCGTATCATTCACAAGATTTAACTCCTTACGTGAAAAAAGAAATAAACCATTATATATCTGCATTAAAATACATGATGAGCGGCACGCCGCGACCAACACGGTCGCTGATCTGATATATACGCAACTCAAATGTCTGGGCCAACGCGCCAAAATCTGCCATTTGCGCCGCCTGTGTGTACACCACGCTTTGTTCTTCTGCGTTCAAATGGCGGATAACCTGCCCATCAACAACAATCTCGATATCATAGGCTTCCGTCTTCTCACCCAAAGGAACATCATGTCCATCCTGCCAGGAGGCACTGATACGACTACGCCGCATCCAGCTGAACGTCAGGTCGTTATTTTCAGAACGCACTGCCCGACCATGCACTGGCGCATAAGGACGCCAGGCAATACCCTGAGACCGAAAAGGTAACGCCGCCACACTCTCTAATAACTGGCCAGTCGTCACCGTCTTAAAAAGGTCTTCCCGACCGATTGTCGTCGATGTCAGCGGCACAATCCGGTCTTTGTCCAATAAAACCACACGATCACCAGATTGGTGCATCCCCACGGCAAATTCCGTTCCCAATCGTCCTCGCAGCAGTTGCGAAAGAGCATAGCGGCTGTCGGACAGGCGTGTTGCCGTAGCAAATTGTATAATCTCTTCACCTACCAACAGGGCATTTGCCCCGTTCAACACCGCAAGAGGCGTATGGCTTTCCAGCGTCACACCAGCCGTTAGCATATCAATAATCATGACCGTTGACATATCCCAATGGGTGACGGGTCCGGCAGGTAAAGTAGCCCCTAACTCTGCCAATACCGCCGGCGTTGTCATTTGTAGCTGCGGGCGGAAGTTCTCCGCACCATCTGTGGACATATAAAGCACCGCACCACGCCAACGTTGCGTTTCTGATGGCGGCATGCTTGGCCCTGCTGCCCAGTATGCAAATGCATCACTATCATCATCCCTAATGGACGGTAATTCAAATAACTGCCACGCGCTGGGGTGGGGTAAAAATATCTGTTGTTGAGGGACGGACAATACAGATGCGGCCCCATATTGCTGCCACACCGCAGGGACATGCTGGCGGGCCACACAGGTCACCCCCCCTTTTTCATGACGCACCTCTTCCAGTCGGAAATCTACAAGTTGCCCTGATTTCACCTCTAAACGGATAACATCACCGGCCTCCACCCCGAAATAGCGGGGAGGAAGGCGAAAACGTATCGATGTCCGCTCCTGCCACAACCGGGACAGACGCGCTTCTGCCATCCGTTTGGCATCTGTTTCCGACAACAAAAGGGCCACATCTTCTGCTTGCACACGATAATGCCGCATCTGACCGCTATGGCTATTTTGCTGATCTTTATGGCAGGCCTGCGCCAGCGCGGGTTGATAATTCCTGCTTTGCGCCACATAACGCAACCGCATGACCTCTGGCAATTCGATGCTTTGTATACGCCGCACATCCAATGGATCCGCATATCCGATAGCACCATGCCCCTCATCTCGTTCCTGGGGGACAATATCTTCGCGCGCCACCAGCAATGAAGCCTCCCGACTGATCGGTCGAAAAACCAACCTGTCGCCCCGTTCAATGACATCGAATCCATAAGCTTCAGCGAGAAGGTCCAACGTCTCTCGCGGTGACGTGCCACCCCGCAGGCTATAGCCTTCAACCATGACATCAAGCGCACTGGCATCAATTTTTTCAGCCCCAATCCCTGACAAAAGACATACATCTTCCACCAGAGAAGAAAGCCGCAATTGACCGCCTTCATCAGCGAAATACTCAACTGTAATATTGGGAATACGGTTCGCATAATCCGCCAGGTCCAGTTCTTCGAACACAATATATGCCGTGTTGCGATATGCGGGGGCACTTGCCGTCCCTTCATATGCTTCGATAAGAGGATCAATCTGCTGATGTCGATGACCAGGATACAGACGCACATCCCCCGCGTTTACACAATTCCCGTCAGGATCACGCAGTAATTTTCCATCTGCCCATATACGGCCGATATCTGTTATCGGTCGTGATGATAAGGCCACCGCAAAGGACGCCGCATAACGATACGTCACTTGTGTAACTTTTGGCCCGCTCCCCTTGCCACCTGTCGACTGACGATCCTCATGACGCGTTTCGATCAGCCCCGTGGACCAGATAATATTGCCCGCCACACGTCCGTGTCCATAAAGGCGGGGAATATCCTGCCCGTAACTGGACAGCTGAACCGACAAATCCTCTAGTCGCCGCCCTTCGACCCGCCGCCCGGGATATCCAAATACCATCTGGTCCAACTGGCGACCGACAATATTGCCGATCATGCCTCCTACGGGACCGCCCACTGCTGTTCCCACTGCCGTCAGCACTATTGATGCCATTTTTATTTTACTCCCGGATATGAAAAGACAGCAACAACACGGCGCTGCCAAATGGGCGACAGGTTATGCTCAACGACCTTATCCACACCTTGCCAGGCATGTAATATCCCCCGATCAGTCAGTAGTCCCAAATGTTGGGGATCTTGCGCAAAACGCATCAGCACCACATCTCCCATCCGGGCCGCGCTTGCATTCCGGGGTATCATCCCGGCGCTCTTCATTTCCCGTAACAACCGCCCTGATGTAGGTAAGCGACCATAATCCTCAGGAACCTTGACAGATAATCCTATCGCCTCAGCCGTGAGGGCAATCACCCCTATACAATCCAGACCTAACGCTGCATGGCGCCCCTGATGGCAGAAAGGAGTACCGCATAACTGCCGGGCCGCCACAATAATCTGCTGACGCACTGGATCGTCACTGGCCTTCACAGGAATAATTGTGTTATGCGTGAATGATAAAAAAGACGTCATATATGGAGATTTTCTGTGACAATGGATGTTAATTCTCTCGCGCTTTATATTCACGAGTTGCGTAATCAATGCGCCTACAGCGAAGCGGCTGTCGGCCTGCTTAATCAAAGTCTGGAACAAAATTCCGGCGTTGGTGTTTTCTTTGCCATTCAAAACCTGATGACAAGTGCCGCACAGGTTTCCCGTCTTCTCTGGCCACAAAAACAAAAAGCCAAAGACCGCGGCGAGCTGCTACGCAAAACGTTGCAACTGCCTGCAGAATATGACCTCCATAAAGAGCAGATACATAATTTTTGGGATCAGGCAGACAGCCGGACAGATAAATGGATTTCCGGCACAAAAGAACAGAAAATTCTGTTTGATTTTGTGGGACAAATCAGCACCCTGGAACCACAACCCGCAATAGCAAATATTTACCGGGCCTACGATCTGGAAACCAAAACATATTATTATCGCGGCGAAGCTTTTGATCTACAGGCGATCATCACGGCGCTGGCCAATGTAAATCACCGCGTTGTTCAGGCACATGAACAACTGTTCCCCGACCAGAATAAGGCTCAAAGCCCGGATCAGGAAAAAGCGAACCCCACCGCAGACACAAAAGAAAAATAGGCTTTCACACACTGTCGGGATAGGCCAGCACTGCGTCCAATCCCGGCACTTGTGGCTCACCCTGAAAATTTATCAAGTTGTCAAATTTATCCCGGCATGTCAGTGCCCGGCGGTCACAACCCGCAAACAGACGATAACGGTCGCCCATTGTAATGGCCGCTGGCGGGGCTTCCTGTAATATAAGTTCCGTGCCCGCCGCATGTTTTACAACGCTACGCAATCCTGCATTCGCGCCGCTCACCCATAATAGGTGGCCATAATCAAACCATCCATCGCTTTCTGTGCGCTGCGCATCTGTAAAGTGGTCCGGGGCCAAAACGGACGCCACATCCCCCATGGTCTGATAATGGCGTAAGGTCACCTGACAATCTTCATCCCCAAGATCTGCACGACATTCCGGTGTGCATATTTTACCAACCGTCTGTTGCAACGTCTGGGAAAGGCTGCGTAATTCCGCCTCAAACACCTGTCCGCTCAGGCGGATTTCCCCCATACTCCCCTGATAAAGAGGAATATGTCCTGCCGTTGTATCTTGCCAATTAACCCAGAAGAGGCTTAATTGCGCATGGTCGATCGTATCCTCACTGAACCATATCAACCCCGCCAGGTCATCTTTACGATAAAAAATAAGAGGAACACGGATATGATCAGCCCCCTCTGTGATAACCGCACCCATCATGGGACGGGGGAAGTTTAATGTCCAATATGCCGCTTCAAAGCGACTGATATAGTCCTGCCCGCTTTGATCGCTCGCTGTCGCCAGCCACATGCGCAGCCTCCTTTGTCCTAAATATCCCGCGCCGCACGCATAACCGCCTGATGCAGGGCCATCGCTGTCTGCCTGCCACTGTCATACCCCGGGCCACGACGCCCGGACGCCACAGGGGATGCCATATTAATCGTAATATTTATATTCTTCGGGGGGGTAACTTGACGATCAGGACCCACCTGCCCCACACCACCCATAGGCATAATCTGTCCGCCTTGATGGGGCATAAATAATTCCGGGCCTTGCTCCCCCACCCAATAAGCCTGCCCTGCGCTAACTGGCCCGCCTCCCGCGCGCCCCAAAAGGCCGGAAAATATTCCCGGTGCGACCGCCGATAAAAATGTCTGGCCGCCGCCACCAAAGACCTGATCGATGCCTGCTTGCAACAATGCCAGCCCAATATCTTGTAAACTTTGCAATGCGGCAGCCTTTAATCCTTCAAAACTCAGCCTTCCTTGTTGGGCCATTTGTTCAAAAGACTTCATCAACCCGCCTGCAACATCATCGCCAGCCCGCGCCAGACCCGACAGATCCCCCTGCACTGCATTCAGACTGGTTGTCAGGGCATCGCTATCAACACTTAATTTAACAACCAGATGGTCCAGCATCGTTTCCATCATCTTTTTCCTTTTGTAATCTCCATAAAAAAAGCCCGCTCAGAAGCGGGCCTTGCAGGGAATAACGTCACTATGTGTTATTGGTTGTTCATTTGTGCGTGGACCTATAGATGCTCACCACCATCCGTGCCCCTCTTCCCAACAGGAAAATCGCAGAATACAGGATAATATGGTCCCAATTCACGAATTGAAAATCACTGGACACAAAGCCCCCCACCGCAAACAACAACATCACCAGCCCAACGCCCTGTAAGATATTCGCGGCCAGCGCCACGCGTTTCAAAAGCCGCGCTCTTTTTTTATCTTCAGGAGTTTCTTCAACACGCCCCGCTTTGCGATCGGCCACCCGCTGACGCAGCGGTTTGCGCCCGGAGTAGTTTTTTTGTGCGTTCATTTCCATGACCTTATGATTTTCCGCCCCGATAATGACGGCTCGCTTCCGATGCGTCAACGTTCTTCAAACTTCGTTTGCAGGGCGTCCATTTCAGGCGTTGCTTCTTCTTTGGCACCTGCGCACAGCCCTTCTTATCCTATAAAAAAAACCTACCGCTTCTCAGCAATAGGCTTTCAATGATATTGACTTATAAAAAAACAAAAGGGCACCGCCATCCCGGCAGGCCCTTTTCCCTGATCTTGGGAAAATACTACCCTATCTCCCCCGCCACATCAACTGTTATTTTCCTATTTTTTCCTATTATATTTTAATATATTGTTTTTATTGAATTAAACAGGATAATAAACGTCTTAATATAGCCTTAAAATTGATTAAAAAATGACATAAATTATTTTATTTGCCTATCAATAGGAAAATGCATAGACTCAAAGATGGATCAGGAACGAAGCCCTCCTGATTCACGGATAAAGGCCTCCGCTCTTGGTCGCCTTTATCGGCCACAGGCAACCCCGCCTGTGGCCAGAGGATCGAAACCCTCCTTGCTAAACTTGGGCAGTCCGGGGCATCCCCCGGACTGCTTTTTTCTTATTCCCCCACGCCAACGAATACATTACGCTCTACGCCGACTACAACCGCAATTTCTTGGGGGAACATATGCGCCTGACACCACCCGACACCTCTCGCCTGACCAATTTCAATAAAGACATCTTCGGTTATAAAGACTTCGGGGAACGCCTAAGAAAACTAGTCTATAACGTTGACACACCACTGACCCTCATTCTCGATGGTGACTGGGGCACTGGCAAATCAACCTTCATCCGCCAATGGCAAAGTCTTCTAACCGACACCAAGGTCATCTACTTCGATGCCTTCGCCCATGACTTCCAAGAAGATGCCTTCCTTGCCTTAGCCAGCCAAATCACATCTTTTGAACAAAAAAAAGCAACAGGTTCAGATGAAGATGGAGAAGAAGATAAAGAAAATGACTTCCGTGAGGAACTAAACGAGAAACGAAGCAATCTTACGCAAAAAGCAGCAAAAATTATCACGTCTAAGAATACGTACCATGCCATAGCAGACATCGGCCTACGTACCGTCAGTGGCGGCCACCTCACTACAGAAGACCTCGCCCAAATTGCGACAACACAAGAAGAAGCATTCAGCAATATCATTACAGAACGCCTTAGTTCTGCTGAGACAGAGCAAGACATTCTGAAACACTTTAGAGAAGCACTAACTGATCTAGCTCAGACGCTAACAAACCCGCAAAACGGCGACAAGGACACAGAAGAACAGACTACGAATAAGCCCCTCATTTTTATCATTGATGACCTATATACAAAACTCAAACATGGCCAGGCCAGCTATAGAGACATCCATGGCACTTTATGCTTAGACCAATTTGATCGTGCTAATATTCCTTCAGACTTTTTCCCAGGAGAAGGTAGAAATCCTTATAAAGAAATGTGGACTTTCGCCCTGTCTCCTGATGCTCCAGACAACTTGATTAGCACTTACCAGAAAAGCCTAAATTCCTACTTTTTTGAACGAGACGAAATCATATCAAATCATATCAACCAAATGGAAACTTTCGCCTTCTAGTACCCCCCCCCTTGCCCATCAGCACTCATAGACTTACCCTCGCCCCATGACCGACCTAACCCACAGCGTTGAATTCCTAATGTCCCTGCTATTGTTTGTAGTGTTGCAACCCATCTGCTACCTGTCCGCTAGGATGGGGGACTTTCCAATAGCAATAGCTATCACCATCACGGGGGAAATGACGCCAAAACGCCTTAGACACGGTTATCCCGGGTAATTTATCTTGAGCGACAATTACCGCGGGCGGCGTGGGGGGCGCAGCACTGTATCCCGGGCTTGTTCGGGGTCTGTGTCCGGATAATCCAGCGTATAATGCAGGCCGCGGCTTTCGGTCCTCAGCAGGGCAGACCGCACAATCAGTTCCGCCACCGTCACCAGATTGCGCAGCTCCAGCAAATCCGGCGTAATCCGGAACGACCCGTAATATTCACGAATTTCCCCGGCCAGCATCTCAATACGCCGCGCCGCGCGTTCCAGCCGCCGTGTTGTACGCACAATCCCCACATAATCCCACATAAAATGTCGCAGTTCCGACCAGTTATGCGACACGATTACTTCTTCATCCGAATCCGTCACCCGTGTCGCATCCCATGGGTCAATACTGCGATGCTGGCCCGCCTGCGGCAGTTTTTCCAAAATGTCATTTGCCGCCGCATAGCTATAGACCAGACATTCCAGCAGGCTGTTACTGGCCATACGGTTCGCCCCGTGGAGGCCTGTATGTGCCACTTCGCCAATGGCATATAACCCGTCCACTTCAGTCTGTCCGGCTAAATTTGTCCGCACGCCGCCTGACGTATAATGCGCCGCTGGCACCACCGGGATAGGTTCCTGTGTCAGGTCATAGCCTAACTTCATACACCGCTTATAAATGGTCGGAAAATGCTCACGGATGAAATCCGCATCCTTGTGACTGATATCCAGATAAACGCAGTCCGCCCCCAATCGTTTCATTTCATGGTCAATGGCGCGCGCCACCACATCGCGCGGGGCCAGTTCTTCACGCTCATCAAACTTATGCATGAAGGCTTCACCATTCGGCAGTCGTAGCTTGGCCCCTTCACCGCGCAAGGCTTCCGTCAGCAGGAATGTACGGGCTTCGGGATTATACAAACAGGTGGGATGGAACTGGTTGAATTCCATATTCACAACCGAACAGCCCATCCGCCAGGCCATGGCAATACCATCCCCGGTCGATCCATCGGGGTTACTGCTGTACAAATAAACCCGGCTCGCCCCGCCCGTTGCCAGAACGGTTTTTTTTGCCCTGAAGACCTGCACCTCGTCATTTTTCGTGTCCAGCACATAAGCCCCCAGACACTGACGACCATCTAATGATCCTGCACCATTGGAAATCAGATCAACCGCCATATGGTGTTCAAACAAAAACACATTGTCATGGTCGCACACCTGATCTTCCAGCGTATTATGCAACACCTTACCCGTGGCATCCGCCGCATGAATAACCCGACGGTGACTGTGCCCGCCCTCGCGCGTCAGGTGGTAATGATTTTCCACATAGGTATCTTTCGGGCGGGCGATGCTCGGCTCGAACGGGGTAAAGGCCACCCCTTTTTCAATTAGCCAGTCAATGCAGGCGGCACTCTTCTCCACCACATGCTGCACGGTATCCTCATGGCAAAGCCCTCCCCCGGCGGCCATGGTGTCGGCCACATGGGATGCAATGGTATCTTTACTGCTCAGCACGGCGGCAATCCCGCCCTGCGCCCAGGACGTTGCCCCACTATTCAGTTTATTTTTGGAAATCACTGCAACTTTGGCATGATCCGCCAGTCGCAGGGCCAAACTTAATCCTGCGGCACCGCTCCCGATCACCAATACATCAAAATCGTAATATGTCGACACTCTATCGCTTTCGTATTCTGATCCGTTTGCTTTTATGTCATTCATTGCCAGTCAGATGCAGAAAAATATCTTCCAGATCACTTTCTTCTGTCGACAAATCCGCTATCCCGATACCGCTTTGGCTGACCTGTTGCAGAATATGACCCAGCTCCCGTTCCGAAGGACGATAACGTATCGTCACCCCCAGTTCATCATTGATCTCTGCCCCCAATGTCTGCAAGGTCGCCGGAAGCTCACCTATTGGTTCCATGGGGCGTATACGGATGATCTTTTCATCCATTTGCTGCAGCAGATTTGACGTACTGTCGCAAGCCACGACCTCACCATGATTAATGATGGCGATTTCATCACAAAGCTCTTCTGCCTCTTCCAGATAATGCGTCGTGAGAATGATCGTCACACCCTGCTCATTCAATTTACGCACATTATTCCATAATTGTTGACGCAGTTGAATATCTACACCCGCTGTTGGCTCATCCAGCACAAGAATAGGCGGGTTGTGTACCATCGCCTTTCCCACCAGAAGCCGCCGTTTCATCCCGCCCGAAAGTGATCTGGCATAGGCATCCGCCTTGTCACTAAGATGCAGCAGCTCCAGCAATTCATCAGTACGCCTGTCCTTACGGGCAACACCGTAATATCCGGCCTGCTGCTCCAGCATTTCACGCGGGGTAAAATAGGCATCAAAATAAATTTCTTGCGGCACGATACCAATACAGGCTTTGGCATTGCGCGGGTTTTCATCAATATCAAAGCCCCAGACCTCTGCACGCCCTGCTGACTTCTTCACCAAACCCGCCAATATATTTATGGTCGTTGATTTCCCGGCACCATTAGGGCCCAGCAAGCCAAAAATTGACCCGCGCCGGATCTTAAGATCTATCCCTTTCAACGCCTCTTTCGCTGGCGCCCCACCGCCGCCCTGATAGGTCTTTTTCAGGCCCACAACATCGATGGCCAATGCCGATGTCACATCTCCCGCCTTCTTATCTGACCCGCCGTCGGCATTACTCTTTTCACAATCGTCTGTCATATATTCCCTAAAAATACTTCTTGGATTATGCTGCCTGCTTGACGCAATGATAAAGGCCGCAAATTATAGCTGCAAAATATACTGGCAAAGTGCTGATACGCTTTTAATATGGTGATTGCATATTGATTGTACAGGGACAATCGGTATCATCCGCAGCAATGCTGGTCAACGGCCTTGAACATTGATCCCTGTCAGCCTGTGGAGTTAATATAATGACAGCCGAATCCCCCGAAGTCGTATATACGGACAAAACCCGCACATCCTGTGATGGTGGTGAAGGCCCGCTTGGCCATCCCCGCGTCTACTTGGAAATGGGACAAAAATCTTCTGTGGTATGCCCTTATTGTGGACGCAAATTCATCCTGAAAACCCAGAAATCCGCCTAAACGGCCTGACACTGATCGCTCTCTCCTTCTCTGACGGAAATTATATATGACCACTCCGGCCCCGGAACATCTCTATCTCATCGATGGCTCCAGCTATATATTCCGGGCCTATCATGCCCTCCCTCCCTTAACCCGTGACGATGGCACACCGGTCAACGCGGTTATGGGGTTTTGCAATATGCTGTTTAAATTATTGCAGGACCTCGAAGGACCGGAACAGCCCACCCACCTTGCGGTCATTTTTGATGCCGCCCGCAAAACATTCCGCAATGACATTTTTCCGGATTACAAAGCGCACCGCCCACCGGCACCTGAAGATCTTGTGCCACAGTTTTCCATCATCCGTGAAAGCGTCAGAGCCTTTAATGTCCCGGCAATTGATAGTAATGGTTTTGAGGCTGACGACATCATCGCGACCTATGCAACACAGGCCGCCAGCAGTGGTTACACGGTCACGATCGTGTCCTCAGACAAGGATCTGATGCAACTGGTGGGCGACCAGGTCACTATGCTTGACAGCATGAAGAACCGACATATTGGGGTTGATGAGGTCTTTGAAAAATTTGGCGTGACCCCTGATCGCGTCATTGATGTGCAGGCACTGGCCGGGGATAGCTCTGATAACGTGCCCGGCGTGCCCGGCATTGGTGTTAAAACCGCGGCGCAATTGATCCATGAATACGGTGATCTGGATAATTTACTGGACCGGGCTGATGAGATTAAGCAGCCCAAACGGCGCCAGAACCTGCAGGAAAATGCCGATCTCGCCCGTATCAGCCGTGACCTGGTCACGCTGCGGTGTGACGTCCCGGACCTCCCCCCCCTGGACAGCATGAAACTGCACAGCATCGAAGTCGAACGCCTAATGCCGTTTTTGGAAGAACAAAACTTTCGCGCCCTGCAAAGCAAGGTCATTTCCCATATGGGGGGACAATCGGCGGAACACCTGTCGGATGAAGCGCGTGAAATCGCGCCGGACAGCATATCCTACGAAACAGTGACCACAACCGACCGCCTGCAATACTGGATTGATGAAGCATATAAGGCCGGGCAAGTCACCTTAGATACCGAAACAACAGACCTTAATGCCATGCGGGCCAGACTTGTCGGCATTTCTCTTTCCATTGAGGCGGGCAAGGCCTGTTATATTCCGCTGGCCCATGTGGGGGAAACCGATGGCGAGCTGTCCTTTGATGGCGGCCAGGCCCCGGACCAGATCGATCAGGACACCGCACTGGCGATGTTAAAGCCATTGCTGGTGGACCCGTCTGTGCTGAAAATTGGCCAGAACATTAAATATGACCTGCTGGTCCTCAGGAATGTTGGGCTAAATGTGACGCCCTATGACGACACCATGCTGCTTTCCTATACCCTCGATTCAGGTCGCGGCGGTCACGGCATGGACGAATTGGCCGAAAAACATCTGGACCATAAAACCATCCCGTTCAAGGACATCGTCGGAACAGGCAAAAAGCAAATTACATTTGATAGAGTGCCTCTGGACAAAGCCACGGAATATGCGGCCGAAGACGCAGATATCACAGGCCGCCTCCACCGCCTGCTAAAACCCCGACTGGCAAAAGAAAGCATGACCACGGTCTATGAAACACTGGAACGGCCCATGCCTTCAGTTCTGGCCGGTATGGAATGCGAGGGTGTAAAAGTTGACCGTGCAATTCTGTCGCGACTATCAACTGATTTTGCCGGGCGTCTTGACCTTTTGGAACAACAAATTCACGATCTTGTCGGGCACACCTTTAACATCGCCTCACCCAAACAGCTGGGGGATGTCCTCTTTGGTGAACTGGGCCTGCCCGGTGGCAAAAAAAGTAAAACAGGGGCCTATAGTACCAACGCGGATGTTTTGGAAGGCCTGGCCGCAGAAGGACATGAATTGCCGGCCCGCGTGCTGGACTGGCGGCAACTGGCCAAACTGAAAAGCACCTATACAGATGCCCTGCAAAAACAGATCAATCCCGATACGGGCCGCATTCATACATCTTACTCTCTTGCGGGGACAACTACCGGACGTCTGGCCTCTACAGAACCTAATTTGCAGAATATTCCCATTCGCACCGAAGAAGGCCGCAAAATCCGTCAGGCCTTTATTGCAGAGCCAGGCCATAAACTCATGGCCGCTGATTACAGCCAGATTGAACTACGTCTTCTCGCCCATATTGCGGATTTGGACAGCCTGAAAGACGCCTTTCATCATGGTCATGACATTCACGCCATGACGGCCTCGCAGGTCTTTGGTGTTCCCTTGGAAGGCATGGACCCCATCGTCCGCCGTCAGGCCAAAGCCATCAACTTTGGCATTATCTACGGCATCAGTGCTTTTGGCCTTGCCCGGCAACTCGGCATTAGCCGCACCGAAGCCAAAAACTATATCGACGCCTATTTTGAAAAGTTTCCCGGCATTCAGAAATATATGGAAGACACCAAGGTCTTCTGTCGCGATCACAGTTATGTCGAAACCATCTTTGGACGCCGTTGTCACATCAGCGGCATACAGGATAAGAATGGCGCAAAACGCGCCTTTGCAGAACGTGCTGCCATTAACGCCCCCATTCAGGGCGCGGCTGCGGACATCATCCGCCGCGCTATGATCCGCCTGCCCTCTGCCTTAACTGACGCCAACCTCAACGCCCGCATGTTGCTGCAGGTGCATGATGAATTGGTCTTCGAAGTCCCCGATGACGAAATGGATCAAACCATTACCGTTGTCAAAGATGTTATGGAAAATGCAGCACATCCGGCGCTACAGTTGTCCGTACCGTTAATCGTTGATGCCGGCGTGGGCGATAACTGGGACGAAGCCCATTAATCACCACTTGTGCAGCAAATCATCTATCTATTGCGGATAATGACACAATTCCTTGACGATCTTAATGATGCGGTTGATATCCGCAGGCTCTGACATGCGGTGATCGGCCTCTTTGACAAAGGTCATCACCACATCTTCAGACGTCACTTGTGCGCAGATTTCATGGGATTTGCGCGGCGGCACATCCACATCGCGCAGGCCATGCAACATGCGGATCGGGCACTCCAGCGCGATGGGCTCCTCCAGCAGCAACTGGTTATAACCATCTTCGATCAGCTTCATGGAAATGGCGTAAGGTTCATCACTATAATCTGATGGCTCGTAATACACCCCGTCGCGCTTCAATGTCTGGCGGATCTCATCGCTGTACGCTTCCCACATCAGGTCTTTGGTAAAATCCGGGGCCGGGGCAATGCCCAGCCAACCGGCAATGCGATCTTTGCGCGCCACCGCCGCCAGCAGTGAGGCCCAGCCCCCCATGCTCGACCCCACCAGCACCACGGGGCCGTCCGTCAACTGATCCAGCACAAGGGTCACATCTTCGGCCCAGCGACCAATGGTGCCGTCCACAAACTCCCCGTCCGACTGGCCATGACCATAATAATCAAAGCGGATAAAGGCCTGCCCTTCCTCGCGGCAGAAATCTTCCAATGCCGTAGCCTTTGTCCCGGTCATGTCAGACATCAACCCGCCACAAAACACCACCACCGGGCTTTTGCCCTCGGTCTTGTGATAGGCCAGGCGCGTTCCATCCGCGCAAGTAAGGTATGAAGGCTGATTGGGCATATTTTCTATCCTGAAATAGGGGCCATTTAGAAGGCTTAACTTGACAGTAAACCTAAACCGGTTAAGTTGCGCTAGAGCGATAAAAAATCGCCCAAAAAGCCTAGTGGATTAACGAAAAACATACAAGCAGCAGATGGTACAAATCACCCTCCCAGACGGGAACATTCGCGACTATGACGGGCCGGTCACCGGCCTGCAGGTAGCACAGGATATTGGCCCGGGTCTTGCCAAGGCAGCCCTGGCCGTTGTTGTCAACGGTGAACAATGGGATCTCACCCGTGACATCACGACGGACGCCGACCTGTCTATCATCACGCGTAAGGATGAAGATGCCCTGGAACTGCTGCGTCATGATGCTGCCCACGTGCTGGCAGAGGCCGTAAAGGAACTCTATCCTGAAACGCAAGTGACCATTGGCCCGGCCATTGAAAACGGCTTCTATTACGATTTTGCCCGCCCGGAACCCTTCACCCCGGATGATCTGGAAAAAATCGAAGCCCGCATGAAGGAAATCGTCGCCCGTGACGAAGACATCGTGCGCGAAGTCTGGAGCCGGGACGACGCCGTCAAATTCTTCCGTGACATGGGCGAAGAATATAAGGCAGAAATCATCTCCGACATTCCGGCCGAACAGGACATCACCCTGTACCGTCAGGGTGATTTCATCGATCTGTGCCGTGGCCCGCACCTGCCGTCCACCGGCAAACTGGGGGATGGCTTCAAACTGACAAAGGTGGCCGGGGCCTATTGGCGCGGCGATTCTAACAACGAAATGCTACAGCGTATTTACGGCACCGCTTGGCCTGACAAAAAGCAGCTAAAGGCTTACCTCAACCGCCTGGAAGAAGCGGAAAAGCGTGACCACCGCCGTCTCGGCCGGGAACTAGACCTGTTCCACTTCCAGGAAGAAGCCGCCGGCATGCCGTTCTGGCATCCCCATGGCTGGACGATCTATCAGGAAATTCAGACCTATATCCAACGCAAACAGCGCGAATATGGCTACAAAGAAATCAAAACGCCGCAATTAGTGGACCGAAAACTCTGGGAACAGTCCGGTCACTGGGATAAATTTCGCGAACATATGTACACCTCGGAATCGGATGAGCGTGTCTTTGCCTTAAAACCCATGAACTGCCCCTGCCATATCGAAGTTTTTAACCGCTGGCAGGTCAGCTACCGTGACTTACCTCTGCGGCTGGCCGAATTTGGTAGTTGCCATCGGTATGAACCTTCCGGCGCCCTGCATGGACTGATGCGGGTACGTTCTTTCGTCCAGGACGATGCCCATATTTTCTGTCGTGAAGATCAAATCACGTCAGAGACTGAAAACTTCATTAAAATGCTGCTGGAAGTCTATGAAGACTTTGGCTTCGAAGACATAAAAATCAAATTCTCTGACCGGCCTGAAATGCGCGCCGGTGATGATGACGTCTGGGACCGTGCCGAAGCCGACCTGAAGTCCGCCATCGATAAACTGGGCCTTGATTACACATTGAACCCTGGTGAGGGCGCCTTCTATGGCCCGAAGCTGGAATTCGTCCTCACCGATACCATCGGTCGTGACTGGCAATGTGGCACCTTACAGCTCGACTTTGTTCTGCCGGAAAGACTCGATGCCACCTATATCGCCGAAGATGGGCAGAAACATCGTCCTGTCATGCTTCACCGTGCGGTACTTGGTTCTTTCGAACGCTTTATCGGTATTCTGATCGAACATTATGCAGCCCGCTTCCCACTGTGGCTGGCTCCTGTACAGGTAGTGGTCACCGGCATTACCTCGGATCAGGATGATTATGTGCGCGATGTGGCGGCAAAGCTGCGCAAGGCCGGTATTCGTGTAGAAACAGACCTGAGAAACGAAAAAATAAATTACAAAATACGTGAACACAGCCACGCTAAAATCCCGGCGATTTTTGTGGCTGGAAACCGCGAAGCGTCAGAACAGACCATCACCATTCGCCGCTTAGGCAGTAAAAATCAGGAAACCCTTGATTTAAGTGATGCAATCCATAGTATTATCGAAGAAGCGAAAGCCCCGTGAATTATTGACACTGTCGATGCTTAATCGGGACAGAGCGTTATAAAACCATTGAAAGGATGCACAGTTCATGGAGAAAATCCATAGCTAAAAGACCAATGCGTGGCCAACAGCCGCCCCCACAAAAGGGGCCGCGGGTCAATGAAAACATCGCCGAAAACGAAGTACGGCTTATCGATGCAGAAGGTGAAAACCACGGAATCGTCCCCATCACAAAGGCACTTGAAATGGCGTCTGATTCCGGGCTGGACTTGGTGGAAATCTCTCCGAACGTAACACCGCCCGTCTGTAAAATTCTGGACTTTGGTAAATTCAAATACGAAGCACAGAAAAAAGCCGCTGCTGCTCGTAAGAAGCAAAAGACCATTGAAGTCAAAGAAATCAAGATGCGGCCGGGCATTGAAAAACACGACTATGATGTCAAAATGCGGGCCGTGCATAAATTCCTTGAAGCAGGCGATAAAGTCAAAGTCACGCTGCGTTTTCGTGGTCGGGAAATGGCACACCAGGAACTCGGCATGGACGTTCTTAATCGTGTCAAAGATGACGTGGAAGAATTGGCAAAAGTCGAACAAATGCCCAAAATGGAAGGTCGTCAGGTCATAATGGTACTGGCCCCGCGTTAATCCATTGTCGTATGCTGCGACATGAAAGGCAGACCATGGTCTGCCTTTTGCTTTTTGAAGCTTTTTTTGCTAAAATGCATGCTCATAAATGGTGCACCCTTAGGTCCGCACCCGCGTGTACATTGATGAAGAACCAGCTGGCTTCAGCAATGCTATACAAACAAATAACCCGCCGTTGGCAATCGCGCCCGGCGGGTTTTGTATTTTAATCGCATGTTTTATATGTTTCGCACGTATGATAATACTACGCGCAGATTACATAATATTTGTAAAATCTTTTGATCCACATGCTCCAGTGACCGAAGAACATATTTTTTATCTGTTGCGTAATCTGATGAACATGATGATTTCGTATATACGTAATCATCATAATATATTCTGTTTGCGCTGCTCATAGAGGCCATTGATTTATGTCTATTTTCCGCCAGTTTTGTATGATTTTTGTGTTTGGTACCATTATCACCACGGCCATAACCGCACAGGCACAACCGCCCAAATCACCTACCCCCGTAGATGTCACCCCCGCCATTCTGACGGAATTTGTCGATAAATTCGAAGCTCTGGGCACAGCAAAGGCCAGAGAATCAGTTACGCTCACCGCGTCCACCACGGATAAAATCAAGGATCTTCGCTTCAGCGACGGGATGACCGTGACAAAAGGCACCATCATTGCCACGCTGGATATTGATGAAGAAATTGCAGAACTCCGTGCGGCCAAAGCCAATTTGGCAGAACAAAAACGTGAATTAAAACGCGTGACGAATCTGGTTAAGGCACGCACCTTTCCAACTGCGCGCCTTGACGAACAAAAAACGCTTTATGAAAAAGCACAGGCCGAAGTGCAGGTGGCAGAGGCCCGCATCGATGACCGTCAGATCGTTGCCCCTTTTGATGGCGTACTGGGCCTTCGGCTCGTAAGTCCCGGGGCACTTGTTGTTCCCGGCACCCCCATCAGCACGCTGGATGATATTTCGATCATCAAATTGGATTTCACCGTGCCGGAAACCGTATTGGCCAGCCTACGCCCCGGCCTGACAGTCAAGGCCCGCGCCAGTGCCTGGCCTGACAAAGTCTTTACCGGTAAAGTCACCACAATCGACACACGTATTAACCCTGTGTCCCGTGCAGTCACTATTCGCGCAGAAATTCCCAACCCGGACGCGGCGTTACGTCCCGGCATGCTCATGACCGTGGAACTGATCCATAACCGTACGCTGGCGTTAACAATCCCGGAACAGGCTCTGCTCGCCGATCAGGATAAAAACTATATCTATGTCTTGAATAACGATGCCGTCCAAAAGAAATTCGTCACCATAGGCCGCCGCCGTCCCGGGCACGTGGAAATCACATCCGGACTAAAGGCAGATGAGAATGTTGTCATCGCCGGCACCATACGTGTGCGTGACGGCAGCCCCGTAAAACCTACGTTTATTTCAAACCGGAGTCCCAAGTCCGACCCGACCTCATCGTCCGTGACGACCCCGACACCCAAAAACAATGAGGACACACCATGATCCTCTCCGACATTTCTGTAGACCGCCCGGTTTTTGCCACTGTTATCAGCCTTATACTCGTTGTTTTTGGGGCGATGGCCTCCAGCCAACTCCCTTTGCGGGAATATCCTGACGTCAATCCGCCGATTGTTTCAGTGGAAACAAAATATACCGGTGCAGCCGCAGCAATTGTCGAAACCAAAATCACACAAGTATTAGAAGACCGTATTTCCGGCATCGAAGGCATTAAGACCATTGATTCCAAAAGCCGCGATGGCCTCTCTTCCATCACGATTGAATTCACTCTGTCCCGTGACATTGACGCGGCCGCCAATGATGTACGCGAACGCCTTTCACGTGTCCTCGGGAACCTCCCGGATGAGGCTGACGCCCCTGAAATTTTCAAAGTCGATTCAAATACCAGCGTTATTTTATGGCTCAATCTCGCCAGCGACACCTTAAACCCTATGGCTCTTGCTGATTTTGCGCGCCGCAACCTTGTTGACCGTTTATCCGTAATTGATGGTGTGGCCCGGGTGCGTGTTGGTACATCGCGGGATTATGCCATGCGGATATGGTTGGACCGGACCGCACTCGCGGCCCGCAACCTGACGGTAAATGATGTAGAAAATGTCCTGCGCCGTGAAAATGTTGAATTACCCGCCGGGCGTGTCGAATCCATTACACGCGAATTTACTGTCCGTGTCAGCCGCAGCTATAACAGCGCCGATGACTTCGCGGCAATGGTGATAAGCGAATCTCCGGACGGCCACCTCACCCGTCTTGGCGATGTTGCACAAGTCGAAATTGGCGCGGGAGACTACCGCAGCGAAATGCGTGGTAATGGCGAACTGATGCTGGGGCTTGGGATCGTGAAACAGTCCCGTGCAAACACATTGGCTGTAACCCGTGCTGTCAAAAAAGAAGTCACGGAAATCAACAAAACGCTGCCCGATGGTATCGTCCTGCATAATAGCTATGACACGTCTATTTTCATCGACCAGGCCATCGATGAAGTCTACAAAACGTTATTTATTGCCGGCCTATTGGTCGTCATCGTCATCTACCTGTTCCTCGGCAATGCCCGCGCGATGCTCATCCCGGCGGTTACTGTACCTGTTTCTATCATTTCAGCTTTCATCTTCCTTTACATTGCCGACTTTTCCATCAACCTTCTGACCCTGCTGGCGATGGTACTGTCCATTGGCCTGGTGGTTGACGATGCAATTTTGGTGCTGGAAAATATCTATCGGCGCATTGAATCAGGCGAACCCCCATTGGTCGCCGCCCATCACGGCGCACGACAGGTCGGCTTCGCGGTTATCGCCACAACTATCGTACTCATCTCCGTATTTGTGCCGATTATATTTATTGAAGGAAATACAGGCCGCCTGTTTACAGAGTTTGCCATGGCCATGGCGGCGGCGGTTGCCTTTTCATCACTTGTGGCACTCACCCTTGCGCCCATGCTTTGTTCTAAACTTTTACGCAAACGTGACCGTAATGGGCGTTTCGGACAAATCGTAGACCGGCTATTTCAACGTTTTGAAGGCCAATACGAAGCATCACTTCACCGTATCACGCGACACCCACTCCTGCTATCTGGTCTGCTTCTGGCCATACTTGTTGGCAGCTGGTTTCTATTTACCCTGCTTCCGGCGGAATTTGCCCCCAAAGAAGACCGCGGTTCCTTTGCCGTGATTGTCTCCGCACCGGAAGGGACCGGATACGATGCGATGCAGGACAATATGCGGGATATTGAACAGGATCTGCTACCTTTGGTCGAACGTCAGGATGCCAATCGTATTCTGGTGCGCGTCCCCGGTTCTTTTGGTTCCACCGACCTGGTCAATAGCGGCATTAGCTTCGTCCTGTTGGATCATTGGGATAACCGCGACAAATCCGCGTGGGATATCATGGGGGAACTTAGCGGTAAATTTGCAAAGCACCCCGAAGTCCGTGCGTTCCCTGTGATGCGACAGGGCCTTTCGCGCGGTTATGGCAAACCTGTACAGTTCGTCTTACAGGGTAATGACTATGAACAATTGGCAAAATGGCGTGACCACCTTATTCGCAAGGCCTCAGAAAATCCTAATCTGATTGCCCTTGATAGCGATTATAAAGAAACAAAACCCCAACTTGTTGTGGATATTAACCGCAACCGCGCCGCTGATCTTGGGGTTTCCCTGCAAAATATTGGTCGCACACTGGAAACGCTGCTGGGGTCACGTAAGGTTACCACCTATATCGACCGCGGCGAAGAATATGACGTCATCCTCGAAGCGCGCAAAGGATCACACCAAACGCCCGGGGACCTTTCAAACATCTACGTCCGTTCCGAAAGAAGTGGGGAACTTATCCCGTTATCTAATCTTGTCACCACCCGCGAAGTCGCAACTGCCGCAACTCTGAACCGTTATAACCGTATGCGTGCGATCACGATCGATGCCTTGGTCGTGGGTAACTATACGGTGGGTGATGCCCTGGCCTACCTGGAAGATATCGTCGCCAATGAAATGCCCAATGAAGTCAGCTACGACTATAAAGGGGAATCTCTGGACTTTAAGGAAAGCGGTCAATCGGTCGCCTTCGTATTTGTTCTGGCACTGATTGTCGTCTATCTGGTACTGGCCGCTCAGTTTGAAAGCTTTCGCCACCCCCTGATCATTATGTTAACAGTGCCCCTTGCCATCGCCGGTGCCTTTATCGGCCTTTACCTCACCGGGCAAACCCTGAATATTTACAGCCAAATTGCACTGATTATGCTAATCGGTCTTGCAGCAAAGAACGGTATTTTAATTGTTGAATTTGCCAACCAGCTCCGAGACAAGGGGGTAGAATTCAGTGAGGCTATTCATCATGCGGCGGCCCTGCGTCTACGCCCTATTATCATGACCGCCATCACCACCATCATGGGTGCCATGGCCCTGATCTTCAGTTCCGGGGCGGGCGCAGAAACCCGTTATGTCATTGGTGTTGTGGTCATCTCAGGTGTATTGGCCGCGACATTCCTGACGCTGTATATTGTGCCCACCGCGTATCTCCTGATTGCCCGGGGGACAGGCTCCCCACAGGCAACACAACAAACACGCGAACGACAGGAAAAAGAATTGAACCGGGACATTACCTAAGTCCCGGTTGCGATATCCCCATAATATCAAAAGTGTCTTTTCAGAATTGATGCAGGCCGAAAAACAAAATTTACGGCACCCGGCGTATATGGTGTCCGCGATGGCGCAGCATTTCAATCAGGCTATCTTCGCCCGCCAGATGCGCCGCCCCCACAACGACAAAAGCATGAGCCCCGTTCTGAATTAATTCTTCTATCTGTTCAACCCAGGCACGGTTGCGATCCACCAAAAGAACCTGATAAACCCTGCGCTGTTCTTGCATGGGTTTTAAAATCACATCTTCAATACGCCGCAGATCACCACTGCCCCATGCCGCTTCCATTCGGTCAACAACATTATCAATGTCGCCTAATTGCGCCAACGTATCTTTCAGCATTTCTTCTTGTACCGCAGGCGCATAATTTGACATGGCCTGCATTTGTTGCAATGGTCGCTCCAATCCGCGCAAACCCTTTTGGGCCTGCCTTGCTTCCTTCATCAACACGGCTTCCACGCCGTTATTCTGACTAAGCCCTAATTTCTGTACTGCTTGCACACTCAGCAACATGGATACATACCAAGGGCGAAGCGCATTTATCGCCGCTCCCGGGATCCCATGGCCCTCTGCCATACTGACAACCTCTGCGAATAGATCTGATGAAATATTCCTTTGTAAGGTTTCACCAGCTGGATATAGTCCATGTGCTGCAATGAAATGACGTATTTCACGTTGCGCGCCTTCATCTATCACCGTTTCCATCACCAGCATATCTGCGGTGGAAAACGCCTTGCGCAATGATGACCTGTACCAATCCACACCAGAACGCAACATATGCACGGACCCAAACAAATATATGTCGCTCTTGGCAGAATCAATTTTCCACAGGGCTGGGCGAACCTCAGCCTTTTCTATAATTGTCTGCGGGCCAATTTCTGCGGCAACACCGGAGGCTAATGGGCATAACAACACCGCAAGCCCTAAGACGAACCCACAGACATAGTTTTTAAAGCTCTTGTATTTCAATATGTTAATCACAATAAGACCATTTCCAATATCGTTATGCCCCATAATGATGTCTTCTTTATCACACCCCGCAACACAAAAGGCATTTTTCCGCTGTCGGGGGACTTGCACAACAGATCAGTTCAGAGTATAACCCTGCGCTCACTGGCAGTATGGCTCGCAAGGGCATGCCTCGCTGCCAGAAAAAGCTTCCAAAAGCTTATGGATCAACATTTAAGAACACGTTAGGAAAGCTAAATGCCCAAGCTAAAAACGAAAAGCGGCGCCAAAAAACGCTTCAACCTTACTTCTAAGGGGAAAGTACGCGCAGGCCAGGCTGGTAAGCAGCACGGCATGATTAAACGCACAAACAAACAAATTCGTAATCAGCGCGGAACCACAGTTCTCTGTGATGCTGATGCACGTATTGTTAAAAAATTCCTCCCCTACGGTTAAGGAGAACAGAAAATGGCACGTGTAAAACGCGGGACTACAACACACGCCCGTCACAAAAAAGTTATTGATGCCGCCGCTGGTTACCGCGGTCGTCGTAAAAATACATTCCGCACTGCGGTTCAGGCTGTTGAAAAGGCCGGTCAATACGCATATCGCGACCGTCGCGTTCGCAAGCGTCAATTCCGGGCGCTATGGATTCAGCGGATTAATGCGGCAACACGCCTGCATGACATGACGTACTCCCGTTTCATGAACGGCCTCAGCAAGGCAGGTATTGAGCTGGATCGTAAAGTTTTGGCAGATATCGCCGTACGCGAACCTGAAGCCTTTAAAGCATTGGTGGAACAGGCACAGGCCGCATTGGCTGCCTAAAGCGGCCAAAGCAGCCCGGTAACGCGCCTTACGCGCTGACTGCGGGCCCAAACCGAATTCGAAAGGGGGCCTGTCCATGGACAAGCCCCCTTTTATATGACCACTGATAAAGACCACTTTTCCGATCGGATAACAGGATGGAAGATCTCCAGGTGCTGGAACAGGAACTGACCGCAACCGTAAACGCGGCCAATGATCTTAACAGTCTCGAAGATATCAGAGTAGCAGCCTTAGGTAAAAAAGGCCGTGTCAGCTTGATGATGCGTGAACTGGGTAAAATGACCCCGGAACAACGCCAGGAATTCGGCCCTGCTCTGAACGGCCTAAAAACCCGGCTTCTCGACCGTATCGCCGATCGAAAAAACGAAATGGAGGCGGCCGCATTGGACGCCCGGCTTCAGGCGGAAAAAATCGACATTACGCTGCCCGGCCCTGCAGAAGTCCAAGGTAGCATCCACCCGATTTCACAGGTCATTGACGAAGTTACCGAAATTTTTGCGGAAATGGGTTTTGCCGTCGCTGAAGGTCCGGATATCGAAGAAGATTTTTATAACTTCACCGCTTTGAATATTCCGGCGGAACACCCTGCACGACAAATGCACGACACATTTTATTTCCCGGAAGACGAAGACGGCAACCGCAAAGTCTTACGCACTCATACATCCCCCGTGCAAATTCGCACCATGATGTCCTCACCGCCCCCCCATCGTATCATCGCGCCGGGCCGAACATTCCGCTGTGATTCAGACGCCACCCATACACCCATGTTTCATCAGGTCGAAGCCTTGGTCATTGATAAAGATATTCATATGGGTCACCTGAAAGGAACACTGGAAGCCTTTATTAAGGCGTTCTTTGAAGTTAATAACGTCACCATGCGTTTCCGCCCCAGTTATTTTCCTTTCACAGAGCCTTCAGCCGAGGTGGATATTGGCTGCGATTTTAAGGCCGGTGAAATTAAGATCGGTGAAGGCGATGATTGGCTGGAAATTCTCGGTTGCGGCATGGTCAATCCTCGCGTTTTGGAAAATGTTGGTATCGACCCTAATGAATATCAGGGCTTTGCCTTTGGCGTTGGTATTGATCGTATTGCCATGCTCAAATACGGCATTCCCGATCTGCGCGCCTTTTTTGATGCCGACTTACGCTGGCTAAAGCATTACGGCTTTGCGGCACTTGATATCCCAACCCTTAGCACCCGGGGGGTATAAGCCATGAAATTCACTTTATCCTGGCTGAAGGACTATCTGGATACGATCGCCGATCTGGATACTATTCTGGAAAAACTGACCGCGCTTGGGTTAGAAGTAGAAGACGTCACCGATCCGGCTAAGGAAATGGCGAATATCGTCATTGCCGAAGTCATCAGCGCAGAAAAACACCCCGATGCAGATAAACTACAGGTTTGTCAGGTCAATACGGGGACAGAAACCCTCCAGGTTGTCTGCGGGGCACCTAATGCCCGTGCTGGCCTGAAGGGTGCCTTTGCCCCCGCCGGGACATATATTGCCAGCCTGGATGTGACTTTACGTAAAACTAAAATCCGTGGTGTTGAATCCAATGGCATGATGTGTTCTGAACGGGAATTAGAACTCAGCGATGAACACTCAGGAATCATTGACCTGCCCGAAGACGCATCAGTGGGTACACCGTTTGCCACTTATGCGGGGCTTGACGATCCGGTCATTGAAATTGCCATCACACCAAACCGTCAGGATGCACTGGGTGTCTACGGTATTGCCCGTGATATGGCGGCCGCGGGGCTTGGCACACTGAAATCCCGTCCGGCCACGGATATTCAGGGCAGCTACACAAGTCCCGTCAGCGTCACACTAGACTTTGACGCGGATGCAAAAGACACCTGTCCACTGTTTGCTGGCCGCTTTATCCGTGGTGTGAAAAACGGCCCCAGCCCCGACTGGCTGCAACGCCGCCTGAAAGCCATTGGTCTGCGCCCGATCTCCACGCTGGTGGATATCACCAATTATCTCACCTATGACCAGGCCCGCCCGCTGCATGTTTATGACGCGGCCAAACTCAATGGTGGTATTACCGTGCGCAAAAGTGTCGCTGGTGAGAAATTTACCGCACTGGACGATGTGGAATACACGCTGGACGATACCGCCTGTGTCATCGCCGATGACAACCGCGTGCTTGGTCTCGGGGGCATTATTGGTGGTCTGGACTCCGGATGCACAGAAGACACGGTTGATGTCTTTGTTGAATCGGCCTTTTTTGATCCGATCCGCACCGCCATGACCGGTCGTAAGCTCAGCATCGATTCAGATGCCCGCTATCGTTTCGAACGTGGTGTTGACCCTGAATATACCCTAGGCGGCCTGGATCAGGCCTGTCAGATAATCCTCGACCTTTGTGGTGGCGAAGCCAGTGAAATGGTTGTCGCCGGTGATATCCCTAACCTGCGCAAAGACATCACATTGCGCGCCGGTCGCGTAAATGCACTGGGCGGCATTGATGTGCCCATGCAGGAATGCGCTGATATCCTGACCACACTGGGCTTTGATGTGACCCCTGCCGGTGATGACCTCACCGTCACCGCGCCAAGCTGGCGTAATGACATCGACGGCGAAGCCGATCTGGTCGAAGAAGTCCTGCGAATTTATGGCTATGATAATATCCCTGCCGTGCCACTCCCCGAACAATTTACTGGTATGAAGCCGGGCCTCAGCCCGATACAGAAACGCACCCGCCTTGCAAAACGTCTCGCTGCTGGCCGTGGCCTGAGCGAGGCTGTCACATGGTCCTTCCTGCCCCGCGCCCAGGCTGAACTGTTTGGCACTGTCAGCGATAAGACAGTACTAACAAACCCCATCAGTACAGACCTTGACACAATGCGCCCGAATTTGTTGCCTAACCTGATCGCGGCTATTGGTCGCAACGTGGACCGCGGCTTCAAGAATATTGGCCTGTTCGAGGCCGCCGCCCAATATGGCAGTGATGACCCGGCAGATCAGATCCGCATGCTCAGCGCAGTCCGTCGCGGTGCAGTGGCTGACCGTCATTGGGAAGGTACCCCACGCCCCTATGACACCTACAGCGTACGTGAAGATGCTCTTGCTCTTCTGGCGGGCCTTGGTGCCAATCCCGCAAGTGTGCAAATCACAGCCAATGCCGCGGACTGGTATCACCCGGGCCGTTCTGGAGCCATACAACTCGGCCCGAAAAACACATTAGCGTATTTTGGGGAAGTCCATCCCCGGCTGCTTCAGGCCATGGACGTAAAAGGCCCCCTCTTCGCTTTTGAAATCTTTCTGGAAAACATCCCCTTACCAAAAGGCAAACCGTCCACCAACCGCGGCCCAATGAAAGCTTCCGATTTTCAGGCTGTCGACCGTGATTTTGCCTTTATCGTAGATCAGAACTGCCCTGCGGGCGATCTTGTCCGCGCGATTGCCAAAGCAGACAAAAAACTGATCGAAGACATCACAATCTTTGATCTGTACACTGGTCCCGGGGTTGATGAAGATAAAAAGTCTGTCGCGCTAAGTGTCAGATTACAGGCTATGGACCGCACCCTGACGGATAAGGAAATTGAGGCTTTCTCTGAAAAAGCCATTGCGGAAGTGGCCAAAGCAACGGGTGGCACCCTGCGCCAATAACACTTCCCTATATATGAGAATGAAAAAGCCCCTGATCAGGGGCTTTTTTTATACGCACTTATCATTATTATACAGTAATTAATTGTAATTAATGATCTTTACCATTTATCAAGTTTGTTATTGTAGCGTTCTCACACGGGAACATGACCATATAATAAAGAGATGATCCTAAAAGGTCAGCACAGTGGATATGGCGACAACAGAAAAGGTCAAGATCCCCCTGAAATGGCGTCTTAAAGCCTGGTGGGAGGGATACGACATTGAAGAATTAAAAGCGCGCATACGTGATCGTATGCTCCTAAGTGACGATCCCCATGGCGTGGGGGCCGGCACCTCTTCTGAGTTTGATACCCGTGACGATGAAACACTAATTACCAGCGATAAAAAGGTCGTTCGCCTTCCCTGGGATGACGCACGCATGGAAATTGCCCAGTTAATCTGGGGAGACGGTTATTGTGGCCCCGGGGGCCCAGATCATATTATCGCCATGTCTAAGCTATTGGCCATGTCACCTAAAATGAGCGCTGTTGTCATTGGGGCAGGCCTTGGTGGACCTGCGCGGGCCTTGGCACAGGAGTTTGGGGTCTGGATCACGGGTTACGAAGCGGCAGAGCCCTTGGCCATTAAAGGCATGGAATTATCTACCATGGCCGGATTGCAAAAAAAGGCCCCAATCACACATTTTGATCCGGCAAGTTCGGAAACATTTGAACGCACTTTTGATCGCGCTTTTTCAAAAGAAGCCAGCTTTACCGTCGAAGACAAAGCAGGATTGTATAAAAATGTCGAACATAATCTGAAGAAAGACGGCCTGTTTCTAATCTCTGATTATGTATTGTCTGATGATAGCCTCATAGACAATGGCGATGTGAAAGATTGGATTGCCCAAGAACCCTTAAAACCGCATCCGTGTTCTCATCAAACCATGGAACAAGATTTGAAAGATGCCGGATTTGTTATCCGTGTGAATGAAGATATCACCGATATGTATATGAATATGATATCGCAGGCATGGGCGGGGGCCGATAAAGTCATAGCAAAATTGGCTGAAGATGGCCCGGATTCACGGAATGTCATCGATACATTGCTCCGCGAGGCGGAATTTTGGACCCGCCGCACGCGCCTGATGGAACAGGGACACCTCAAGGTATGGCGCTTTTTGGCCAGTAAGCCGACCGTAATCTGATCACCATTATTTTTTCAGACTTGGCAGCATCGCACCGCAATGATAAAAGCGGCGCATGACTGATATCACGCACATACGTAACTTCTCTATCATTGCCCATATTGACCATGGTAAATCGACCCTTGCGGATCGTCTTATTCAGGAATGTGGGGCATTGAGCGACCGGGAAATGAAAGAACAGGTGCTCGATTCAATGGAGATCGAACGCGAACGGGGCATCACGATCAAAGCCCAAACCGTGCGCCTAGAATACAAAGCCCGAAATGGTGAGACTTATATTCTCAATTTAATGGACACCCCCGGCCATGTGGATTTCGCCTATGAAGTGAGCCGCTGCCTTTATGCCTGTGAAGGCTCCCTTCTGGTGGTCGATGCCAGTCAGGGGGTCGAAGCGCAAACGCTCGCTAATGTCTATCAGGCCATTGAACAGGACCACGAAATCATTTCTGTCCTGAACAAAATTGACCTGCCGGCGGCCGAGCCTGAACGTGTACGTGCCCAGATTGAAGACGTGATCGGTCTTGATGCCTCAGATGCTATTCCCACCTCAGCCAAAACAGGGGAAGGCATTATCGACGCTCTGGAAACACTGGTCACAAAACTTCCCGCCCCCCAAGGCGATATCAATGCCCCGCTAAAGGCGCTTTTGGTTGATAGTTGGTATGATGCCTATCTGGGCGTTATGATCTTGGTGCGCGTCATGGATGGTGTCATTAAAAAGGGCCAACGCATCAAAATGATGGCCCATGGCACAGAGCATCTTGTGGACCGCGTAGGTGTCTTTACGCCCAAAGGCGTAATGGTTGACCAGTTGGGACCGGGAGAAGTCGGCTTTATCACCGCCGCCATCAAAGAAGTTGCCGATACCGCGGTTGGTGACACGATAACCGATGCCCGCACCCCTACGGCCGAACCACTCCCCGGTTTCAAACCCGTGCAAAGCGTTGTCTTTTGTGGACTGTTTCCCGCCGATAGCGGTGATTTTGAACGCCTCCGCGAAAGCCTGCATAAACTTAAACTCAATGACGCCTCTTTCGAATTCGAAGCCGAAAGCTCTGCGGCACTCGGGTTCGGTTTCCGTTGTGGTTTTCTCGGTATGCTGCATCTGGAAATTATTCAGGAACGGCTAATCCGTGAATTCGACCTTGATATCATCACCACCTCCCCCAGCGTGATCTACAAACTGCATATGACGGATGGTAGCCTGATGGAACTGCATAATCCGGCCGATATGCCTGATGTGGTCAAAGTCGATCATATCGAAGAACCATGGATACGGGCCACCATTTTGGTCCCTGATGAACATTTAGGGGCTGTTCTGAAACTCTGTGAAGATAAACGCGGAGAGCAAGTAGAACTAACCTATGCGGGCAGTCGCGCTATGTTGATCTATTTACTGCCCTTAAACGAAGTCGTTTATGACTTTTATGACCGCCTGAAATCCGTCAGCCGCGGCTATGCCAGTTTTGACTACCAGATGGAAGGTTACCGCACCTCTGATCTGGTGAAGATGTCTATACTGGTCAACGCGGAACCAGTGGACGCCCTCTCGATCATGGTGCATCGCTCTATGGCCGAACCCCGCGGACGTTTATTATGTGAACGGTTAAAGGACCTCATTCCACGGCAATTGTTTAAGATTCCAATACAGGCCGCCATCGGCGGAAAAGTCATCGCCCGTGAAACCATCAGTGCTATGCGTAAGGACGTGACGGCAAAATGTTACGGCGGTGATATTACCCGTAAACGTAAACTGCTGGAAAAACAAAAAGCCGGTAAGAAGAAAATGCGCACCTATGGTAAGGTTGACATCCCCCATGATGCCTTTATTGCCGCCCTGCGCATGGATGACAAAAAATAGGGCACGGACGACAAGAAACAAAAAATAAGGGGACTAATCAGCCTCCTTTTTTAATGCCCATCCAACCCCAACACATAACCGCAGACACAAAAAAGCCGGGTTCAAAAACCCGGCTCTTCTTAAAACTTGAAACCTCAACACTTAAACGTCTTGTGGTTCCAGAATTTGCTTACCACGATATTTACCTGTGGACAGGTCAATATGGTGACGACGACGCAGTTCACCGCTTTCCTGATCTTCTACATAGGACGGTGCCTTGAGTGCATCATGAGAGCGACGGTTGCCGCGACGCATGGGGGTTACTTTCCGCTTTGGTACAGCCATTTTCTTTTACCTTCAACAAAGATAAGGGGCATGGGGATTGCTCCCCTGAATTCGCATGAGCGCCTTTGTGGTAAATTCAGGCGCTTAAGTCAAGGATTCTCTACAGCAAAACCGTAAAAAAGACATATCACATGGATCTCACACGGCATTCCCCCAATTCTTATGAGGTCTTTTTACCTAAAAATAGCGCAATACTGCCAATCCCCACGGCCATATAAAGTGCCGCAATGTCCATCACAGGCTGCAATAATCCTTGCCAGATACCCGGGAACATTCCTTGTGTGACCGCGTTTTCTAACGCCTGCAGACTCTCAATGTCCAGAATCGCCCACAGCGCAATCGTACTTAATGGGGCATACCGGCCTGACTCCACGAACCGCAACAACTCCATTCCCAGCAAAACAATGCTGGTCGCAAGCAATAACCTTCCCACTGTCGTCACGATAAATGCACCCATAGGCATAGATTATCCGAAAAATGCCGCTGTGAAAAACACAATGCCACAAATAGGCCGTAGCGTCGTCATCACTCCCCCCCACACAGACCCAAAGCTCTAAAACTGCAAGTAGTAAAAAAATCCCATTGCCTATAACCGCGCGTCTCCAACAACAAACTTACGTTCGCACATTCACACTACGCCGCTATTTAAGAAAAGAAAAAAAGCTGTAAAGAACCAATGCCCTCTTGCGTCTGTGCCGATGTTCGCTATATTGCCCCCATCTTTCTTGGGGAGCGATGGCCGAGTGGTTTAAGGCGCACGCCTGGAAAGCGTGTTGGGCGCAAGCCCTCCGGGGTTCGAATCCCCGTCGCTCCGCCATTATCCCTGATACATTGATTGATTTCTATTAGGCATCACTCTCAGTTGCCTTAGGGGTATCGTTATCCAAATCTTCACCGTATTCAAGTTTGCGCATAGCAATGTTCTGCTGCGTATGACGTGTAAAATCAGCAATTTGTAATTTTAGCGATCTAATCTCTTTTTCTGCAAATTGAACGACCTTAGTATTCCCATCTGCAAGCCAGCCCTCCAATTGCCTTACTTTCTCCTGACAAGCCTCAACACGACCAAAATCGCCAGTCATAGTTCCTGTCTCATGAAAAATTAGCGAGACAGCGCGTTCTATATCATCTGTTACCTCATCTGAAGATAAAACAGCTCGCAGCAAAGGTAACAAATCTTCCCGCCCATCATATCCTTTTAATGATGCAATAATAAAAGCTAAGTCACTCGTATCGCCACTTTCTATCATGCTAAAAAGTGCCGTCGATAAAGGCACCTCAAATGCAGGGTAAACCTTACTCAAAAAATGGGACCTATCCCAACTGCTAATAACGTCACTGTCCTCCTGCCAAAGTCTCACATGCGCAATCACATCATCAGGGTAAGGCTGCAGTATTGTATGAACAGATTGGAAAGAAAAAGGAACTGCATCGTAGTCAGAAACGACAACTTCCTTAGCGTACTTCAGACGCTCTCCGAACCAATCTAGTATCACATCATGGCGCTCTTCGCCTAGATCGGTCAAAATTTGTTCCGCTGGATAGTTAACCCGCTTCATACTGATCATAGAGTTAAGAAGGGTTTGCGCTTGCTCATCGGTCAAGTGACAAAAGAGTGATTCCTCTCCACCACTATACCCAATTCTATCAACCCAAATGGTAATGTCAGCTTCACGTAAAACCTTCAAGCAGGGGAAGAACACCTCATCGCGCCAGAGCGCTGGGTCATCAGAAAAGCGACGAACCGCTCCGTCGAGCATATATTCACAAGCGTCCCACTTACCTGACTTAATCACGTACTTTTTTGCTTTGTGAACAAGCTCTTTGCTAACACTCTCCGAGAAAGCAGCAATTTTGGCTATTTCGCTTATAAACTGGCCTTCCTTAAGCCAATTAATCAATAAACTCTCCATCTCCGCCTGACGTTCTCCACCTAATAGTGCCCTCGCAATTGGCTGAATCGTCCATGCTGGAGTAGCTTCACGGTCTCGCAGTAATTCGATAGCAAATTCTGTATGACGTGCTGCAAGAACTGATAAAAACCGACTATATGGTGGAAAAAATGCTAAGTCAGAAGACTTTACACACGCCGCCAGCCCCAATCGTTCTTTCCATTGCGGCCAAGTATCCGACGTGACCGACTGAATAAGTTCGTCCTGTTTTGTATAACGGATTTTCTCATCGCGCTCGCGATCATATTCATACTTGCCCCACATATGCGGAAAAACAGATCTAAATCCGACGATAGTCTTAAAGATAGCAAACTCATCATCAGCATTCAGTTTTTCACGCAAAGCCCCCATAGCATCACTCAGCTGTCCATGAGCAACCTTTACATCATCTTCAGTCTCAAATCTGTCCGGCAGAGTTTTATGACTACGCCAGTTTAACCATAAGATATACTCTGTCTCTTGACGAATACTTAGACTAGTACCATTGATAAAACTTGTTATGCGTTCGAATGCATATGCCAAGTCACCATATATCATCGCGGCAACCTCAGCACTCTCATCATTGAGACGCGGCAACTCCCCTGCCTCAAATAGAATGGAAATAGCACGTTGAAGCGCGTCTTCATCAGAAATCACGGTCTCCGCATGATTTGCAATCAGGTCAATCATTGCACGCCGCGCATCTTTTAGCTCTTCGCTATAACGAATGGCTCCCCTATGAAATGTAACGGTTTCAGAACCTGCTGTAGTCCCGGTAATTTCAGATGAGAGAATTTCTCTGGCAATAGCCAATGCAAGCTGCGCATATGGGGCAATATCCTCTTCCTTTGTGAGGATATCAGCTAATTGAACCTGCATGTATGGACCAAGCTTTTCCCAAACTTGTAGTGTAGGGCATGCTAGGTGTTCAGCAATTTTAACAAGTTGTTCTTTCGCCTCAGCAGTAGAGGTTTCAGCATAAAGGTAGCGAATAAACGCATACGTCTCGCCCGCATCAATATAACGATACTCATCAATAATATCAGCAATAAGGCCAGTTACATCACTTGGTTTACAGCCGGAAAAGTTGCCAAAAGGTGTTTCATGTGGAATGACCTCGTCCACCTCAGCAGCAATCCATACTTCTTTCAGGTTTGTACGAATTTCAGGAACTATCGTCTCAAGATCATCATAATAAGGAAGCACATCTTCCTTAAGCTTCCGCAGCGCTTCATGACGTTCATTATTATTTTTTGCGGTAAGTACTTTCCTCAGCACCCCCTGATCGAACAAACGTTTCCCCTCAGCAAGCCGCTCTACATCTGTTGCAATCTGTTGAAAAAGGTATCCTGCAGGCAGAAGGTGCTTCTGCATTACATCTCTAAGGCGCTCGCCAATGATGGCCGCCTCCTTCTCCTCAAAACCATCTAACTCAGGCTTTTTATAAATTGTATCATGTGCCATCTCAGCCCAAGCATGGTTAAGAGTCGTTTGAACCTGCACTTCACAATAAAGCCCCTCAAACTCACGATACTCACGTAGGCTCGTTCGGTCAGCTTTAAGCTTTACTACATAATTATTAGACTGGAAAAGCCGATCGACACTCTTTTCACCTGGATGCGGGTGGTGGAACTTTGACCGCTGCCAGTCAACATCAAATAAATCAGTAAGAAGTCCCGAGCTAGTAAAACGATTTACATCATTGTTCGTATAAAAAAGTATCCGACAACCTGCCAAATCCTTACGACACAACTCAATCTCGCTGCTATCAGATTGGCCTTTCTCTGCAAGCCTTCGCTTCAGCGAATCTATTGTCTTCGCTCGGCACTGAATCTGCTGTAGCCGATAACTGCCCGCAGCTTCCAGCTCAACCTCCAAAAGGTCCCGCACAATTTGCGCAAACTTTCCATATCGCCCGAAGCCATACTGCGTATATTCTTCAATATTCATTTTGGGATACTTAAAAAAACAACATAATTGAAAGATTTAGCATGCCACATCTGTTGGTCTCCAACCAAGCTGACATACGTTGGCCTGACAAAGACGGAAAAATTTTATCCAACAATGTATTCCCCCAAGAATTATTGCGCTCACATGAGAACTCTCTCATAACTCAGCTACATAACACAAGCACAGAGCTGAAAATTAAGAACCCCACCCTCCCTGCAACGGCACGTCCCCACAACACTCTGCACTATCACCCCTCACCTAAAGGCAGTCGCAGTCTATCAAGGGCGCGGTGATATCGTTTTGGAAGTGACCGGGCTTTATCCGCGTGCAAGACGGCAAGCCCTCCGGGGTTCGAATCCCCGTCGCTCCGCCATTACATGTTTAATTTCCCCGCCAGTTACAATAACATCCACCTATAGTATGCACACGTCATGAAAGCAGATGTCTTTCGTGTCTGGCACCAAAATTCGCTGTCAACTTCCGAGCCAAGATAAAGATGAATTACGATCTTCTCATTGATCTGCATAAAGCAGAAGAACGTCAGGGGCCGGGCGGAGAAACCGAAACATTGCAAGCCTTGCAATTATCGGGACTTATGGAAAAGGCGGGACCTTTACAGATTGCAGACATTGGATGTGGCACAGGGGCTTCGACTTTGCTTCTCGCCGAATATTTAAAGGCTGACATTACCGCAGTTGACCTTTTTCCAGCCTTTTTGGAACGCCTGAAGGAACGCGCAAAGGCAGCCCACATACAAGGGCATATCACCCCGCTTCTTTGTTCCATGGAAAGCCTTCCCTTCGCCCCTTGCAGTTTGGACGCCATCTGGTCGGAAGGTGCTATTTATAACATGGGCTTCGCAGCGGGCATTGCCGCCTTCAAACCATTTCTAAAACAAGGCGGGATATTGGCCGTATCGGAAATAACCTGGCTGACAAACCAACGGCCTCCCGCTCTTACACAGTATTGGGACAGCGAATATCCTGAAATAGCGACAGCCGCAGAAAAAATCCGCATTCTGGAGAACGAGGGCTTTATTATAAAAGGCTATTTCCCGCTACCGGAAAGCTGCTGGCGCAATAACTACTATGCCCCCTTGCAATCACGTTTTAACGACTTTCTCACAGCACACGACACACCCGATGCACGGGCGATTGTCTTGGCCGAGCAAGATGAAATCAAATTATATGAACAATACTGTCAATATTATAGCTACGGTTTTTATATCGCGCAAAAGACCTAAAGCTCTGATGGACCAACACATAATATCTGATCAGCAAGCTGCTTAATAATGGCATAACTTACTTAAAGATAGTCATCCCCGGCTGAGCCGTTTCCTCATCACCTCTAGCGCCCGTTGATAACGCTTTGCCAAAGATTGGGCGCGCTCCGGGGGTAATTTAGCTAACCGTACAGGATCGCTGTTATCCATTAAATCACAGACCTTGACCTGCACCGCTGCCAAAGGTCCTGTCGCCGCCAAATTTTCCATTCTCTGTTGATAGGTGAAGCCATCCGAAGGGTCTATTGTCACCGCTTCGACTATTGCAATCGTATTTTCACTATATCCACGTGCCCGCAAATCATCTGGACTAATATCGCAATCCTCAACAGTATCATGAAGTAAGGCCGCCAACCTCACGTCTATGCCCGCTTCCGGGAAAAGACGACATAATCGCTCATACACGCCCATCACATGCGTGATATAGGGGGCGCCGGTCTTATCTACCTGACCTGCATGCAATAGCCCCACCCACTCTTTCGTCTCTTCAATGTCTGGCATTTATCACATCTTTTTTTATTTATGAGATCACAATGTTTGATATCACAATGGCTTCTGACGTCAGCACCATTATATCCATTATAACAACAGACTATTTCCCTTTTTTTTCTACATTACCGAAAAACAATCCATTATCATACAAATGTATAAATATGATAATGACAGGTGAAAAATGGGAATTTTCTCGGGAAAAATACGCGGTCATCATGATTATGATCCCGCGCTGATTACAAAGTGGTTCATCCCTAAACAAAAGCCATATGGCAATGATTATAACGGCTTAGGCGAAACCGTAAAGCGTCGGCCTGGCCCGCTGATGCATGGACCCGATAATCACCCATGGAAAGGGATGATGGTATGGCTACTCATCAAGGGTAAAGTGCCCAACCCTCCCATTTGGTTCGTGGAAGTCCGCGGCATGATCCGTGACAAATTCGGCCATAAACCCATTGCCCCGGCAAAAGCCAAGGGCACCGCAGAAGAATTTAAAAAAGGCCTGGAAGAATTTGCGGAAGCCCACCCCTTCATCCACCAAATGGGGGTCACGCGGATGAAAGAAAGCTATATGTTTGCGGGCCAAAATGATCTGTCAAAAGAATATCCATGGGTTATTAGCGTTGCCCAACGCATGGAATATGATGTGCTGGTGAAAAACCTGGAAGGCGAATTTAAACGTTCCGGGGCGATTATTCACAAAGGCTATGAAGAAACCCATGTCGGGGCCGTGGACGTCGCCAACTGGATCCGCGCCAAAGGCTACAAAGCCAAAGGCTATGGCGGCACATCCATTATTAAAGGGGAATGGCATACCATGATCCCTCCGGCAATTGACGGGGGGATTGGTCAGCTTGCTAAAAATGGCTCGATGATTAGTGACAAACTCGGCAGTGCCTTCCGCCTGTCAACAACACTGACGGACATGCCGCTTATAACAGATGAGCCCCGTGAAATCGGTGTCGACGAATTCTGTATGTCCTGCAAAAAATGTCATACCGACTGCCCCCCTGGGGCCATTGGCAATGAAAAGCAAATGGTACGTGGCGTCGAAAAGTGGTACGTGGATTTTGATGTTTGCATGCCCTATATGCTGGAACAAAATGGCTGTGCCATTTGTGTCTCTACCTGCCCATGGAGCCGTCCCGGCGTTGCCCCCGGCCTATCGAAGAAGATGCTGAAAAAAATGGCCGCAGCTAATAAAAAAACAGATGAGGGCCCCGCAACCACAGCCTAAAGTCTAAACATTTCTTGTCTTTTTATGACGTCTGGAAAGACATTACACTGAACACAAAAAGGTTCCTATCATAGCGGTGGGAACCTTTTTTCGTGCCCGTCCTATAGACTCTCCACGCTATTCCTCTCTCACCCCCTGGTCACAACCTTTTACAGAAATCCACTTTTCTCTTGTTTTATACGATTGTATTAATATATTGTTTCTAAAGAATACATAAAATAGCGCCTTTAAGGATTAGAAAATGGGAATTTTCTCGGGAAAATTACGCGGTCATCATGATTATGATCCCGCGCTAATTACGAAGTGGTTCACCCCTAAACAAAAACCATTTGGCAATGATTACAATGGGTTAGGGGAAACCGTGAAACGCCGAGCCGGCCCCCTTATGCATGGCCCAGACACACATCCGTGGAATGGGATGATGGTGTGGCTGCTCATCAAGGGTAAAGTGCCTAATCCCCCTATTTGGTTTGTTGAACTACGCTGTATGCTGTTAGACAAATTCGGCCATAAGCCTGTTGCGCCAAAGAAAAAATCTGGCACTGCCGAAGAATTCAAAAAAGAATTAAACTCCTTCCTTGAAGATCACCCCTACATACATCAGACGGGTGTGACCCAGATGCGCGTGGACTACATGCATCAGGGGCAAAAGGACATGTCAAAGGAATATCCATGGATCATCGTTCTGGCGCAACGCATGGAATACGACGCCCTCGCCCAGAATCTGGAAGGTAATTTTAAGATCGGCGGCCATACAGTGCATCGCGGCTATGAAGAAACCCATATCGCCGCCATTGATACCTCTAACTGGATCCGTAATCAGGGTTATAATGCTAAACCCTATGGTGGACTTACTGTCATTCCCGGCGAATGGCATGTCATGATTCCGCCTGCTATAAAAGCCGGTATCGGTGAACTGGCAAAAAATGGCTCTATTATCAGTGACAAACTCGGCAGTGCCTTCCGCTTGGCCACAGTCCTCACAGACATGCCACTCGTCGCCGACAGCTTCCGCGAAGTCGGGGTCGATGAATTTTGCCTGTCTTGTAAAAAATGTCAGACAGACTGTCCCCCCGGTGCCATTTCCAACGAGAAACAGCTGGTCCGTGGTGTAGAACGCTGGTATGTGGATTTTGATAAATGCATCTCCGTAATGCTGGAAAACCACGGCTGTGCATTATGTCTATCCACCTGCCCGTGGAGCCATCCGGGCGTCGCCCCAAGCTTATCGAAAAAGATGCTCGCCAAAATGGCCCGAAAATCAGACACCGCAGTCGCATCATAAATCATAACGCCGGACTGATTTCCTCTCTTCGCGATATTCAGTCCGGCGACCTTTATTGTCCCCAAGACCGAAAATACAGGTCCCGGTGCTGTTGGCTTTGATACAAATTGCCTTTCAAAATCCGCCACGTTATTTTTTTCAAATAATAAGATAAATAACAGCCCAACCCTTGAGGCAGTTGCGCTCAAACATCTGCCATAGACTAATCTGCAACGAATATTACAGATTTTGAATATTGTTTGAGATGTATAATTCAGACCACGGCAGCTTGCCCCTTAACGCCCGCAATAATAACGGCGGCAAAGGACGCACCAAAAGCATTTAACAACGATAATAAAAGAAATCACGGAAATTTCCTGCCCGCCATGGGCAATGGCGTTAAGGCTATTAACTTGTAACCATAATAATCTTCTTCAAGAAGAGGCGACGTTCTCAGGAGTGTGACATGGGACTTTTTGTCGGCAAAGAATTACCTAATAATGAATATCGGCCGGGGGCCATAATGCGCTGGCTCTGGCCAAAGCACTTATCCGGTAATGAGTCCAACGGTTATGGTGTCAAAGAAAAGGTCCCGCCGACGCAGATGCTGGATGGCCCCAACAAAAAATACTGGGTGGCACCGGGGCTGTGGTTTCTGGTGCGCTGTTATGTCGGCAACATGGAAACGCTAAAGTCTTTCTTCATTTACATGAAAAGGGAAAAGTCCGGTCATATTGATGTCGCCCCGCAAAAAATAGAAGAAAGTGGTGAAAAAACCGCAGCGGCCTTACGAGAATATGCAAAAGACCACCCCCAAATTGACATTCTCGGCATCACACACATGCGCGATGAATGGATGTTTGTCGGGCAGAAACCACCGCGCGGCAAATGGATCATCGTCATTGCCAAGGCAATGGATTATGAAAAAGTCGCCGCAAACCTAAAGGGCAATTTTAACCCTACCCTGACCCAGGTCATCGGTGGTTACGAACGCACACAGAAGGCGGCCGTTGATATTGCCAATTGGATTCGGGCGCGCGGTTATGATGCGAAGGGTTTTGGCGGCATGGCCCCGGTCAAGGATGAATGGCATCTCGTCATTCCTGCGGCCATTGAATCCGGGATCGGTCAGTTGGCCAAAAATGGCTCTATTATCAGTGACAAACTGGGGAGCTGTTTTCGTCTGGCCTCTGTGATTACAGAAATTCCGCTCGCGGCTGATAGCCCCCGTGAAATTGGCGTGGATGAATTCTGTTATGCCTGTAAAAAATGCCAAACTGACTGCCCTGCCGGGGCCATCACAAATGAAAAACATTTAGTCCGTGGCGTCATGAAATGGTACGTCAATTTTGACAAATGTATGCCTTATATGGCCGAACATAAGGCCTGTGCAATTTGTCTGTCTACCTGCCCCTGGAGCCGCCCTGGGGTCGCCCCAAGCTTATCGAAGAAAATGTTGGCCAAAATGGCCCGCAACAAGGATGACGCCTAAGATATAGACAACGGAACGTAAAGTTTAAACAATTGAACAATAAACCGCATTATATGAAGAAGGCGGTACGTCCCTATTTCCGGTATAATTCGTCTAAACCATAACGAAGATATTGGACATAGGTACAAACATGGGATTATTCGTCGGAGAACAATTAGGGCCCCACAATTATAAACCTGCGTGGATTACACGCTGGCTCTTCCCCAAAGGCTTAAGCGGTAATGGCCCATCAGGCAATGGCGTTGGTATCAAAGAAAAGTCACAACCCGTAAACTTCCTCACGGGGTCTGAACGGAAAGCGTGGCTCCCTTTAGGCCTGGTGTTCTTATTTCGCTGTTACCTTGGTAACTTTAATACGTTCCGTTCCTTTATCATTTACAATTGGCGTGAAAAATTCGGCCACGTCAAAATTGCTGACCAGAAAGCAAATAAAACAGCCGCAGAATTCAAAGCCGACCTTAAAGAATTCACCAAGGACCACCCGCAAATTGATATCCTGGGTGTTGCGCGCATGAATCCCGACTGGATGTTTCAAGGCATGCATGCCCCTTTTGGGGACTGGGTTGTTGTGATTGCCAAGGCTATGGACTACGACGAATTAGCGCATAACCTGAAAGGTGATTTTACCCCCGCGCTGAAACAGGTCATTGGCGGTTATGAACGCACACAGTTTGCCGCCGTTGACGTTGCCAACTGGATGCGTAAACAAGGGTATATGGCAAAAGGTTTCGGTGGTCTTGCCCCGGTTAAAAACGAATGGCACGCGGTCATACCACCGGCCATTGAAGCCGGAATCGGACAACTGGCAAAAAACGGCTCTTTAATCAGCGACAAACTGGGAAGCTGCTTCCGTATTGCAACCGTCATGACCACCATGCCGCTGGTAGCCGACCAGCCCCGTGAACAGGGGGTCGATGAATTTTGCGTCTCTTGCCGCAAATGTACGACGGACTGTCCACCCGGGGCCATCTATGATGAAAAGAAACTCGTGCGGGGTGTAGAGAAGTGGTACGTGGATTTCGATAAATGTATTCCCTTTATGTCTGAAAATAAGGCCTGCGCTATTTGCCTATCCACCTGTCCCTGGAGCCGCCCCGGCATCGCCCCCAGCCTATCACAAAAAATGCTCAAAAAATTGGCCCGCCGTGAAACCGCAACAGAGGCTGCAATGGCCGAATAAGTAATTATCAGGACAATAACAATAAAATTCTAAGTCACTTCATCAGGACGACTTATCCTTAAAAGCAGTAGTCCCGGGCACACTGTCTGTATCTCACAGTGTTGCCTCCTCCTCCCCAGGGGCTGCTGCTTTTTTTTATTTTTACCCCAAAAAATATGAGCCTGCAAAATCACGCCACACCCGCTGCAGTTTTTTAGCTTTACCCTAACTTTGACTGCTATAACATATCATATGATAAAAAATAATATTTGCTCACCTATTCTGATATCATGGGAGGATCTAGATGGGACTTTTTCGTGGACGCAAAATTGCCCAAAACGTATGGGAACCCGCCTTACTGACACAATGGCTTATCCCAAAGAACGCCTCTGGCAATGATTACAATCGTGTCGGCTCTGCAAGACACGAACGCCCGTCTCCTCTATTTCATGGACCGGAAAAACACCCGTGGATGAGCATAATGCTCTATTTCAAGGTCCGGGAAAATTACGATAATCTCACTATTCTGATACAGCAATTTGTCCATGGCTGGCGGGACCGCTTCGGCCATGTCCGTCAAGCAGAAAAGCGCGTAGAAGCGACACCAGAAGAATTTACCAAACGCTTACGTGCTTTTGCTGCTGACCATCCCGAAGCCGATATTGTTGGCTTTACCCGCATGCGCCCCGAATGGATGTTCAAAGGGCAACTTCCTCCAAAGCACCCCTGGATTGTGGTCGTTGCGAAGGCCATGGATTACGACACCCTGTCCTACAATTTAAAGGGAGATTTCCGCACTGCTGTCAAAGCAGTAATGGGAGGGTATGAACGCAACCATAAAGCCGTTGTCGACATTGCCAACTGGATCCTGAAACAGGGCTACAGTGCTAAAGGCTATGGCGGGTTGACGATGATCAAAGATGAATGGCATGTCATGATCCCCCCGGCCATCGAATGCGGAATTGGCCAGCTCGCCAAAAATGGCTCCATGATTAACGACCAGCTCGGCAGCTGTTTTCGTTTGGCAACCGTCCTGACCGATATGCCCTTTGTCGCCGACCAGCCCCGCGAAATTGGCGTTGATGAATTTTGCACATCCTGCAAAAAATGTCAGACCGATTGCCCACCCGGGGCCATTTCCAATGAAAAGCAGCTGGTCCGCGGGGATGTGAAATGGTACGTAGATTTTGATAAATGCATGCCATTCCTCGCCGAACATAAGGCCTGTGGCCTCTGCCTGTCCACCTGTCCATGGAGCCGCCCGGGCATCGCCCCCAACCTATCGCAAAAAATGCTTAAGAAAATGGCCCGTCAGGCCACCCCGGCTCACTAATCGGCGCAAGCAAGTTATCACTGCGTTAGTAAAGACAATGAGTTAACATGCGGCAGCCTAACTAAACATTAGGCTGCCTCTTCCTCCTGGCGCATCTTCAACAGCACATCTGTCACGGCATCTTCACTGACCCCCACCTCGCGAAGTACAGTGGCCCCCAGTTGTAAGCTCGTTTCCGTCAGTTCCGGCACCGAATGAACCACGCCCAATGTTTCTAATTCACGGGCATGAGTCTCATCGCGTGAACGGCTAATAATGGGCACCTCTGGGAAATTCTGCCTCAACATGTGTATAGCCTTATTGACCTGCTGTTTATTATCCAGCGTCAATAACACCGCACAGGCCCGGTCTACGCCTGAATCGCGCATTACATTTAACGATGTCGCATCACCATAAAAAACCGTCAAATCATTACGTAAACAATCCCGCACACGGTTTTGGTCCATATCCAATGCTACGTAGGGCACCCCCAGATTTCCTAACATTTGCGCCGCCATTTTACCAACGCGGCCAAAACCTGCGATCACCACATGCCCCTCGAAATCGCCCATCGCCCCCTTAATATCTGTCAACTGTTCGTCCTGAACCGCATGGAACATCGCATTCCATTTTTGTCCCATCCAGTCCAGAAACGGTGTCGCAATCATTGACAACACGACAACGGCTGTAATGGTCTGGGCAATATTATCCGCAATAAGACTATGCATGGTGGCTGTTGCCAAAATGACAAAGGCAAATTCCCCCCCCTGGCCAAGCAACATGCCCACACGACCTGACACTGGCCATGGTGTGCCAAACACAAAACAGGACAGTGAAATCAATAAGAACTTTAAGCCCAACATCCCCACAAGCAGCAATACCACGTTCAGTAAGTTTTCCTGTATAAGATTGACATCTATTCCCATGCCCACCGTCATAAAGAACAGCCCCAACAGCATTCCTTTAAATGGACCGATATCGGCCTCTACCTGATGGTGATATTCCGTTTCCGCAATCAATACACCACACAGGAAAGCACTCAAGGTCATAGAAATCCCCATGCTCACCATAGCAACCCCGCTGCCCACAAGGATCAGCAACGTTACTGCCAGGAACAATTCCGGCACCTTTGCCACCGCGACCATGCGATAAACCGGGGCCAATATGACCCGCCCCAATATGACAATCGCAATCACGGCAACGGTGGCTGTCGCCAAAGCCTCTAACAAGGCGGTCCCAATCCCGCCTTCAGTACCGCTTCCCTGGGCCAGAACGGGGAGCAATGCCAATATCGGCACAACCGCCAAATCCTGCATCAGCAAAATCGCAATAGAGAGACGGCCGTGATAGGTAATCTGCTCTTGGCGTTCCATAATCATCTGCATGACGAATGCCGTTGATGATAACGCCAGCGCGCAGGCGACAATTATAGATGCCGTCGGGCCTAACCCTATAAAAAAATAACTCACCCCGCCAATCGCTATGCCGGTGGCCACCACCTGCGTACCACCAATCCCAAAAATATCCCGCCGCATCATCTTTAAGCGATCAAAGGACAGCTCCATACCGATCAGGAACATCAAAAAGACGATACCGAATTCCGCCAGAACCAGAATATGCTCTTCGGCTTTAATCACTCCTAAAATAGAAGGACCGATTATAAAACCTGCCACCAGATATCCTAAAACAGCACTTAAATTCAGCCGTTTGAAAATAGGGACAATGACCACGGCGGCCATAAGAAAATAAACGACCTCGACCAGATAATGTTCCGTATGCATTAGGGACAAAATTCCATAATTAAGCGTGAAAAATAAAGACGTTGTTTATCACCCCATTAAATCCTATTTCCCGCATCGCAACAAACAAAAAAAGCCTGCCGCAAGCGACAGGCTTTCTTTTCATTGAAAAAGGGCTAGGCTTTTGTGGAAAAATTCACCCGTCCGATATTTTCAGCATCTAAACGAACATTCAGGCCGCGGGACAATGCCGCCGCTGCTGTCGCCCCACCTGCCAGAATAATCCAGCCTTCTTCCAGAACCATTCCGGCTTCGGCCGCCATACGGGCGGCACCGACCAATGCCCTTGTCGGGTGGCCCAGAATTGAGGCAGTTGAACCGATTTCCACGGGACGGCCATCAAATTCCATCACCATACCGAGGTTTGAAAAATCCTGGTCAGGACGATTCCAGTTACCAATTACAAAGCTTGAAGAAGAACTGTTATCAGCAACCACATCGGGCAAATTAAATTTGAAGTTTTCATAGCGACTGTCGATGATTTCCATCGCCGGGGCAATGGCTTCAACCGCTTCCATAGCTTCAAATGGTGTCATGTTACCGTAAAGTGGACGCTTTAGCAGAAAGGCCAGTTCAGGCTCAACACGTGGATGAACATAATCAGCGATATCAATTTCGCCGCCGTCTTCAACCAGCATCTTGTCTGTCAGGCGACCCCAGATCAGATCATCCAGGCCCATCTGGACCATTTTGGCACGGGAGGTAAATCCCATTTTGACCCCTACCTGCATTTCACCACGGCCATAACGGCGCCCCATGGATAATGCCTGCACTTCGTAAGCTTCTTCCAAGGTCAGTTCATAAGTTTCAGACAGCTGTGCAATGGCATTGCCGTCTTTAGCCGCGGTATCTACGATTTCCGCGATTTTCTGAAGTTCATTCACGTTCATTAGGCTTCTTCTCTCTCTTTAAGAATGTCCAAAGCCACGTCAACAATCATATCTTCCTGGCCGCCAACCATTTTACGTGCCCCCAGCTCAACCAGGATATCACGTACGTCCAGACCATATGTTTCCGCAGCAGTTTCTGAGTGACGCAGGAATGAAGAATACACACCGGCATAACCCAGCGACAATGTCTCACGGTCAACACGTACTGGACGATCTTGCAGTGGACGAACCAGCTCATCAGCGGCATCCATCAGCTTGAACAGGTCACAACCATGTTCCCAACCCATGCGGTCGGCTGCTGCAATAAACACTTCCAGAGGTGCATTACCCGCACCCGCGCCCATACCTGTCAGTGAGGCATCAACGCGCACGGCACCGTTTTGAACAGCGGCGATAGAGTTCGCAACACCCAGTGACAGGTTGTGGTGTGCATGCACACCGCGTTCCGTCGCAGGATCCAGCACGTCGTTAAACGCCTGCATACGGGCTGCGATATCGTCCATGTTCTGCGCCCCGCCACTGTCCACAACATAAACAGTTGTCGCACCGTAGCTTTCCATCATCTTAGCTTGTTCAGCCAGATGGGCAGGCTCGATCATGTGGGACATCATCAGGAAGCCAACAGTATCCATACCCATTTCACGGGCAATTTCGATATGCTGCTTGGAAATATCCGCTTCTGTACAATGCGTAGCAATACGTACAGACCGCACACCCAGATCATAGGCACGCTTCAGATCTTCTTTGGTACCAATACCTGGCAGCAACAGTGTTGCCAGCTTGGCTTTGTCCAGTACGTCAGCAACAGCTTCCAGCCATTCCCAGTCAGTGTGGGCACCGAAGCCATAGTTGAAGCTGGAACCGGCCAGACCGTCACCATGGGCAACCTCAATGGCATCTACACCGGCATCTTCCAACGCCTTGGCAATATTGCGGACATGGTCAATGCTATACTGGTGACGGATGGCATGCATCCCATCGCGCAGGGTAACGTCCTGAATGTAAAGTTTCTTATCCATCTCAATTCTCCTTACGCTGCGGCGCCAAATTTAAGTTCGGCAATTTTCTCACCAGTACCCAGCGCTGCTGAAGTCATGATGTCCAGATTACCAGCATAAGCAGGCAGGTAATGGGCAGCACCTTCAACTTCCAGGAATACGGACGTCTTCAGGCCCTCAAACTCACCATACCCCGGAATGGTCAGCGGGTTATTGGAACCAAAACGCTCGAACTGAACTTTTTGTTTCAGACGGTAGCCAGGAACGTAGCTCTGTACGTCTTTCACCATTTGCTCAATGCTGGCTTCAACTTCTTTTTCATCAGCCATATCAGACAAAGTGAAAACAGTGTCCCGCATCAACAAAGGCGGTTCAGCAGGGTTCAAAATAATAATGGCTTTACCTTTACCGGCACCACCAACTTTTTCGATGGCGCGTGATGTGGTTTCGGTAAATTCATCGATGTTCGCACGGGTACCCGGGCCCGCAGACTTTGATGAAATACTGGCCACAATCTCACCGTAATGAACTTTGGCAACGCGGCTCACGGCAGCAACGATCGGAATAGTCGCCTGACCACCACATGTCACCATGTTCACGTTTGGCTCGTCCAGGTGCGCTTCCATGTTCACAACTGGCACCGTGTACGGGCCAATCGCCGCAGGTGTCAGGTCAACAATAACCTTGCCTGCCTTCTGGCAAACGTCAGAATGGATTTTGTGGGCATATGCGGATGTGGCATCAAACACAACTTTGATGTCGTCCCATACGTCCATTTTTTGCAGGCCTTCAATGCCTTCCGCGGTGGTTGCAACACCCATACGTTCCGCCCGGGCAAGACCATCTGATTTTGGATCAACCCCAACCATGGCACCCATTTCCAGAAGCTCACTGGTCCGCAGGACTTTAATCATAAGGTCTGTACCAATATTACCGGAACCGATAATGGCAACTTTTACTTTATTGCTCATCTTTTATCCCCCTCATACTATACAAAATTAGCGCGTACGGAACCCAGTCCGTTAATACGCAGCTCATAAACACCCGGCCCATTAACCGGCACCATCGGCCCCAGCGCGCCAGACAAAACAGTATCGCCAGCCATCAGCGGACGGCCTGCCTTTACCATTGTCTGTGCAAGCCATAAGGTCGCGTTCAGCGGATTCCCCAGACAGGCTGCACCAGCCCCTGTCGCCACGGGATCACCGGCATGTTCGATCACCATCCCACACAGACGCGGATCAAACTCACCCAATGCTTTTGGCTCACTTCCCAACACATAAAGACCGGAGGAGGCATTATCAGCAATAGTATTCATAATCGTGATTTTCCAGTCAGCAACCCGACTGTCCACAATTTCAATTGCGGCCACCGCATAATCAATGGCGCTCATGACATCCGTGATGGTCAGATTATCGCTGTCCAGGTCGTCACCCAATACAAAGGCAATTTCGCCTTCGATTTTAGGCTGCAACAGACGCGACAATGGAATTTCTGCACCATCAGCATAAGCCATATCCGCATACAGCATGCCGAAGTCCGGCTGATCCACACCCAACTGGGCCTGAACGGCCTTCGCGGTCAAACCGATCTTGCGGCCCACCAGACGACGGCCCTGTTCCAGCCAGTAAGCTGTATTGGCGTCTTGTACGGCATAACCAACATCAAGATCATCAGCAGGCAAAAAACTGCTTAATGGCGGGCAAGGCTCACCCTTCTCTGCTGCCACTCGAAGCATCTCTGCGCCGCGTTGAATGTCCGCGTCACTTACTTCCGACATCTAATTCTCCTCTACACATTCTTTTCTGATATCGACATTACATCGTGCATAAGTCAATCCCATGATAATACAGCCACAAAGCCACGTCCCCCTAGGATCACCGTGCAATATAACGGATTCGAAACAGCAAGAAAGTACAAAAACGCAAAAAGGTCTATCAATAAAGAAAAATGGTCCCTCGCAACATGGCATGCAACTACAATTTACATGATGAGACAATAACAAATAGGCTTCCTCACAATAATTCTACATGCAAAGTCCTATTATATTTTTATCTTCGATAAAGGCTTTATTAGGCCTATCGGTGTTAAAGTAGCAAAAGACAGACGTTATGACTTGACCAACATTTTCTATTTATATGAGGCCTGAACTACTGCTTGTCTGCCTTACTCCGACACGCTAGGCTTATTGTAATATTTTCAGCCAGAGGTATGATCTTCATGAAGAAAAACATGATCTTTTCTTACAGTATCGCTGTGATGATGACGGCTTTAACAGTGACATCATCATGGGCGAATGAGGATAAGCTGGCGCAATCTGCCGCCGCCTATGAAGAAGCCCTCGACAGTCTCAATGATAATGCCCTTGATGAGGCAACCATTCATCTGCGCAATGCAATCAAATATAATCCCGATAGTTTGCCGGCCTATATTAAATTGGCTGAAACATATCTTCAGTTGGATCAACCGGCCGCCGCCGAATGGACCTTGGGCCGACTGCGGTCCAAAAACGTCGATATTTCTCTTTACGCGGAACTTATGGCCACAGCCTATTTTCGTCAAAGCCGATATGAAGAACTATTAGAAACGCTGCCCGCGGTCGGATTGGCAATTGACCTTCAAAGTAAGATTACCTTATGGCGCGGGAAGGCCTATCTAGGCTTGCGTAATTATGCCAGTGCCGAACACGCCTTCGAAAGCGCGTTGGCCCTGACCCCCACGTTGGCCGAAGCCCACGTACAACTTTCTCGCCTTCGTCTTCTGACCGGGCAGACAGATGCTGCCGAACAGGCCCTCAAAACAGCCCAAAGCTACAATATGACCGGGGCGGAATATTTATATTTATGGGGGGAACTTTATCGTCAACGCCACCAATTCGATCAGGCGATTGCCTTTTATGACAAAACCCTGCAGGCAGATCCAGATCACCTTATGGCCCTTGTTACCAAGGCTGGCCTTCTCCTGGATACAGGCAGTATTGGACAGGCGGAAAGCCTTATTGCTGCCCTACGCAAAAAATACCCCTCTAATCTGCACGTCGCCTATTTGCACACTTTAATGCTATCCAATAAAGGGGATCGGCGCGGGGCGGCGGCGGCTTTGGAAAAGACGGGAAAAATCCTTGATAGTGAAACCCTCACGGATTATCAGGACGACCCCCGCACGTTAAATATTGCCGGCGCGGTCTACTATTTCTTGAACCGTCATCAGGACGCCATTAATGCCCTGGACCTGTATCTCAACATTGCTCCCCACAACAATGAAGTCCGCCGCATTCTCGCATCGGCGCAGCTCAAACACGGCATGCCCCGCGATGCTCTTAAAACATTGCGGGATGGACTGTATTACGAAGACAAAAATTTACCGCTCATGGAGCTTCTGGGCCGCACATTTATGGAACTTGGCCGTTATGAAGAAGCCGCAGAAACCTATGAGTTCCTCTCCAATACTGTCCCCGATAACGAAAGCTTGCAGCGGGAACTGGCACTGGCAAAATTTTCCACTGGCGTCCGGGGTGAAGCCATCCGCAAACTGGAAGAACTCTCCCACGGGAAGGAAGAAGGCTTAGATAGCGCATTGGTGTTGGCCAACCTCTACATCCGCAATCAGGAATTCTCAAAGGCCATAGAATACACAGCAACCCTAAAAGAAACATATCCAAAGGTTCCTCTGCTTTACAACATTTCCGCCAGCGCCCATTTGGCACTGGGGCAAGATGAAGCCGCCCGCGCCGATTATCTAAAGGCCATTGCGTTGGCCCCGCGTTACACGCCCGCCATGTTTAATCTGGCCAGCCTTGACCATAAACAGGGCCGGCTGGCCGCGGCCAAACAGTTACTCAATCGTGTCGTTGATATTGATAGCAACAACCATATGGCGATGATTCAATTATCGCGCATTGCACAGGCTGAACATGATCTCAACAATGCCGTGCGCTGGCTGGAACGGGCCCTGACGGATTACGACTCCATTGATGAAAGCTTACGTCTGGCCAATCTGCACCTAAAGACGAACAACCTCACCGCAGCGACCACCGTCATTGATGCCCTCACCGCCGCCCATGAGGATAACCTGCGCGTACTGGAAGCTTCCGCCTTGATTAAAACCATGCATGGCGATGTCAACCGCGCCCGAAGTTTATACCGCCAGATCAGCAGTCGCGCGGTAAATTCCCCTGACACGCTCTATTGGCTACATCGCATTGCCCGGCGGCAGAAGGATATCCGTGATATTGACGCCGCCCGTGACACCTTGCAGCTGGCATTGGAATATGATGCCGATAACTTACGTACCCACACTATTTTAGCGGAACTGGATATTGTCAGCCACCGCTACCAGGATGCGCTGGCAGGGGCTGAAAACCTTATTACTCAGGCCCCTGACCACCCTGTGGGATACAGCATGGCGTCTGATATCATGATGATACAAAACAACCATCAACAGGCCCTCACTTACCTGCAACGTGGTCTGCAACAACGCCCAGATGCGGCAGCACTCGCCCTGCGTATCTACAAAATCGTGGAAAAAAAGGATGGCCTGGAACCAGCGTTAAAGTATCTGGCCGATTGGGAAACACAACATAGAACCCAAAACACTTCTGTTCTTCAGGCCCTGGGCGCAGCATACACCCGCAATGGTGAATATAATAAGGCGGCCAAGATTAATGGGTTTTTATTAACCAATGACCCTCAAAACCCTGTTTTGCTTAATAACCTTGCCGCACTTTATATGCAGACCGGTGATCCTCGTGCAGAAGAATATGCACAAATGGCTTATACCCGTGCACCTGATAACCCCGCTGTGATGGATACGTTAGGCTGGATTCTTATTCGCAAGGGCGTCATGGATAAAGGCCTGTCCCTCCTGCGAAATGCCCATAGTCGCGCCCCTGCGGACTTGGAAATAGCCTATCACACTGCCACAGCACTGATTCAAACGAATAACAGAGCCGAAGCCATCGAAACGCTTCAACGCAGCTTGGCCCTCACACAGCAATTAGATGCCGATAATGAAGCCTCTCGCCTCTTAACCAGCCTGCTTGACAAATAGGCTCTTATAAAAGGTCGTCGGGATGAACCGTCAGGAAAGACGTGCACAGAAACAGAAGCAAGCCGCAGAAGCGCGCAAGCTACAACAACAACTGCGGCGTCAATCCTTATCTCCCGACGCATTATTAAAAGCAGGCGATCGTTTCTTGCAATTACGAAAGTGGAACGATGCCATAGACAGTTACCAACAGGTCTTGGCAGCGGAAGACCAGCTTAACCCTGAAAGCCTGTCTCTGGCGCATGAGCGTATTGCTTATGCTTTATCGAATATCGGAAAAGTGCGGCAGGCACTATCAGCCTTGCAGCGGGCTATTGCCCTTACCCCGGAACGATCAGGACCACATAAGAATATCGCGGCCCTATATAATAATTTACACAAAACTGAACTGGCCCTGCCACATCTTGAACGCGCCTCTCAAACATTAAAAGATGACCCGGATCTGCATTACCTGACAGCAGAATGTCACCGCCGCCTAAAAGATCGTAAAGCTGCCATTGCCGAATACGCCAAAGCCATTAATCTTTATGGCAGCCAGAATCAGGACGCCCATCGGCTCATAAAACTAGGCCGCAGTCTCGCCTACTGCGGGCAGACCGCGCCCGCACGGGATTGTTTTAAGACCGCCATCACGTTACGGCCCGATATCCCGGGAGGCTATATGGAACTATCCGCCTTATTGGAACGTGATGGCGAAATACAACCCGCCATTACCGCCTGCCGCAAGGCCCTCTCCCTCATGCCACAACACCCGACCAGCTTATCGCGGCTGGCTGGCCTGATGGCACAACAAGGACGTCTGTCAAAGGCGGCCTGGGCCTATCGGCGCCTGCAACACCTCTTCCCCGGCGATCATGCAACCGCGCATTTACTGGCCGCCGTTTCAGAAAAGAAGACCCCTGAAATCGCTGATGAAGACTATGTCCGCGACCTTTTTGACGATTATGCCGATCGCTTTGATGACCATCTGGTCAATGGCCTGGGCTATCAAACGCCTCAATTGCTGCAGCAACTTCTGGCCGACCATCTTCCGGACACCCCGCAATGGAATATGCTTGATCTGGGATGTGGAACCGGACTTTGTGGCCCGCTGATCAAACCCGCAGCTAAAAAGCTCACCGGCATTGACCTCTCCCAGGGAATGCTGGACAAGGCCGCCGCCCGCGATGTGTACGATCGCCTCACGCTTTGTGATGCACTGGCGGCATTGGAAGATGAATATCATAGCCTTGACCTATGTTTGTCCGCCGATGTTTTCGTCTACATCGGTGATCTATCTGCAATTTTCGCCGCCTGTGTCCATGCCTTACGCAGCGGTGGACTGTTTGCTTTTTCCGTTGAAAAGACAGACCATGAAGGCTTCCACCTTGATATCACCGGGCGTTATCAACATAGCGACAGTTATATTCACGACCTGGCCCAACAGTATAACTTCACTATTCTGCGCCAAAACGAAGACATATTGCGTTATGAAAACAAAAAACCCGTTGCAGGCACATTGTACTTAATGACGCCTGCCAACAACGACCTTTCCCATCCCGCAGCCTGAAGCCAGACTGCAGATTATGGCCTGAACAGGTACTCTGGATGCTCTGGATGCTCTGGATGCTCTGGATGCTCTGGATGCTCTGGATGCTCTGGATGCTCTGGATGCTCTGGATGCTCTG